>OFOK01000115.1_pt1 | contig 81800 bp, 76 predicted proteins | sample 1542001 | NCBI WGS metagenome assembly OFOK01 (sample SAMN04209242, study PRJEB22552) | human gut metagenome | biome: gut; material: feces | host: Homo sapiens | place: USA: Oklahoma
GGGGGGGATCCACAAGGATCTCTATCACAGAATACGCGCCGGCATAAAAAATGTTGTAGTTGGCACGCCATTATTCCAGATATATCACTGGAAATGGTTAAAAGAAACAAAACACAGATTCAGGAAAATTGGCGCACCACAAAAAGAGATGAGAATTGTAGATATAGGTTGTGGCAATGGTGATTTTGTAAATCAACTTTGTGCTATGCAGTATAAGAATGTATTGGGCATAGATCCTTATTTGGAGAAAGACTGCAAAACATCGCTTGGCGGTGCTTTAAGAAAAACAGATATAGAGCATTTGGAAGGTGAATGGGATCAAATGTGGATGATTCATTCACTGGAACATGTTCCAGACCCGCAAAAAGATCTCACTGCAATGGCTCGGAAATTAAAGGAAACAGGAAAAGGAATAATAATTTTGCCTGTATGTGACTCTTATGATTGGGAAAAATATGGTTCTGATTGGGCTGGGAGCGATGCCCCAGTACATTTGTTTTTACATACTAAAAAAAGCTTAAAGCTGTTGTTTGAGCGGGCTGGCTTAGAGCTTGTACAACTTTATAATATTGAATCGGAGTGGCCGCTATTGCTCAGCGAGAAGATACGATGCGGATATGCAATTGATGACCATTCCAAAAGTTTAAAACAGATTTTAGGTGCCAAAAAAATTCGCCTGCTTAAAAAGAAAATGAAACAAATAAATGCAGAAAAGCGCGCAGGGATGGCGACATTTATAGTTGCACCTAAACAAAAGCGATAATGTGTTTTATGATAAAAACATTTAATTTAAAGAGGTTATAGCAATGGGGGTACCCACCAAAAAACACGCCGCGATGAAATGGAGCGTTTTAGGGATAGCAGCATTGGTGCTATGTATTTTGTTTAAGGGATACGAGCTGTCGGAATTTGATCCCTATTCAAATGTTCTGGTGGCCGGACGCATGATGCAAATTGCAGAGGGGCAAACAACATCAGGATTTTTGGGAGTTTATACACAGGAGTGGGGAGATCCACAAAATTATGTGCTTTTTCAAACAGACGCGGATATCACACAGCTAACGTATCAACCGTATCTTGATCAAAGTGGGCTGCAAGGCAGTTTTTTGGGAATTATCAATTTAACGCTGAAAGTGGTTGGCATTTCAGGAAATATTCGAGAAGCAATTTTGAGTATGTTGCTATCGTTTTTATTCTGGCTGTTACTACTGGTTATTGCGTGGAAATTAGCGACCGAAATTCATCCACTGGCTGGGTTTATTTTCATTTCAGCTTATATGGGTTCTCCTTATGCAGTGCGGGCGGCTAATAGTTATTATTGGGCAGTGTTCACATGGCTGCTTCCTATCGCAGTAGTTTTGCTGACGGCTAAACGAACATATACTAGCGATTTCAAAAACAATAAACTTTTTTATTGTGCAATTGCTTTAGCAATTATTATTAAATGCGCATGTGGATTTGAATATACAACCACAGTAATGGTAATGAGTGAGCTGCCATTGGTATTTGCATTTTTCAGCGTTGAAACAACCAGGGAACGATGGAAAGTATTGAGTACGGCCTTTAAAATTGGAATTAGTGAGTTGATCGGTTTTTTTATTGCCTTGGCGGTGTGGGTTTTGCAATTATGTAATTATTATGATGTGTCTAATGGGGGGGGGGGGGGGATGTTGCCGAAAAATTGAGGATAATTGTTGGAACAAGAATTGGTTTGGTTCATATAGAAGGGGATGGAATCTCAGAAGCGCAAGAGAGCTTTACACGAATTCAAACAGTGGCCCGATATTTTTCCAATGAATTTGCTTGCATTGAAATAGCGGGAATAAAAGTTGGAACATTTACTGTAATACTTGTTACTATATTTTGTGTGGTGCTGGCAGTGTTGATACTTCACTACAAACACAGGCCCAAGGAAGTACAAAAGGTGATAGCAATTGCGGCAACCACAGCTATCGCCTATCTGGCGCCTGCAAGCTGGCTTTTTTTAGCCAGCGGACATGCCTGGGTGCACCATTCACTGACTCCTTTATTAAATATGTTCATGGCTGTTCCCTTATCATGTGTGACAATTTTCTATACATTGTATATGATTTGGAACATATACATGCGCCGGTGAGAAGGTTATGTAGAAAGGAGTATTAAGGAGTATTAATGTTTGGCATAAAAAAGAAGAAATGCTACAGCATTATCATTGGGACTTTTTGCGGAGTAATAAGCTTCTTGGTTCTTTATGGTGTGGGTTCATTAAATGTTCAAAATGATGCATGGATCATGCAAGGTTATGATGGATCGGATATTGTGCAGCATTATGCAGGATGGGTGAACTTTCGCGAGGCTCCATGGAAACTGCCACTTGGAGAAATGAACAATTTAGGAACCACAGGTTCATTGGTTAGCTATACGGACTCGATACCCATTGTTGCAATACTTTTTAAATTATTTCGTGACTTTTTGCCAGCCACGTTTCAGTATTTTGGAATATACATTTTGCTGTGTTTTATACTGCAAGGAATAGGAGCAGCGCTGCTATTGGAGCGCAAAAAGGTATCGTTAATAATTCAAACGAGCTGTGTGCTGCTGTTTACTTTCTCACCTGTTATGATTGAACGAGCTTTTAGACACACTGCTCTTGCCTCGCATTTTTTAATCTTATTCTCAATGTTACATTATTTGAATTACAGAGAATCATTAAAACAGAAAGAGAAGGGCAATTTACCCGGAGGTTTAATTCTGCAAAATTGCCTAGCAATCATAATACATCCCTATTTCCTTCCAATCACGATGATGTTTACTTTGCTGGCAATAATAGAGTTTTTGAGAATAAAACATTGGAAAGGGGTGGGGAACTGGAGTAGGGGGATATTTGAAGCAGGAAAATGCGGATTTCCAGTTTTGATTTTAGGGAATTTGATAGGAGTGTTAGGGAGCGGAATATCCCCATCCAGATACGGCTATGGCTTTTTTTCAATGAATCTAAACGCTCCATTTAATCCCTTGAGTTGCGGCGCATATACTTGGTCCACGTTACTGCCGGTTTTACCTCAGAGAAATGGAAATTATGACGGCTTTAATTATTTCGGTGCCGGAATTTTAGGCTTGTTTATGTTCGTGCTTATAGCTGCGCTACTGAACAGGTACATATTAGCGGATTTTGCAAAAAGGAATGCATTCGTTTTCATAGCAATTCTTTTTATGACAGGTTTTGCAATCACAAATGTAATTACAGTAAATCAATGGCAAATAGTAATTCCGATGCCTGATTGGCTAATCACACTTTGCGGGATTTTTCGCGCATCTTCCAGGATGTTCTATTTTACGTGGTATGTTGTATTAACGGGGACATTATACTTTTTGATAGGCCTTATACGGAATGCGCGCACAATTGTTGTAATAATATTAGTGTTTGTTTGTCTGCAAGGGGTTGATTTGTCCAAGTTAGTAATTCAGAAACATGAAATGATGAATGAAAATGTAGCGGCGGAAAGTATCTTAACAGATATGGAATTAGCACAAATGCTTGAAAGGCATACGCTTATTATTACGGCACCGGAATTGGATGGGGAAGATTGCAGAAAGCTGGCTGTTTTATCTGGGAAAAATGGTATGAAAATAACAGCCTATATTTCCCCAGTGAAGTTTCCCGAAAAAACAATAGAAACAGAGCGCGAATATATCTTGCTATTTGAAGAGAAACAGTTTTTGAAAGAATGTATTTACACTACATCGGATACAAAGCAATATAATGAATGGCGCGCCCTATACCCGAACACAGAAATTATGAAGTTTTATGAGGGCGATGGAATTTATTTTGCTGTACCAGTTATTTCAAGAGGTATATCTGATGCATAGGAGAAATTGGTTTATTGACAATCTTAAAGGAATTAGTTGTATTTTAGTGGTTTTTCTACATTGCCAATTTCCCGGGATGTTCGGAAAAATTATGGAAGCGCTTTCGCGCATAGCGGTGCCCTTCTTTTTTGCCAGCGCTGGCTTTTTTGCGGCAAAAGCTTCACAGGTACAGTTGTTCAAGCGAATAAAAAGTGTGTGTAAAATGATTGTTATAGCAGCAATATTTTACATTCCCTATAGCTGTTATTACGAAATATATATGGGGTACGTTGATACTTTTAAAGAATATTTTTATAAATATTTTAATTTGATTGGAGTAGCGGAGCTTTTATTATTGAACAATTCACAAGGAATAGCGTATCACTTATGGTTCTTATTCGCCTTGTTGTATTGTTATTTGATTTTTGCGTTTTTAAAAAATCGAAACAAAAGTATAGTAATTATATCTTTTATACTTCTTGCGATTGGATATTTTTCGAGAATTATAATTTTAGCGCTAAACCGATTTGATGTGTTCAGCATATCAACTTCGGTAATCTATTGTAGAAACTGGTTGCTTTTAGGCCTTCCCTGTTTCCTTCTGGGAACCTATTCATATGTTAATACAAGGCGGATGGATGCATCAAAAGCTGTGCCAATGATTATAGGTGGAATGATTTTATGCATACTGGAGCGCTTTGTAATTTATAATACTTTCAGGGGAGGATTGGAAATTTATATTGGGACGATTCTACAGCTAGTAGGAATTTTAGAAATAGCAAAACAGTACGAAATGAAATCTGTAAATATACTGCAAGTTCTGGGAGAAAAATATTCAAGCTTAATCTATTTAATGCATGTTGGCGTGATTTATTTCGTTGATATTTTAGCAAAACGATACAAGATTTTGTTTGAGGGAAGTATCGGTTATTTAAAACCCCTGGTAGTATTAGAAGTTACGCTATTGCTTTGCTATATAGTGAAAAAAGTGGAAGCGAATATCATGTGCAGAAAAAACATGAAAACTATTCAATAGATCAAAACAATTTGTAGGTTGAGTGAGTTTGTCAACTGATCTCACCCCTTAGATTCTCTTCCACCTTCCGCTTGATTTCTTCCAGCTCATACCCCTTGCTGAACAGATAATACAGTTTGGCCACGGCCGCTTCGGTGGTCATATCCTGGCCGCTCACCGCGCCCGCATCTTTGAGTGCGGCACTGGTGGCGTAGGTGCCCAAGTGCACCGAGCCTTGGGCGCACTGGCTGCATACGGTGAGCACCGTGCCGCTTTTGTAAGCCCGCTGAATCAGCGGCAACAGCGTGCTTTTGCCGTTGTCGGGAATGTTGCCCGCACCAAAAGTTTCCAGCACAATGCCCCGCAGGCGCTCAGTGAGAATGGACTCGAACAATTCAAATTGGATGCCCGGAAATACCTTCAGCACCCCGATGGGCACCGGCTCAAAAGCCGCCAGCGTTAATTCGCCGGTGGCTTTTGGCTTTGCCAGTGCGCCAGCATCGTATTGAATGTTTACCCCCGCCGTGGCCAGCGGCGGCCAATTGGGCGAATAGAATGCCTCCAGCCCATCGGCCGAGCGTTTGACCGCCCGGTTGCCCCGCAGCAGCTTGCTGCCGAAATACAGGCACACCTCGGCCGCGCGGCCCTGGGCCGCGATCAGCAGGCTGGTGATGAGGTTGTCGCGCCCGTCGCTGCGCATGCGGCACAGCGGGATCTGGCTGCCGGTAAAGATCACCGGCTTTTGCAGATTTTCCAGCATAAAGGAGAGGGCGGAGGCGGTGTAGGCCATGGTGTCGGTGCCGTGCAGAACCACAAAGCCGTCGAACCGGTCGTAGTGATCGAAAATGGCCTGGCCGATGGCCCGCCATTCCCGCACGGTGATGTTGGAGGAATCCAAAAGGGGCTCCATTTCGACCAGCTCCCAGGCCGGAGCTTCCGGGCTTGCAAGGTCCGGGATGGCCTTCAAATACTGGGCCAGCGCCCCGGGCTTTGGGGCGTAGCCCCGGTCGGTGGGCACCATGCCGATGGTGCCGCCGGTGTATAAAATGCAGATGCGTTTTTTCATGCCGCGCCTCCAGGCTGTAAAGCGTTTTTTTTTTGGGGGGGGGGGGAAGTTTACCCCAATATACCATAAAACGGCCGCCGGAACAACGCCCGGCGGCAAGGGCGGTCAGTCCGGCAGGACGCACCGGGGGGCGAGCTGCACGTACACCGGGCTGAACCGGTCGGCCAGCAGCGCCGCTGCCTGCGGGGGCTGGGGCAGGCGCGCCGCGCTGCACAGCGGCAGCGACAGGGCGACGCACACCCCCCGGCCGGGCCGGCTTTCCAGGGTGAAAGCACCGCCGTACCGGCGGGCGAACAGCGCCGCCAGCGGCAGGCCCAGCCCGGCGCTGGGCAGATGGGAAAAGCTCTCGAAGGGCTGCAGGGCCGCCCGCTGGCGGTGGGGCGGGATGCCGGGGCCGCCGTCGCGCAGCAAAAGCACCGCCCGGCTGCCCTGGCGCGCCGCCCGCAGCGTGAGAGCGGGCGCGGGCCCGCCATACAGCAGGCTGTTGCAGACCAGGTTGAGCAGCACCGCCTCAAAGGCGGCTTCGTCCGCCGCCACGGGCAGCGGCTGGCGGCAGGGCGCCAGCTGCAGAAGGCCCGGCGGGGTGGCGCACACCTCGCGCACGGCAGCCAGCAGCGCCGCCGTGCTGGCCCCCAGGTCCAGCGGGCGGGCGGGGGGCGGCTGGGTGGAGAGGCGGGTCCACCATTCCAGGTTTTGGGCGGTGCGCAGCAGCCGGTAGGCCGCGGCGCGCGCGGCGGGGGAGAGGGCGGATTCCGGGCAGCACAGAATCTCGCTCACCTCGCCGCGCATGGCCGCGGCCAGCCGCGCCGCCGGTGTGATCGCCCCCAAGATCATTCGATCCGCCCCTTTCCTGTGTACATTGTATTCCACCCGGTTAGTGTGGCATGCCGGGGCGGCTCCATGCGCGCAAAAGGGCTGGCAATGTTTTCATTTGCACTTTATGATAATTTTTTGTCAAGCACTTGTGCTTTGGCCGTTTTTGTTATACAATAAATTTAACCCTGAGAGAGCCGCCCCACTGGGGCGTGCATGAGAAATAAGGAGGATTTTTTACAATGGCTGTTAAAGTTGCTATCAATGGTTTTGGCCGCATCGGCCGCCTTGCCTTCCGCCAGATGTTCGGCGCCGAGGGCTATGAGATCGTTGCCATCAACGACCTGACCAGCCCCGAGATGCTGGCGCATCTGCTGAAATATGACACCGCCCAGGGCCGTTACGACGGGCACACCGTGGTGGCCGGCGAGGGCTCCATCACTGTGGACGGCAAGAAGATCACCATTTACGCCAACCCCAACCCCGCTGAGCTGCCCTGGGGCGAGCTGGGCGTGGATGTGGTGCTGGAGTGCACCGGCTTCTTTACCAAGAAGGACAAGGCCATGGCCCACATCCAGGCCGGCGCCAAAAAGGTCGTGATTTCCGCCCCTGCGGGCAATGACCTGAAGACCATCGTTTACAGCGTGAACGAGGGCAACCTGACCAAGGAAGACCAGATCATCAGCGCCGCCTCCTGCACCACCAACTGCCTGGCCCCCATGGCCAAGGTGCTGAACGACACCTACCCCATCCAGAGCGGCATCATGACCACTGTGCACGCCTACACCGGCGACCAGATGATCCTGGACGGCCCCCATCGCAAGGGCGATCTGCGCCGCGCCCGCGCCGGCGCCGCCAACATTGTGCCGAACTCCACCGGCGCCGCCAAGGCCATTGGCCTGGTAATCCCCGAGCTGAACGGCAAGCTGATCGGCAGCGCCCAGCGCGTGCCTGTTCCCACCGGCAGCACCACCATCCTGGTGGCTGTGGTCAAGGGCAAGGACGTGACCAAGGAGAGCATCAACGCCGCCATGCAGGCCGCCGCTTCCGAGAGCTTTGGCTACAACACCGACCCCATCGTGTCCAGCGACGTGATCGGCATCACCTATGGCAGCCTGTTCGACGCCACCCAGACCATGGTGACCAAGATCGACGACGACACCTACCAGGTGCAGGTCGTTTCCTGGTACGACAACGAGAACAGCTACACCAGCCAGATGGTGCGCACCATTAAATACTTCGCCGAGCTGTAATCGGCCCTGTAAGAACGCCGGAACAGGCGGGCGATCCCTTTTGGGGTTGCCTGCCTGTTCTTTTTTAGGTCTTATTTTTCGGCGGGGGACGAAAATGTTCTGGGCCGGCAGTCAATATGTATAGAAAACGAATAGAAAATTGCGGCAGTTGACTGATTTGCTTTTCACGCTATTGACAGGGAGGGAAAAAGCGTTTATCCTGAAAACAAAGATTATAGAAAACGTTATCTATCGCCGGAGGGAATACCGTGAAGCAAACTACGATCAAGGATATAGCAAAGGCAAGCGGGGTATCGATCACAACTGTTTCAAGGGCATTGAATGGGAATTATCCGGTGAGTATGGAAGTGCAGGAACGGGTGCGCAAGGCGGTGCAGGAATTGGAATATCGGCCGAACGCGGTGGCCCGCAGCCTGCGGAGCAACCGGACCAATCTTATTGCGCTGGTGGTTCCGGACCTTTCCAACCTGTTTTTTATGGAGGCGGCAAAGGGGCTGGAACGGGAGATTGCGGCGGACGGGTATAACCTGGTGGTGGCGGGCAGCGACGGAAAGGCGGAAAAAGAGCGGCACCTGCTGGAATCGCTGCTGGAAAAGCGCATTGACGCGCTGGTGATCGCCAGCAGCGACAGCCGGGGCGATTCGATCCGGCGTTTTATTGAGCTGCGTGTGCCGGTGGTGCAGATTGACCGCATTCTTGACGGCCTGGAAACCAACCAGGTGGGATGGGACAATACCGACGCCTCCCGGCGCATTACGCAGGTGCTGGTCGACGCAGGCCATACGGATATTGGAATCGTGAACGTTTCGCTGAAAAACCGCAATGGCCAGGGGAGATATTACGGTTTTGTGCAGGCCATGGAAGAAAACGGGCTTGCAGTGGAAGAGGAGTGGGTCAGCCCCTCGAATTTTGATGGCGATTCGGCCTATCGTTGGGTACGGGAAGCGCTTGCCCGCCCCTACCGGCCTACAGCGCTGTTCTGCGCAAATAACATTGTTCTGGCGGGCACATTGAAAGCATGTGCGGAACTTAACTTACAGATTGGAAAGGATATTTCGCTGGTTTCCTTTGGAATGATAGAATCCTATTTTGGGCTGCGGATTACCTGCATGTACCAGGACAGCTGCGAGATGGGACGGCAGGCGGGAAGATTGCTGCAGCAGTCGCTTCGGTCGGGGACGGATGGCGGCTGCACCAAGATAAGGCTGGAGGCGGAATTTCGGCAGGGGGATTCGGTGCGCGGGCTGCGCGGGCGTTGACGGGAGGAGCGGCGGGCGCAAAGCCTTTTTGGGGAGCGATCTCCGGATTGGACCGGGCGCCGCCCTGGGGAGCAGAGAAAGCGAAAGGATGATTTTGCCGGCGGATAGAAAACGTTTTCTATCCGAATAAGAAGCAGATTTATAAGTGAGAGGGAGAAAAATGGCATTGTGTTCGATCAAGGAACTGCTTGCGCATGCGGCAGAGGGAGAATACACGATCGGGGCGTTCAACGTATGCAATATGGACACGCTGGGGGCTGTGCTGGCGGCGGCCCGGCAGGAAAGATCGCCGGTGATCCTGCAGATGAGCATGGGGGCGCGCAGGTTTGTGCCGAGCATCCCGGCATTTGTAGCGCTGATGAAATGGATGGCGGAGGAAACGCCGGTCCCGGTGGCGCTGAACCACGATCACTGCCCCACGCCGCAGGCTGCGGCGGAGGCGATTGGGTGGGGTTTTTCGGGGGCGATGTTCGACGGATCACAGCTGCCCTATGCGGAAAATGCGCGCGAGACCCGCCGGTTGGCCGCCTGGGCCCACGAGAGGGGGGCCTGCATCGAGGCGGAGCTGGGGCGGCTGCCCGGGTTTGAGGACGAGGTGTTTGCGGAGCACGCGGACTTTACAGACCCCGCGCTTGCGGCCCGCTTTGTGGAGGAAACCGGCTGTGATTCGCTGGCGGTATCGGTGGGGACTTCGCATGGGGGCGTAAAAGCCGACGGGCCGCTGCCCCTGGATTTTGAGGTGCTGGGCGCGATTCACAGCGCGCTGCCGGGATACCCGCTGGTGCTGCACGGGGCGGCAAGCCTGCCGGAAGAGCTGCTGCGAAGCGTGAATGAGCTGGGGGGAAAGGTTCCCCCCGTGCGCAATTGCAGCGAGGAGGATATCGCCCGCACCGGCAGGCTTGGCGTTTGCAAGGCGAATATGGATGTGGACAATTTTCTGTGTTTTACGCGGGAGGTGCGCCGGGTTCTGCGGGACGCCCCGGAGCAATACGACCCCAGACGATATTTGGGACCGGCCCGCGAGGCGTTTGCCGAAGAGGTGCGGCACAAAATGCGGTGCGTCTGCGGCTGCGCCGGGAAAAGCTGGCTGTGAGGCGGGGAGGGGGAGCCGGATGATCCGAGCAATTTGCCTGAACCCGGCGATTGACAGAACCTATTACATCGACGGGTTTGAGGCGGGGGACAAATATAAAAACAATCATCCGCGGGAGTGCGCGGGGGGCAAGGGCGTAAACGTGGCCAAGGTATGCGGGCAGCTGGGCGAACCCGCGGCGATTTACGGTTTTGTGGGCGGAGCGGCGGGCAAAAGGGTGCGCGGCGAGATGGAGCGCTGCTGCCGCAGCGTGCGCCTGGTGGAAATTGAGGGACAAACGCGGACGACGATCAATGTGATCGACCGGCGCCGCAGGCGGGAGACCGAGATACTGGAGGCCGGCCCCCAGGTGACAGGGCGGCAGGTGGACGCGCTGCTGGGACTGCTTGAAAAGGACCTTTACAGGGGGGACATCGTGGTTTGCTCGGGGATATCCATTGTGGGAGCGCCCCGCGACATTTATGTGAGGATCAGCCGCATGTGCCGAAGCGTGGGGGCGGTGTGCGTTCTGGACGCCAACGGCGAGTCCATGAGGGACGCGGCTGAGGGACAATACTATTTGTGCAAACCCAACCAGAACGAACTGGCCGAGCTTTGCGGCGTTGCCCCGACCACCGATCCGGAACTTCTGTGCCGGATGGCGCGGCAGGTTTTGCCCGGCCGCTTTTCGTGGATTATGGTGTCGATGGGGGATTTGGGCGGCCTGCTGGTCAGCGGGACCGAATGCTGCCTGGCACGGGTGCCGGAGGTGCCGGTGATGTCGACCATTGGCAGCGGGGACGCCTGTGTGGCCGGCTTCTGCGTGGGGCTGGCCCAGGGGCTCGCACCCCGGAGAGCTTTTGTGCTGGGCATGGCCTGCGGCGTGGTGAATTCCATGTGCGACGGGGTGGCCTGTGTGACCCGGGGGCAAGTATATGGGCTGTTGGATCAGATCACAATCTCTGACCCAGAATGATACGGTGCCGAATCAAAAAGGAGAAGAATTATGAAAAAATGTGTTGCAATGTTGTTGGCGGCTCTGATTTTCACCGTGTGCCTGGCTGGCTGCGGCGCCCCTGCGGCCAGCGGGGGCGCGTCGGCGCCGCCGGCTGCGGGCACGGCAGCGCCGCAGACGCTTCTTTCGTGGACCGATATGACCCCGGAGGAAGGGGCGGAGCTGACGGTTATGGGGGGCGCCCACCTGACGTCCGTTGCCGAATACGTTCTGCAGGACTTTATGCAAAAAACCGGGATCACCATTCATTTTGAAAAGTATTCGTACGACGAATACCCCACAAAAATGAAGATCGCAATGAGCCAGGGCGACTCTGTGCCGGATGTTCTGATTGTGCATGACCTGTTCATCCGGCAGTTTGTGGAGGCGGGCTACCTGATGGAACTGAGCAGCATTCTTGACCGGGAGAACACCCTGGATGTGCTCACGCCGGTGAGCTTTAACGGAGGAGTGTACGGCATCCCAAACCAGGTGACAAATCAGTTTATCTTTATGTACCGCGGGGATGTGTATGACCAGCTGGGCCTGGCGGCCCCCGCCACCTTTGACGAGTATTTTGCGCAGGCCCAGATCCTGAAGGAGGCAGGTTATTACGCGGGCGCGTGGGACCCCTCCAAGCCGGGCTGTGTGAACCTTTTTCTGAATTACCTGTATATGCTGGGAGGCGACGTGCTGGACACGGAGGGCAATGTTTCCCTGAACAAGGCGGAAGAGACCATTGCGCTGCTGCAGAAATGTTATGATGCGGGGATCTGGCATAAGAGCGAGCAAAGCAACAGCGACGAGTACTGGACCGCCTTTAATGCGGGTAAGATTGCGGCGTTCCCCGGCGCGGCCGCCCATGTTGCATATTATGAAACCAACGCCGACCCCAATGGCCAGGGAGGCTATGGCTCTTTGCGGATCGCCCCTGCAATGAAATTTTCCGCGGATGGACCCGATACATACCTGAACAATACCGAGCTTTGGGCGATCAACGCAAAAACGAAGTATCCCAACGCAGCGCGCATGGTGGTTTCTTACCTGACGCAGACGGTGGAAGCGGCGCAAAAATGTGCGAACATTGACGAAGAAGGCCTGATGGCCCGCTTTGGCACCGGGTACCTGCCCGGCCTGGAAGTGCTTGCAAAGGGCGAGGGCGTGGCGGCCTCGGAACCGTTCGGCGGAGAAAAGACGGTGGCGGTGCTGGCGCAGGATATTCTGGACAAGGCCGATTCGATCCTGCTGCCTTATGTGGATGTTCGGAGCAGCGAGATCAACACAATCATTGCCGAAGTGCTGGGCGAGATGTTCCTGAAAGGGACCTATACGCCGGAAACCGCGGCGGCCGAGATGCGTGCCAGGATCGGGAAGATTTAAGGCGTTTTTGAAAGGGCGGCGGACAGAGGACTGCCTGCCGCCCTCCTTTTTCTTACAGAAAAAAGAGGTAGTACACTTGAAACATAAATCGGTGCGATCTGCGGCGAAAAAACGCGGCGTGTGGGCAGAGATCAAGCGGAACAAGCACTGCTATTTGTGGCTGACGCCGTTCTTTTTCCTTTTCGTTTTTTTGTGCCTGTACCCTGCCTGCTACGGTTTTTACGTGAGCCTTACAAATTACGACGGCCTGGCCCGCATGGAGTTTATTGGCCTTTCCAACTATGCCAAGGCGCTGGGCGACCCCAAATTTTATTCTTCGTTGTGGAACACGGTGGTGTTGTGGGCGCTGATCGTGCCCGCACGCACGGTGCTGGCCCTGCTGTTTGCCGCGATGCTGAATTCCAGGAAGCTTTTGGGGAGAAAAGTATACCAGAGCATCGTGCTGCTGCCCTATATTACCGCTGTTGCGATTGTGGCGATCGTGTTTCGGATCGTGCTTACCACGGAGGGCGGCCTTGTAAATGTGATGCTGGGCGATTTGTTCGGGATCGGGCCCATCGGCTGGCTGGATACAACGGCGCTTTCCAAGGTGTCGGTGGCGCTGATGAACATCTGGCGGATGACCGGCTATTTTGCACTTGTGATGCTGGCGGGGATGCAGAAGATCCCCCGGTCCGTGCACGAAGCGGCCCTGCTGGACGGCGTGGGCCCGGTGCGGAAGTTTTTTTCGATTACTGTGCCGCTTATGATGCCGGAGATCTTTTTCGTATCGCTGATCTCCACGATCTGGATCTTCCAGAATGTGAGCGATGTGATGGTGCTCACGCAGGGCGGGCCGATCAATTCTTCCACCACGCTTGTGTACTATCTGTACCAAAACGCCTACGAATATGGAAAGATGGGGTATTCTTCTGCCCTGAGCTTTATTTTGTTTGTGCTGCTGCTGGCATTCAGCGGCCTGCTGGCAAAGCACTACTACCGGGACATGGAGGGCTGAAGGTGAGAAAAAACTATAAAGTGCGCGCGGGCCTGCTGCAATTGCTCTCCCTGCTGCTGGCCCTTATTATTGCGGTATCCTGCTTCCCGTTCGTGCTGATGTTTTTCGGGAGCTTTAAAGAGGACTATGAGATCTTTACGCTTTCGCCCAAGCTCCTTCCGCAGAATGGGTTCAGCCTTGCGAAGTATTACCAGCTTTTTGCAAGCTGGCCCTTCGGCAGGGCGATGATGAACAGCATTGTGGTGGCGGTGGCGACCACGGTGGGCGCCTGCTTCTTTTGCACCCTGAGCGGTTTTACCTTTGCCAAGTACCGCTTCCCGGGAAAAAACCTTCTGTTCGTTCTGGTTTTGGCCACCCTGATGCTGCCGCTGGAGACAAGGCTGGTGCCCACCTACATGCTGTTCCGCGGTATAGGCGGCGCGGACAAGCTGTGGTCGCTGATCCTGCCGGGGCTGACGCCGGCGTTCGGCGTGTTTATGATGCGGCAGTTTGCATCGAACGGGGTGCCCACCGAAACCATGGAGGCCGCCCGGATTGAGGGAGCATCGGAAACGCATATTTTATTCCGGATTGCATTTCCGATGCTTGCGCCGGGGATCTTTTCGCTGGCGATCCTGACCTTTATGAACACGTGGAACGATTTTCTTTGGCCGATCATTATTATGAACCGCAAGGAAAACCTTACCGTGACGGCAATGCTGCGGAGCATTGGGGATGTGTCGATGAACGGGGGATACGGGATCCTTTTGGCGGCGGTCACCCTGAGCGCATTGCCCATTCTGGTAATGTACATGGCGTTCAACAAACAGTTGGTCAAGGGGATCGTGGAGGGCTCGGGAAAAGAATAGAGCACCCTGAAAAACAGCCGCGGCAGCGTGCAGGCTGCTTTGGGATACGCGGCCCGGCCGCCGCTTTGGCGGCGGGGCTTGCGCCACCAGCTATTTGAAACAAAGACCGTTTTGGGAGGGGAATAAAATGAGCGTGCCGCAGGAATTAAAACACGTTTGCCGCGTGATACACCCCACACAGGGGCTTCCAGCTGACAATAACCATGATCCTTCGAACATCGTATTTTACAAGGGCCGCTATTATTTATGGTACACGCAGCATATGCGGCAAGAGCCGTATGGGCATTTTGCGGGCTGCAAGATCATGTGCGTGACCTCGCCGGACGGCGAGCACTGGGGCGAGCCGGCGGACGCGCTGCTGCCCGGGGCGGCGGGAAGCTGGGATGAGGGCGGCGTTCTTACAGCCAACGTGGTTTATACAGACGGAAGATATTACATGTGGTACGTTGGTGTTCCAAAGGGGTACAGCGACGAAAACGAGCTGCCCCGGAGCTGCAGCTGGGCCGCGGCGGCCACGCCGGACGGGCCGTTTGTGCGCGGGACCCGGATGCCGGCGATCGGGCCGGGCGCGCCGGGAGAGTGGGATGACTTTGCAGTGGACGACATCACGGCGCTTTATTGGAAAGGGGAATGGCGGATCTACTACAAGGGCACCAGCAGGGCGCAGAGGGACCCGGATCTCACGCAGGTGGGATTTGCACAGGCACCGTCCATCACGGGCCCTTACCGCCGGAATGAACACAACCCGGTGATCCGCGGGCATGCCTTTTCGGTTTGGCCTTACCAAAACGGGCTGCTGCTGCTGACCGGGCTGAAAGACAGGGCCCATGAAGGGTACATTTACAGAGGCGACTGGAACGACCCCAGGGGCAAGCAATACCTTTACTACAGCGAGGACGGCATCGCCTTTGAGCCGTGCTGCGAATTTGAAAACCGGGCAAGCGGTATTTTTGTGCCGCCGGGCGAGGCGGCACAGGACATCCGGAACTACTGGGGAGTTACGGTGAATACCCGCAACGCTCATTTGGGGCGGTATATCGAACGGTTCGACTTTGTGCTGAGCGGGGAATAAGCCGCGGCAGGAGCGGCGAATCGTACAAACGCAAGGAAAGCGGGGGCTTGCCATGAAGTGGATCATCGGCCTGGACATTGGGGGTACAAAATGTGCCGTGGTGGCGGCCCAGGTGGACAGCATGATCCGTATAAAAGCCCGTGCGGCGTTTCCCACCTGCGCAGAAAAACCGTTTGAGCAGATCCGGGAAAAATTGTTTGGCGCGGTGTATGAGGTGTTGGGCCAAAGCGGCATATCGATCCGGGAGGCGGCCGCGATCGGCGTGAGCTGCGGCGGCCCGCTTGACAGCAGACGGGGGATCGTGCTGTGCCCACCGAACCTGCCCACATGGATCAACATCCCTTTTGTGGAAATGCTGCGCGGGGAGTTTGGCGTTCCGGCATACCTGCAGAACGACGCGAAGGCCTGCGCGCTGGTGGAATGGAAGCTGGGCGCGGGCCGGGGCGCGCAGAACATGATTTTTCTCACCATGGGGACGGGCATGGGAAGCGGAATCATTGCGGAAGGGCGGCTGGTCTGCGGGGCCTGCGATATGGGCGGGGAGGTCGGGCATGTGCGCATTGAGCCGGACGGCCCGGTGGGATTTGGAAAACACGGCTCATTTTCGGGCTTTACCAGCGGCGGCGGCATTGCGCGCCTGGCACGGCAGAGGGCCTTGGAGGCGCTGGAAAAAGGGCGGCCGTTTGCGTTTGCGCCCGACCGGCAGACCGCTGCGCTGGTCGACACAAAATATCTGGCGGCGGCGGCCAAGACGGGGGATGAGGACGCATGCCGCATTTTTGAGATCGTGGGCGAGAAGCTGGGCAAGGGAATCGCCCTGCTCGTTGATATCCTCAACCCGGAGGTGGTGGTGATTGGAAGCATCTTCGGCCGGTGTGAAACGCTGCTGCGGCCCCGCATGGAGGAGGTGCTTGCCAGGGAATGCATTCCGTTTTCGCTGAAAGCGTGCCGCGTTGTGCCCGCGCAGACAGGGGAACAGATCGGCGATCTTTCCAGCGTTATGGCCGCCGTGTATGGCGCGGGGATTGAGTTTGAGCCTGTGGGCGGCGCTGCTTGTGAAAGACCGGGCTGACCCTTGACCGGGATGAAAAAAGCGCCCCATATTTTGTTGCGCAGGGAGAAAAGAATGATATAATCGTATATATCGCTGCTTTGCGCCGCTTCGGCTGAAATTTGGTCAAAGCGCCGAGGGCCGTTTTTGCACATGCGCAGTGACCGCCCCGCAACGGGTGCGGGGAATGGGGCTGTGTGAACCGGCTGCCCTGAAGGCGAAAAGCATGACCTTGCAAAATAATGTGGGAAAGAGCTTAAAAAGATGGCCGAACGGATGCTGGAATACAACACCGGGTTTATTGACAACAAAGCGATCATCGGCATTTTGCGGCGCGCTTACAACCATGTGGACAAGCGGCTGATGGATCACGGCATCCGGGTGGCGTATATCGTTTCCCGCATGCTGCGCAGGATGCCGCAGGTGAGCGCGGCCCAGACGCGGGATTTGTGCTTTTTGGCCGCCATGCACGATGTGGGGGCCTACAAAACCGAAGAGATCGACCAGATGGTCCGCTTTGAAACAGAAGAGATCTGGGAGCACTCGGTGTATGGGTGCCTGTTCATCAAAAACTTTACGCCCCTGTTTGAATTGGCGCAGGCCATCCTGTTCCATCACGCGCCCTGGAGCGAGCTGGAACGGATGGAGGATGTGAGCCGCGAAAACAAGCATGCCGCCCAGCTGATCCACCTTGCCGACCGGCTGGATATCTGGCTGAACGCGGAGGGCGGCTCGTACGCAGACTTTGCGCGGATCGTTCGCGCAGAGCGCGGCCAGCGCTTTGAGCCGTTTTTTGTGGACCTGCTGCTGGAGCAGGAGTTTGCCCCCTTTACGGCCGAGGAGGTGGAGTGCGACCCGGCGTTTCAGCAGATGCAGGCGGAAATTTCGTTTACCGGGGAAGAGATCCGGGACTATTTGAAAATGGTCATTTACTCGATCGACTTCCGCAGCCGCCATACAGTCACCCACACCATGACCACCACCAGTATTTCAAACGAGCTTGCAGAATATATGGAGCTGGGGGCGCAGGAGCGCAACAACGTGGTCTGCGGTGCGCTGCTGCACGATCTGGGGAAGATCGGCATTCCGGTTGAGATTCTGGAGTTTCCGGGAAAGCTCAGCCCGCAGGCGATGGCGGTGATGCGCACCCATGTGGACGTGACGGAGGAGATCTTTGGCGGGGATATCCCTTCGCCGATTCGCGAGATCGCGCTGCGCCACCATGAAAAGCTGGACGGCTCGGGCTACCCGCGGGGATTGAGGGCACAGCAGCTGAGCCTGGAGGAGCGGATCGTTGCACTGGCGGATATTGTGAGCGCCCTTGCGGGCACCCGCAGCTATAAAAAAGCCTTTGGGAAGGAGCGTATCTGCGCCATTATTACCGGGATGCGGGAGGATGGGCTGATGGATCCCGCACTGGTGGGGTGCATGCTGGCGCATTACGACGAGATCATGGAAAAAACGCGGGTGCGCTGCCAGCCTGTGCTGGAGATCTATCAAAAATTGCAGGCGGACTACAACGCCATTTACGCGCAGTATGCGCCGGTGCGGGCCTGAATCAAAAGAAGCGTTTCCCATTCCTTGCGGAGCGGGAAACGCTTCTTTTTTGCGGAATTTGCAAAGAGTTACTGCTCGCTGCCGGAGCCGGACGCAGAGGAGAACAGGCTGGGGATGGCGCAGATGGCAGCGACGCCGACGATCACAAAAATGATTCGGCTCAGCACGCTGGCGACGCCGCCGAACAGCCAGCCCACCAGGTTAAAGCTGAACAGGCCCACGAGGCCCCAGTTCAGGCCGCCGATGATGAGCAGGACCAAGCAAATTTTATAAAGAGTCTGCATTTACAAATTCCTCCCTTCCTGGCGATAGTTTTTCCAGGCACGGGAGGGAATATACAGCCCGCCGAAAAGCGGCCCCAAAGGGAGGCCCCCGGATGGTAACCAATTTCTTTACCAATGTTGTTTCCTGGGCGGGGGACCGGTATAATGGTTAAAGAACTTTAACGAAAGGGCTGGAGGATATGAAACAGGGCAAGGTAATGGTGGATACGGGCAAGTGCATTGGGTGCGGGCTGTGCGGCAGGATCTGCCCGGCGCACAACCTAGAGATAAAAAACAAAAAAGCGGGCACGGTGCTGGAACGCTGCATCCTGTGCGGGCAATGTTCGGCGGTCTGCCCGAAAAAAGCAATTTCAATCGCCGGCCGTGAGAACGATCAGATCGAGAAACCGGGGGAGGTGCGCCTTGACCCCGGTGCGGTGCTGGATGCGATCCGCTTCCGCAGGAGCATCCGCGATTTCCGGCAAACAGAGGTGCCCCGGGAGATGATCGAACAGATCCTGGAAGCGGGCAGGCTGACCCACACCGCCAAGAACCTGCAGGATGTATCGTTTGTGGTGCTGCAGAGGGAAAAGGACCGCATTGAGGAGATGGCGGTGAAGGTGTTCAAAACCGTGAAACCGATCGCCGATCTGTTCAGCCCCATGGCGCGGAAAAACGAGATCACCGATCACTTTTTCTTTTTCAACGCGCCCCTTGCGATCGTTGTTTTGGCAAAGGACAAAACGAACGGGATTCTTGCCGCGCAGAACATGGAGTTTGCAGCGGAAGCCAATGGCCTTGGGGTGCTGTACAGCGGCTTTTTTACCATGGCCGCCAACGCCTCGCGCAGGATCAGAAAGGCGCTCGGCGTTCCGAAGGGGAAAAAGCCTGCGATGACGCTGGTGCTGGGGTACCCGAATGTTGAGTTCCTGCGCTCTGCGCCCCACAAGGAGCTGAGCGTGCGCTATATGTGAGGAGGCTTTGCAGTGAAACGGGAATGCGAGGAAAGGCTGGCGCAGATCACCAGCGGCTTTCGGGAGTGCCGAAACGCGTTTACGGCCATTGGCGATGAGACCAGGCAGCTCATTTTGCTTGCGCTGCTGGAGAGCGACCTGGCCGGCATCCGGGTGGGGGAGATCGCGCAGAAAACCCACCTGACGCGGCCCTCGGTATCCCATCATCTTCAGATTTTGAAAGAGGCGGGCATCGTTGCCATGCGCCCGGAAGGGACGAAAAATTACTACTATTTAAGCGCGGACGAGACCCAGTGGAAAGAGATGAAAGAGCTGATCGGGCTTATTTACACAAGCATTCAGCATATGGGCGCGAAAGAATAAAAGGAGGCAGCTATGATCTTATATTTTTCAGGGACAGGAAACAGCGAATACGCCGCAAAACGGATCGGCAGGGAACTGGGCGATGAGGCTATTGACCTTTTTGAGAAGATCAAAACCGGCGATTGCCCGGAAATGCGCTCGGAACGCCCGTGGGTCGTGGTGGCGCCCACCTATGCCTGGAGGATCCCGCGCATTGTGCACAAGTGGCTGGAAGCCGCGAAGCTTACGGGAAACAGGGACATGTATTTTGTGATGACCTGCGGCGGGGACATTGGAAACGCGGGGAGCTACCTCAAACCGCTCTGCGCCGGAAAAGGGATGAATTACCGCGGCTGCACCGGGATCAAGATGCCTGAAAATTACATTGCGCTGTTCAAAACGCCGCGGGAGGAAGAGGCCGCCCAGATCATTGGGCAGGCGGAAGGCGTGATCGACCGTGCGGCGGAGATGATCGGAAGGGGGGAACGCTTGCCGGAGCCGGAGCTTTCGCTGGGGGATAAGCTGAACAGCGGAATCGTGAATGCTGTTTTTTACCCGCTGTTTGTGCACGCAAAGAAGTTTTACGCCACCGGGGCCTGTATCTCCTGCGGCAAATGCGCGGCCGTTTGCCCCCTGGACAATGTTCGGCTGAAGGATGGAAGGCCGGTGTGGGGCGACCGATGCACCCACTGCATGGCGTGCATCTGCCGCTGCCCGGCACAGGCGATTGAATACGGCAAGCACAGCCAGGGCCTGCCGCGCTATACGTGCCCGAAAAAGGTATAACAAAGCCCATGAAAAAGGGAGAGGGCGCCGGTGCGGCGCCCTCTCCCTTTTTTGCTGTTTTTTAAGAAAAAATCATTTTGCCTGGGCGGGTTCCTCTTTTTCGGCTTCGCCCTTGGGGCCCTCGTAGCGGCGGCCCCAGCCGGTGATGATGGACACCAGCAGGGTGGCGAACAGCGCGAAGGCATAGATGGTGCCGCCCGCCACCGCCAGGGGGGACAGGCCGGTGCAGGCCACGCCGATGAACACGAACACGCTCATGAAGGGAACGATGGCCGGCAGGCTGTTGGCAATGCCATCCAGGATATTGGCGCGGCGGTAGGGGTGGATGCCCTTGGCCGCGCCGATCTTGTTGAGCACCGGGCCGAAGGTGAGGATGGAGGCGCTGGTCACGCCGCCGAAGATGACCGTGGTGGCCGACACGCCCAGCAGGCAGGCAAGCTCGGCCCCGCGGGCGGTGCGGGCCATGCGGCTGCCCAGGATGCGGTCCACCAGGTATTCCAGCATGCCTGCGTCGGCCAATACGCCCATGATGCCGAAGACCGAGATCACCAGGCCCACCGTGCCCAGCATGTTGGCCACGCCCGTGACCAGAAAGCCGGTGGCAACGCTGTTGGCGGCGTCGTTGGAGAACACGTCCGCCGGGGTGAACAGGCCCAGCGCAAGGCCGGTGGCCGTGCCCAGCACGAGGCCGACCAGGATGCCCTGGAAGATGTTGCGGGTTTTGGTGGCCACAATGAGCATGACCGCCACAGGGATGAGCATCACAAGGCTCTTGGGGTCCGCCGCGGCCTCGATGGCGCCGCCCTGGTAGACGCCGCCCATGCCGCCCAAAACAGCGAACAGCACCAGCGAGATGGCGCCCGCCACGGCCGAATATTTCAGCCGGCTGCTGACAACACCGCCGATATCGGCCACGTGGCCGTCGCGGAACTGCTGGGTGGAGGCGGAGGCAATGGTGGTATCGGAGATGGGGGCGAGGTTATCGCCGAAGATGGCGCCGGACACAATGGCACCCGCCAGGAACATGGGGCTGCAGCCCAGCAGGATGCCCGCCGGGTAAAAGATGGGGAAGGCGGTGAACATGGTGCCGATGGAGGAGCCGGTGGCGGTGGATACCACGCAGGTGGCAAAGAACACGAACGCCACAAACGCGCCGCCCTTGAGGCCCACGCTGTTGGCCAGCCACACAAAGCCGCCGGACAGGCCGCTCTGCTTCATCAGGCCGGAAAACATGCCGATGACAAAGAAGATCACAATTACGCTCACCGAGGTGACCGAGGAGATGCCGCGGATGGCGGAATCCCAGAATTTGGAGTAGCTTTTGCAGAACAGGCCGCCGATGAGCAGGGCGATGAAGCCGCCTGCCGCCAGCGCCTCCATGTTGAAGGCCTTGAACACGACGAACAGAACGATACAGAAGCCGAAGAAGATGCCCACGGGAATGAGGGACAGGAACATGCTGCCCCGGAAGGTAAGGCGGTTTTTGTCTTCCATGATATTTCTCCTCTCTTATGTTACCAAAGGGTCAAACGATCCCCTTTTGTTTGGCAAGCTCGGTGAGGGCGGCCTTGATGCGCTCGAAACGCAGGGCCGCGTCCTCGTCGCGGGCAAAGCAGGCGGTGACGATGCGGATCCACCCGGCGCCCTGGCTGCCGTAGGGCACGCCCTGGTTCACCATGACGTTGGCGTGCTGCATCAGGTAATCCGCCACCTCTTCCGAGGTGCCCAGCCGATGCACGTCCAGCCAGGAAAGGATGCCGCTCTCGCTTTTGCGCATGGAAACGCCGGGGGTGGTGCTGAGGATGTCGTAGGCGAGGGTGCGCCGGCGGTCCAGCCGCTCGCGGTATTCGGGCAGGATGGAGTCGTCGTTCAAAGCGGCCACCGCGCCCAGGGTGGTGACGGTGCAGGCCGCGCCCAGCACGTTCACCGCGCCGCCGTACAGCACGTCCATGATGTGGTCGTCGGCATAGATATAGCCGATGCGGAAGCCGCTGAGGCCGTAGCCCTTGGACATGGAGCAGACGGTGAGGGTGCGCTCCCACATGCCGGGCAGGGTGCAGGGGGCCACGAATTCGATGCCGTCGAAAATGTGGTCCTCGAAGGCCTGGTCGCACACCAGGATCAGGTCGTGCTGCACGATAAAGCGGCACAGCGCCTCGAGGCTCTCGCGGCGGAACACGGTGGTGGTGGGGTTGTTGGGGTGGCTGATGAGCACCATTTTGGTGCGGGGGGTGAGCCGTTTTTCAAATTCCTCGATGCGGAACTGCCAGTTGTCCTCGGCATACAGGGGTACGGGCACGGTGACTGCGTCCAGCAGCTTGGGGTTCAAAAAGTTGCTGGGATAGCTGGGGTCCGGCACCAGCACCTCGTCGCCCTCGCACAAAAACGGCATCATGGCATAGAGCAGGCCGCTGTCGGAGCCGGGGGTGACGATGACGTTGCGGCTGGGATCCAGCGTGCGGCCGATGCGCCCCGAAACCCGCTTTGCCAGGGCCTCGCGCAGCTCGTAGGCGCCGATGGGCATGCTGTAGTGGGAGGGCAGGCCGCTTTGAACGGCATCCAGCATGGCCTTTTGCACCGAGGCGGGGATGGAGGGGTCCGGGAAGAACGGGTCGGCCCAGGCCATTACGTCGCCGCCGGCCTTTTGAAAGTTGCCCGCGCCCTCGCCCACGTCGGCCTTGGTGACGCTGAGAAACAGGCCGCCCTGGAGATCGCGGAATTTGCGGTTCATTTTTGCCTTGATATCCACAGTGAAAACCTCCTTATGTTAAAAGATGCGGCATATTATTCGGAGAGGGCGGCCACGGCCTCGACCTCCACCAGCAGGCCCTTGGGCAGGGTCTTTACGGCCACACAGCTGCGGGCCGGGCAGGGTGCGCGGAAGTATTCCGCATAGACCTGGTTGAAGACGGCGAAATCGCCCATATCGGCCAGAAAACAGGTGGTCTTGACCACCCGGTCGAGGCCTGCGCCCGCGGCGGCGAGCACCGCGGCCAGGTTTTCCAGCGCCTGGCGGCTCTGCGCCTCGACCCCCTCGGGCGCGGCGCCGGTGGCGGGGTCCAGCGGGATCTGGCCGGAGGTATACACCATCCCCCCGGTGCAAATTGCCTGGGAATAGGGCCCGATGGCCGCGGGCGCGCGGTCGGTCTGTATGATCTGCATAGCAAAAACTCCCTTTCATTCAAGCCTTTTCAGGATGTGCGGGGCGCGGCCTGCCGGGGAACCCGGGGGCTGCGCCGATTTTCTGGCTTCATTATAGCAATAAAAAAGATTTTATTCTATTCGTAATATTGATGAAATAAATTTTATTATTTAGTCAATTCATCCAAAACGGGCGGCAAAGGGAATGGCAAAAGCATCCAAACCCAATAAAAGGCAGGGTCCGGGCGGCAAATGCTGCCCGGACCCTGCCGGAGAAGGATAAAAATGGGGCGCAGGGCCTTTTACTGCCCCTTACTGTGGCGCAGATGAAGGTAGACCGTGTTGACCGAAATGCCCAGCAGCTCGGCCGCCAGGGGCACCGCGTCCTTCATATTGAAGATGCCCTGGGCGTGCAGCAGGGCCACGATCTCCCGGTTGCGCAGGGTGGGGCGGATGGTGGGGTCGCTTTTGACCTGCTGGTCCGCCTGCTCGACCGCTTTGGTGACCAATTCGCGGGTATTGCCCGCGAAATTTTCGGGGGGGAGACCCGGGTAAGAGGTGGGGGCCGGAGCCGGGCCCAGCGGCACGCCCAGCGCCTCGAGGCAGTGGGAGAGGGGAGTGTCGAGATAAAAATTGATGCACAGCAGGCCGATGACCTTGCCCCCCTGGCCCTGGATGGAGATGGTGGTGCTGCGCAGCGGCGCGCCGAATTTGTTCTTTGCATTGTAGCACACATAGCCCGGGCTGTTCTTTTCGGTGAGGCGGCTGAGCATGGAGAGGGCGAGGTCGGTGATGGGAGCCCCCTCCCGGCGGCCGGTGTGGTGGCCGTTCGCCACCTTGACGGCCGAGTGCTCCAGGTTTTCGAGGCTGTGGAGCACGATCTCGTACCCGTCGCCCAGATAGCCGGCCAGGCCCTCGACCAGGGTTTTGTACGACTCGAGAACGGCCCGGTCGGCGGGGGTGAAGCTAACCTGTGGGTCATGCATAAAACGCACCTCGCCTTGTTAGTTTTTCAGCGCCTGCAGGGGGGCGGGGATGCGCCCGCCCCGCCGGATGAAGACCGAGGGGCTGTAGGTGCTGATGGGCATGATGGGCGCGTAGCCCAAAAGGCCCCCAAAGTCCAGCTCTTCGCCCGCCTTGCGGCCGATGGCGGGGATGACCCGCACGGCGGTAGTCTTGGAGTTGACCATGCCGATGGCCGCTTCGTCGGCAATGAGGGCGCTGATGACCTGGGCCGGGGTGTCGCCGGGGATGACCACCATGTCGATGCCAACGCTGCACACCGCGGTCATGGCCTCAAGCTTTTCCAGCGTGAGGCTGCCGCAGCGGGCGGCCTGGATCATGCCGTCGTCCTCGCTGACCGGGATGAAGGCGCCCGAGAGGCCGCCCACGTGGTTCGAGGCCATGACGCCGCCCTTTTTGACCGCATCGTTCAGCAGGGCCAGCGCCGCGGTGGTGCCGCAGCAGCCGCAGCTTTCGAGGCCCATTTCTTCCAGGATGTTGGCCACGCTGTCGCCGATGGCGGGGGTGGGCGCAAGCGAGAGGTCCACGATGCCGAAGGGCACGCCCAGCTCTTTGGCGGCCAGGTTGCCCACCAACTGGCCCATGCGGGTGATCTTGAAGGCGGTGCGCTTGACCAGTTCGGCCACCTGGTCCAGAGGCGCGTCCTTGGGCAGCTTTGCCAGCGCCGCGCGCACCGCGCCCGGGCCGGAAACGCCCACATGCACCACACAGTCCGGTTCGCCCGGGCCGTGGAAAGCGCCCGCCATGAAGGGATTGTCCTCGGGCGCGTTGCAGAACACCACCAGCTTTGCGGCGCCCATGCACTGGTTGTGGGCCGTGGCCTCGGCCGCGGCGCGCACCACTTCGCCCATGCGGGCCACGGCGTCCATGTTGATGCCGGTCTTGGTGGAGCCGATGTTCACGCTGCTGCACACCACATCGGTTTCGGCCAAAGCGCGGGGGATGGCGTCGATGAGGCGCTCGTCGCCCGCGGAAAAGCCCTTGTGAACCAGCGCGCCGAAGCCGCCGATGAAGTTGACGCCCACGGCCTTGGCCGCAGCGTCCAGGGCTTTGGCGTACTGCACCGGGTCGGCGCAGGGGGCCGAGGCCAGCAGCATGGCGATGGGGGTGACGCTGATGCGCTTGTTGATGATGGGCACCCCGTAATCGGTGCTGATTGTTTCCACCACCGGCACCAGGCGGGCGGCCCGGGAGGTGATCTTGTTATAAATTTTTTCGCAGGCTTTGGCGGGATCGGGATCGGCGCAGTCCAGCAGGCTGATGCCCATGGTGACGGTGCGCACGTCCAGGCTTTCGCTGTTCATCATGTTGATGGTTTCCATGATGTCGTGGGTGTTGATCATGCTCATGCGGCCTGCCCCCTTAAATATGATGCATCGCGTCGAATACTTCTTCGCGGGTGAGGTGCAGCTCCATCTTCATCTGGGCGGCAATTTCGTCCAGCCTGGTGCGCACGGTCTGGGCCGGTTCGGCACAGCCGGACAGGTCCACCAGCATGATCATGCAGAACATATCCTGCATGATGCTTTGGCTCACATCCTGGATGTTGATGTTCAGCTCGGCGCAGACCCGGCTCACGCCGGCCACCACGCCAACGGTGTCCTTCCCGACCACGGTGATGACAGCTCGCATAAAACAGTTCCTCGCTTTCCCATAGTAAACTAGAGCCATTATAACAGATTTTGCCTGTATTTTGTTTACTTTGCCCGCATTTTTTTTTATAATGGATGAAAGCCTTTTACAGCGCCGGGCATGCCCGGCACAAACACACAGATGAAGAGGGATGCTTTATGGAACGTTTGCTCAAGCTGCTGGAAGAGAACGCGCGCCTGCCGGTGGAGGACCTGGCCGCGATGCTGGATATCGCCCCCGCCGAGGCCGCCGCACAGATGGACGCCTATGCCCGGGAGGGCGTGATCCGGGGCTACAGGGCCCTGGTGGACTGGGAGAAGGCCGGGGCCGACCTGGTGCAGGCCGTGATCGAGCTGCGGGTGCGGCCCAAAAAGAGCATGGGATTCGACGAGATCGCCGCGGCTGTGGCGGGCTTTGAAGAGGTGCAGAGCGTGCTGCTGATGAGCGGCGCATACGACCTGCAGCTGATCGTGAACGGGCACAGCTTCCAGGAGATCGCGCTGTTTGTGGCAAAGCGCCTTTCGCCGCTGGACGACGTGCTTTCGACAGCGACCCACTTTGTGCTGCGCACCTATAAAAAGGACGGCGTCGTGTATGGCGGCGAGGAGCCGGATGAGAGGGAGTGGGCCACACAGTGATGGAATACGAGCGCATTGTTGCCCCTGCCGCCGCGGCCATGCGGCCCTCGGGCATCCGCAAATTTTTTGACATTGCCGCCGAGCTGGAGGGCTGCATCAGCCTGGGCGTGGGCGAGCCGGACTTCAAAACCCCCTGGCGCATCCGGGACGCGGGCATCCGCAGCCTGGAAAAGGGAAAGACCACCTACACCGCCAACGCGGGCCTGAAAGAGCTGCGGCAGGAGATCGCGGCCTACATGCAGCGCCGGTTCGGCCTTTGCTACGAGCCGCTGAAAGAGGTGCTGGTGACGGTGGGCGGCAGCGAGGCCATTGACATGTGCATCCGCAGCCTGGTGGCCCCCGGCGACGAGGTGATCATTCCCGAGCCCTGTTTTGTGTGCTACCAGCCCATTACCACCCTGACCGGCGGCGTGCCGGTGCCGGTGCCCCTGAAGGCCGAGAACGAGTTCCGGCTGACCGCGGCCGAGCTGAAAGCGGCCATTACCCCCCGCACAAAGCTGCTGGTGCTGCCCTTCCCCTGCAACCCCACCGGCGCGGTGATGGAAAAGGAGCATCTGGAGGAGATCGCCCAGGTGCTGCGGGAAACGGATATCGTGGTGCTGGCGGACGAAATCTACGCAGAGCTGACCTACGGCGACAAGCGCCACGTGAGCATTGCCAGCCTGCCGGGCATGGCCGAGCGCACGGTGGTGGTGAACGGCTTTTCCAAGGCGTTTGCCATGACCGGCTGGCGGCTGGGCTATGCCTGCGGCCCGGCGCCCCTCATCAGCGTGATGACAAAGCTGCACCAGAACTGCATCATGTGCGCGCCCACCACCAGCCAGTACGCGGCGGTGGTGGCCATGCGGGAGTGCGACGACGAGATCGAGCGCATGCGCCGCGAGTACGACATGCGCCGCCGCCTGCTGGTGAAACGGCTGAACGAAATGGGCCTTGCCTGCTTTGAGCCCAAGGGGGCGTTTTACGTGTTCCCCAGCGTGCAGGCGACCGGCCTTTCCAGCGAGGCCTTCTGCGAGGCGCTGCTGTACGCCCAGAAGGTGGCGGTGGTGCCCGGCACCGCCTTTGGCGATTCGGGCGAGGGGTTTGTGCGCATCAGCTACGCCTATTCGGTGAACCATTTGACCGAGGCGCTGGACCGCATCCAGGCGTTTTTGCAGGAGCGGGAGGCAGGCGCCGCCCATGGATGACAAGGTGTATTTTGCCGCCGCCGGCAGCTATGACCCGGCGGCGGTGGAAGCGGCGGTGGAGCGGCTGTTTTGCCAGCTGCCCGCCGCCGCGGCCGTTGGGCCGGGCAAAAAGGTGCTGCTGAAGCCGAACCTTTTGGCAAAGCACGGCCCGGACAAGGCCGTGACCACCCACCCGGAGGTGCTGCGGGCGGTGATCCGGGCGGTGAAGCGCCGGGGGGCGGACGATCTGCTGGTGGCCGACTCGCCCGGGGGGCCTTACACCCCGGCCCTGGTGAAAAGCATTTATAAGGCCAGCGGCCTGGCGGCGGTGTGCCAGGAGGAACAGGTGCCCCTGTACACCGCCTGCGAGAGCGCTGCGGCGCCCGCCGCCGGGGGAGCCGCGGCCAAGGAATTCACCCTGCTGCGCCCGGTGCTGGAGGCGGATGTGCTGATCGACCTGCCCAAGCTCAAGACCCACATGATGACCGGCCTTTCGGCCGCCACAAAAAATTTGTTCGGGTGCATCCCCGGCCTGCAGAAGGCCGAGTGGCACATGCGCCTGCCGGAGAAAGAGCGCTTTGGCGAGATGCTGGTGGATCTTCTGGAAACCGTGAAGCCAGCCTTTGCGGTGCTGGACGCGGTGGTGGCCCACGAGGGCGATGGGCCCAGCGGGGGCACGCCGCGCCCGGTGGGATTTGTGGCGGCGGCCGGGGACCTTTTGCAGATGGATCTTGCCCTGTGCGCCATGGTGGGGCTGCAGCCGGCCCAGGTGCCCTATCTTTCCGCCGCCATGCGGCGGGGCCTGTGCGCGGAGCGGTTCGACCCGGCCAAGGCGGCGGGCGAGGCAGAGCTGTTTGCGCCGATCGACGGGTTTAAGCTGCCCTCCAGCTGGGGCAGCGTGGATTTTGCGGACAACGCGCCCCGGCCCATCCGCTGGGCGGTGCCTGCGGTGCAGCGGGCCATCGCGCCCCGCCCGGTGATCGACAGAGCAGGCTGCATCGGCTGCGGCCAGTGCGCCACGATCTGCCCGCAGAAGACCGTCCGGCTGGAGGAGGGCAGGGCGCGGATCCTGCCCAAGCGGTGCATCCGGTGCTTTTGCTGCCACGAGATCTGCCCGGTGGGGGCCATTGGCACCAAGCGCTTTTTCATCTTTCAAAAACTGTGAGGTGTTTTGCATGAAGCAGGTCACGGTGCTGGCCCCGGCAAAGCTGAACCTGACCCTGGACGTGACCGGCCTTTTGCCGGGCGGCTACCACGCGCTGGATATGCTGATGCAGACCATCACCCTGCACGAGCGGGTGATCCTGCGCAAAAGCCAGGGGCTTTTGTTGCGGCTGCCGGGCAGCCGCGTGCCCCCGAACGACAAAAACACCGCCATCAAGGCGGCGCTGGCGTTTTTTCATTACACGGGCCTTTTGGCCGGGGCGGATATGGAAGTACATAAGGCGACCCCGGTGCGGGCGGGCATGGCGGGCGGTTCGGCCGACGCCGCGGCCGTGCTGGTGGGGCTGAACGAACTGTATGCGGCGCGGCTTTCCATGAGCGAGCTGTGCGCCCTGGGGGCAACGATCGGGGCGGACGTGCCCTTCGCCCTTTTGGGCGGCACCTGCCGGGTGCAGGGCAAGGGGGACATGCTGAAGCCCCTGCCCCCCTGCCCGGACTGCTGGTTTGTGGCGGTGATGCCCAGCGTGGGGGTTTCGACCCCGGAGGCCTTTGCCGCTTACGATGAGGTGGGCAGCACGGCGCACCCCAGCGCGGACGCCGCCGAGGCGGCGGTGGCGGCGGGGGATCTGCGCGCCCTGTGCGGCGCCATGGGCAACGCGCTGGAGGAGTGCAGCGGCGCCGCCGAAACGCCCCACATCAAAAAGCTGCTCACCGAACACGGCGCCCTGGCCAGCCTGATGACCGGCAGCGGCGCTGCGGTGTTCGGGGTGTTTGACCGGCAACAGGCCGCCGCTGCCGCCGCCGCGGCGCTGCGGCGGGAGTACCGCCAGGTATACCTGGCGCAGCCGGACCGGGGCGGCGCGCGGGTGATCCATCCGCCCCGAAAAACGAAAGCCTGAATAAAACCCAAAAAGCACGCCTATACTTTTGGCAGATGTTACCAGTGGCAACGGATGACCAAAAGAGAGGACGTGCTTTTTATGTTTTTGAAAAAATTTGCCCCCCCGCGCCGGGCGGTGCTGGAGGCCAGCGTGGGCCTGGGGCTTTTGCTTGCCGTGTTACTTACCTGCCGCTTTTCCAGCTTTGCGGCCGTGGCCGCCAGCGTGCGTGCCGACACCCTGCGCCTGCACGTGCAGGCGAACTCGAACGGGCCGGACGACCAGCTGCTGAAATTCCGGGTGCGGGACGCGGTGCTGGAAACGGCAGGGCGGCTGTTCGGCGGCGAGGCGGACAAGGCGGCCGCGCTGGAAGTGGCCCGGGCCAGCCTGCCCCAGATCCAGATGGCGGCGGAAAAAGCGGTGGCCGAGGCGGGCAGCAGCCTGCCGGTGCGGGTGTATGTGACCAACATGTATTTTGACACCACCGGCTACGCGGACTTTACCCTGCCGGCGGGCCGGTACGATGCGGTGCGGGTGGAGTTGGGCGCGCACGCGGGCAAAAATTGGTTCTGCGTGTTATACCCCGGCTTGTGCCTGCCCGCCGCCGGGGGCGAGGCGGCCTACCCCACCGCCGCCGAGCAGCAGCTCATTCAGGAGGGCAGCCCCTATGAGATCCGCTTTGCGGCGCTGGAATGGTGGGAGCGGGTGAGCGGACAGGCCGATTGAGGCGGCAACAGCAAAAACAAGCCCCGCGCCGATTCCGGCGCGGGGCTTGTTGGCAGACTGCTTAAACGCTTTGGGCGGCCGGCTATTTGCGGCGGTTTTGGAACAGGGCATTGATCACCAGCACGGCCGCGCCGCAGGCGATGCCGCCCACCGGGAATAGCCACCAGAGTTCCCGCCAGGCATAACGGCTGCCGTCCATGGCGGCGAGGCCCACGTAGAGCGCGGCGGCCACCAGCATGATGCTGCCGCAGGCCGCGCCGATGAGCGCCTCCTGCTTTTTTTCGGCGGGGGAAGGGGAATTTTCGCGGTTGTAGGCCTCCAGGTCGTATTTCGATTTTTGAATGCCCGCCCAGGCCAGAACCGCCGCGCAGCCGCCCAGGACCAGCAAAAACACAGCCAGCAGCCAGCAGGAATAGCTCAGCCCGAAGCCCCGGCTTTCGAGAAGAGAGCCGACCACCAGCAGAAGGATCACATCCGCCAGGATGAGCGCCACCGGCGCGGCGATGAGCCAGACAAACTTTTGGTCGTAGCGGTCGATCTGCTGCTGGGTGTAGAAGGGCTCCAGCTTGGGATATTTTTTGCAGAAATTTCCGTGCTGGATGCCGTGCACGATAAAGATCACGGCCGCCAGCAGGATGAACAGCATAAAGCCGCCCACCCCCACGCCTTCCATGGCTTTGTCCCACAGAAAATACAGGCGTAGCCCCTCGAAGGCCATCAGGAAAGCCACGCCGGCCAGCACCAGGGCCACCCCCAGGGCGATGGCCCGCGCAAAGCGGTCCATATGGGCGTCGTAGCCGGCGGTATCGGCGGCGAAGGAGCGCTCGGCGCTGCCCCGCAGCAGGGTGTCGAGGCTGACGCCGAACACTTCGCAGAGGGTGAGCAGGGTATTCATTTCGGGCCAGGCGGCACCGCTCTCCCACTTGCTGATGCTTTGCCGGCTGACGCCCAGCTGTTCGGCCAGGGCCTCCTGGCTGAGGTCTTTTTGTTTGCGCAGGAATTGAAGATTGCGGGCCAGCGCGCCGCCCATGTTTTGATTTGCCATTGCAGTTTCATCCATTTCCAGTTCCTCCCGGTAGTTTGTGCCTTTATTTTACCGGGGCACGCCGCCGCCCGCTACCGATTTGGGGTTGCTTTTTGAGAAAAACGCCGCCCGTTTGGGTTGCAGAGCGGCAATTGGGGCGGCTTTATGGATATTATACCACAGAGGGGCGGGGTTTCACCCCCCCTGCGGGCGGCGCATACACTGGGGGCAAGGAGGGATGCTGTTTATGGCAACCATTGATGTAATCGCAGCCGCCTTGCCCCCTTATTACGGCACGGCGTTGAGAAGCGGCAGCAGCGGCCCGGACGTGGCGCAGCTGCAAACCTGGCTGAATGGGGTACGCAGCCGCTGGCCCCAGCTGCCCAGCCTGACGGTGGACGGCAGGTACGGCAGCGCCACGGCCAGGGCGGTGGCCGAGTTCCAGACCCTGACCGGCCTTTCGGTGGACGGCGTTGCCGGCGCCAATACCTGGAACATGGCCTACAACCAGTACGCGGCCCTGCACGGCGCGGGCGAAATCTACCCGGGCATGGTGACCCGGCAGGGCACACGGGGCGCGGTGGTGAAAAGCCTGCAGCAAAAACTGAATCTGCTGCGGCAGCTTTACCCCGCGATCCAATCCATTTCCAACGACGGCATTTTTGGTTCCGGCACGGCGGAGGCGCTGCGCCGATTCCAGGCGCAGTTCGGCCTTTCCGCCGACGCGGCCATGGGCCCCGCGACGTATGAAAAGCTGAGAGATGTGATCGTGGGGATCGGCTCGAGGCAGCCCGTGCACGTGGACCCGCGCTACCCGGGCTACGTACTGCAGCGGGGGTCTTCGGGCGACCCGGTGCGCTTTGTGCAGAGCTACCTTTCGGCCCTGGGCGGGAGCATCCCCAAGCTCACCATCGACGGCAAGTTCGGCGCGGCCACCCAGAACGCGGTGAGCGTGTTCCAGGCACAGCATGGCCTGAAGGTGGACGGCAAGGTGGGCCCCGCCACCTGGAGCGCCCTGGTGGAAGCCTTCAACGCGACCCTGTAACAGACCCAGCCCCTGCAGAGGGGGCGCGGCGGGCGCTTTGCCCGCCGCGCCCTTTTGTTTTGCTTGAAGGACCCGGCAAAATACAGTATAATGGGGGCAGAAAAGCGGCGGGGAGGCGAAGCGCTTGGCGGATTCGCAGATCACCAAAAAGGCGTTGGGCGACGGGCTCAAGGAATTGGTGCGAAAAAAGGGTTTTGACAAGGTTTCGGTCGGGGACATCACGGGCGCCTGCGGAATGGGCCGCCAGAGCTTTTATTACCACTTTCAGGACAAGTTCGAGCTGCTGGAATGGGTGTATTATCAGGACGCCTTCGCGCCCCTGTGCGAGGGCATTACCCTGCAGAACTGGCCCATGAAGCTGCGGGCCATGCTGGACCGGATGTACGACGAGCGCAAATTTTACGTGGCGGCCATCAAGGCGCAGCCGGGGCATTTTTCCGAGAGTTTGTCCCGCATTTTGGAGGCGCTGTTTTTGCAGGTGACCGAGCGGCTGGACGAGGAAAACGACGTGGGCGAGGAGCGCAGAAAATTCGGCGCCTCGTTTTATGCGCTGGGCTGCTGCGCCGTGGTGGTGCGCTGGGCCCAGGGCGGCATGCGCGTTGCGCCCGATACCCTTGCGCGGGACATTTACTGCCTTGCGAAGGACAGCGAGCGGGCGGCCATACGGCTGGCCGAGGCCACCGAGCCGCAAAAATGAATGTACAAAAACGCCCGCCGCCGGAAGTATTCCGGCGGCGGGCGTTTTTGCGTTTTGGCGGCGCGTCAGGCTTTGGGGCCGAGGCCCAGGGCGGCCATTTCTTCGCGCATGCCCTCGATGCACAGGGCGATGACCTGGGTGAGGTCGAGCCCCAGCAGATCGCAGCCCTTTTGGATGACCGACCGGTCGATCTTGGCGGCGAACTTTTTATCCTTGAACTTTTTCTTGACGCTGGAGGGCTCCAGGTCGGACAGGCCGCCCGGCCGCATGCGGGCGTTGGCGGCGATGAGGCCGGTGAGCTCGTCCACCGTGAAAAGGCTTTTTTCCAGATCGGTTTGAGGCTCCACCTCGCTGCACAGGCCCCACCCGTGGGACAGGATGGCGCGGATGCTCTCTTCGTCGACCCCGGCCTCGCGCAGGGGGGCCTCGGTGTGGCGCAGATGCTCCTCGGGGAACTGCTGGTAATCGTAGTCGTGCAGGTAGCCCACGGCTTTCCAGTAGGCTTCGTCGGCGCCGAAGTGGCGGGCCATAGCGCCCATGGCGGCGCTCACGCCCAGGGCATGTTCAAACAGATGGGGCTCGGTGGTGGTGGTGTGCAGCAGCTCGCTGGCACGTTCAAAGGTAAGGCCGGGCATGGAAAAAACCTCTTTTCTGGCGTTTTTTCTTATTATAGCGCGCCCGGCGCAAAAAAGCTATCGCCAGAACTCAGCTTTGAGCAGAATGAGCGCGCCGTCCTCGTCTTTGCCGGTGAGCGCGGCGGCGAGCTGCTGCAAAAAAGGGGAGTCTTTGGGCGGGGGCGGGACGTGCTGCAGCGCGGCGGCAAGGTCCGCCAGGTTGCGGGCCGCGCGGGCGGGGTTGCGGCGCTCGCGCCGCAGGCTGTGGGCGACGGCCGCTTCCAGTGCGGCCTGTTTGGCGAGATCTTCAAGTTTCATGGGGCGCGCCTCCTTTGGGGGAAGGTTGTTCTTCCCCTTTAGCATACCCCAGCGCGCGGTGCGGGCCAATAGACGATTTGGGGCAGCTGTCGCAATTGGGGGCGGCAAAGCGCGGCAAAGGGGGGGCGGCCGCTTGGAAACTGGCGGGGTGGCTAGACGCGGCCGCCCTCGACCAGAAATTTATCCTTTGCATAGTCCAGCGCGAGGCCCAGCAGCTCGTTGCGGCTGCGGTTGGTGGCCCGGGCAAGGCGGTCGTAAAATTCGAGGACCGAGCGGTCGATGCGGATGGTGAACATGACGGGCTCGGTGCGCCGGGAGATTTTCAGTTCGTCCATGAGAAGGGCTCCTTTTGTAAAAGATGAGAAGATGTGGTGCAAGAGTTGGGAAGCTGAAAAAATAGGATGAAAGGAAATGTTATCAGCCTATTTTTATTATATTGTTGATTTGAAATATGGCAATCTATAGGTATATATAGAAATTTGCGAAAAACGAAGAAATTGATTTAATTTTTAGTAATTTTTATAGCATAGAGTGTGTTGAAAAAAGATATAACCTGAGAGAAAATGCTGTTGTGGCTTTCTGTGATTCGGGAAACGATGGAACGCGATCAACAAAAATGACCGTGCCCTGTGATGGGGCACGGTCATTTTTGTTTGAGGGAGGGCCGGCTGAAAAGGAGAAGCCCACAAAGGGCCCGCTGCGTTTTTTGAAGTTTTTATGATATAATAGCAATGTTACGATTCAGATGTTTTTTGCAGCCGCTGCAGCGCGCGGCCCCGCCACACGCGGGGCGGCCGGGCGCAGGGTGCGATGCTGCCATAAGGAAAACAGAAAGGGGAGCGGGGCTGTGCTGCAGCTGGTGTTGGGGCCTTCGGGCACGGGGAAATCGAGCTGGCTGTTCGAGCGGGTGCGCGAGCGGGCCGTGCGGGGCGAAAAGAGCCTGGTGCTGGTGCCGGAGCAATTCACCTCGTCGACCGAGAGCCGCATTTACAACACGCTGGGGGATGAACTGTCCGGCTTTGCGACCAGCTACAGCTTTTCCAGCCTGGCGGAAAAGATTTTGGCCACCTATGGCGGCGCGGCGGTGCGCACCCTGACCGACGCGGGCCGCGCGGTGCTGGTGCGCCGGGCGCTGGAGGCCATGGGGGACAGGCTGGTGTATTACAGCCGGCACCGGCGCAGCACCGCCTTTTGCGAAAAGTGCGCCGAGACCCTGGACGAATTGAAAAGCGCGGGCCTGACCGCGGCCGAGCTGGAGCGGCTGGCCGGGGCCGCCGGGCCGGGCCGGGAAAAGCTGGCCGAGCTGGCGGGGGTGTTCGCCGCCTATGAGGCCCTTTTGGAGGGTGCGGCCATGGATCCCTCGGACCGGGTGCTGAGCGCCGCCGAGGTGTTGGAGCCGGGCTTTTTGGAGGGCCGGGCCGTGTTCATTGACGAGTTCGACACCTTCAACGCGCCCAAGCGCCGTTTGCTGGAGCGCGTTCTGCAGTTTGCCCCCGAGACCACTGTGGCGCTTTGCTGCGACGGGCTGGACGACGCAGAGGGGGGGCTGGGGCTTTTCAGCGGCGCAAAAAAGATGGCGCTGGCCTTGCGGCAGACCGCCCGCAAGAACGGGGTGGCGGTGGCTTCGCCCGTGGTGCTGACCACCGACTGGCGGCACAGCGGCGCGCCGGACCTTGCCCGCCTGGCGCTGCTGCTGGAGGGCGGCAGCCCCGCGCCGGGCGCGGCCAGCCCGGCCCAGCTGACCCTGAGCCAGGCCGAGACCCGCGCGGGGGAGGCAAAGCGGGTGGCCGCGGCCATTGACCGGCTGGCGCGGCAGGGGGTTGCCTACGGGAAAATGGCGGTGATCTGCCGCGAGAGCGAGGCGTACCTTGCGCCGCTGCGGTATGAGTTCCGGCTGGCGGGCATCCCGTTTTTCTTCGACGAGCCCACCACCGCCGAGCACGCGGCCCCCATCCGGCTGGTGCGGGCGCTGCTGGACCTGGTGCGCCGCGGGCTTTCCAGCGAGAGGCTGCTGGCGGTGGCCAAGACCGGCCTGACAAAGCTGCCGGAGGAGCAGTTGTGCGCACTGGAAAATTACGCCTACACCTGGCAGCTTTCGGCCGCCCAGTGGCGCGAGCCCTTTACCCTTTCGCCCGCGGGCTTTGGGGCGGAGCTGCGCCCGGAGGACGCCCGGCAGCTGGAGCTGGCCGAAGAGGCGAGGGCGTGGCTGGTGCCGATCCTGGACCGGTACGCGAAGGCCGGGCGCGAAAAGCCCGCCGAGGCGCTGTGCGCGCTGACCTACCGCACCATGCAGGCGCTGGGCGGGGAAGAACAGGCGGGCGCGGCGGCCGAGCGGCTGAAACAGGCCGAGGGCATCCCCGCGGCTGAGGAGGCCATTCGGGTGTGGAACCTGGCCAGCGAGCTGCTGGACCAGATGGCCCTGTTGCTGGGGGAAGAAACGCTGCCCGCCGCCGAGTGCGGCGAGCTGTTTGAGCTGCTGGCCCGCACCACCGACCTGGGGCACATCCCCCAGAGCCTGGACGCGGTGATCCTGACCACGGCGGGCCGCATGCGGCTGGACAACCCGGAATTCTGCTTTGTGCTGGGCCTGGCGGAGGGGGAGTTCCCCAAGGCGCCCGGCGAGAGCGGCCTTTTGACCCATACGGAGCGGGACAGCCTGATCCGCCAGGGGGTGGACATGCCCGACTGCTTTGAAAACCGGATGGTGCGCGAGCAGGTGTGCTTTTACAAAGCGCTCACCGCGCCCTCGAAAGGGCTGTGGCTGAGCTGGGCGGCCGGGCCGGGGGCCCTGCCGGTGACCAGCGCGCTGGCGCCGGTGGTGGAGCTGCTGGCCCCTGGGCGCCCTGACCTGAGTATTGCCGATTTGACCGGCACCCCCGCCGCGGCGCTGGATGTGCTGGGCCAAACCTGGGACCCGGAGAGCCCCGCCACGGCGGCGCTGTACGGTGCGGTGGAGGCCGCGCCCGGCGGCGCGGAACAGCTTGCGCCGGTGCGCCGCGCGGCCAGCGCCGAGCCCTACAAGGTGCGGGACAAGGCGGCCATGCGCCGCCTGCTGGGGCGGGACCTGTGGCTTTCACCCAGCAAGATGGAGCGGTATTATTCCTGCCCGTTCTCGTATTTTATGGAGTATGTGCTGAACGCCCGGCCCCGCAGGCAGGCGGCGCTGACCGCCGACCAGAGCGGCAACCTGGTGCACTATGTGCTGGAACAGGCCCTGGCCCGGGCGGGCGAGGGCTTTGTGGATCTGACCGAGGACGAGCTGGCCCGGCTGGCGGCCGAGGTGGCCGAGGAATACGTGAAGGAGAACATGCCCGGCGGCGCGGCCCGGTTCGGCTACCTGGTGCGGCGGCTGGAACGGAGCGCGGCAAGCCTGCTTTGCTACATCCAGGCCGAGCAGCGGCAGGGCAGCTTTGTGCCGGTGGCCTTTGAGCTGGGCATCGGCGGCAAAGAGGGCGAGGTGCCGCCGGTCACCCTGACCACGGCGGGCGGCGAAACCGTGCGGATGGTCGGCAAGATCGACCGGGTGGACGCCTATAAGGAAGGCGGAAAGACCTGGCTGCGGGTGGTGGACTACAAGACCGGCAGCAAGGAGTTTTTACTGGAGGACGTGCGCAACGGCCTGAACTGCCAGATGCTGATTTACCTGTTCACCCTGACCCGCAACGGGAATGTGCGGTTTGAGAACCCGGCCCCGGCGGGCGTGTTATACCTGATGGCCGACCCGGCCCCGGCGCGGGAAAGCAGGGAAAAGGCAGCCAAGGGCCTGGAATACCAGGTGGAGGGCATGGTGGTGCAGGACGAGGCAGTGCTGCGGGCCATGGACCGGGACGCCACCGGCCTGTACGTGCCCCTGAAGTTCGACAAGGCGGGCCACCCCAAGCTGACCGAGGCGCTGGCCAGCCTTTCGGGCCTGGCGGAGCTGCAGAACGAGATGGACAGCCTGGTGCTGCGCATGGCCCAGAACCTGTACGAGGGCGAGATCGCGGTGGAGCCGCTGGCCCGGGGCAAGCGGGGCGAGACCCACTGCGAGTGGTGCGACTACCGCAGCGTGTGCCGCCGCCAGGACGACTGACCGCCGCGTTTGTGGCGGGGATAAAACAAAAAGGGAAAGGAGGCGGGGAGCCGTGGAGTTTACGCCGGAACAGGCAAGGGCCATACAGCACGGGCAGGGGGCGCTGCTGGTGAGCGCCGCCGCGGGCAGCGGCAAGACCGCCGTGCTGGTGGAGCGGGCGGTGCGGCTTTTGTGCCGGGAAGAGGACCCGGTGCCCGCCGACCAGCTGCTGATCGTGACCTTTACGCGGGCGGCGGCGGCCAGCCTGCGGGGCAAGCTGGCGCAGCGGCTGGCGGGCGAGCTGGCCAAAAAGCCGGGCAGCGCGCACCTGCGCCGCCAGCGCATGCTTTTGCAGCGCGCGCCCATCTGCACCATCGACGCTTACTGTTTGCAGCTGGTGCAGGCCCATTTCAGCCGGCTGGACATCCCGCCGGACTTTTCCACCGCGGACGGGCCGCAGCTGGCCGCCCTGCGGGCGCAGAGCCTGGCGGACGCGCTGGAAACCGCTTACACCGACCCGGACTTCTGCGCCTTTGCCGACCTGTACGGCAAGGGCCGAAGCGACTGGCAGGCGGCACGGGTGCTGGAGGCACTGCACGACTTTTTGAGCAGCATGCCCGACCCAGCCCGCACGCTGGAGGATTTTTGTGCGGCGTGGGAGCAGGCCGGGCCGCTGGACGATACCGCCTGGGGCAAGGCGCTGCGGGCCGAGGGGCGGAGGGGGGCCGAGTGCGCCCTGGCCCTGGCCCAGCAAAACCTGCGGGAGGCCGAGGCGGACGGGGGGCTTGCCCCCTACCTGCCCGCCCTGCGGGCGGACCTGGCGGCGGCGGAGCACCTGCTGAGCCAGATCTCCACCGCGCCCTGGGACGAAATCCTGGCGGCGTTCCGCGCGCTTTGCTACGAGCGGCTGGGGGCGGTGCGCGGGTACGAGGGCTGCCACATGGAGCCGGTAAAGGCCCGGCGGGAGCTGCTGAAAAAAACGCTGGCGCGCTTGCAGGAGAACGTGTTCGTGTGCAGCACGGCGGAATTTGAGGCAGACCGGGCCGCCGCCGCGCCCTTGGTGCGGGCCCTGGCGCGGGCCGAGCGGGATTTTCAGGACCGGTTCTTTGCCGCCAAGCAGGAAGAAAAGACCCTGGAGTTCAGCGACGTGGAGCACCTTGCCCTGCGCCTTTTGCAGACCCCGGAGGGCGAGCCCACCGAGCTGGCGCGCCAGGTGAGCGGCGGTTTTTTTGCCGTGATGGTGGACGAATACCAGGACACGAACGCTTTGCAGGACGCGCTGTACGCCTGCCTTGCCAGGGCGGGGGGCGAGGACCTGTTTTTTGTGGGGGATCTGAAGCAGAGCATTTACCGCTTCCGCCAGGCGGACCCCAGTATTTTTCAGGCAAAGCTGGAGCGTTTTGCCCCCTACGGGCAGGGCGGGGCGCAGAAGCTGTTTTTGGACGCGAACTTCCGCAGTGCGCCAGGGGTGATCGCGGGAGTGAACGCGGTGTTCGGCCCGCTGATGAGCCGGGCGCTGGGCGGGGTGGAGTATGGCCCCGGCGAGCGGCTGGCGCCGGGCTTTGGCGGGGCCGAGGGCTACGGCGGGTATATGGGAGGCTGCGAGGTGCGCCTGGTGGAGAGCACCCGCCCCGAGGCGGAGGCCGAATATGCGGCCCGCCGCATTGCGGAGCTGACCGACCCGGCCGGCGGCTTTGCCGTGCGGGACGGCGCGGGGGGCACGCGGCCCGCGCGCTACGAGGATTTTTGCATTTTGCTGCGCAGCCGGGGCAGCTTTGAAGTGTTTGCCGACGCGCTGGAGGCGCGGGGAATCCCGGCGTATGTGGACCGGGCGGAAAACCTGCTGGACGCGCCGGAGGTGCGCCCGGTGGCGAGCCTTTTGCGGGTGCTGGACAACCCCGCCCAGGACGTGCACCTGGCGGCGGTGATGCTGGGCCTTTCCGGCTTTGAGCCGGACGATCTGGTGCGGCTGCGGGCCGAGCGCCCCAAGGGCAGCTTTTACGGTGCGGTGATGGCGGCCGAGGATGAAAAGACCCTGGCCTTTGCCGAGCGGCTGCGGGGGCTGCGGCAGCTGGCGCAGACTGTTTCGGTGGACCGGCTGATGGAGGAGATCTTCATCCGCACCGGATGCCTGGCCGCGGCGGGCGCCATGCCCGAGGGCCCGGCCCGGCGGGAAAACCTGCGCCAGTTCGCCCAGTTTGCGGCGGGCTGCGGCAAAAACGGCCTGGCCGGGGTGGTGCGCGCCATGGACGCGGCCCTGGCAACCGGCGGCGTGCCCGGCCCCGAGCAGGGGCAGAGCCGGCCCGGCTGCGTGACCGTTATGACGGTGCACCGCTCGAAGGGGCTGGAATTCCCGGTGGTGCTGGCCTGCGGGCTGGCAAAGACCTTTAATAAGGAGGACCTGCGGGCGGCCGCGGTGTTCCACCCCGCGCTGGGCATTGGCCTGACGCTGCGGGCGGGGCAGGGGGGCACCTACCCCACCGCGCCCTACCGGGCGGTGCAGGCGGCCATTGGGGCCGAGGGCCTGAGCGAGGAAATGCGGGTGCTGTATGTGGCGCTGACCCGCGCCAAGGATCGGCTGATCCTGACCGCCGCCGCTAAGGACCCGGCGCGGCTGCTGGAACGGCTGGCGGCGCAGCTGCCCGAGGAGGGCCGCCCCCGGGAATACCTGCTGCAGCGCTGCCAAAGCCCGGCGGAATGGGTGCTGCTGGCCGCGCTGCCCCACCCCGCTGCGGGCGCTTTGCGGGCGGCGGTGGCCGCCCCGGTGCGGCCCGCGCCGGGCGATGCGCCCGGATGGCTGGAGGTGACGGTGGAGGGCGATTCGCCCGCCGCCCAGCGGGCCGAAGCCCGCACGGGCCTGCCCGAGGCCCCGCCCGACCGGGTGCTGGCACAGCAGGTGGAGGAGCGGTTGGCCTGGACCTACCCACGGGCCGCGCTCGCAGGGGTGCCGGCCAAGGTGAGCGTGACCGCGCTGGTGCACTCGGCCGAGGAGGCCACCCTGCAGCGGCCTTCGTTCCTTTATAAAGAGGGGCTGACCGCCGCCGAAAAGGGCACGGCGCTGCACGCCTTTTTGCAGTATGCGGATTTTGAGGCCGCCAGCGCCGATGTGCGGGCCGAGGCCCGGCGGCAGGTGGAAAAGCGGCTGCTTTTGCCCGAACTGTATGACAAGATGGATTTTGAAAAGCTGGAGGAGTTTTTCCAAAGCCCCGCCTACGCCCGCATAAAGGCGGCCGACCGGGTGCTGCGGGAATATGATTTCATCACCTCGATCCCTGCGGAACAGGCCGCGCCCGAGGCGGAGGGCGAGCTTTTGGGCGCGCGCACACTGGTGCAGGGCGTGGCGGACCTGGTGCTGGAATTCAGCGACCATCTGGAAATTTTGGACTACAAGACCGACCGGGGCAAGACCCACGAACAGTTTGTGGCGGCCTACCGCCCGCAGCTGCTGATGTATGCCGAGGCGATTGACAGGCGCTTCAAAAAGCCGGTGACAAGGCTTTCGCTGTACAGCTTTGACCTGGGCGTGGAGATCGCGGTGGATCTGGCGTGAAGCGGGAAGAAAAAGGGCCGGGCGCACTGTTAATAGAAAACCGGGCACCCCATCCGCTGACTTGGAGGAAAGCACTGTGGCAATAAGCTGCGCCCATTCAGCAGAAAAACAGCGCCCCCAAAACAGATACGCATTTTGGAGCCGGTACTCCAAAAATATTTTTGCGCACGGCTTGACGGCGGCGGCGGGGCATGCTATACTAACTTGGTAAAGAAAGCAGCAACCGGCTAGCCGCCGTGCTCACCTTGCGGCCCACAGGGCCCGGGTCATACTGAAAGGCCGCCCGCTTTGGGGCGTCTTTGTGTGTGTTTTGTCGAACGCGGCTGCCGAACGGTGGCCGCGTTCGTTTTTTCAAAACTGAAAGTTTTAGATGGAGGTGTGTCCCAATCGCTACGAACGGCAAAAAAGACCTGGAGCTGAATGAAGGCATTCGCGACAGAGAGATCCGACTGATCGGCGCTGACGGCAGCCAGCTGGGCATCGTGTCTACCCGCGACGCGCTGCGCATGGCGGAGGAGCAGGAGCTGGACCTGGTCAAGATCGCACCGCAGGCGGCCCCGCCTGTGTGCAAGCTGATGGACTACGGCAAGTTCCGCTTTGAACAGCAGAAGAAAGACAAGGAAGCCAAGAAGAATCAGAAGGTCATCGACGTCAAGGAGATCCGGCTTTCGCTGAACATCGACACGAACGACTTCAACACCAAGGTCAGCCAGGCGGCCAAGTTTGTGAAGGCCGGCCACAAGCTCAAGGTATCCATCCGGTTCCGCGGGCGCGAGATGGCCCACACCAACCTGGGCCTCGAGGTGGAAAAGCGGTTTGCCGAGGTATTGGCCGAGATAGCGGTGGTGGATAAGGCCCCCAAGCTGGAAGGGCGCAGCATGCAGATGTTCATGAGCCCGAAGCCCAGCCAGCAGCAAAAGTAAGCAAACAAAATCTTAGGAGGAACATAAAATGCCTAAAATCAAAACTCACTCCGGTGCGAAAAAGCGCTTTAAGCTCACCAAAAACGGCAAGGTGAAACGCGGCCACGCTTACCGCAGCCACTTGCTCAACGGCCACGGCAAGACCACCAAGATCAAGCGGGGCTACCGCAAGAACGCCTACGCCGACAAGACCAATGCAGCCGCTGTCAAGAGCATGCTGCCCTACGCCTAAGGGTCTTTTCAGGCAAGATTTAAAATTGACAGTGACTGTAAAGGAGAAATAAACAATGGCTCGTATTAAAGGCGCGATGATGACCCGCAAACGCAGAAAAAAGACCCTGAAGCTGGCCAAGGGCTACTATGGCAGCAAATCCAAGCATTTTAAGATGGCGAAACAGCAGGTGATGAAGAGCGGCAACTACGCTTTCGTTGGCCGTAAGCTGAAAAAGCGCCAGTTCCGCAATTTGTGGATCACCCGCATCAACAACGCCGTTCGCCCCCTGGGGATGAACTACTCCTCCTTCATGAACGGGCTGAAAAAGGCCGGCATCGAGCTGAACCGCAAGATGCTGAGCGAGATGGCCATTCATGACGAGGCCGGCTTTGCCGCCCTGGTGGAGACTGCCAAGAAGGCGCTGTAATACCTAAAAAAGCAACGCCCGCGCACGTGCACGGGCGTCGCTTTGTATCTTGCCGCAATTTTTGGCCGCCCAGCGGCCAGGGACAGATTCGGCCGCGCGTTTTGCCCCTTGCGGGCGGGGCGCAGGGCCTGCAAAAGGGCCGCGGGCTGTTTTTCAAAGGGGCTTTGCCATGCCGGAACGCATCACCAGCCGCGAAAACGCAAAAATCAAATACGCCTGCAAGTTGGGCCAGTCGGCAGCCTTCCGCGCCGAGGAAAACGCTTTCCTCGCGGAGGGCTATAAGCTTTGCCTGGAGCTTGCAAAGGGCTGCCCTTTAAAGGTAATATATTATACCTGCCGCGCGCAGGATAAGTGGCCTGCATTACAGGCGCTGCCCTGTGAACAATACCTGGTGGAGGACCACGTGGCCGAAAAGCTGGCCGGGGTGGAGAGCCCGCAGGGGGTGTTCGGGGTGTTCGGGCGGCCGGCGGCCCGGTTTGCGGACCTGCCGCGCGGCGGGCGCTTTTTGGCGCTGGAGCGGGTGCAGGACCCCGGCAACGTGGGGGCGCTGATCCGCAGCGCCGCTGCCTTTGATTTTGACGGGGTGCTGCTTTCGCCGGGGTGCGCCGACCCCTTTGCCCCCAAGGTGCTGCGGGCCAGCATGGGCGCCGCGGGGCGCATGCCGCTGGTGGCGGCGCCGAACCTTGCGGACGCGCTGGCCGAGCTTGCGAGCCGCGGGGTGCTGTGCCTGGCGGCGGCGCTGGAAAACAGCCTGCCCCTGGGCGAGGTGGACCCGGCCTGCCCGGGCGGCGTGTGCCTGGTGATCGGCAGCGAGGGGCAGGGGCTTTCGGCCGCGGCCATGGCCGCCTGCCAGAAGGCGGTGCGCATCCCCATTACCGACCGGGTGGAGAGCCTGAACGCCAGCGTGGCGGGCGGGGTGCTGCTGTGGCACTTCCGGGGTGCGGGCCGATGACGGGGCAGACGCTGGAATGGCTGTGGCTGGCCCACGTGCTGGGCCCCGGGGCGCGGGGCTGCGGCGGGGTGCTGGCCCTTTACCCCACGCCCGGCGAGCTGCTGGAGGCGGTGGGGCGCGAGGATCTTTCCGGCCTGCTGGCCCCGGCGCAGGCCGAGCGGCTGGAGGCAAAACCCGAAAATTTTGAGAAGCTGGCCCGCAGTTGTGAAAAAATGGGCGTGCAGATCGTTACAATGGCAGAGGCCGCGTATCCCGCGCGGCTGCGGGATGTGCCGGACGCGCCGCCGGTGCTGTTCTGCACCGGGGATACGGCGGCGCTGAACCGCACGCCCGCGGTGGGCATGATCGGCAGCCGCCGCCCCAGCGCGTACGGGGTGGAGGCCGCGGCGTGCATCGGCGGGCAGCTGGCCGAAGCCGGCGTGTGCCTTGTGAGCGGCCTGGCCGACGGGCTGGACAGCGAGGCCCACCGGGCCGCGGTGCGCTGCGGCGCGCCCACGGTGGGGGTGCTGGGCACCGCCATTGACAAGACCTACCCGGCCGCCAACGCGGCGCTGCGCCGCCAGGTGGAGGGCGTGGGGGCGGTGATCAGCGAGTTTGCCCCGGGCGATGTGACCCGCTCGGCCGCGTTTTTGCTGCGCAACCGGCTGATCGCCGCGCTGGCGGACGCGGTGTGCGTGGTGGAGGCGCGGGAGAAGAGCGGCACCATGAACACGGTGGGCCACGCAGAGCGGTACGGCAGGCCGGTGTACGCGGTGCCGGGAGGCATTTTCAGCGAGCTGTGCGGCGGCACCAACCGCCTGCTGGCCGAGGGACGCGCCCGGGCCGCCAGCGGCGCCGGAGTGATTTTGGAGGGGCTGGGCCTTGCCGCGCCCGCCCCGGCGCACACCCAAAAGCGGCAGACACAAACAGAGCCTCTCGGCCCGGCTGCGAAAGAGATGCTGCGGCACCTTGGCCAGCAGCCAAAGGGCCTGGAAATATTGGCCGGCGAGGCCCGCTGCGAGGCGGGCGAGGCGCTGGCCGCCCTGCTGGAGCTTGAACTGGCAGGCCTTGCGCAGAGCTGCGCCGGCGGGCAGTACCGCCGCAAATGAACCCAAAGGAGAAACGCATGTCAAAACTTGTGATCGTGGAGTCGCCTGCCAAGGCGAAGACCATCCGGAAATACCTGGGCGACGGCTACGAGGTGACCGCCAGCATGGGGCATATCCGCGATTTGCCCGCCAGCCAGCTGGGCATCGACGTGGAGCATGAATACGCCCCCCAATACATCAACATCAAGGGCAAGGAAAAAATCATCAAGGAGCTGAAAAGCGAGGCCAAAAAGGCCGACCAGGTGTACCTTGCCACCGACCCGGACCGGGAGGGCGAGGCCATCAGCTGGCACCTGGCCCACATCTTGGGCCTGGATGTGGAGGAGCCCAACCGGGTGACCTTTGGCGAGATCACCAAAAAGGGCGTGACCGAGGGCATGGCCCACCCCCGCACCATCGACATGGACCTGTTCAACGCGCAGCAGGCCCGCCGGGTGCTGGACCGGCTGGTGGGCTATAAGCTGTCGCCGTTTTTGTGGCGCAAGGTGCGCAGGGGCCTTTCGGCCGGGCGGGTGCAGAGCGTGGCCGTGCGGCTGATCGTGGACCGGGAAAAGGAGATCGAGGCCTTTAAGCCCCAGGAGTACTGGAACCTGGACGCGCTGCTCTCGCCCCCGGCCAGCCAGAAGAAGTTCAGCGCCCGGCTGTACGGCACCGCCGCGGGCAAAAAGCTGGAGGTCAAGACCGAGGCCGAGGCCAGGGCCATTGAGGCGGCCCTGGAGGGCAGGGACTACCAGGTGACCAAGCTCACCCGGGGCAGCCGCAAAAAGGTGCCCGCGCCCCCCTTCATCACCTCCACGCTGCAGCAGGAGGCCAGCCGCCGGCTGGGGTTCACCGCCACCCGCACCATGCGGGCGGCCCAGACCCTGTATGAAGGCGTGGACATTGCGGGCCGGGGCACCCTGGGCCTGATCACCTACATGCGGACCGACAGCCTGCGGGTGTCGGACGAGGCGGTGGCCGGCGCGAAGGACTACATTGCCGGCCAGTACGGCGAAAAGTACGTGTGCAATTACAAGCGCACCTACAAAAGCCGCAACGCCACCGCCGCACAGGACGCCCACGAGGCCATCCGGCCCAGCGTGCCCGGCCTGACGCCCGAGGAGGCGGAGAAGAGCCTTTCGGGGGATATTGCAAAGCTGTACCGCCTGATCTGGAGCCGGTTCATTGCCAGCCAGATGAGCGACTGCGAGCAGGACACGGTGGCCGTGCAGGTGACCGCGGGCGATTACCAGTTCCGGGCCAGCGGCTATGTGGTGACCTTTGAGGGCTTTACCGCCCTGTACGAGGAGGCCACCGACGAGAAGGAGAAAAAAGAGACCTCGCTGCCGCCGCTGGAGGAGGGGCAGGTGCTCAAGCTGCGGGAATTGACCAGCGAGCAGAAGTTCACCCAGCCGCCCCCCCGCTACACCGAGGCGACCCTGATCCGCGGCCTGGAGGAAAACGGCATCGGCCGGCCCTCGACCTATGCGCCCATCATTACCACCATCATCGACCGGGGCTATGTGGAGCGGGAGCAGAAAAAACTGAAGCCGACTCTGCTGGGCCGCACCATCAACGACCTGATGCTGCAGGAGTTCCCGGACATTGTGGACGTGACCTTTTCGGCCGACATGGAAAAGAACCTGGATCAGGTGGAGAGCGGCAGGGTGGACTGGCGCAGCACGATCGACACCTTTTACAAGGGGTTTGACGCGGCCCTGCAGAAGGCCGAGAAGGACATGGAGGGCAAAAAGGTCAAGGTGCCGGACGAGGAGACCGACGAGGTCTGCGAGAAGTGCGGCCGCAAAATGGTGATCAAGACCGGCCGTTACGGCAAGTTTTTGGCCTGCCCAGGTTTCCCCGAGTGCACCAACACCAAGCGCCTGGTAAAGGACACGGGAGGCAAATGCCCCAAATGCGGCAGCCGGATGCTGCTGCGCCGCAGCGCCAAGGGCCGGGTGTATTACGGGTGCGAGGGCTACCCCCAGTGCGATTTTATGACCTGGGACGAACCGGTGCCCCAGCAGTGCGAAAAGTGCGGGGCGACCCTGTTCAAAAAGGGCAGCCGCCTTTACTGCGCCAAAGAGGGCTGCGATTTTGAGACGCAGGTGGCCAAATGAGCGGGGTGACCATTCTGGGCGCGGGCCTTGCGGGGTGCGAGGCCGCCCTGTGGCTGGCGCGGCGCGGGGTGCAGGTGGAGCTGTGGGAACAAAAGCCCGCGGTGTTCAGCCCAGCCCACAAGAGCGAAAATTTTGCCGAGCTGGTGTGCTCGAACAGCCTGAAGGCGGAGCGGCTGGATTCCGCCAGCGGCCTGCTGAAGGCCGAAATGAAGCTGCTGGGCAGCCACCTGCTGCCCGCCGCGGAGGCCACAAGGGTGGCGGCCGGCGGGGCGCTGGCGGTGGACCGGGACGCATTCAGCGCCGCCGTGACGGGCCTGGTGGAGGCCGAGCCCAACATCCGGGTGGTGCGCGGCGAGGCCGCGGCCATTGATGAAGGGCGGCCCACACTGGTGGCCACAGGCCCCCTGACCGAGGGGGCGCTGGCCGATGAGATCGGCCGGCTGACCGGAGAAAAGCGGCTGGCGTTTTACGATGCGGCGGCGCCCATTGTGACCGCGGCGAGCCTGGACATGGAAAAGGTATTCGCCGCCAGCCGGTACGGCAGAGGAGAGGCGGACTACCTGAACTGCCCCTTCAACAAGGCCGAGTACGAGGCGTTCCACGCCGCGCTGGCGGGCGCCGAGCGGGCCCAGCTGCACGAATTCGACGGGGAACTGACCGTGTATGAGGGCTGCATGCCCATTGAGGTGATGGCCGGCCGCGGGGCCGACACCATGCGCTTTGGGCCGCTGCGCCCGGTGGGCCTGACCGACCCGCGTACCGGCCACCGGCCCTGGGCCAACGTGCAGCTGCGCCGCGAGAACGCAGAGGGCACACTGTACAACCTTGTGGGCTTTCAGACAAATTTGAAGTTCGGGGAGCAAAAGCGCGTGTTCTCCATGATCCCGGGCCTGGAGGGGGCGGAGTTTGCCCGCTATGGGGTGATGCACCGCAACACCTTTTTGAACAGCCCCGAGCTGCTGGGCGCGGGCCTGGCCCTGAAGGAGCACCCGAACGTGTGGTTTGCGGGGCAGATCACCGGGTTTGAGGGATATATGGAGTCGGCCGCCTGCGGCCTGCTGGCGGCGCGCAGCATTTACGCGGTACTGCAGGGCGGGGCGCTGGGCGCGCCGCCGCCCGAGACCATGCTGGGCCAGCTGGTGCGCTACATCACCAGCGAGAACAAAAACTTCCAGCCCATGGGCGCAAACATGGGGCTGCTGCCCCCGCTGGAGGCGCCCGTGCGGGACAAGCGGCTGCGCTACCTGGCCCTGGCCCAGCGGGCGACGGGAGCCATGGAGCGCTGGGCGGCCCAGACGGAAAAGTGAGCATTCCTGCCCGGCCAAAGGGGCACGGGCGGCAGAAAAAAAGGAGCAGGTGAACGTATGAAGATCATCCTTGACGCCATGGGGGGCGACAACGCCCCCGCTGAGATCCTGAAGGGGGCCGCCGCGGCCGTGGCCGCGAACTGGCCGGAGCTCGCCATCATTGCCGTGGGCGACGAGGCCAGGATCCGGGCCTGCGCCGCCGAGAACAACCTGAAGCTGGACCCGGAGCACTTTGAGATCGTGCATGCCGGCGAGGTCATTGAGATGTGCGACGAGCCGGCCAAGGCGATCCGCCAGAAAAAGGATTCCAGCATGGTGGTGGGCCTGCGGCTTTTGGCCGAGGGCAGAGGCGACGCCTTTGTTTCGGCCGGGTCCACCGGCGCGCTGCACGTGGGCGCCAGCCTTTTGGTGCGCACGGTGAAGGGGGTCAAGCGGCCCGCGCTGGCCACGGTGATCCCCGGGCAGAAGCCCTTTTTGCTGCTGGACTGCGGCGCCAACGTGGAGTGCCGCCCCGCCATGCTGGAGGCCTTCGGCGTGATGGGCAGCGTGTACATGAACAAGGTGATGGGCGTGGCCGAGCCAAAGGTGGCCCTGGTGAACAACGGGGCCGAGGAGTCCAAGGGGACGCCCACCTATGTGGAGGCCCACGGGCTGCTCAGGGCGAACCCCCGCATCCGGTTCATCGGCAACATCGAGCCGCGGGACATTCCCTCCGGCGCGGCGGATGTGGTGGTGGCGGACGGCTTTACCGGCAATGTGGTGCTGAAGCTGACCGAGGGGCTGGCGAAGTTCTTTTCGGGCAAGCTGAAGGACATGTTCAAAAAGAGCGTGGGCACCAAGCTGGGCTACCTGCTGGTGAAAGGCGGCGTGGCGGACTTTAAAAAGAGCATGGACGCCGACGAGTACGGCGGCGCGCCCTTTTTGGGGGCGGCAAAGCCGGTGATCAAGGCTCACGGCTCCTCGAACGCGCGGGCCATCCAGAACGCCATCCGGCAGGCGGTACTGTGCGTGAAGAGCGATCTGTGCGGCGTGATGGCCGAAAACCTGGCGGCAGCGCCGGAGAACGAAAACTGAGACCCGCGCCGCCGCGCCCCGCATGCTGCGGGGCGCGGCGGGAGCGGCTTTTACGGGAGGCAGCCCATGCATCAGCTTGAGACCGTGATCGGGTATACCTTTAAGGACCCGAAGCTATTGGAAACGGCCCTCACCCACACCAGCTATGCCAACGAGTCGAAAACGCCCATCCACCACAACGAGCGGCTGGAGTTTTTGGGCGACAGCGTGCTTTCCATTGTGGTGGCGGATCATCTGTTCCACCAGTGGAAGGACCGCCCGGAGGGCGAATTGACCCGCGCGCGGGCCAGCCTGGTGTGCGAGAGCGCCCTGTTCGAGTTTGCCAAGGAGATCGACCTGGGGCGCTTTCTGCGCCTGGGCCGGGGAGAGGAGCGGGGCGGCGGGCGCACGCGGCCGAGCGTTGTGTCGGACGCGTTTGAGGCGCTGATCGCCGCCTTGTACCTGGACGGCGGCATAGAAACGGCGCGGGCGTTCATTCTGCCCTTTATCACCGAGGGCAAGACCGCCGAAGCGGACTACAAAACACAGCTGCAGGAGGTCATTCAGCAGAACCCCGAGGAGCGCCTGCGCTACGAGGTGGAGGGCGAGGAAGGGCCGGATCACGACAAGCACTTCAAAATGGCCGTGTACCTAAACTCGAACCTGATGGGCCGGGGCGAGGGCCACAGCAAAAAGGCCGCCGAGCAGGCCGCCGCCAAGGAAGCGCTGCGCCTGATGGGCCTGGTGGAGTGAGGGGCGGGCGCCCGGGCGGCATGGCACCGGAGGCCCCGGCGGCATGCCGCCTGCGCACACGCCACAGGGAGAAGTTTGATGGGAGTTAGGCAATGGTATTAAAGGAACTGGAAATACAGGGCTTTAAGAGCTTCCCGGACCGCACCAAGGTGAGGATCGGCCAGGGCATCACCGCGGTGGTGGGGCCCAACGGTTCGGGCAAGAGCAATATTTCCGACGCCATCCGCTGGGTGCTGGGCGAGACCAGCTCGAAGCAGCTGCGGGGCGCGGGCAAGATGGAGGACGTGATCTTCGGCGGGACCCAGCAGCGGGGTGCCATGGGCTTTGCCGCGGTGAACCTGACGGTGGACAACTCGGACCGGCGCATCGACGTGGACGCGGACGAGGTGGTGATCGGCCGCAAATACTACCGCTCGGGCGAGAGCGAGTATTCCGTGAACGGCCAGAACGTGCGCCTGAAGGACATTTACGAGCTGTTTTTGGACACGGGCCTCGGGCGGGACGGTTACTCGATCATCGGGCAGGGCCGCATTGCGGAGATCGTGGGCGCAAAGAGCAATGAGCGCCGGGAAATTTTTGAGGAGGCCAGCGGCATTGCCAAGTACCGCTACCGCAAAAATGAGGCGGAACGGCGCCTGGCCTCGGCCGAGGACAACCTGGCCCGGCTGCGGGATATCCTGGACGAGCTGGAGGCCCGGGTGGGGCCGCTGGAAAAGGAGAGCAAAAAGGCAGAGCAGTTTTTGGAGCTTTCGGCCCGGCGCAAGGAGCTGGAGGTGACCCTTTGGGTGGACGGCGTGCGCCGCGCCAAGGACACGGTGCGCGAGCAGCAGCGCCGCTATGAGACCGCCCAGGCGGATTACGATGGGCTGACCGCGGAGATCGAGGGCATCGACGCAGAGACCGAGGACATCCGCGCCCAGATGCAGCGCCTGACCGTGGAGGTGGAGCGCTGCAATGCCGAGATCCGCGCCATCACGGAAGAGATGGCGGGCGCCGACAGCCAGATCGCGGTGCTGCAGAACGACATTGCCCACAACGAGGCGACCGCGGCGGACCTGAGCGGCCAGATCGAGCAGGCGAGCCTGGGGCGCAGAGAGCTGCACCAGGAGATCGCCCAGCACAAGGAGGCCATTGCCGGGCTGGAAGGGGAGATCGCCCGGCTGGACGCCCGGCTGGCGGAACTGGACGGGCTGCTGCAGAAGATCCAGGCGGAGAGCGAGGCCACCGGCGAGCGCCGGGGGGCGGTGACCGGCGCGCTGGCCGGCCTGACCGAGCGGCAGACCGCTGCCAAGGTGAAAGCGGCCGGCTGCAAGAGCGCCGCCGACACCGCGGCCGAGCGGCTGACCGCGGTGAAAGCCGAGCAGGAAAAGAGCGGCGGAACCCTTGCGGGCCTTGCGGCGGAGCAGGCGGATACCCGCACCTACCTGACCGGGGTGGAAGAAAATGTGACACGGCTGGAAAACATTAAGAACGGCCTGGAAATGAAGCTGGCCAGCCGCAAAAAGCAGCTGGACGAGGCGGACGCCGCCGAGCAGCAGGCAAGCCGGCAGCTGGAAGCGGCCCAGCAGCGCCTGCAGGTGCTGGGAGACCTGGAACGCAACATGGACGGGTACCAGCAGAGCGTAAAGACCGTGATGCGCGCGGCGCAGAACCGGCGGCTGCGGGGCATCATCGGCCCGGTGAGCAGCATCCTGACCGTGGAGCCCGGGTACGAGATGGCCATTGAGACCGCGCTGGGCTTTGCGCTGCAGAACATCGTGGTGGAGGGCGAGACTGCGGCCAAGGCGGCCATCGCCTTTTTGCGGGACGAAAAGGCCGGCCGGGCCACCTTTTTGCCGCTGGACACGGTGAAGGGCACCCACTTTGACGCCGCGCGCCTTTCGGGCAGCGCGCGGGTGGCCTCGGGCCTTGTGAAGTACGACAAAAAGTACGACAACATTGTGGCGAATCTGCTGGGGCGCATCGTTGTGGTGGACGACATCAACGAGGCCTCGCGGGTGGCGCGGGCGCTGGACTACCGCAACCGGGTGGTCACGGCGGACGGGCAGGTGATCAATGCGGGCGGCTCGTTCACCGGCGGCAGCGTTTCCCGCTCGGCGGGGCTGTTCAGCCGCAAGCAGGAGATGGAGGAGCTGCGCGCAAAGCTTGAAACCCTGGCAAAAAAGCAGGCCGCCGCCCAGGAGAACACCGACAGGTGGAAGGCGGAGGTGGACACCCTTTCGGCGCAGCTGACCGCCACAAACAGCGAGGCGATCACCGCCGGGGGCGACAAGATCCGCGCTGAGATGGAGCTGCACCGCATTGAAACCGCCCTGAGCCAGGCCCAGGCTGCGGCCCAGCTGCAGGCGGCCGAGGCGGAGAGCCTGTACGCGCAGATCGAGCAGAACATGAACGAGGGGGCTGCCGCGGCGGCCGAGGAAAAGCGCCTGGCCGCCGAGATCGGGCGGCTGGAAGCGGAACTGACCGAGCTTTCCGGCAGCGACGACAGCTTTTTGGCGACCCGCAGCCGCCTTTCGGCCGAGTTGGGCGAGGCGCGCATGCAGCGCCTTTCGGCCGAGAAGGACCGGGATATGCATCTGGCGGGCATCGAAAGCCTGGAGAGCCGCCACGGCGAGGCGGGCGAGCGCCGCCGCCAGCTGGAAGAGAACATTGCAAGGCTTGCGGAGCTGAACGCCGGGAGCGCTGCAAAGATCGAGGAGGTGCGCGCCCGCAAAGAGGGCAGCGCCCAGCGTATCCGGGACAAGGAGGCCGAGATCGCGGCGGCCACCGGGCGCCGCATGCAGATGGAGGGGTCCATCAGCCAGCAGACCCAGAAGGTGCGCACCATCACCGACCAGCGCGAGAAGATGAGCCAGGAGATGGCCCGACTGGCCGAGCGCAAGGCGAACGCCGAGGTGGAGTACGACCAGACCATTGCAAAGCTGTGGGAGGAATACCAGCTGACCATGAGCGACGCCCAGCCCCTGTGTGTGGAGTTTGAGAGCGTGACCGAGCTGCGCCGCCAGGTGGGCGAGGTGCGCGGCAAGATCCGGGGCCTTGGAAACGTGAACGTGGGCTCCATCGAGGAGTACAAAGAGGTGAGCGAGCGGTACGGGTTCCTGGCCGCCCAGGTGCGGGACGTGGAAAAGAGCAAGGCCGAGCTGACCCGCATGATCAATGAGCTGTCGGGTGAGATGAAGAGCATCTTCGGCGAGAGCTTCAAGCAGATCAACGGCCATTTTGGCCGGATCTTCCACGAGCTGTTCGGCGGGGGCACCGCAAGCCTTTCCCTTTCGGACCCGGACAACGTGCTGGAGAGCGGCATCGACATTCAGGTGGCGCCCCCGGGCAAGGTGATCAAGAACCTGTCCGCCCTTTCGGGCGGGGAACAGGCGCTGGTGGCCATCAGCATTTACTTTGCCATTCTGGCCGTGAACCCGGCGCCCTTCTGCATCCTGGACGAGATCGAGGCGGCGCTGGACGACGTGAACGTGGTGCGCTATGCCCAGTACCTGCGCCGCATCACCGGCGACACCCAGTTCATTGTGATCACCCACCGACGGGGCACCATGGAAGCGGCGGACGTATTGTACGGCGTGACCATGCAGCAGGACGGCGTGTCCAAGCTGCTGCGCCTTGATTTGGATCAGGTGGACGCTTCGCTGGTATCGTGAGCGGGCGCGAAAAACGACCGAGATAGATTGAGATACATGAGGTAACAAGCCATGGGACTTTTCAGCCGCAAAGAGAAGATGGACGAGGGACTGGCCAAGACCCGCAAGGGCTTTTTTGCCGGGATCCTGGATATGATGAACGCCGGCGAGATCGACGATTCTTTTTACGATGATCTGGAGGAACAGCTGATCCTGGCCGACACCGGCGCCGACGAGGCCGCGCGCCTGGTGGAGGCCCTGCGGGAGGCGGTGCGCCGCCGGCACATCAAAACAGCCGACGACGCGATCGCCGCGCTGAAGGAGATCATCTGCGCCGAGCTGGAACCGGAGGGGGCATTGGACCTTGCGGGCCGGCCGGCGGTGATCCTGGTGATCGGCGTGAACGGCGTGGGCAAGACCACCAGCATTGCAAAGCTGGCAAAGCTGTATAAAGAGCAGGGCAAACGGGTGCTGCTGGCCGCGGGGGACACCTTCCGGGCGGCGGCGGCGGAGCAGCTTTCCATCTGGGCGGAGCGGGTGGAGGTGCCCATTGTGAAGCACAGCGAGGGGGCTGACCCCGCGGCGGTGGTGTTCGACGCCGTGCAGTCCGCCGCGGCGCGGGGATACGATCTTGTGATCTGCGACACCGCGGGCCGCCTGCACAACAAGCAGAACCTGATGAACGAGCTGACCAAGATCAGCCGCAGCGTGACCAAGGCCTGCCCCGAAGCCAGCGTGGAAACCCTGCTGGTGCTGGACGCCATCACCGGGCAGAACGCCATCAGCCAGGCCGCGCAGTTCATCAGCGCGGCGGGGGCCACCGGGATCATCCTGACCAAGCTGGACGGGACCGCTAAGGGCGGCGCGGTGATCAGCGTGAAGCAGAAGCTGGGCCTGCCCGTGCGCTTTGTGGGCGTGGGCGAGGGGATGGACGACCTGATGGAGTTCAGCGCCGAGGATTTTGCAGACGCGCTGTTTGCCGAGGCCTGACCGGACGACATGTTTTGAGACAAAAAGGAGATACGCGATGCTGATCTGTGCCGCCACCGGCAATGCCGGCAAGCTGAAGGAGATCCGGCGCATTTTGGAGGCCCAGGGCCATACGGTCAAAAGCCAGAAGGAGCTGGGCGTTACCCTGGAGCCGGAGGAAACCGGCGCGACCTTTGCCGAAAACGCCCTGATCAAGGCAAGAGCCATCTGCGAGGCGTGCGGCCTGCCCACCCTGGCCGACGACTCGGGCCTTGCGGTGGAGGCGCTGGACGGCGCGCCGGGCGTTTACAGCGCCCGCTACTGCGGGGTGCACGGCGACGACGAGGCCAACAACGACAAGCTGCTGGCGGCGCTGGAAAAAGTGCCCGCAGAGCGGCGGGACGCCAAATTTGTGAGCGCCGTGTGCTTTTACCTGCCCGGCGGCAGGCATATCACCTTTCACGGCGAGTGCCCGGGCCGGGTGGGCTTTGTGCGCCGGGGAGAAAACGGTTTTGGTTACGACCCGCTGTTTGTGCCCCGGCTTGTGGGCCTTGCGGGCAGCGGCGCGCGCCCGAACACCGAGGGCCGCACCTATGCCGAGCTGGAAGCGTGGGAAAAGGACGCCATCAGCCACAGGGGCGCCGCCATGCGCCTTTTGGATGAGCGCCTGGCCGATTTTTTGGCCGGGCCGGAGGAGCCCGAAGCCTGTGTGTTGGCGCGGAGCGTGGGCGCCACCATTGTGGAGATCGATGACAGCCTGGGCTTTGAACGGGACGAAAAATTCGACGGGGACAAACTCACCCGGAGCCTGCGCTGAAAAGCGCGGGGTTTGAGAGGATAAAAAGGAGAAACAAGTTTATGCTTACAAGCAAACAGCGCGCCGCGCTGCGCAGGGCCGCCAACGGCCTGGACCCCGTGTTCCAGGTGGGCAAGGGCGAGATCGACGAGGCGCTGATAAAATCCACCGCCGACTGCCTGGCCGCCCGGGAGCTGATCAAAATGAAAGTTCTGGAAACCAGCATGTACACCGCCCGGGAGGCAGCCGCCCTGCTGGCGGAAAAAACAGGCGCCGACGTGGTGCAGGTGATCGGTTCGAAGTTCGTGCTTTTTTTGAAAAAGCGCAAGGATTCGGCCTTTGACGGGCTGTTGTGACAGCTCGGAAACAAAAAATTTGCAGTTTGCTGCTTGAAAAATTGTAACCTTTTTGAAATAATTGAAAAGGGAAAGTCGTTTACACTAGCGTGGAGGGGGGAAAAGGATGAAGCTGCTGCTGTTCGGCGGCACGTTCGACCCGCCCCACAACGGCCATGTGCACCTTTTGCAGAACGCCATCGCCGCGGTGCGGCCCGACCGGGTGGTAGTGATGCCCGCCGGCACGCCGCCACACAAGGCGGCCAGCGCAACGCCGGCCCGGTGGCGGCTGGAGATGTGCCGCTGCTTTTTGCCGCTGCATGAGAACCTTGTGGTGAGCGACTGGGAGATAAAAAGGGCGGGCAAGAGCTACACGGTGGACACACTGGCCATGCTGCGGCGGGAATACCCGGATGCAGAGCTGTTTTTGTGCATGGGCAGCGACATGCTGACCAGCTTTACCGAGTGGCGGGATTGGCAAACGATCTTAAAAAGCGCCGCACTGGTGGTGCAGAGCCGCACAGAGGGCGACGACCCGGAGCTGCAGGCGGCGGCCCGCGCGCTGGAGCCCTATGGGGGGCGGGTGATCTTTACCCGCGCGCCCGCGGTGGAGCTGGCCTCCAGCGACGTGCGGGCCGGCCGCCTGCCGGACGGGGCGCTGCCGCCCCTGGCGGCCGAAGCTGCCCGCAGGCATCACTTATATGGAAGGTGAACCGATGGAGTATTCCGAGGCAGAGCGCATGGTACGCGCCGCGCTTTCGAAAAAGCGCTACGCCCATACCTGCAATGTGAAGGAGGCCGCCGTGAAGCTGGCCCAACGCTATGGGGCGGACCCGGAAAAGGCGGCCCTGGCGGCCCTGCTGCACGATGCGGTGAAAGAGCGGCCCAAGGCCGAGCTGTTGCAGATCCTGCGCGGGAATGCTATAATAGCGGGGAATGCCGCCGAAAGCCCCGCGCCGGTGTGGCACGGGCCCTGTGCGGCCATTATGGCAAAGACGCAGTGGGGAGTGGACGACCCGGAGGTACTGGACGCGATCCGGTATCACACCACCGGCCGCGCCGGGATGACGAAAATGGACAAGATCCTGTATCTGGCCGACATGATCAGCGCCGAGCGGGATTACCCGGAGGTGGGCGAATTGCGCGCGCTTGCCGGGGAGAACCTGGACGCCGCGGTGCTGCAGGCCGTGCGATACAATATACGCTGGATGGAGGAGTGCGGCAAGACCATTGACCCGCTCTCCCGCGAGGCGCTGGAAGACCTGGAGCGCAGCGCCCAGGCCCAAAAGAATACGGAGGTCTGACCAATGAATGAACCCAAACAGCCCAGAAGGCTGAATACCTCGGCCGCGAATCACAGCGGCAGCGCCCCGCGGCCCGCGGCCCCTGCCGGCCAGCGCAAGATCAACCGCAGCGGCGCGGCGCCCCAGCGCCCGGCCCAAAGCGCCGCCCCGGGCCAGCGCACGGCGCCCCGGGGAGCCTACCGCGCCCCGGCCCCCGCCGGGCATCCCGCGCAGGGCGGAAGCCACGCGGCGCCCCGCCGCAAAAAAAAGAACCACACCCTGCGCAATGTGCTGGTGTCGCTCTTGTGCCTGTTCGCGGTGGTGGCGGTGGGCCTGTTCGGCCTGTACCGGTGGGTGGTGAACAGCATCAGCCCGGAGGGCGGCGCGCCCACCATCAACCAGCTGATCAACACGCCGAACGAATTCAAGGGCGACGTGGTGAATATCCTTGTCTGCGGCATCGACTACGAGGAGGGCCGCGCCTACTCCAACGACGCGTCCTCGAACGACGGCATGACCGATATGATCATGTACGTGAGCTTTGACGTGAAGAACAAAAAGATGAACATGCTGCAGATCCCCCGCGACGTCTACGTGGGGACCGATTACAATACCGGCGGCACCGGCAAGATCAATGCGGTGGCTCTGAAAAACAACGGCATGGAAAGCCTGACCCAGCTCATCTACGACCAATACAAGCTGCCTGTGGACTATTACGTGACCATCGACATGCAGAGCCTGAAGGAGATCGTGGACCTGTTCGGCGGCATTGAGGTCTATATTCCCCAGACCATCGAGTACAACGGCAGCAAGCTGGAGCAGGGCCTGCGCAACCTGGACGGCGCTTCCGCCGAGTTCTTTGTGCGCAACCGCAAGAGCTACGCCCAGGGCGATATTGCCCGGCTGGACATGCAGCGCTATTTCTACCAGGGCCTGTTCAAGCGCATCCGCACCGCCACCGTGTGGGATCTGGCAAAGCTTGCGCCTGTGGCCTTAAACTACGTGACCACCGATATCCCCATCGATGAGTTGATCAGCATCGGCGTGAGCTTTTTGAAGGTGGACAGCGCGGACATTATGCTGTGTAAGGTGCCCACCTTCGGCGCTGCCCAGAAGTACAATGACCAGTACTCGATCCTGGTGTGCGACGTGGGCAAGACCACCACCCTGCTGAACGATTATTTCCGCACCTACGGCGGCCCGGTGGAGAGCCTGGATGTGCCGACCCTGACCACCGTGGGCGCCTCGACCGACCCGAACGTGCAGTATATGGGCCAGCTTGACACCCAGACCGAGGGCGGCCAGCCGGAAGGCTGAGGGCCCGGGATTGAAAGGAGAAACGATTTTTTGATGGATAGTTTGCAGCTTGCGACCCGCCTTGCCCAGGTGCTGGACAAGAAGAAAGCCACAGAGGTGAAGGTGCTGAAGGTGCGGGATCTGACCGTGCTGACCGATTACTTTGTGATCGCCAGCGGTTCCTCCTCGACCCAGGTGAAAGCCCTGGCAGAGGAGGCGGAATTCCAGCTGGAGCAGCAGGGGGCAAAGCCCCTGCGCACCGAGGGCTATGACTCCAAAAGCTGGATCCTGCTGGACTACGGCACGGTGATCGTGCATGTGTTTTACCCCGAGGCCCGGGATTTTTATGATTTGGAGCACCTGTGGGCCGACGCCGAGGAGTGCCAGGTGGACCTGGAAGCGGGCGGGGACGAAGCGGCGCAGCAGTGAAGTGAAACGCGAGGAGCCAGCCCGGCAGCCCGGGCTGGCCGCTGCTGTTTTTTTGCCCGCGCGGGCGCTTTGCCCAGAAGGATGGACAGGCCGGGAGTACCCGGCCCGGAAGATAAAAAAGTTGGAGTGATACCAGGTGAAATACGATTTCAAGGCCATTGAACACAAGTGGCAGAAGGTCTGGGCAGACGAAAAGACCTTTGCGGCACAGATCGACCACACCAAGCCGAAATTCTACGCGCTGGTAGAGTTTCCATACCCCAGCGCTGCGGGGCTGCACGTGGGGCACCCCCGCAGCTACACCGCCCTGGACATTGTGGCGCGCAAAAAGCGCATGGCGGGGTACAATGTGCTGTACCCCATGGGCTGGGACGCTTTTGGCCTGCCCACCGAGAACTATGCGCTGAAAAACCACATCAACCCCGAGATTGTGACCAGGAACAACGTGGCCCGGTTCAAGAGCCAGCTGCAGGCCCTGGGCCTCTCGTTCGACTGGGACCGGGAGGTAAACACCACCGATCCCGCTTACTACAAGTGGACCCAGTGGATCTTTTTGCAGCTCTACAAGCACGGCCTTGCCTATAAAAAGGAAATGAATGTGAACTGGTGCACCAGCTGCAAGGTGGTGCTGGCCAACGAGGAGGTTGTGAACGGCTGCTGCGAGCGCTGCGGCGGCGAGGTGGTGCACAAGGTCAAGAGCCAGTGGATGCTGAAAATCACCGCCTATGCCGACCGGCTGATCGACGATCTGGACGGGCTGGATTTTATTGACCGGGTGGTGACCCAGCAGAAGAACTGGATCGGGCGCAGCCACGGCGCCGAGGTGACCTTTAAGGCCACCACCGGCGACGACCTGGTGGTTTATACCACCCGGCCCGACACCCTGTTTGGGGCTACTTACATGGTGCTGGCCCCGGAGCACCCCATTTTGAAAGACTGGGAGGACCGGCTGGAAAACCTGGCCGAGGTGCGCGCTTACCAGGAGGCCGCGGCCCGCAAGTCCGACTTTGAGCGAACCGAGCTGGCCAAGGAAAAGACCGGCGTAAAGCTGGAGGGCGTGCGCGCCGTGAACCCGGTGAACGGCGCGGAGATCCCCATCTTCCTCTCGGACTATGTGCTGGCCAGCTACGGCACCGGCGCCATTATGGCGGTGCCCGCCCACGACACCCGGGACTACGAGTTCGCCAAGGTGTTCGGCCTGCCCATCGTGGAGGTGGTGGCCGGCGGAGATGTGGAAAAAGAGGCCTATACCGACTGCGCCGCCGGCGTGATGGTGAACAGCGGCTTTTTGACCGGCATGACCGTGGAGGAGGCCAAAAAGGCCATTACCCAGTGGCTGGAGCAGGAGGGCAAGGGACACGCCCAGGTAAACTTCAAGCTGCGGGACTGGGTGTTCAGCCGCCAGCGGTACTGGGGCGAGCCCATTCCCATGGTGCACTGCGAGGCCTGTGGCTGGCAGCCGCTGCCTGAGAGCGAGCTGCCCCTGGTGCTGCCCGAGATCACCGACTTTGAGCCCGGCCCGGACGGGGAAAGCCCCCTGGCCCGCCATGCCGAGTGGGTAAACACCACCTGCCCGTGCTGCGGCGGCCCGGCAAAGCGCGAAACCGACACCATGCCCCAGTGGGCGGGCTCCAGCTGGTACTTTTTGCGCTATATGGACCCCCACTGCGACACGGCTCCCGTGAGCAGGGAGGCGGTGGAATACTGGGGCCCGGTGGATTGGTACAACGGCGGCATGGAGCACACCACCCTGCATTTGCTGTACAGCCGGTTCTGGCACAAGTTCCTTTATGACATCGGGCTGGTGCCCACCGCGGAGCCTTATAAAAAGCGCACGTCCCACGGGATGATCCTGGGGCTGAACCCCCATGCCTTTGAGAACCTGCCCGCGGCCCAGCAGAAAAAGCTGGTGGACGAAACGGGCAGCGAAAAGGCCGCCCGCGCCGCGCTGGTGGAAAAGTACGGCGAGATGGCGGAGCACCCTGTGGTGAAAATGTCCAAGAGCCTGGGCAATGTGATCAACCCGGATGACGTGATTGCCGAGTACGGCGCCGACACCCTGCGCCTGTATGAGATGTTCATCGGCGACTTTGAAAAGGCTGCGCCCTGGTCCACCCAGTCCATCAAGGGCTGCAAGCGCTTTTTGGAACGGGTGTGGGGCCTTTCCGAGATGCTGCTGCCCGGCGAGGGATACCGCCCGGAGCTGGAGACCGCGATGCACCGCACCATCAAAAAGGTGGGGGAAGACATCGATGTGCTGAAGAACAACACCGCCATTGCAGCCCTGATGAGCCTGGTGAACGAGCTTTACGCGGCGGGCGGCGCCACCCGGGACGAATTTGCGGATCTGCTGCTGCTGCTGAACCCCTTTGCACCCCACATCACCGAGGAACTGTGGCAGCTGATGGGCGGCGAAGGGCAGATCGCCCACGCCCGCTGGCCGGAATACGACGAGGCGAAGTGCACCGAGAGCACCGTGGAGGTGCTGGTGCAGGTGAACGGCAAGCCCAAGGCCCGCCTGAGCCTGCCGGTGGATGCGCCGAAGGAAGAGGCCCTGGCGGCCGCCAAGGCCGACCCCGCGGTGGCGGCGGCGCTGGAAGGGAAGACCCTGGTGAAGGAGATCGCCGTGCCGAACAAGCTGATCAACCTGGTGGTGAAAGGTTAAAAGTTTGTGAATACGGCGGTGAAAACTGCCGGCCGGCTGTTTTTTCAGTTGACAGAATGCCCTGAGGCATAGTATAATCGATATGTTGGGTACCCTTCTTCTTTTAGAGGGGGGAACAATGAGACTCCTGCCTCAGGTCCAAGGGAGGGAAGTAAGATGTCGGAAGTTCGCGTTAAAGACGGCGAGTCGCTGGAAAGCGCTCTGCGCCGCTTCAAGCGGTCCACCGCCCGCAGCGGCGTGTTGGCGGAAGTTCGCAAGCGTGAGGCTTATGAAAAGCCCTCTGTGCGCCGCAAGAAGAAGTCCGAGGCCGCTCGCAAGCGCAAGTACAAGTAAACTGCGGCGCCGGAACAAAGGCGAAAAGCGTGCATGCGTTTGGGCGGGTCCGAAAGGGCCCGCCCAATTTTCATTCTGCGGCGGCCGGCCGCGCGTTTAAAGGAGGAATCGGCCCATGCTGTTTACCCCCGAATATCTGTTTTCCAGCGTTGCGGCGATCACACCGGCGTTTTTGGCGCAGCGGGGCATCGCCGCCCTGGTGCTGGATGTGGACAATACCCTGACCGCCCACGGCAGCCAGGAGCTGCCCGCCGAGGTGGCCGGCTGGCTGGAGGCCATGCGGGCGGCGGGCGTGGGCCTGATGATCGCCAGCAACAACAGCGAGGAGCGGGTGGCGCCGTTTGCCGCCCGGCTGGGCCTGGATTTTGTGGCGGGCAGCGCAAAGCCGCTGCCCGGCGGTCTTGCCCGTGCGCAAAAAAAATTCGGGGTTGAAAAGGCGCGCATGGCCATTGTGGGCGACCAGCTGTTCACCGACCGGCTGGCGGGGGCGTTATACGGCATTCCGGCACTGGTGGTGACGCCCCGCGCGCCGGACACCCACCGGGGCATTTTGTTCAAGCGCAGGCTGGAACAGCCGTTTTTGCGGCGCTATTATAAAAAAGGGGGAAAGCTGCTGTGAGCGTTTTTTTCGGCACGGCGGGGGAGAGCGAGAGCTTTCGGGCCGCGGGGCACAAGACCAGCCTGGAGGTGCCGGCCTATACCGCGGGCATGGGGCTGGACGCCTTTGAATACCAGTGCGGCCGGGGCGTGCGGCTGAAGGAAGAAAAGGCGCAGGCCATTGCGGCCGAGGCGGAAAAGCACGGTATTTATTTCAGCCTGCACGCGCCCTATTATATCTCCATGAGCAGCATGGAAGAGGAAAAGCGCCTGAACAGCCTGAACTACATCCTGCAAAGCGCGGCCGCAGTGCGCGCGCTGGGAGGCACGCGGGTTATTTTTCATTCCGGCAGCTGCGGCAAGCAGAGCCGGGAACAGGCGCTTGCCAAGGCGCTGGACACCATGCGGCGCATGGTGGCGGCGGTGGACGAGGCCGGGTTCAGCGAGGTTACCCTTTGCCCCGAGACCATGGGGAAGGTGGGGCAGCTGGGGACCCTGGACGAGGTGCTGGCGCTGTGCCGGGTGGACAAACGCATCACCCCCTGCATCGATTTTGGACACCTGAATGCGCGGGATCAGGGGTGCATCCGCACAAAGGCGGATTACGCGGCCATTCTGGACCGCATCGGCGAGGCGCTGGGCGACGAGCGGGCGCGCCGGTTTCATGTGCATTTCAGCAAGATCGAATACACCGCCGGCGGGGAGAAACAGCACCTGACCTTTGCGGATACGGTGTATGGCCCCGCCTTTGAGCCCCTGATGGAGCTGTTTTACGAGCGGGGGCTGGAGCCGGTGGTGATCTGCGAGTCTGCGGGGACGCAGGCCGAGGACGCCGCCGCCATGAAGCGGTATTACCGGGAGCTGGGCTGAACGGCCGGAAATGGCGCAAAACAGCCGGTTTTGGCTTTCTTTTCACCCAAAACCCCTTGAAAAACAGGCCGCGTTACGGTAAAATAACATACGGATATGTCAAGAATTTCTTGAGACAATAAAAACATGGAGGATCCTTTATGATTTCAGCAGGCGAGTTCCGCAACGGCGTTACCTTTGAAGAGGACGGCAAAGTTCTCCAGGTGGTGGAGTTCCAGCACGTGAAGCCCGGTAAGGGCGCCGCGTTCGTGCGCACCAAGACCAAGAATGTGATCACGGGCGCAGTGACCGAGACCAGCTACAACCCCAGCGCGAAGTTCCCCTCGGCCTACATTGAGCGGCGCGAGATGCAGTATAGCTACAGCGACGGCGACCTGTACTATTTCATGGACAACGAGACCTACGAGCAGGTGCCCATCAACGAGAAGGACCTGGGCGACGCCTTCCGCTTTGTGAAGGAAAACGAGATCGTGAAGGTGCTGAGCTACAAGGGCAGCGTGTTCGGCATTGAGGCCCCGAACTTTGTGGTGCTGGAGGTGGTGGAGACCGAGCCTGGCGTGAAGGGCAACACCGCCACCAACACCCTGAAGCCCGCCAAGCTGGAGACCGGCGCCGAGATCCGCGTGCCCCTGTTTATCAACGAGGGGGACAAGATCCGCATCGACACCCGCACCGGCGAGTATATGGAGCGCGCCTGAGCTTTTTGGCCGCCCGGTAGAACTGCTACCCGCTGGGCGGCGGCACAGCCGCCGCCCATTTATCATATCCCACAATTCGGGGCCAGGGCGCCCGCCCGCCCCCCAAAAGGAGGAAAACACAATGGATTTGAACGAGAGAGCTGCATACCTGAAGGGCCTGATGGACGGGCTGGAGATCGACGAGGGCAAGAAAGAGGGCAAGGTGCTGAAGGCCATGTACGAGCTGCTGGCCCAGCTGTGCGACACCGTGACCGACCTGGACGCTGATCTGGACCAGGCCTATGACGAGCTGGACGCCATGGACGAGGATATGGACGAGCTGGAAGAGTATGTTTACGGCGACGACCTTGAAGAGGACGAGGAAGAAGACGAAGAGGACGAGGACGCCGAGGTGGAGTACGAGCTGACCTGCCCCAACTGCGGCGCTGTGACCGTGGTGGACGAGGACACCCTGCTGAACGAGCAGGTGTGCTGCGGCAACTGCGGCGCCGAGTTTGAAATTGAATTCACCGAGTGCGACGACGAGGACTGCGAGGGCTGTGCCGGCTGCGCCGGGCCTGAGAGCGAGGACAAAGAGTAAGCCTTCCGCCTGCAAAAAGAGGCGCGCAAAAGCCCCCGGGACCATGGTCCCGGGGGCTTTTGGTTCTTTTCAGGGGAATTGCCTTACTTTGCGGGGGCTGTTTCCCGCAGCGCGCGCTCCAACCACATGCTGCCGATCTCCAGCGCGGTGTACAGGCCGGATTTGCTGCTTTGTTTGACCACGCGCTCCGGCAAAGGCCTGGAGGCGTCGGTGCTCATGAGCATTACATGCAGTTTGTCGGCCACCTGGGCGCCGCCCTCTTCTTTTGTGGTGAGCACCTGCATGAAAATTACGAACGGGTCGGCCAGGTCGCCGTAGTAGATCTCGCGGCCACAGCGCACCAGCGGCTTGCCCTTGTAGGTCAGTTTTGGGGTGAATGCCATGGTTATGAACCCTCCCATCTAAATCAATACATAATTTATTATAGCACACTGGGACCTGCATTACAAGAAAGCTGGGAGGGATCGGCGCTGAAACGCGTTGTGGACGGCGCGGCCAGGGTCATGAAGATCGCGGCGGGCACAGCGTAGGCATACACCAGCATATAGCGGAACTGGAAATAACTTGGGGAGCCGATCAAAAGCCCGGCCCAGACCAAAAGCATGGGCAAAAAGCCCAGGATATAACGTCCGGCACCCTTGGCCCACAATACGATACAGCAGAATAACAATCCGAAGGCCAGGAGCCCCGGCGCAAAAAAGGTAGCGCGGATCTCCAGTTCGCCGCGCAGGCCGCGCCAGCCTGTCAGGCTGCCCACCAGGTCATGGTATACAACGCCATAGCTGCCGTTTTGTTCATCATAGGGGAAAGAGTAGACGCCCGCATCGTAGCGTGGATCCACGTAACCGCGCGTCACTGCCAGCCAGGCGTTGAAATACCCGGCCATATGCCGGGGTGCAAGCTGCAGCCAGACCACCAGCAGGTCCCTTTTCCCTTGCCAGGTACTGAAGTAAGTACCATTGAAGTCGCTGCTGCGTTTGATGGGATCCACCACGATAGGGTCATATAGCTCGACCAGGGTATCGGGCGGGATGATGCGGCCCAGGCGCTGCGCCTGCGTTTCGGTGAGCTGGCCTCCATTCTGCAGAACATAGCCCACCTGCTGGAGAGGGAGGGACCAGGCTTCGGCCGTGAGCTGACTGCCGATCCCCAACAAATCGTACACCGGACCGGTAAGGAGTTTTACAGCCAGCAGCAGAGGAAGCAGATGGACGAGCAGCCAGCGGCGGGCGCCGGGAAAAACCAGCAGTGCAAGCCCGGCGCCCAGTGCAATGAGCCAGCCATTGCCCCGCAAAAGGCATATGGCAAGCGTGAGCAGTAGAAAACGCACCCCCACGCCGCGGGTGGAGAGCAACTCGCCGCGACTGGCCGCAAGATCGTAGAGCATGAGGCAGTAGAGCAGCAGGGCGGCATTGAACAGGGGATCTTTCCAGACCACCAGGCTTTGAAAGGCATAGGCGGTGGTGAGGCAGAACAGTGCAAGGCCTGCCAACAGGCCCCATGGCCCGCAGCCGCGCCGGCGCATCCATACCAGGTTCACAGCCAGGGCGGCCGCCACGACGGCCATTTGGAACGCACCGAAGAGATAGGCGCCCAATTCCACCAGGCCCAGCGCGGCAAAGGGTTTCAGCACGAGGCGCAAAAGCAGAGTATAAAAAACGGGCTGAGCATCGTTCAGGCCACCCTCCAAAGCCTGCTGCAAAAGGGATACGGAGTCCACATCCAGGCGCACCGGCCCCCAACACAGGTACACCGGAAACCAAGCCGCCAGGATCACCAGCCAGCAGGGCAGAAATTCCAAAAGCGGACGGCGGCGGGAGGGGACGGCGCAGGGGAGGCGCAGATCGCGCAAAAAACGGCACAAGCCCCAGAATATTGGGAGCCACAGAGCCGCAGCCGCCAGCCACAGCAGCAGAAATGGGAAACCGAAGCGCACAAGCCCCGAACCTGTAACATGAAGCCCTAGAAGGATAAGCCACACGGCCAGGCTGAACCCAGCGCACAGCATCAGCGCCCCGCGCCCGGGTTTTTGACCGAAACCGTGGAGGGAAAGGGCAAAACAGGCCAGAAACAAGAGAACAAAGGCCGCGGGCCGATAGACCTTGCAGGCCCAAAAAGCCCAGCTCACCGCACCGCCTACGGCGCAGGCCAGAGCGGGGGAGATGAACCGCCGGTTTTGCAAAAGCCACTTGCGGGCGGTGTCTGGTATCTGCATTTTTTTCATGCTCCTAACCGGGGAAAAAGCAGGTCAGTCGTCCCGCCGGTCCCGCTCGATTTTTTCTTCGTTCAGGGCCACCTTTTGGGCCAGCGCCTTGAGCTTGGAATCCATCTGGCTGAGCCGCACGCTCATGAAAAACTGCTTGATGAGCAGCAAGAAGATGATCGCCAGGTAAACGGCGTTGATGGGGCTGATAAAACCCAGGCGCGCGGCCACCCAGTAAGCGATCTGGGGGAAAAGGCTCAGCAGGAGCAGCAGGCCGGAGAAGGCGAACCAAAAGATCGAGTCCTCGATTTGGATCTTGGCATGGCGGATCCGCCTGAGAATGAACAGCACGGTGCACAGGCTGCCCGCGATCAGCAGCAGCCGGAAAAACCAGGGATAAATGACCGACATATCAAACGGCATATTACAGGCTCCTTTCCGGATAGGGGGTCACGGTGTCGCGCTTGCGGAACCATTGGATGAGCAGGATGGAGAGCCCCATTTTACACATATATTCCACGCTGCGGGCAAAATTCAGGTAACTGGAGCCCGCGGTGCGCTCGCGCATTTCGACCTGGAGCTCCTTGACCACCGCGCCGTTTTTGATGAGATAGCTGATGGTGTCCGGCTCGGGGCCGTAATTCAGATTTTCGGCAAATTCCTCCACCATGGCGCGGTTGAACATGCGCATGCCGCTGGTGGGGTCGCAGATGGCCCTGCGGGTGGTCAGCCGGATGGCCCAGCTAATGAGATAACTGCCCACCATGCGCAGATTGCGGGGCTTTTTGACCGTGACAAAACGGCTGCCGATCACAATGTCGGCCCCTTGCTCCAGCAGATCCAGCATGGGCTGGATATACTCGGGACAGTGCTGGCCGTCCGCGTCGAACTGGAGAGCGCAGTCGTAACCATTTTCTGCCGCGTAGCGCAGGCCGGTCTGGAATGCGCCGGCAAGCCCCAGGTTGATGGGCAGATCAATGAGCCGGAAGCCGTGCTGGCGGCAGAGCGCCGCCGTGCGGTCCCGGCTGCCGTCGTTGACCACGACATAATCGTATTGGGGGCAGACAGCGGCCAGCTGCCCGACCACCTGAACGATGTTTTCTTCCTCGTTGTAGGCGGGGATCACAATGAGCAATTTTGCCATGAGCGACGTCATCCTTTTTTTTGTTGTTCGCACGCGGTGCGGGCAAGTTGTTCCACCTGGGCGGCCACTGCGTCCCAGGTAAAGAGTGCTTCCAGGCGCGCGGCCGTTTTTTGGGCGGCGGCAAGACGCCACCCCTCGCGGGCAAGGGCGCCGGCGAGCGCCTGGGAGAGCGGGCCGGGGGCCGGCCCGTCCAATTGAATGCCGTAGCTTTCGTCCGGCAAAAGCTCGTTGCTGCCGCCGGTTCGGGTGGTGAGGATGGGACAGCCGCAGGCCGCCGCCTCGAGAAAGGTGGTGGGAAAGCCCTCGGCATAATAGGTGGGCAGGCAATAGAGCTGGCTTTGGGCCAGCAGCTGCATTGCCTGGGCATAGGGGACCGACCCCACCAGGTATACGCTGGGGACAGGCGCCTGCTGCAGCTTTGCCAGCAGCGGCCCGTCGCCTGCCACCACCAGGGCGGCATTCGGGGGCGCGGCGCGGCGGAAGGCCTCGATGAGTTCGGGCACCCCCTTTTCCGGGATGAGGCGGCCCAGAGAAACCACCAGGCGGCAGCCGGGGCTGAGCCCGAGGCGCCCCCGCCAGTCCACCGCGCCCGGCGCGGCGGCCAGCCGGCGGACCTCGGCCGGGTCCACCGCGTTATAGAGCTGCCCTTCAGCCTGGATGCCAAAATGCCCCAGCCACCCGCATACCGCCTGGCTCACCCCGAAAAAGCGGCGGCAGTGGCGCTTTAAAAAGGCGGCCGCCAGATGTTCGTACGCAGAGCCGGCCGCGTTCAGCAGGGCGCTGCCCATGGGGAGGTGGCCGGTGGAATGATCCACTACAAGATGCGGGATACCGCGCCTGTCGCATTGATACGCAGCGTATAAACTCAAGATATAAAACCTGGTGTTGATGATGCACAGGTCAATTTCCTGCGCCCAGACCGGCGCGGCGGCAGCCTTGAGGGCTTTGCCGGGCTTGAGGACCGGAAAGCGCCCCTGCATGAGCTGCCACACGGGCAGGCGGAACACCTCGATCCCCTCCGGCACTGTTTCCCGCTGGGGCAGGCCGGGAAGGGCGCTGGTGACCACAAGCGCTTTGTGACCGGCTGCCGCCAGCCGACGTGCCAGGTTATAGGTATAGCGCTCGACCCCGCCCACGGTGGGCAGGTATTGGGCGGAGAAAAAGCAGATGGTCACAGGCGGCCCGCTCCTTTCCAATAGGCTGAAAGGCCGCGCCGGGCGGGCGCGGCCCAAAAGCGCGCAGCAGCGCCGGGGAAGGCTGCGCGTCAGGTCTTTTTGTGTTTGTAGACGAATTCCCGCTGGATTTGGAAGCTGATGAAAAATAAAAATACGTCCACACAGATCTTGATGAGCACCTCGCCGCCGGCGGCCCAGTGGTATAATACGCTCACAAGCAGGGCGGAACAGGCCATCTGCACCACGGCCAGCGCAACGTACTTTGCGGCGGCCATGCCGTGCCCCTCTTTGCTTTTGAAGACCACCCTGTAGTTCAGCAGATAATTGTAGGTGGCGGAGATGATCCGGGCCAGCACGGTGGGCACGGTGATGTACAATGACGCGGGCAGCATGCCGCCCAGCAAGGCGCAGAACAGGGTAAACAGGCAGATGTCGACCACACTGGAGGACAGCGAGGAGAAGAGGAATTTTCCGAACACAGCGTAGATGCGGGCAGAATCGCGCAGGGGATGGAAATGGCTGGTGCGGTTTTCCTCGATGTAGACGGTTTCGATGGGGACTTCCAGAATGGGAACCTCGTTTTCCTTGGTGTCGATGAGCATGTTGCTCTCGAACTCAAAACGCTCGCCCCTGCTTTGAAGCAGCGCGCGCATATAGCCCGTGGGCACGGCCCGCAGGCCGGTCTGGGTGTCGCTGATGGTCAGGCCCACCAGGAAGCGGAAGACCCCGCAGGTGATCCGGTTGCCGAAGCTGGAGCGGGCGGGCACGTCCTTGCCGGAAAAATCCCGCACGCCCAGAACAAGGGAGCCCGGGTGCTGGCACAAAGCCTCCATGACCCGCAGGATGCAGGCGGGGGTGTGCTGGCCGTCCGAGTCGGCGGTGACGCAGCCCACTGCGTTTGGCCAGGTGTTGAGGCAGTAATTGAAGGCGGTCTTGAGCGCGCGCCCCTTGCCCAGGTTGACCGCATGGCGCAGCACCACGCAGCCGTGACGGCTGGCGGCGTCTGCAAAAAAAGGGGCGTATTCGGGGCCGCTGCCGTCGTCCACCAGGACGATGTTTTGGATGCCCGCGGCCTTGAGCTGCTCCAGCAGGCGGGGCAGCTTTTCGTCCGGCTCGAGGCTGGGGATGATGAGCGGCACTTGTTTGTAATCTTGCATGGACAAAAATCCCTTTCTGTTAGCGGGCTACGACGGCCAGGAATACGTTGAGCAGCGCGCCGAGGCCCACCAGAACCGCGGCGTACACAAGGCCGTAGCTGCAGTCTGCCGTGAGGGTGAGGCGCTTTGGCCGCACCGAGAGCAGCAGGGGCAGCACCGGAAGGAGATAACGGCCCTGGAAGCCATAGATAACGGTGTAATAGGTGGGAGTCCAGGAAATGCAGCCCACCACGGCAAGGCCGCAGCAGACAAGCGCAGAGAAAAGGCAGAGGGCTTTGGCGCGCCCGGGCAGAACGATCTGGCCCGGGGAGAGCCACGCGAGAGCCAGGAGGAGGTACAGTGCCGCCACGAAGGTCCAGGCGATGTTTAAATCTTTGCTGGTGTTGAAGTAGCTCAGGGTGCCCCCCACCAGAGTTTTGACGTAATGGTCGCCCAGCTCGACAAGGGAACGGACACACAGCTGCAAAGTGTCCAGCGGGTGGGAGAGAATATAGGGGAGGGTATAACACACCAGGTCCTGCTCGGGAAGGGAGGGGGCGGCCTCGCCGCCGGGGGCCTCAGAGGGAAAGGGCTCCGATGGCTCAGCCTGCTGTGCCTGGCTGGCGGGTTGGCTGCCGGCCAGGCCCTCTGCCGCCTGGCTGCTCACCGCGCCTTCAGCGGCCTGGCCGCTGCCCTGGGTGAAGCCGCCCAAGGTGAGCCCGACCCCGCGCCCGGACAAAAATGCCGCGAGGCACAGCACCACGAAGCCGGCCTTGAGCAGCCTGGAGTACCGCCCCAGCCGCGCGGCGGGGATGAGGAACACCAGCGCGATGAGCGGCAGATACACGAGCTTGCTGGGGGCGATGACCACGCCCAGCACGGCCGGGAGGAGCAGCTGCTTCCAGCCCAGGCGCTCGCGCGGGCCGAAGGCCAGATCCAGCATGACCGCGGAAAACAGAAAGCACAGGGCCAAAAGGTTGGAATCCCGGCTGAAGGAGGCCGCCAGATGCAGGGTCATGGGCAGAAGGGCGGAGAGGGCGAACACGGGTTTTGCCACCGGCGTTCGCTTGACCGCCCAGGCAGCAAGAAAAGCAAAAAACAACAGATTTGCCAGCCGCCCGGCGAAGAGGGCCCCCACAAACCCGACCCGCAGGTAAAAGCAGAGCAGCACCGCCGCGGAACTGACAAGATACAGGGTGTAGCTGTTGTCGGCCTGGGGGGAATTGCGGTTGGGGGTCACGCCCCAGGCGTCGGTGTTGCGCTCGCCCGCAAGCTTTGCCATGCGCTGCCAGGTGAACACGGTGGTATAGCCGTCCTGCAGAAGGGGGTCCTGGTCTGAGGGGCGGTGCAGGGATTCGTGCAGGGGGACCTTACCCACCGGCAGATAGGGGTTGTAGACCGAGCTTGCCAGGCTGAAGCTCTGGTTGATGTGAAACATCTCGTCCGGCGCGGCATAGGGAGGAAGAACCAGGTTGTAGAGAAGCCCCAGCCCCAGGATGAGCAGGAACACCAGCCGGTGCAGCGGCAGCTTTTTGCCCGCAACGAACCAGGTGGCGGCGCCGAGAAGGGCGATGCAGCCCAGGGCGATGAACCAATAAAAGGTGGTGAGAAAACCGCCCACCCGCGCCTGCGTGCCTTTGAGGGCCAGGGTGCCGTTTACCGGTTTGCCGTCCGCCGTGAGGGAGATGCCGGCCGGCGCCCCCCCCTCTTCGTAGCCGGCCACAAGGCGGCCCTCGCCGGTGTAATGGGGGGTGAGGGTGACCCGGTAATGCCGCTGCCCGGCGCTGGGCAGTTCCACCGGGGGGTCGAGCCCAAGGGTGGTGTAATAGGCGTCCCAGCCGTTGTAAATGTAGCGCAGCTCACCCTGGGAGCGGGCCAGCACCTCGCCGGTGTCCACGTCTTCCAGCACAAGGTCCAGGGCGCCCTCGGGGGGCGTTTGCACATCCTGGGCGGCGAGCACAAAGCTGAGGGCATACAGATCGCGGTCACAGGTGAACTCCTGCACCAGCTGCTGTTCCACCGGCACATAGCTGTGGAACTGATCGTTGATGGCCCAGCCCGAGCTCTTCTCGCCCTGGCCCCGGATGTTGGTGAGCCAGATGAGGGCAAACACGGAAAACGCCGCGAGGCAGGCGAGAACGCACAGAAGGATGCGCCGGTGCTGTTTGAGCTGTGCGATAAACTGTTTCATAAAGTGTATAAAAACCTTTCCGCAGTTTTGTTTTCGCGCAAAATGATTTTCCAAAACGGGGGAGGTTCAGCCCTGGCCGTAATACGCGCCGGGACCGTGCTTGCGGAGGTAGTGCTTATCCAGCAGATATTGGTCCACCGGGGCGCCGCCCAGCGCGAGGGTGTGGTATGCCATCATGGCAACCTCCTCGAGAATGATCGCATGCTGGACCGCCGCCGCTGCGCTTTTGCCCCAGGTGAAAGGGCCGTGCCCTTTTACAAGGCCGGCAGGGATCGCGGCGTGCGCCGGGCAGCCGGCCGCCAGCACAAGGCCGGTATTGCGCTCGTACCCGGCTTCGACCTCCTCTTTTGTGAGGGGGCGGACGCAGGGCACCGGGCCGTAAAAGGTATCGGCGTGGGTGGTGCCGAGAGCCGGGATGCTGCGCCCGGCCTGCGCAAAGATGGTGGCCCACCGGCTGTGGGTGTGCACCACGCCGCACGCCTCGGGAAAGGCGCGATAGAGCTCCAGATGGGTGGCGGTGTCGGACGAGGGGCGCAGCGCGCCTTCCACCACTGCGCCGTCCGCAAGGCGCAGAACCACCAGATCGGCGGGGGTGAGGGCCTGATAATCCACCCCTGAGGGCTTGATGGCGAACACCCCGGCTTCGCGGTCCGCCTGGCTGGCATTGCCCCAGGTGGCCAGGCAGAGGTTTGCCTTGGGCAGCGCGAGGTTCGCCTCGAACACGGCCTGTTTCAGAGCTTCATACATGGGAGGGTACCTCCGCGCCGAAGGCGGCTTTTAAGGTGGTTTCGAACAGGCCGGCGCCCCGCAGCAGATATTCCACCGCGCCCCGCACCGCGCCCTCGCCCCCCTTTTGGGGGCACACGTAATCGGCCAGGGCCGCCACTTCGGGGGCGGCGTTGGCCGGGCAGGCCACAAAGCCGCACAGCTGCATGGCGGCCAGGTCGTTCCAGTCGTCGCCCACATAGGCGGCCTGCTCTTTGGAGAGGCCCTGCTCTGCCAGAAAGGCCGCCAGGTAGGCGCGCTTATCCTTGCAGTTCTGTACGCACCAATCCAGGTGCAGCTCGGCGGCCCGGCGGCGCACCGGCTCGCTCTCGCGGCCGGTGAGGATCATGACCCGGATGCCTGCGGCGCGCGCCAGCATAAGGCCGGCGCCGTCCCGCACCGAGAACTTTTTCATTTCGTTCCCGGTGGAATCCAGGTAAAGCCCGCCGTCGGTCAGGGTACCGTCCACGTCCAGCACCAGCAGCTTGATGGGCAGCATCCGGCTCACTCCTTTTCGTAATGGCTGGGGGTGACAAAGCGCACGGCGAGGCCCTGCGCGCGGATGGCCTTTGCCATGGCGGCGTTGTACTCGGACCCGCGGGGAGTGTGGTTCTTCATGCGCTTGTCGGCATAGTTTTCGCCGTCGGGGCCGTAGCCGTCGGCGCCCGCGAGGGCCGCCTCCCGGACGCCGAGATCCGCCAGAAGGTGCAGCAGCATGACCAGGCTGTTGCTGCCGAGCTGGAAAGCGCCCGCCAGGCTGTTATAGTCGAGGACATAGTCCGCCTTGCCGGCGATGTTGGAGGTGGCGAGCACCGGGCAGGGCCGGGCGGCGAGCTTTTCAAACCGCTTGCCGCTGGTGAAAAAGGCATAGTCGGCGGAAAAATCCGCGGGGATAAAGTTGGCCGCGATCACCAGCGGCCGCTCGGCGGCGATGTAGGCCTCGATCTGGGCCTTGTGGGTGCTGAGCGAGGCGCCGGGAGCAAGGCAGAGCACGGTGCGGCCCGCCAGCTTTTTTTGCAGAGAGGCGCGGGCGGCAGCGTCGTTGATCCGGTGGTCCTTGTAGGCCGCGTACAGCTCGTCTGCATAGGAGGCGTCGAACGCGGTCTTTTTTTCGGGCGCGATGCGGCTGAGCAGATGGTTGATGTCCCGGTTGGAGAGATCGCCCTTGGAGAGGAAGTGCTCGGCGTAATTGCGGTGCAGGTTGTAACGGGCCGACAGAAAATAGGGGGGCGAGTAGCCCCAGGGTTCTTTTTCCCGGATGGGCAGGATGTGGTCCTGGATGGCGTCCAGCATACAGTCGATGTCATACTGCTTGCCGAAGTTCAGATTCAAATAATCGGCCATGAGCTCGATGCACAGGTTGCCGGGGGTGCGGCCCATGCCCAGAAGGCTGGCGTCCACCGTGACGTCCCGGCCCACCAGGTGCTTGTTCAAAAAGCTCTGGGCCAGGCTGAAGCTCTGGGCCATGTTCTCGTGCAGGTGCAGGCCGAGGGAAATGTCCTTGGCGAGGTTGTTGTCCACCAGGCTGACGATGCGGTCCAGGTCCTGCTGGTGCATGCTGCCGAAGGTATCGACGATGGAGAAGGCAAAGGGGTGGAGCTTATTCACCTGCTCCACCAGCCAGAGCACGCCCTCGTCTGAATAGCCCATGATGTTGATGGGGTTGCAGCTGATCTTATAGCCCTTTTCCTGGGCCTTGCGGCAGAACTCGAGGCCCTCGGTGATGTCGTAGTCGTGGAAGGTGACCCGGATCAGGTCGATGCCGGTGCCGTCCCAGGGTTCGAGCTTGTCAATATCGTAAAAGTTGTGCAGGGCCATGCCGCTGAAGAGCACATTGCGCCGGTCGGCGGGCAGGATGCTTTTGAGTTCCTTGACGGTATTCCAGCGGGTGCGGTCGGGATCGTAGTCCACATTGCGCAGAAAGCCCACTTCCACGATGTCCACCCCGGCGCGGGTGAGGCTGGATACGATGTCGCGGATGTTTTCAAAGCCGAAGTTCCAGTCGTTGATATAGCCGCCGTCCCGCAGGGTGCAGTCCAGCAAACGGATGTTTTGCATAGCGTTGTCCTTTCTGCCGAATGGCAAGGGGCGGTCCGCAGCGCCGCCGGGAAGGGTTATACCGCAAAAGGGGAAAGCGGGGTCACACCGCCCCGCGTTCTTTCAAAATGTTGCACACCACATCCAGGTCCTTGGGGGTGTCTACCGAAACGGTCTTGTAGGGCGAGAGCACCGCGTGCACCGTGTGACCGTTTTCGATAAAGCGCATCAGATCGTTTTCCTCGGCCTTTTCCAGCGCGCTTTTGGGGCTGGCGGCGTAAAAGGCCAGGGCCTGCTTTGAGAACAGCTGGATGCCGGTGATCTTTTCGTATTCGAAATCCAGCGTGCCCTTGGGGTAGGGGATGGGGCTGCGGCTGATCATCAGGATCTCGCGCCGGGCGTTGCAGGCCACTTTTTGGTTGGAGAAGTCGATCACATCCGCCGGGTGGTCCATGCGGTTGGTCACACCCGCCACATAGAATGGGTCGGCGGGCAGCTCGGCCGGCAGGATCAGATCGAGCGCCCGCGGGTCGATGAGAGGCTCGTCCCCCATGATCTGCAGATAAAGATCGGCGTCCAGGCGGGTGCTGACCTCGTGGATGCGGGCGGTGGGGGTATCGTGGTCGGGGCTGGTCATGACCGCCTGCAGACCGAGCCCGGCGCACACCTTTAAAATGCGCTCGTCGTCGGTGGCGACGACCAGGCCGTCGAGGCGCGCACAGCGGCTGGCGGCCCGGTAGACCCACCAGAGCATGGGCTTGCCGAGAATGTCCGCCAGGGGCTTGCCCGGCAGCCGGCTGGACTGATAGCGAGCGGGGATCACGCCGAGAATCTTCATAAAGGGCCTCCTTGCCCCGCTGCCCATACAACGGGGCGGCGGCGTGGAATTTTTCAAAAAAGACAGAAAAAAGGAGGAAATTCAGGTTAAGAGGGCCAGCGCCTGGCACAGGGTGAGTTCCAGGGCTTCGTCCGCCACTTCCAGGCTTTTGAGCACGGTGGACTCCACCGTGACGGCGCGGGCAAAGCGGAAGGGAAGCGCAAAATTGAGCACCTCGCTGGGCATGGTGCGCTCCAGGATGACGGCGCCCGGGAAGAGGGCCCCGTAATCGGTGGCGTCGCGGGGGTGGGCCTTGACAAAGAGGGGCCCACCCTTGCAGTATTCCCCGGCCACAGCCAGGAACATACGCTTTTGGGTGTCGACGTCCAGAAGGCCTTCGGCCGCGAAATCCCGGGGCAAAAACAGCACCGCGCCCTCGGCTGTTTCGGGCAGGGGCTGGGTGAGGAACACCTGGCGGATCAGCGCTTTCTGCGGGCCGGTGAGGGAGTGGAAGAGAGCCGCCTTGGAGTGTTCGGCCAGCTTTTCCGCAAACAGGGGGGTGCGGCGGGCGCACTCGGTTTCTACGGCGGCGACGCCTTTCCAGTCGCCCCAGTAGAGGTATCCATAGCCGATCGCCTGCCGCAGGCGGAACCAGGGCGCCGCCCGCTGCTGGTCAATGAGAGAATGGGAGGGCCGGCAGGTGCTGGCGAAGGTATCCTCGCAGAGGATGTAGGGGATGTGCTTATCCTGGAGATAGCGCCCCAGTACGCTCCAGTCGTTGTGGATATAAACCTTGTCGTAGAGCGCGGGGTCGATGGAAAAGCCGTAATGCTTTTCCACGTTGCGGCGGCCGAGAAAGCGCTGCAAAAGCAGGGTGCGCAGGACGCCCCGTTGGAGAGCGCTGCCGCATTTTTCCTCGTCGAAGCAGCGCACCGAGCCAAACAGGCCGGTGGCGGAGAGCCGTTCGGCCAGGGCCTGGGCGCCGGGCACCGAACAGCTCAGGATCAGATCGGGCTTTTGTGCGGCGTGCATGGCGCGGCACAGTTCCACCAGCACCTGATAAGGGGTATGGCAGAGATACAATTCGCGCCCCATCTTCAGGACTCCTGCCGGCTCTCGATGGTGAGGGGGGGAAAATGGATGCGGCCCCAGCCCGCCGACCACTCGGGAATGGTGAGGTCGGTGTTTACCACCTCGAAGGCGAATTCCTGATTGGGTTTATCCAGACAGACCGAGCTGGCCAGGGTTTTTTCGAAGACGTCCACAAAAAAATGGTACTGCCCCTCGCCCAGGATGGCCGGGTCAAAAGTGACAGTGGTGGTGTAGGTGCGGCCGGGCTCGCAGGGGCCGAGATCCACCGGATGGGTGATGCCCACCGGGCTGCTGTCGCGGAAGTGCAGGTTGAACTTCAGGTTGACCCCCGAGAAGGGCTCGCTCACATGCCATTTCAGTTCCACCCGGACGGGCTCGGTGGTGCGGAACACGCTGCTCTCCTTGCCGGGGAAGTTCAGTTCTTCCAGGAAAAAGCGCACCCCGGAGTTCTGGGTGAGGCGCCCCGAGTCCCGCAGGTCGTAATGGGTCACATTCACATCGGTGGTATCCATGTAAATGGCGATGGCGTCCTCCACGTTGCCGTCGTAGATGACCTTGCCCTGGTTCAGCACGATGCAGCGGGTGCACAGCTGGCGGATGGTGCTCATGTTGTGGCTGACATAGAGCACTGTGCGGCCCTCCTGGCCGGCCACGTCGCTCATTTTGCCCAGGCACTTTTGCTGGAATTTCATGTCGCCCACCGCGAGGACCTCGTCCATGACCATGATCTCGGAGTCGAGATGGGCGGCCACCGCGAAGGCCAGCTTGACGAACATGCCGCTGGAGTAGCGCTTGACCGGAGTGTCGATGAAATCGCCGCATTCGGAGAATTCAATGATCTGATCCAGCTTGGCATCCACCTCGGCCCGGGTCATGCCCAGGATGGTGCCATTCATATAGATGTTTTCGCGGCCGGTCATCTCGTTGTTGAAGCCGGTGCCCACCTCCAGCATGCTGGCAATGCGGCCCTTGAGCCGGATTTCGCCCTCCGTGGGGGCGGTGATGCGGCTGAGCAGCTTTAAAAGGGTGGATTTGCCCGCCCCGTTGCGGCCGATGATGCCCAGGGCCTCGCCCTTGTAAACGGTCAGGTCCACGCCGTTGAGGGCCATGAAGGTTTGGCCGAACAGGCGGGTGTCGGTGCCGATCTTGACGTTGGGATCCTCTTTGCCGCGCTTGCGGGCCCACCAGCTTTGCAAGTCTGCGGTGAGGGTGCCGCCGCCGATCTGGCCGAGGCGATACTGCTTTTTCAGGCCGGTCACCTGGATGACAGGCTCCCGGGTGGTATTTTGTAATGCCATATTTTTGTACCCTCCCGGTTTATACCGTGTCCATAAAGGTTTTTTCAATGCGGCTGAACAGGATGACCCCCACCAGCAGCAGCAGGACGGTGAGCCCCAGGCTCCACCACAGGCTGCCCACGTTTACCGTGCCGCAGCCCAGCAGGGCCTTGCGGAACACCTGCACGGGCGCGGTCATGGGATTGATGTTCACGATCAAGCGCAGGGTGGGCTGGTTGAACAGGCTGTCCATGGAATAGACCACGGGAGTGGCGTACATCCACAGCTGCACGCCGAAGCCCACCGCAATGGCGAGATCCCGGTATTTGGTGGTGAGGCTGGAAACGATGATGCCGACGCCGAGGCCCAGCATCATGACCTGCACCAGCAGGAGGGGCAGGTAAAGAGCCCAGGGAGTCATGGCAATGCGGCCGGCGCCGGGATCCAGGAAGAAAAAGTACAGCCAGAAGCACAGGAACATGGCAAACTGGATGAAAAAGTTCACCAGCGCCGACAGCACCTGCGACAGGGGAGTGACCAGCCGCGGAAAATAGACCTTGCCGAACATGCCGGCGTTGGCCACAAAGGTGTTGGCCGTGTTGTTGATGCAGGAGGCGAACATGCCCCAGAGGGTGTTGCCCGCCATGATGAACAAAAAGCTGGGCGCGCCCTCGGTGGGCAGGCCGGCGATGGTGCCGAAGATCACATTGAATAAAATTGTGGTGATGAGCGGATTGAGCAGGATCCACAGCGGACCCAGGATGGTCTGCTTGTACATCACGGTGAAATTGCGCTTGACAAACAGAAGCACCAGGTCGCGATAATGCCACAGATCCCTGAAGTCGATATCAAACCAGCCGCTGCGGGGGCGGATGACGGTAGTCCATTCGGTGGATTGCCTTGTTTTGCCCATGGGGACACTCCTTTAGGCGCGGCGGCGCCCGCGTTTTTTAACATCTTATTATAGCACATAACGCGCGAAATGACAAAATAGGTGCGGCGGCCCAGAGAGGCGCGCCGCAAAGCCCCGGACGGCCCGCTATACGGGGGCGGGGCTGCCGGGATGCAGCCTGCGGTGGATCGCGTAGCCCACCCAATAGTGCCGATAGTAGCCGTTGATGCCCTCGCGCTCCTGCCAGGCGCCGATGCGGCGGATGGCCCACAGCCATTTGAGCCGGAAGGGCCAGGCGTAGGGCGAATAGTAGCGCCGCTCAAAAAAGAGGGCGGTGAGCCGGGTGATGGGGGGGCTTTGGAGAACCCCCCTTGCCGCGGCGCGGCGCTGGGCGTTGGGAACGCCCGGCTGGGTGAGCAGGGCATAAAGGCCCACGCCCACCGTGCGCATATAATTGTGCAGGATGGCGTATTCATCCTGCTCCGGCATGTGGAAGAATTCGCGGTTTTGCGCTAAAAGAGCCTCGAATACCCGGCTCCAGCAAACGCAGAAGTCCGGCGGGAAGCGGCGGGACAGACTGCCCGCCTTGCCGTCGTTGTCGTAGAAATAGAGCGGGTCGGGCAGATAGCGGAAGCGGCTGCCGGGCCGGGCGGAGAAGAGCGCCCGGGCATAGCGGAAGACGAATTCCAGATCCTCGCCCATCTCCAAGCTCTCATCAAAAAAGATGCCCTGCTGCAGAAGGGCCGTGTTGAACAGCATGGCCCAAACAGCGCCCAGCTTTGCGCTGATGTAGAGCCGGCCGATCTCGCTGGGCGCAAAGGGGATGGGGGGGCTGGTAATCGGACCGGTGTGCAGAAGGGAGCGTTCGTCTGCATAGGCCCAGAATACAAAATCGCCCGGAAAGGCCCCCGCGGCTTCGGCGGCGGCCTGCAGAAGATGGGGCGAAACGAGATCGTCGGAATCCACAAAGGTGAGATAGCGGCCCCGGGCCGCCCGGATGCCCGCGTTGCGGGCGCTGGAGGCGCCGCCGTTTGTTTGGTGCAGCGCGCGCACCCGGCCGTCGCGGCAGGCAAAGCCGTCGCACAGGGCGCCGCAGCCGTCCGGGCTGCCGTCGTCGATCAGAAGAAGCTCAAAATCCGGGAAGGTCTGCGCCAGCAGGCTTTCCACGCAGCGGGGCAGCCAGGCCTCGGCTTTATAGACCGGCACCACCACGCTCACTGTGGGGGAAGGGGGTGTTTCCATCCGCGCGCGCTCCTTTCAAAGAGTTGAGATCACAGGCGCTGCCAGCCCCGGGCCAGCAGGTAATACCCCAGCCAATAGCACTTCCAGTAAAGGGCGGGGCGCTGCTCCTGCCAGCGCAGCATCGCCCGGGCCAGGGGAGCGCAGCGCAGCCGCAGGGGCAGGTAAAAATCGGTGTACCAGCGATTTTGGCGGAGCCAATCCAGCATTTCAGCCAGCTCGGGGGACTGCCAGCATTCCGAGGCGGGCTCGCCGTTCTGCTTTGCCAGAGTGAGGCCGAACACCACCGGCCGCAG
>OFOK01000126.1_pt1 | contig 77031 bp, 96 predicted proteins | sample 1542001 | NCBI WGS metagenome assembly OFOK01 (sample SAMN04209242, study PRJEB22552) | human gut metagenome | biome: gut; material: feces | host: Homo sapiens | place: USA: Oklahoma
ATTAGGCTAAAAAATTATTTGACGAAAAATCAAAAATCAATTTTGGCGAACACTCTTAACTTTAATTATGCTGTTATATTAAATTATAACGGATATTATTTGGTTTTATCTTCAAAAGGATTATATTATATTAATGTAAATATATATTACATGCATTCATAACAGTTGGATGAATTGTAAATTATTATTGTATAATTTGTAAGTTATGAGTGCTAAAGAATATTTTGTATATAAATGGAGAGATTAACTATGGATAAAAAGATATTTGTCTTTCTTCTTGTTGCTGTAGTGGCTCTTTCACTTTCAGCAGTTTCTGCTGCTGATACAACTGATGATGTTAATATGGTGGCATCCTATGATGATGCAGTTGTAGGTGAAGTAAATAATGATATATCTATAGATGTTACAGCTAAAGATATAACTTATGGCGAAGATGCAACAGTTGAAGCTAAAATAATTCCAAATAATACTGCTGGTAATATTAAATTCAGTTTAGACGATAACATAGTTCAAACTGGTGTTATTACTAATGGTAGTGCAAGCGTAATTTTTACAAATTTAGAAATTGGTAAACATAGTGTAATTGCAAGCTATGATGGAATTAATTCCACACCAGTTGTATTTAATGTAAATAAAATTTCTGCATATGACATGACTGTAAATGCACCTGCTGTATTTTATGGAAATAATGTTTCTGCAATTATAACTTTACCTGAAGATGCAACCGGTGATGTAAATATAAATATAGGCAATGAAACTTACAATGGAAAACTTATAAACGGTAAAACTACTATTGATATACCAAATTTAGTTGCAGGCAATACCAATGCTACTGTAGTTTACTTTGGTGACAAAAAATATGCTGATAAAACTGTTAACACTACTTTTACTGTAATTGGAAACACTGTTACAAATGCTACATTTTTCACTTACTTTGATAAAGATGGTGTTTTAAACATGGATATACCATTTGCTGATCTGATTTTTGCAGGTAATTTCAGTGGGCTTAATTTAAGTACTCTTACTATTGATAAAAAAATCAATTTAATTGGTGAAAAGGCTTTTTTAAATGATATTGGGCTTGTAATTAAAGCAGATAATATTTCTGTTTCTAATTTTGTTATTGTTTTAACTAACACTAGTGGTGTTGAATCAGCAATTGATGTAAGAGGAGCTAATGCCAACATAAATAATAACATTTTTTCAGTTGACAGTGCTTTTGATAAAGACAGTTTTGTAATTAATGCTGAAAATGCAGCTAATTTAACCATTGACAATAATACTATTGTTTATTCTGGTAAAACTGACGGCAATGGCATCAATAATATTATTAAAGTAATTGATTCAGATAATGTAAATATTTTAAACAATTATATTTTTGCTGAAATTCCATCAGTTCCTGTAAAATATATGCCTCCTACATGGGCTGCTACTGTAATGTCTGCAGGTATTTATGTTGAAGGGTCAGCTAATTTAAATATAGCTTCAAATAATATTGCTATTGAATATAACAATGCCAGCGGAGCTTATGATACTATTCATGCTTTATATATTGGAGGAGGAGATAATGCTGTTGTAGAAAACAACAATATAAGTATAAAAGGCCATACCTATGTTTATGGTATCACTATTGACGGCAAAAACTTTACAATAGCATCAAATGCTTTCTACTCTGATTCTGACAACAATTATGCTGATGGTATTCAAATATATGATAATTCCAATGGTATTATAAAAGACAATGAAGTATTTGTTGAATCTCCAGTTGTTGCATATGGTATCTACTCAAGTAACTGGGGTGACAAAGCCAATAACATTATTTATGAAGGAAATAATGTTGCAGGTAACTCTACTTATATTTACGGTATTTATGTAAGTGGAAATAATGAAACTTTAACAGGCAATGAAATAACTCTTGTTGGTAACTTTACAACCGGTGTTGCATCTAGTGCAGCTAATGTAATCTTAAATAAAAATGATATTGTCACCAGTGGTAATAATATAGGTAATGCAAGTAACTGTGGTGATTCCATAATTGCTGAAACTACAGGTATTAAAATTGCTTACGGTAATGCAAGTGTAACCAACTGTACCGTTAAAACTACTGGTGAAAACACAGTTAATACTACTGGTTCAGGGTCTGTAACCTACAATTATTTAGTTTCCAATACTGGTTTAGGAGATAAAACTGTTCAATCTAATAATAAAACTATTGTAGAAAACAACGGTCCTGAATTTTTACTTACTGTTCCTGAACTTGTTAAAATTTACGGCAGTGCTGATAAACTTACTGCTATTTTAACCGATGCAAGTCACAACCCTATAGCTAATGCTAATATTACATTTACTATTAATGGTAGAAACTATACAAAAACTACTAATGAAACTGGTGTTGCATCCCTGAATATTAATTTATATCCTGGTGTTTTCACAGTATCTGCTAGTTACAATGATACTACTGTTAATTCAACTGTAATTGTTACTTCTTCTATTATTGGAGATAATATTGTTAAAATTTTCCAAAATGGAACTCAGTTCTTTGCAACTTTCTATGGTAAAGATGGTAAACCATTAGCTAACAATACTGATGTAACTTTCAACATTAATGGTGTTTTCTACACACGCCAAACTAATGAAAATGGTACTGCAAGATTAAACATTAACTTAATTCCTGGAAAATACATTTTAACTGCAATTAACCCTGCAAATAATGAAGAAAAAGGATTTAATGTTACTGTATTGTCAAATGTTGAAACTGCTAACTTAGTAAAATATTACAAAAATGAATCACAATTCGCTGTTAAAGTGTTAAATGGTGATGGAACTCCTGCTAACGGTACTAATGTAACATTCAATATTAACGGAGTGTTTTATACTAGGGATGTTATCAATGGTACTGCTACTTTAAACATTAACTTGGATCCAGGTAACTATACAATTACAACTATGTATGGTAAATATTCAGTTGGAAACAATATTACTGTATTGCCGACTTTAATTACTGAAGATTTAAACATGAAATTCCAAGATGGCAGTAGATTCACTGCAAAAGCACTTGACGGTCAAGGTAATCCATTAGCTAATCAAACTGTATTTTTCAATGTTAATGGAGTATTATACAACAGAACAACTGGTGCTGATGGTTTTGCTAAATTATTAATTAGATTAAACCCTGGCAAATATATTATTACCTCTATTTGGAATGGATACCAAGTTGGAAGAACTATAACTATTTCTTAAGAGATTTTAACTAATCTCTTATCTTTTTCTTTTTTTAGAAACTTTTATTATATTGTTTTATTTAAATAGTATTATGGTTAGCATAAGTAAACTCACTACAGATGTTGATGTGTCAGAATATTACGACAAATATGTTGACATTGAAAAATTTTTGGAAATCTGTAAAGAATGTGATCAATACGGCAATAATTGGGGTTGCCCTCCTTTTGATTTTGATCCTAATGAAATCTGGAATTCGTTTAACAAACTTAAAATAATTGCTTTTAAATTTGATTTTTCACAAGAAGAGTTAAATCAAACATATGCTCCTAATGAATTGGATTTTATTATAAAAAGACTCGAGCGAATGAAAGTTAAATTAATGAATGAAATATATACATTGGAAAACGAGGATTCTTTAGGTTTATTTATGGGGAACTGTAATTTATGTATGAGGTGTACCAAAACAATCGGTATGCCATGTAAGATGCCGTTTAAGTTAAGATATTCTATTGAATCACTTGGTGGGGATGTTGACAAAACAGTTGAAGATACTTTTGGTTATAAAATCATCTATGCGAAAGATGGGAAATTGCCGGAATATATGATTTTTGTCGGCGGATTACTTTATGACAAAAAATAACTACCTTTGGAGGATAAAAAAATGAAAATTGGTATAATTGGAGGAACCGGACCTCAAGGTCTTGGAATCGCAAAACGTTTAGCTATTGCAGGTGAAGATGTAATTGTTGGATCTCGTAAAGAAGAAAAAGCTTTAACTGTTGTTGAGGAAGCTAATGAGGAAATTAAGGAATATAATCCTAAAGAATTAGTTGGTATGGCTAATGAAGATGCAGCAGCTGCAGCTGATGTATTGATTTTAACTGTACCTCTACAGGCTCAAAGTGCAACCTTAAAGACAATTAAAGAACACACAAAAGGTAAAGTACTTTTAGATGCAACTGTGCCATTGGAAACAGCTATTGGCGGACCTGTAAGTAATGTTTTACATATAAATCCGGGTTCAGCAGCAGAAAGAGCAGCAAACATCTTGAAAGATGCTGATGTTAAAGTTGTTGCAGCATTTAATAATATTAGTAACTCCCATTTGGCAAATATTCCAAACCCGATTGAATGTGACTGTTTGATTTGTGGTGATGATGGGAAAGCTAAGGAGATAGCTAGTGATATTATTGAAAAAATACCTGGTTTAAAAGCTATTGATATTGGCCCATTAAATAAAGCTCATTTAATTGAGTCCATTACTCCATTGCTTATTGGTATGAACATCAAATTCAAATCCCATTATGGAGGATTCAGAATAACTGGTATTGATTTTGAATAAAATCCTTACCTTTATTTTTTTTGAATTATAAGAAATAGATTAGCTCTAGATTGGCTGATTAAAATTTTCCTGAACTTTTTTATAAAATAATCCTAATTCTCTGCCATTAACAAAAATATGGCTTACTGTAATAGCCACGCTCATTTCATAGTTTTCATTTACTTTTCCCCAGGTTATTAATGGCTGTATCTGATTTCCGGTTAATATTCCACTTGTTATTGATTCAAAATCAACCCATGGAATGCAGGAATAATTAGCTATATTTTCATAATCTCTTTTTTCCATTTCAACATTGAATTCTTCTGTTTTTCCGGATAATACATCTTTGGATGTTTTTTTAACATAAACATGCCACTTTTCAAAGTCATTAAATATTTCTGGTGGTTTTACTCTCATTTCTTTATAGATTTCATTGTTTTCATCCATTATTGGACATACACCATCCAAATAATCATGTTCAATTACTTTATTATTGACTATTCTTCTTTTAAGTTGAGGTATGGAGTTTACAGCTTTCATTAAACAGCCTAAAGACAATACAAAAAATGAGCAGTTATTTTCTTTTGAATATTTCCACATCTTTTCCACATTAATTTTGGCAGTCATTGAATATCTTGATGACTGGAAATTTATAAAAGGATTTTCTTTTAAATTGAAATCAATTTCTCTCATATTTTCAGCTGCTGAATTGAATTTTTTCAATAGTTACTTTTTTATACTTATATTTTAATAAATATTAGTGTTATATTTATAAATATTTTGTTTAATTTGTTTAAAAAAAGGTTGTTTTACAATGAAAGTTGTTATTGTCGGTGGGGGAGCAGGCGGAATGTCTACTGCCTCAAATATTAGGCGTTTAGATAAAGATGCGGAAATTACTGTTATAACTCGTGATGAAAATGTAGCATATTCTCCATGTGCTATTCCTTATGTACTGTCTGGAAAAATTTCATCCTTTGATGATATTATTATGAAAACACCAGATGATTATAAAGAAGTCAATATTGATGTTTTAATAAAATCTGAAGTAACTGCAGTAGACAGCAGCAAAAAAACTGTCACTTATGAAAATGAGGATGGTGAAAAAACCATTGATTATGATAAATTAGTTTTAGCTACTGGAGGAAACCCATTTGTACCTCCTATGGATGGAGTGGATTTAGAAGGTGTTTTCCAGATAAGGAACATTGATGACGGTAGAAAAGTTCAGGAATGGGCTAAAACTTCCAAAAGTGCTGTTGTAACAGGTGCAGGATTGATTGGTATTGAAATTGTTTATGCTCTTAAAGAATTAGGTTTAAATGTAACTTTAAGCGAAATGATGCCTCAAATTGTTCCAAGATCTCTTGATAGTGATATGGCAGCTATTTTAACCAGATATTTGAAAATGGAAAATATTCATGTAATGCTTGGTGAACCTATTACCAAACTTGAAGGGGAAGACGGAAAAGTTAAAAAAGCATATTTCGGTGACGGAAGTTGTATTGATGCAGATATGGTTATTTTAGCCACTGGTGTAAGGCCTGAATTAAAATTAGCTAAAATGGCCGGCTGTGATATCGGAAGATGGGCTATTTTAGTTAATGAAAAAATGGAAACTTCTGTTGAAGATGTTTATGCTCTTGGGGACTGTGTTGAATCTCAGGATTTAATTCTTCAGGCCAATACTATCAGTCATTTAGGTACTACTGCGGTTCGTGAATCTAAAACATTAGCACGTACAATAACTGGTAAAAAATCTAATTTCAATCCAGTATTGAATGCTATGGTTTCTAAAGTAGGTAAATTAGAGTTTGGTGCTGTTGGTTTGACTTCCAGTTTTGCTCAACAGAACAATATCAAACCTATTGTTGAAAAGGTGGAAGCACTTACAAGAGCCCGTTATTATCCTAATGCCAAACCTATGGATATTAAGATTATCTGTGACTGTAATGGTAGAATTATTGGTTGTCAAATAATTGCTGAGGAAAGGGTAGCTGAAAGGATTGATACAATGACTTTAGCTATTACCCAAGGTTTAAGCTGCTTTGAATTAAGTAATGTTGAATTTGCTTATGCACCTCCAGTATCTATGGTTACCGATCCATTAGTACTTGCTGTAGAAGAAGTCAGTAAGAAATTTAACTAACATTTATTTGTAAACTTTTAAATACTTTTAGTTACTATAATATATTATATTGATAAAAATAAATTTTAGAGAGTGATATTATGCCAGAACATGGACATCATGGTCATGGAGGAGAAATGACTCCTGAACAACAAAAACAAATGATTGAACAACAACTCAACCTCTCAAGAAACTTAGGACAAATCAAATATAAAATTGCTGTTATGAGTGGTAAAGGAGGAGTTGGAAAATCAACAGTAGCTGCAAATATTGCAGAAGCTTTCCAAAAAGAAGGATTTACTACAGGAATATTGGATGCAGATATTCACGGTCCGAACATACCAAAAATGTTAGGTGTGGAAGATCAGGACATCATGATTAACGAAGAACGTCATATGATGCCTGTTGAAGCACCAAGCGGTCTTAAAGTAATGTCAATGGCATTTATGTTAGACAGTATTGACACACCTATTATTTGGAGAGGCCCACAAAAAACAGGCAGTATCAAACAGTTAATAGCTGATGTAGCATGGGGTCCTCTTGATGTTCTTATTATTGATAACCCGCCTGGCACCGGTGATGAACCGTTAACAGTTTTACAAACAATTCCAGATATTGATGCAGTAGTTATGGTAACTACTCCTAATGTAGTGTCTCAGGAAGATGTTTTAAAATGTGTAAAAATGGTTGAAATGTTAAATGTGGAAAACATAGGTTTAGTTGAAAATATGGCTTACTATGAATGTCCTCATTGTAATGAAAAACTCCATATCTTCGGTAAAGGTGACGGAAAAGATTTTGCTGATGAAATGGAAATTACTTATCTTGGAGATTTACCATTAACTGAAAAAGTATCCAGCTCACCTAATAAAGGTGGAGTAATGGTCACAATTGAACCTAAATCTGATGTAACCAAAAGGTTTACTGAAATAGTTAATGAAATTCAAGATGATTTCTTTAAAAAAGAAGATTGATTCTCTTCTTTTTAACTACTTTTTTTATAAATATTCAATATAATATTTAAATGAAAATAGATTATGCTGAAATTGAAGCTCTAATGAATAATGCAATAAAAATATAATTCTGCTGATAATTTAGACAAACTTTTTAAAGTCAATTTAGTTGGCTGTTGGCATCAGGCAAAAGTTATAAAAGAAATTAAAAATGATTTACATGAAATATGATTTTGACAGCATTATTAACCGTAAAAACACTAACTGCTTAAAATGGGATTTATTTGACACTGAAATCCCTATGTGGGTAGCTGACATGGATTTTAAGGTTGCTCCGGAAATATCTGATGAAATTATAAAAAAAGCTGATGAAAGTCTCTACGGATATGCTGTAATTCCTGATGAATGGTATGATGCATATGCTGACTGGTGGAAAGATTACGGATTGGAAATGGATAAAGATTATCTGAAATTTGCCAATGGAGTAATGCCTGCAATAGCTACCATTATCCGTAAATTAACTGATGAAAATGATAAAATATTAATCCAAACACCGGTTTATCATGTATTTTTCCATGTAATTGAAGACAATAACAGGGAAGTTGTGGAAAATCAGCTGATGTACAGAAATGGAAAGTATGAAATTGATTTTGAGGATTTGGAAGAAAAATTAGCTGAAGCAGATGTAACTTTGATGATGCTGTGCAATCCCCATAATCCCATTGGTAAAATATGGTCCAGAACAGAGCTGAAAAAAATAGCTGATTTATGTGCCAAATATGATGTAACTATAATATCTGACGAGATTCATTGTGATTTAACTGATCCCGATAAAAAATACATTCCATTTGCAGGTATAAGCAACCATGATTCCATTACAACAATTTCTCCTACCAAATCATTTAATATAGCTGGATTAAATACTGCTGCGGTTTATATTGTGGGAGATAAATTGAAGGAAGATGTTTTCAACGCTCTTGATGTTGAATGGGTCAGCAGAGCCAATATTTTTGCTATAAATGCCGCAATAGCAGCATATAATAACGGCAGACCATGGCTTGATGAACTGAGGCAGTATTTATATGACAACAAGAAATTTGCAGCTGATTTTATAAAAAAGGAAATTCCTGAAATTAAGTTAACCGATGCAGATGCTACTTATTTATTATGGCTTGACTGTTCTGATTTGGATATATCTTCAGAGGAATTCATCAAGTTTTTAAATGAAAAAACAGGGGTTTTATTATCTGCAGGTGTTGATTTTGGTAAAAACAGTGATGAATTTTTAAGATTAAATATTGCCTGTCCAAGACAGTTACTTGAAAAGGGTTTAAAAGCTATTAAAAAGGAGTAGCTATTTATAAACAAATTTAAGTGCAGCAGAATTTATTTCATAGTAATCTCTTTTTTTATAACCTAAATGTATTCCGCTTTTTTGAGCTCTGATTTCCAATCTGACCATTCCGTATGAGAAATCACGTAAACTTGTAATTGCATCAGGGCTGATGGGTTTTGTAAAGCATGCATATCCTGAATCGTTTTTTATTTTATCTTTTGATGAAAAAAGCTCTTCATTGTTTGTAATGTCTACATATGTTCCCTCTTCATCAAAATCCGCATATTTTCCGCTGAATGCTTCTTCATTCATAGCCAGTTTTGTTACCTGATATGAAAGCAGAGTTAAATTATCACTTTGATTCATATTTATTTTAATGTTTGAGTTTATTTCAGGATGTTTTTCCAGGTATTTCTGATATTTATTTTCAGCCAGGTAAAATCCCTTCAGTTCATGGGCTTCAATAGAGGGATTTTTATTTACCAGTCTTAAGATGCTTTTTGCATCTTTGGGGTCATGCCAGTAGATTCCTAATCTGTGATGTGGTGATTCACTCGGTTGTATTATTTTTAAAAATTCTTTAATGATTTCCTCCAGGCTTGTTTCAAAAGTATTGTAGTTTACTTTTACGCATTCAGCATGTTTTGTTTTATCTGAAGCTACCTGTTCATATGTGGGGTCATGGGTTATGCCGTTTGCATATCCCACTTCTGTTTGTATGACTCCTTTTAATCTTGAAATATATGCTTCGATTTCCCAAAAACATCCTCCGGCAACATAGATTGTTTTGATGTTGTATTTCATAAACTTATTTTTGATATGATAAAATTTATAAATTATTCTAAATAAAAATGTAATATAGTTAATAATAAATCGGAGGACAACAATGTTTTATAGTACAATTATGAAAATTGACTCAATTGATAGGTTAAGAGATATTAGGGATGCATTATTAGTAGAGCAAGGTATTAACCCTACTCGTCAAGGTGAACAAGCTATTAAAGTGGTTGTTGAGAGAATTGATGAAATTCAGGCTACTTTAGATAAATCTGCTTCAAGACAGTAGATGTGATTTTGTGATTAGATTTTTAACAACTAGAAGACGTTTATTAAGAAAAGGTGTGTATAAATATAATCGTGTAAGAACCAGACAACAGCAGTTTGTAAGGGAAAATAAGAATTTAGTTAAAGCACACCAAAATCCTAAAAAAGAAATTTCTGCTGCTAAAAGGCGTAAATTAAGGCCAAAAAGAGAAGTGGATGAAGGATTTAAAATGGCATACAGGTATAGATATTATAATAATTTTTCAATTGTTGATGATGAAGAAGTTGAGAAAGAGAATGAATCATAATCTTTCCAGTTCTTCTTTATTTATAATCTTTTTTTCATTGTGAATATTTACAATAATGCCTGTGAATTCATCATCTTTTTTAGCAAGGTCTTTGAATAATTCATCAGAAACTTTAATTGGTTCATAGCCAGTTACTCCCAAATATTTACAACCTTCATGATACATATCTAAGTTAGTAAATACTGCTATTTTGAAGTTTTCTGCTTGGCCAATAGCTATAAAATCTCTTTCGTCACCTTCACCTAAAACAGGACAGATATATTCCATATTAAAAACCACCGTTGCGGTCCATCATAAAGTTTTGTGAATGGGGATTAATCACCAAACCTCTGAAATTTTCATCATCGCCAGCTAATTTTTCAATATCTTCTGCAGATAAAACTTTACATGTTAGTTTGTCTAAAAATAAGGTTGATATTTTTTCTTTGCCTTCTTTATATTCGCTGATGTCTGTAAATATTGGAATGATATATTCTTTGGAACCCTGGCTGATATTGAATTTTACAAAGTCTTTTTCTTCATCAATCAAAGTTAAATAAACCTCTTCAGAGTATGTTTTTCTGATATTTTCTTTAACAGAGTTAAGTTCTATTGAATTTTCAGTTTTAAGTTTTTTAGCTATTTTGGCATATAACTTTATAAATTCTTTTATTTGACTTTTAGAAGCTTTAGTTCCATCTTTTTTATAAGTTTCTAAATCTTTGGTTTTCATATAACTTTCTCCAAAGTATAATTAATTTATTATTTCATTTTTAAATTATATATAATTAGTTTAGGTGTTGCAATTAATTACATTTTTAACTAAATGTTTCGGATATTTCAGATTATCATGTTCAATTCATAAAGTTTTATTAAATTAGTTGCATGTTTATTGCAAAGTTGCCCAATGATTTTGTGCAAATTGGTCATATGATTTAGTGCAAAGTTGCCCAATGATTTTGTGCAAATTGGTCATATGGAAGTATGAATATTTTAATTTTAAAGATAATTTATGGATCCATATTTTTCAATAAATTACTAAATAAGTTGAATATTTCAAACGAAACTATTCAAAATAAAGTTAATATCTGATTAGAAAATAATATTTTCCTGTGTTTTGTTATTTAATGCTTTTTTAATAATGTTAAATTGTCATTTGAAGTTCTTATGCGTCGAACAATTCATTTGTAATGATATGGAGTATGTTATTGTCATTACTTGAAATTCCCTAAATTAAATGTTCTAAACCAATATTCTTTAAAAAGATGTCTAATTCAGTTCCCCATAGTCCATAATAATATCTGAATGCGAGTTTAATGTAAAAATTTCGTGAGGGACCTCCAAAATACCAGGAATCTTCATGTGAAAAATATTTTTCAATGTATTCTTCTTCACCATTGAAATAATCAATTCCAACGATTAAACTGTCAAATTCTTGATATTTGTTTATAAATGATAATACTTTGTTTGTTTCAACATTAATTTCTTCATTATATGGTAGAATTTCATCGATTGTGCACATTTTATCTGGATTTTTAAGATAAAATTTCTGTCTTTTTTTAAGAAATATTTCTGATGAATCATTTAGATTTTCTAAAAAATCTTTAGGTATAGCTTCTTTGTCAAAATTGGCTAATTTTTCTATTAATCCTTTATAATTATTTTTGATTCTTTTTTTATTATAAATAATAAATTTATGAGTATATTTTGATTCCATATTATTTGTTTTATAATATTTTTGTTTATAAATGTTTTTTAGCCATTATTTTGCTATGGAAAACATATATCTGATAGTAGATTAAATGTGGTCGGATTACTTTTTTATTTTTCTGAATAATGTTTAATTAAAGATTTGATTAATTATATTAAAATCATGATTCAAAATATATATTTAATGTGTTGAATAGTTAATTTAATTAATTTTGCAGAAAACGGATAAACTGAAAAATTGGATTTTATTGAAATTTTAAAAAAGTCAATAAATTAAAATATTTTCTTAATTTGATGTATAGGTTGCTTTTTAATTGATGATAATCCTCATTTTAAAATCAAATAAATGAAAATAATCATTGGATTAATTAATAATTTTACAATAGTTTGGTTTTTAATTGTGTAATGTTTCATTTATTTTAATTATGAAAACTGTCGGATATTTCAATAAATAAGAAATTTTGTTAAAGAATTTTTAGAGTGTTAAACCGTAAAATTAGTTATAATTTAAGCGTGTTGCTAAAAAAAGTTCTTATTTTAATGTTAATTAGCTAAAAAGAGTTCAAATAATGGAAGTATTTGGTTTCAAAATAATTTTTAATAGTTAAAGGTAATGGTTTTGCTGTTGAATAGGGTGTTTAAAAATAACAAAATTGAAAAAAGATTATCTGCTCTTTTTTCATTGAAAAGTTATTTCATAAATTCAGCAGCAGTCCTGGTGATCTTCGATAACGTTTTGGCTAAATATTACAAAATCATATTTTGGAGGGTTAATAGCTATTCCAAGGAAAGTGTCATCATCCAAATAGGTTTCCAATATGTCTGTAGATGCTACGATTTCTGTTTCAAAAATAGCATCACTGTCTTCTTTTTTAAATATTTCAATTGCTTCTTTTACTTCTTCATCATCGGTATATAATGGTATGAAGTATTCGTCATCTTCCCCTACTATTAATGAAACGATTTCTTTTTCTTCACCGTCATTATGTGTTACAAGATAAAAATTATTGTCAAAGATTACATGGTCAATTTCATGTCCCAATTGATGCAATTCTTCATGGTTTTCTTCTGTTTCTTCAATGCTCATGTATTTTTCGATTAATTCTTTAAGGTTATTTTCTTTTATTTCCATTTAAAATCACCTATATATCTATAAATATGTTTAATTCATATATATAGAATTAAGGTTTTAACAATGTCAATTAGTTTAAAGGAAAAATTAGCTGAATTAATTTTTGAATATGATAAATTAAGGTTTCATATATGTCCAAAAATTGAAGATATGTATCTGCTCAGTTTTGGTTTTCTTGAATGTGAAGCATATAATTTGGATATTGAATTGGAAATGATTAAAAGATATATTGAGCTGTTTAATCAGGGGGAGGATTTATCTAAAATTGATGAAATGCTTGATAATGAATTTGAAGAATCAGTTGGCATGTTGGAAAAGTATATGGGTGAACTGGATCTGGCTATTGAGCGAAAGGATACTCATTTTGAGTTGTCTGAAGATGATTTGGATAGTTTGAATAGTCTTTATTTGGATTTAATTTATAAATTGCATCCTTCTTTCAATCCTGTTCAAAGTATTTATGAAAAAGATTTGTTTGAAGAAATTGTGGAAGCTTTTGAAACTTATGATTTAACTTCCATGAGGTCTCTGGCTATTTTGATTCCTGAAGGCAAAACAATTTTTGAGGATGATGATGTTTTTATAAAATCAATCAGTCAGATTAATCAGGAAATTTATAATATTAAAAATAGTTATCCTTACAATAAAAAAAAGATTCTTGATGATGAAAAGCTATTTAAGGATTATAAGATTCAGTTATTGGATGTTGTAGCTAATGATTATTTGCTGATTGAAGAATACGGTAAAAAATTAGATGAATTAATTTAAATATATAATGAGTATTCATCCTCCTAAACACCACTAAAGGAGTAATAGCGAATACTCATTTTTAACCATCACCATTGTTCGTATTCGTAAAAAAATAAGATATATTAAAATACGAACATATATTATTTTTATTTTTTAGGTATATAAACTTTTATAATCGATTTTAAAATGTTTGTTAATAAAATGTTATATACTAGTTAGTACAAATAGATTAGTATGTTTTCAAAAAAGCTTTTCTTATCATTACTTTTAATTGCTTTAATTATATCTGTTGGTTGTGTTAATGCAGTTGACAGTTCCAATTGGAAAACTGTAAAGGTAAATGATGTAGATTTTAAAATTCCTCCAAAATATCAGGGCGGAGAAATCAATACTGCCCGTACTAATTATCATTATAATGACCTGAACACATTCGGTATATTATGTGTTGATGATTATCTTCCAAGCAGTTACGGGTGCTGGTATAATTTCAAAGGCAAAAACCTGACTATAGGTTCACATGATGTGGCATACTTCCATGAGTATAATAACTTTGCAAAACATAATGTGTCTCATGCTTATTTTTCATCAGGAGATTCAATATACTGCATATCATGGGGCAGCGGAGAAATGACTGATGAAATGGAGGAAATCATAATCAACACTCCTGATTCTTCCTATGACACAGCTACATTTTACGGAATATTAAATGAAGCAAAACAGGACTATGAAAAGGAAATGGTAAATGAATATTCATATTATGCTCCGGTACCAAGTAAAGAAAGAAATAATTATTTTATATTCTGGAGATATTGAAAAGGTGATTAGATGAAAGAATGTCCAAAATGTGGCAGTAAATATGGAGATAATAACAGCAATTATTGTATTGACTGCGGATCAAGACTTTTTGATTTGAATTCTTCAAAAAAACCCACATCAAATATAGGTAAACATAAAAAAAGAGGACAATATAAAACTGGAGATTATGCAAGGGATTTAAGAATAGCTGAGGAATTATATAAAATATATGATAAAAACAGTGTTGCAAGACTGGATAATGTTAACGGACATTTGCTTGCAGCACAAACAAGGAAAATGGATATTCTCATTGAACAGAATAACAGGATTATTAGTTTATTAGAAAAAATAACTAATAAACCTTAAAATTCTGATTCTATTGATTTAATTAGGTTATATATAATTTTATTTGTACTTACATCAACACCGTACTTTTCACCTAATCTGATAACAGTTCCATTTAATGTATCAATTTCAGTTTTTATTTTCTTTTGAATGTCCTGATATGTAGAGGAGTAATGGTTATAGGTATCCGGAACTAATTTTGAGTAGAACAGTTTTCGGTATTCGTCCGCTGAATCCCATAATGTGGAATATTCGCTTTTTTTGATAACTGCAAATATCTCATCTATAATGCTGTCCATAATATTTTTGGAGTATTCATTTTCAGTTAATTTACCATATGTACAGTTAAGAATTACTCCCAATGGATTTAGAGCGCAGTTATAAAGCATTTTAGCCCATAAATATTTGTCAATTTCTGTGGTTGTTTCACATTTGATTCCTGATGCACTAATCATTTGAGCTATTTTTTCCAGGCACTCGGGATCTGCATTTTGAAGTGATCCCAAAAGTATAGGTTCTGTGTATACAGTTATTTCACTGATATGTCTTTGAGGCCGTGAAAACCCTGTAATTACTCTTGCACAGTATACTTCATCTTCGGAAAAGTATCTTAAAAAAGGCTCATCATTGGCAAATCCGTTTTGGAATATGATTATTTTACAGTTGTCCTTTAAGATTTCTTTATTTTCTGCTAATTTTCTGCTTATATCATCATTAGCTACTGTTTTACTACATATAAATACATAATCAAAAGTTTTTTCAGGAATATCTTTATAATCCTCATATACTTGATATTCATTTGGTGTAAAAGAGTAATGCTGGAATAATCCTGTCCTTTCAAGTCCGTTTTCTTTGATTGCAGTAGCTGTTTTTCCTGTTGCATAAAATGACACATCTGCTTTTTGTGAAAGCATAGATGCACCTAATCCTAATCCTACTGCACCTGATCCGTTAATTAAAATATTCATTTTATTATTTCCTTTTGTTGTTAGTGATATTTTGTTTTTGATTTTATAAAATAATTTTGTATACAATAAATTTTTACAGTTGAAACGTATGTCTACAATATATTTTTTTCAAGTGTAATTTTTCGTGAATAATTTGATAGGGACAATTAAAAATTATAATGATTTGGATGAAATTATCTGTAAATAGGTTTTTACTTATGAAGAATTTGATTTAAAAGCACTTATTCTATTGTTATGACTTTAAACATACTGATTTCATTAAAAAACGTGAATAATTTTTTGCTCTTTTTCCTGTTTTTTAAGTAAATTTTTAATATTATAATAAACATAATATCTTTTAATCACTATTTATTAGTGGAGGTTAAAAAATGAACAAAATAAAATATATTATTTTACTATTCATTTTGCTCTTATTGATTATTCCGACAATAGTTGCTGTAGATGATAATATAAAAGCTGATTCTACAATTATTGTTAATGCAAGTAATATTACTGTAGGAGATATTGAAAAGATAACTGTACATGTTAATGAAGACGCAACTGGAGTTATTAACATAACTGTTGACGGCAAAAATTATTCCGCCCCTATTGACAAGGGAATAGCTACTTTTAAGATAGATAATTTGGCTAGTGGTTCTTATGATGTTTCAGCCAGTTATGACGGAGATGAAAACTATCTGCCAGGTACAAACACCTCCAGTTTTAATGTAGAAAAACCTGGGGCTTCTGCATCTGTTCCTGTTAAAGCTAATGAAAAAACCAAGGCAAACTCTACAATTATTGTTAATGCAAACAATATTGCTATGGGAGACAGCGAAAAGATAACTGTACGGGTTAATGAAGATGCAACTGGAAGTGTAACTATAACTGTTGACGGCAAAACATATTCTGCGCCTATTGATAAAGGATTAACTACTTTTAAGATAGATAATTTGGCTAGTGGTTCTTATGATGTTTTAGCCAGTTATGACGGAGATGAAAACTATCTACCAGGTACAAACACTTCAAGTTTTAGTGTGGGAAAACATAATGCACCGATTTCCGTTTCTGCTAAGGATGTAAAAGAAGGTGAAAATGCAGTTGTTCATGTTATTTTACCTGCTGGTGCTACAGGATCTGTAAAGGTTACTGTTTATGATAAAAGTTATACTAATCAGTTGATTGACGGAAAAACTACTGTCACTGTTCCTGATTTAGCAAAAGGATCATATATCGTTAATGTTAATTACAGTGGTGATGACAATTATTTGGCTAATTCAACACAGGTGCCTTTAAGTGTAGGTAAAAAAGCAGTAGAACCGCCAGCTATTGAAAACAATACTGATGAAAACTTAAATGATATTGGACTTGATGCTTCTACTGGCCTTCCAATAGCTATATTGGCAATAGCATTGATTATAATTGTTGCTGTTGTTATTGTAAAAAGAAAATAAGTATTTACTTATTTTTTTATTTTTTTTTAAATTAATAATCTATATTATCTATCAGAAATAAAACTGTATATTGAAGAGAGTATTTTAATCGGAGAATAATATGGATACGGCTTTAATTTCAATCATCATAATAGCTATTGCTCTGGCAATGGATGCATTTAGTGTTTCCCTGACAAAGGGATTCACACAAAAAAACCTGACAAAATCACAGATTTTATATTATGGACTATTTTTTGGTTTTTTCCAGTTTATAATGCCTGTAATAGGATACATTTGCGGTACAACAATCAGTTCATTTGTATCAACTGTAGCTCCATGGATTGCATTTTTCCTGCTTTTGGCTATCGGATTAAACATGATTCGTGAAAGCTTAGACAGTGATGATGAATATATTATGGATACTTTTAGCTTTAAGGAATTGACTTTGCTGGCTGTTGCAACAAGTATTGATGCATTTGCTGTTGGAATTACATTTGCATTACTGAATATGTCCCTGTTGCTTCCATGTACAATAATAGGAATTGTAGCATTTATATTCAGTATTTCCGGTATTTTCATTGGAAAAAAACTTGGAAATTATTTCGGAGACAAATTTGAAATTCTTGGTGGTGCTGTCCTGATTTTAATAGGCATTAAAATTTTACTCGGATATTGATATATCTTAAATTAATTTTTTCTTTTATATTTTCAATACTTGCTTTTCAATTCAATTAAATAATGCATCAATTAATTAAACAAATCAGTTTAGTTAAAAAATACTAATTTTTATTTACTTTAATGTATATACTCAATAAAGGTGAGATATTATGAAAAAAATATATGCTATTCTGGTTGCAGTTATATTTTTAATTTCAGTTTCAGCTGTTTTTGCAGCTGATTCATCTAAAGAAATCTTTTTAGGGGGAGTTAAATTTAGTGTTCCGTCAAATGGGGAGTTTAATCCAGATAATACAGGTTACCATACCGACAAATTTGGCATTGATCTGATTCAGGATAACTCATTGCCTGATGAGCAAAATACAATTAAAAATTCAAGCCTCACTAAAATGACTCTGTACCACCGTGATGTTTAGCTATCTATTCAAAATCTTCGGATGATTTTAATGTTTTTTATTTCTCTGCAGGTGATAAACTTTTTAAAGCAAGCTGTAAAGAAGACAGTGATATTAAGAAACTTCAGGATATAGTTAAAAATTCACCAAATTCAACACTTACCACTGAGGAATTCTATGCCAGATTAGGTACAAATCCTTATTCTGATACCTTTAATGAACTGGATACGAATCATGACGGAAAACTTAGTATTGATGAATTTGAAGAATTAACTGAATATATAATGGAGGATTCATTTTGGGACGGTTATTCTCCGGAAGAAGTAATCATTTCTGAATTTGAAAGTCTTGATTCAAACCGTGACGGATTTTTATCTTATGATGAATTTTCAGATAGATTTGGATTCATTTAGTTTTAAAAAATTTTGGTTTTGCCGGCTATGCAACAAGTATTGATGCATTTGCATTATTGAATGCATCTTTGTTGTTTTATGTTCAATTAATAGGATTGCAGAATTTATATTTCCTATTGCAGGAGTTCACGGAAAAACTTGGAAATTATTTCAAAGACAAATTTTAATTTCATATATTTATTATTTTTTTTAAATTTTTAAGAAAGCTTTAATTATTTTAATAAAAAGTCTATTGTATATGATTAAATCAATTGTTATTTTGATTAAAATAAAATTATGTGATTTTAAAAAAATCTATTGTAGAAAAATTATTTGGAATTTTTGATAATGGCCACACATAATGGCTGGCCTGCATTAAACACATCATAATCAAGAATTTCAAGATTATGATTTTTTAAAAAACACAAATATTCATTTTTGGACCATTCATTACTTTCAAAAATAAATAATTTTAATGTTTTAAGCATCAGACGCTGAAAAGTATTTCCTTTTACATAAGTAGGAAGTATTAAAATTCCATTATCCTTAACAACTCGTGTAAGTTCACTTATAGCTGTTTCAGGTTTATCCAATAAGTGCAACACATTGGCAGCCAGCGCCACATCAAAATAATTGTCTTCATAATTTATATTATTTAAATCTCCAACAGAAACTTCAACATTGTTTAAGTTTTTAGTTTTGTTTTTAGCTTTTTTAACCATTTCTTCAGAATAGTCAAAGGCAATTATTTCCCCTAAATTTGGTGATAATAAACAGGTAAAAACACCAGTTCCACAGGCTGCCTCTATTAATCTGTCATCTTTTCCTGTGTATTTTAAAATAAAATTAAACATCTCGTTATTGTTTATTTTATTGCCTATAATTTTATCATAAACTGACGCATATCTGTTCCAGAAAGATTTGTTGTTCATAGTATGTTTTATTTATTCAATTAAACAGTTATAAACTTTTACTTTTTTTAACATTGAATTAATTATATTATACAAAAATATTTATATTATTGTTAAAGTTATATAATATATTAATTATGGTGGAGTTGGTAAAATGAAATACCAGTGCCAGATATGCGGTTATATTCATGATGAAGAAAAAGAAGGCAAATCTTTTAAAGAACTTGAAAAATGTCCTGATTGCAAATCAGATGTTTCTAATTTTGAAATAATGAAAAAAGATATGGCCTATAAGACATATGAATGTGAAGTTTGTCATTATGTTTATGATGAAGAAAAAGAGGGTCAGGTACTTGTTAAACTTGTAAAATGCCCGGTATGCGGTTCGCCGCTATCAAAATTCAAAGCAATCCAAAAAACAGAATATAGAATATATCAGTGTAGGATTTGTAATTATATTCATGATGAAAAAACTGAAAAAATACCATTAAAAGACCTTAAAGAATGTCCGGATTGCGGATCAGATATATCTAACTTTGAACCAGCTGAAACAAATGAAAACAATTGGTTAATTTCATTTCCGAAACAGTACATCAGAAATGATGAATCAGTAAGACATATGGACACCATTTATAAGTTATGTGATTCCGGAAAACCCATTACAGCACCAATGGCTACAGAATTGCCAATGCCTGATTGGGATGATATTCTTATTTTAGGAAACCAGTTAAATCCTATGCCTTTAGAAGAAGATGCAGAAGTGTCAGCTACTACAGTAATAGGTAAAAATGCTGAAAAACCTTTAGTTATTGAAAATCCTGTATATGTATCCCACATGTCTTACGGGGCCTTGTCTAAGGAAAGTAAAATTGCTTTGGCTAAAGGAAGCTTTAAGGCTAAAACAGCAATGTGTAGTGGAGAGGGAGGAATACTGCCGGAAGTTAAAAATGCGGCATACAAATACATTTTTGAATATGTTCCGAACAAGTATTCAGTAACTGATGAAAACTTAAAAACTTCAGATGCAATTGAAATTAAAATAGGTCAGGCAACAAAACCCGGAATGGGTGGATTATTACCTGGTGATAAAGTAACGCCTGAAATAGCCAAAGTAAGAGGTAAAAAAGCAGGTGAAGACATAATATCTCCATCAAGATTCCCGAATATTAATTCTAAGAAAGATTTAAAAGATCTGGTAGATGAATTAAGATTAAAATCTGAAGGCCGTCCGATAGGTATTAAAATAGCTGCAGGATATATTGAAAATGATTTGGAATTTATTAGTTATGCCAAACCTGATTTCATTACAGTTGACGGAAGAGGGGGAGCTACTGGAGCCAGCCCATTATTAGTTAGGGATTCAACAAGTATTCCAACAATATTTGCATTACACAGAGCCAGAAAATATCTGGATGAACATGATTTGGATATTGATCTGGTAATTACTGGTGGTTTAAGAGTTTCCAGTGACTTTGCAAAAGCATTAGCTATGGGAGCAGATGCAATAGCTATAGCTTCAGCCAGTTTAATTGCAGTGGCATGTCAGCAGTACAGATTATGTGATAAAGGGCAATGTCCTGTGGGAGTTGCAACACAGGATAAAGAACTGCGTTCCAGATTAAAAACAGATATTGGAGCAAAAAGATTAACCAATTATCTTAATGCAAGTCTTGAAGAAATTAAAACTTTTGCAAGAATAACAGGACACAGTGATATTCATGATTTGAATGTTTCAAATTTAGCTACATTCAATAGTGAAATATCTGATTATACAAATATTAAACATGTTTAGAGGTTATCAGTTTAAAAACCTCATTTCTGTTTATTAAAAAACGTCTGGCGATAATTGTATTGCTTAAAATGTCGCAGAGCTTTCTTTTTTTACACAGTTTATATATTATTTTTTAATAATTTTTACTATATCCTCTTATTTTTAAATATCTGAAAATACGTTTATTAATGATAAAATACATATTATTTTATATTAAAGAGTTAAGGTGGAAAAAATGCCTAATAAAAATAAAATTGGAGAAAAAATCAAAACTTTAATGGAAGTTAGAAATGTATCACTTGACGAACTAGCTAATGACAGTGATGTTAACATTGAATTAGTTGAAAAAATATTAAACGGGGAAATTATACCATCTCTTACTCCTTTAACAAAAATAGCTAGAGTACTTGGCGTTAGAATAGGTACTTTTATTGATGATGATGAACAGACAGGACCATTAGTAGTTAGAAAAGGAAAAAGTGACAAAGTAGTATACTTCTCAGGTGATGAAAACAAAACCGAGAACAGTAACCTGGAGTTCTACTCATTGGCTGCCGGAAAAAGTGACAGAAATATGGAACCATTTATCATTGACTTTAAAGTGGATGCTGAAGAAAGCCATGAACTTAGCTCTCACGAAGGTGAAGAATTCCTTTATGTTCTTGAAGGAACAATTGAAGTTATTTATGGTCAGAATAACTATGTTTTAGAAACTGGTGACAGTATTTACTATGATTCAATTGTATCACATCATGTACACAGTTCAAATGATGAAACAGCAAAGATTTTAGCTGTAATATACACACCGGTCGATTAAATTTAATTTCAGGAGTTAAAAAAATGTTATTCAGTGAAGATACACTAGCAGATTTTTTTGAAAAACAAGTAGAAAGACTTCCGGACCATGAATTTTTAATTTATCCTGATAGAAACTTGAGATTCACATATTCCGAATTTAATGAAAGGGCTAATAATTTAGCTAAAGGATTATTATCTATTGGTGTTGGAAAAGGGGACCATGTAGGAATATGGGCTAAAAATGTTCCTGAATGGTTGACTTTCATGTTTGCAACAGCTAAAATAGGAGCGGTTTTAGTAACTGTAAATACTGCTTATAAAAGTCATGAACTGGAATATATTCTTAAACAGTCAGATATGAAAGCTTTAGCTCTAACTGACAGATTCAGAGACAATAATTATATTGATATAATCTATGAGTTAGTGCCTGAACTTAAAACCTGTCAGAGAGGAAAATTAAATTCTGAAAAATTCCCATTTTTAAAACATGTTATTCATGTAGGTCAGGATAAACACAGAGGAATGTATAACACTAATGAATTATTATTGTTAGGTCAAAATCAGGATGATGTAATCCTAAAAGAAATCAAAAAAGAATTTGACAATAATGATGTAGTAAATATGCAGTATACCAGCGGTACAGAAGGTTTCCCAAAAGGAGTAATGCTTACCAGCAGAAACATCTTAAATGACGGATATTACATCGGGGAAAACATGAACTTCTCTGAAGAAGACAGATTATGTATTCAGGTACCTTTATTCCATTGTTTCGGTTCAGTTTTAGGAGTCATGGCAGTAATCACACATGGTTCAACTATTGTAATGCTGGAGGAATTTGATCCGCTTTTAGCTCTTTCAGCTATTCAAAAGGAAAAATGTACTGCAATTCACGGTGTTCCAACAATGTTTATTGCAAAATTGACACATCCTATGTTTGATATGTTTGACATGTCATCACTTAGAACAGGAATCATGGCGGGATCAACATGTCCTGTTGAAACCATGAAAGAAGTAATAGACAAAATGAACATGACTGAAATCACCAGTGTATACGGTCTAACAGAAGCATCTCCGGGAATGACACAAACAAATGCCTCAGATACATTTGAGAAAAAAGTAAACACTGTAGGAACTCCTTTTCCAAATGTTGAAGTTAAGCTTATAGATCCGGATACTGGTGAAGACATAACTGAAGTAGGTAAAAAAGGAGAAATAGTCTGCAGAGGATTTAATGTAATGAAAGGATACTATAAAAATCCTGAAAAAACAAAAGAAGTCATAGAAGATGACGGATTTTTACACTCCGGAGACTTGGCTACCATTGATGAAGACGGATACTATTCTATTGTCGGAAGAATTAAAGATATGATTATCCGTGGAGGAGAAAACATCTACCCACGTGAAATCGAAGAGTTCATATATACAATAGATGGAGTTCAGGATGTTCAGGTAGCAGGAATACCTGATGAAAAATACGGTGAAATCGTAGGAGCATTCATAATCAAAGAAGAAGGCTCAGATTTAACTGAAGAAGATGTAAGGGACTATGCAATAAGTAAAATAGCCAGATATAAAGTTCCAAAACATGTATTCTTTGTTGATGAATTCCCATTGACAACAAGCGGAAAAATCCAAAAATACAAACTGGGAGACATAGGTCTGGAATTACTTAAAAAACGTGAAAATTAAAAATATAAAAATTAGAAAAAAACTGCTTAAGTTTCGATGAATGAATTGATTTTCTAAATACATAATAGTGATTATATGATTTCAAAAAAACTTTTAATATCTTTACTTTTTATTAGTTTAATAGTTTCAATTAATTGTGTAAATGCAGTAGATAGTTCTGATTGGAAAACAGTAAAAATAAATAATGTTGATTTTAAATTACCTCCTAAATATCAGGAGGGTAAACTTAATAAAGGTACTTATATGATTAATAATATTTTTACATTTGGTATTAGATGTGTTGATAGTAATATATCATATATGTACGGAAGTGATTATAATTTTAAGGCTAAAAATTTAACTGTTGGAACACATGATGTGTCATATATTACTGAATATGTAGATGTTGTAAATCATAATGTATCTTATGCATATTTTGCTTCAGGAGATTCATTTTATTGTATATCCTGGGATGGTCAAATGAATGAAGAAATTGAAGAAATGATAATTAACACTCCAGATTCTTCTTATGATACTGATGCATTTTATGGGATATTAGATGAAGCAAGACATAAATATGATGATAAACAAGCTGATAAAGAAAAATCTATTGAGTATGAGGATAGGTTAATTAGAGAAAAGTATTATAATCATTTTTACTATTATCCTTATGGATATTATTGGTATTGAATAAAATAACAGAACAATAAGTTTATTAGAAAAAATATCTAATAAACTTTTAAAATTCTGATATAAGTCTGGAATTAATTAGATATTAATTAAAAAAATGTGATTCGATTGAAGATTTTAGTTTTATTTAATTTAAAATTTAAAAAAGATATTTTAAAACTTAAAAGGATATTAAACTATAATGCATTTAAACAAATAAATGAAAAAACATATATTGGAAATTTAGATAATAATGAAATACTTATTTTAAAAGAAAAAATATCTAAAATACCTGATGAAAATGGGTTTATAATAATAATTCCAATATGTGGGGCATGCTATAATAAAATCACATATTTTGGAAAAGAAATAAGGCTAGAAGAAGAAAAATATAAGATATTATGAAATTAATAATTGATGGCTACAATAAAACACTAAGAAAAAAAGACAATCAAATAGTAGTCATGGAAAAAGACAATGAGATATATAGAATTTCTGCAAACAAAGTATCAGATATAACTATAATGGCTAAAGGCCATATAACATTCGATGCATTAAATCTAATGGCAAGAAACAATATTAAATTAATTAGTATCAACTACTTTGGTCAAATCAACTATATTTTAGAGTCTCCAAACCAAGAAAATGTTAATTTAAAGAAAATACAATATCAAGCTAGTGAAAATTATAAAGGGCTCTTAATTTCAAAAGAATTCATAAAATCTAAGATGAAAAACCAAAAATCAACAATTAAAACATTAAATAAAAATAAAAAACTTAAAGAAGTTAAAATAATTGAAAATAAAATTAAACAAAACATAAAAGATTTTGAAAACTTCAAAATAACTCCATCTGATGATGTATTCACATCTAAAAATAAAATAATGGGATTTGAAGGAATAACTTCAGTTAATTACTGGGAAGCAGTAAGTTTGCTGCTGCCTGATGAAATTAATTTCAAAAACAGGAATCAAAAACCGGAAAATGATGTTGTAAATTCTATGCTAAATTATGGATATGCAATACTTGCTTCAGAAATTGCAAAAAATATTGTAACATTAGGACTTGATCCATACTGCGGATTATTGCATGCAGATTTAAAAAGAAGACAAAGCTTAATTTTTGATTTAATAGAAGAATTTAGACAACAAATAGTTGATAAAACTGTGTTCAAATTAATAAATACCAACCAAATTAACGAAACAAATATTGATAAAAGAAACAATTCATTAAAATTAGAATCAAGAAAATTATTAGCCGGCGAAATAATGGTAAAAATTCATAGTGATTTAACTTTTGAAAATGAAAAAGTAACTTATGCTAATATCATTGAAAATCAAACAAAAAAATTAGTAAAATCATTACTTAATAATAATGACTATACAGGGTTTTATTTAAACTGGTAACTAATTTTAGGAAAACCACCTTATTTTTGTAATACTTTTATACTTTCCTAATAATACTTTTCAAAAAAGGATTAACATGTGTTTAAATAGTATAAAAAAGAAAATGAAAATAAGGTATGTTTCTTAATGAAAGATACAATTAAAATTTAATCAAAAAGATGCAATTAAACTTTGACTTTTGTTATTAATAATTCTAGAATTAAAAGTAAATATTTTAACTAAAAAAAGATAGATTTTCATGAAATATACAGAAAAAATAATTGAATCATCAGTATTGTTGTTAGTAATAATTGATATGATATTATTATTAATATTGACTTTTTCCAATGTTTCTCAACATGTAGAGCAGAAAATTATTTACTTTGATTTATTTGTTTGTTTCATTTTATGGATTGATTTTATATATAACTTATATAAATCAAATAATAAAAAACAATTTTTAAAAGAAAACTGGTTAACTATTATCGCAATAATACCTTTAGACTATTTTTTCTTAAGATGGTTCAGATTCATAAGAATAATACGTTTAATAAGATTCAGCAGAGTATTACTCTTTTTAAAAGGATGGGGACATTCAGTTGTTTATTTTATCAAATCAACAAACCTGGATAAATTGATATATGTTGTGGTAATATTTGTTGTAATTTCATCTATTGCTATATTATTTATTGAAGATTCAGTTACAAATTTAATTGATGCATTTTGGTATATTATTGTAACATTAACAAGTGTTGGTTATGGAGATATAACTCCACATTCAATAATAGGAAAAGTAATTTCATATTTTGTCATATTATTAGGAATTATTTTTTTCAGCACATTAACTGCAGCTATATCATCCATATATGTGAGTAAAATAACTGATGATTCTGAAAAAGATTTGAATAGTAAAATTGATGAACTTAAAGAAGAAAATAAAAAATTAGAAAATAAAATTGATGAATTAAAAGAGATTATAATGAAAAATAATTAAATTCATATTAATTCTCTTTTCTTTTTGTATGTTTGCTTCAAAAAGATGCAATTAAAATTTAACTGCAAATAAAGTATGGGAAGATATAAAGTTCTAAATAAATATATGTCTTTCAGGAGGATTAGAAAATGAATTCTCAAAAAAAGTAAAACCTTTTAATCCATTTGGTGGTGAAATTTTTGATGATCAATCTGTAATGGATTTGAATCAAGAGTTGATTAATGGAGATATTACTCTTGAGGAATATAATCAAAGAATAAAAGAATTATGAAATAATTCTTTTTTGAACATTTCACCACATAAACCATCATATTAATCCATAACCATAAATTGGAGGATTCACCATGTCTGATAATGAAACATTAAACCGAGACAAATTATTACTTAAATTAATGATTCATGCTTATGATGAAGATTTAGCTCGTAATGAGTTAGTAGATACAAAAAAATAGTCAAATGACTGCTCTAACGGGTGTGATGTTAACATTACAATCTACATTATTTACGGATTTGCTGGTTAATCAATTTTTAATTAAAGACTTAGTTCCAGTATGTTGTAAAATATTCTTGTCTATTGTGATGATTATGTCAAGTTTGTATGTTTATTCTTTGTATAAATTTATTGATGCTTATGTCTTTTCAAGTAAATTTGATTTGGTTCCATCTCCTGAATTATTATTGGATTAAGCATGTAATAATGTTCCAGAATTTAATGCACAGGCGGAATGTATGTTTGCTTCAAAAAGATGCAATTAAACTTTGACTTAAAACAGTAGATAGAGATGATTATAATTTAGATGAATTTTTAAAACTACTTCAATTATTACCTAAAAAATCAGATGAAAATATCATTAAAGATTTTAAAGAAAGATTTAAAAAAGACTATGATGAAACTTCTGAAGCTTTAGAATGGCATATAGAAACTTTAGTCAATTTTGGTGGCGACTCAACCCACAAAATCTACAAAGCAATGATTGAAGTAATTAATGACATACTTAATGATACACCATCAACCGATAAAAATGGCATGATTGAATACTTACAAGAGATGATATAAATGTTAGGAATATTCGCTTTAGCAGGAATGATAGGAACTCCAATAATTGCAGGAAAAATGCTTAAAAAAGATTTTAGAAACCATACTGTTGATTCTGTAGTTAAACCTTGCATACAATACAGTCCTATTGGTAATACTATAAAAAATAAGAAAACTATTGAAAGAAATTTTTTAAACATCTGTAAAAGATGTGAAATGACTATAAATAAGCAAGATGAACTATTAGATATAAGAGAATGTAAAATAGGAGAAGAATATTTAATGTATCAAGGATTCGATGAAGAATCAATTGAATACTTTAAAGAACTATTCAATAAAAACATAAGGAAAGGAAAAAGTAGACAAAGAATAGAAATAAAAGAAAAACATGAAAAATATTTAGAAATGTTAAAAAGCGACCCACAAGACTGGGAAGCAACAGTTTATCGCAAAAATTACTACGGAAATGAACAAATTGATTATCGAATCAATAAATTAATGGAAAATGAATTATGGGGGAAAATTGTATGCGATAAACCAAGATATATCGATGGTGAAGGTACTGCAAAATACATGGAACTCCATGTTATAAAAGCACCTAAACCAATCATAAATGATTTAAATAACATATATAAGGAAGTTTGTTGGTTACAAGGATTAGAAGATGGAAAGTGGTAAAATGAGAATATATGATTATTATAAAGAAAAATATCCTCAATTTGACTGGGAATCATTAAACCATCATGGATTTACTATGGCAATACTGAAGATGGGATTATGTAAAACACACGAAAGAGATAGAAAAGGTGGACTATACAGATGTGAAATAGTTGATAATCAAGTATATGGTTATCTCGGTACTACTGGCATCAAAGTAAAAGGATATATCGATAAAGAAGTAGAAAAAGAATTTATTAAGTCATTAGAAGATGGTTCTTTTTACAAATTTGCTGAAGAATGTTTCTATATAAAATTGTGAAAATATGATATACAATTGGGAATTTGATGATAGTGTGGATTTTGCTCCACCACACTATCGAAAATCAAAATATCAAAAAGTTGAGCAATTAAGTAAGCAAATAATTAATGAAGCAACTGCTTTAGAATATTTAGAAGCATTCGAATATGTAGCATACTTATCAAAATACCACAAAATAGACAACCTACCTATGATGTGTGTGTTTCAAACAATAGCATTAAGTATGCTTAAATCAAGTATGTTTGCTTCAAAAAGATGCAATTAAACTTTGACTTCAATATATTGAATTAATCTTAATCTATTAATATTAGGAATAACTTCACGTACAATACTCATTAATCTATGTGGTAAACCTGAAGGTGTTGTAATGAAATCTCTTAATTGATCTTCAGACCAATTTTTAACAAAGTCATATTTAGGAATCAATTTTTCAACCATGCTAATGAACCCCCAGTATTGTTAGTATATCATATAAAAAAAATATTATTTTTTGTAGTATGGATTTTCTTTAATAACTTCACTAATTAAATTATTTTGATTATCAAAAACTTGCTCAAGATAATGAGAAGCATAATTTCTCTTCCTTTCAATAAATCCAATATTAGCTTTATGAATATACAATTTAATCAGTTTTCCATTATCTAATGGTAAAATATCATAAAATAAGTCTTCTAAATTTTTATATGGTTCTTCAAATAATAATATATAATCATCAACAAATATCTCACTTTCTTCAGGAGGTACTCTTTCATAATATTCTGTGACTGCTTGATCAAGATATGTTTTAGGTATTTTATAAAACTCCTCAGAAGGTAACTCTCTAAGTTCTTCCCAAGTCATACTTTCATATTTATTCATAAAACCACCTATTGAACTTCAATATTATATTGTTTGTTTTTAGACATATAATTTTTTACAAATTCACTAGCTCTTTTATTCGTATGTTTATTTCGAAAATATTTAATTAAAAGTTAACTCCATGTTTTTTCACTTTCCTTTAAAAAATAGTCTTTATTCTGTTGAATTAAAATATTTAAAGATAATCCATTCATCATCAAACAAAGCACTGTTATTACATTTTCTTCCATACAATCTTTTTTAAAGTAGTTTAAAATAAAAATAAAAAAATAATAATATAATAAAAAAATAAATTATATTATGATATACAATATTGCTGTTTTTGGCTCATGTGCAAGTAGGGATAATTTTTACAGTGGCATAAATCCAGATTATAAAAAATATTTTAACTGCTCTATTTCATCACAAAGAGGTTCAATAATAAGCCTTATGCAAGAACCAGTACCCTTTAAAAATCAGGATATCCAAATATTGCCAGAAAATAGGGTGAATAAAGCAGGAACACAATTTATTAATCAAGATTTAACTAAGAACTTTTTAGCAGAAGTAAAAAAGTTTAAACCAGATTATATTTTAATTGATAATTATTTTGAAGTGATTTTTGGTATAATAAAATATGAAAACTGTTTTATTACAAATAATTACTGGGATTTGCCAAAAACAAGATTTTATACTGAAATTAAGTCATACACAAAAATCAACATGTATAATAATCCAAACACTTATCTAAAATTATACAAAGAAAATATGAACTTATTTTTAGATTATATTCAAAAAGAATCACCAAATTCACAAATAATTTTAAATCCTGTTCGATTAGGTTATAAAATACTTAAAGATGATAATAATATAGAAGTAAATAAAAATTTTAAATCCAATGCAAAAAACACCAATAAACTTTTAAAAAAGGTAGATAATATATTAAAAAAGCAAAAAGATGTAATCACCCTTAAAATTAAAAAAGAAAAAATACTGGATGAAAATCATGAATGGGGATTAGGACAAGTACATTACACTCAACCATACTATTTAAACATTTTAAATCAATTAAAACAAATCTCAAAAAATGACAAATCATTATTATCAAAAATATATGAATTATTTTAAGATGAATCAGTTGCAGGTGAAGTTTTAGAAAAAATATCATGTTTTAGCTAGAATGAGTTAATATTATGAAGTTATTCCAATGAAATGGGAAAAAAATAATTTTCTGAAAATAATCGCCATTACTGTAATGTGCTGCTGATTTATCATACTCAAAAATGGCAATTTTCCGTTAAGATATGCCTAAACTATTTATTAAATTATATGTAACTATAATATATGAAAGTAGATTTTAGTCTGGTCATACTGGGGATTTTCATTCTTTTATTTTGCAGTATTTTTAGAAATAGACATTGAATATATATTTTTGGCATGTTTTATATTTGCATTTATTGTTAATGGAAGAGATTATAAAAATGAGACTTCAAAAAAAGAGTTTATTATTGGAAACTCTGTTTCTTCCGTAGTTGGAGCAGTAATACTTTTTGCCATAATATTTGGTGCAAGCGGATTTTTATTGGATACTCTTCATGATGCCAAATTCAATGAGGAAATAGATGAAATCAGATATCACAATAACACAGTTACTGTTGATGAATTTACACAGTTCGGTCCTGATTTTTCCAAAGCTTACTGGATCGTTGGAGATAACGGAAGAAAATATACCATAAGCGAAGGGATGTATAATAAATTAAATGCAGAATATAATAATTCAGTTGCAGGTCATAAACTAAACATATTTTTCAATGTTAAAAAAACAGCCAGAAGCGGTCATATCACTTATATGGCAGATAACATAACAACTGATAGCGGAATAATAATTAAATAAAATGATAATTAAAAAAGAGTTAAGGATTCAATAGCTAAGTTATAGCCGGATTGAACATTATTGAGTTTGAACTTAGGTAATTTTTTAATCATATGGACTGTCTGAAGGTCATTGTTTGTATCTACAGTTGTTTTAAAGCCCATTTTTTTCCAAAAGTTTAATCCCCCATTTAAATTTTTATGGGTGTGGAGATAAATTTCTTTATAGCTGTTTGCATAACTGAATGATTCCACCATTTTGAACAGTTTTGTTGCAAGACCCCGTCTTCTGTATTTTTCATCAACATATAATCTCCAAATGCTTGCAGTATCTTCTTTATTATATAATCCTTTAAATTCTTTGAATTTTTTGTCATAGCCTCTTACAGCTATTGTAGCTATTATTTCATCATTTTCAGGATTTTTTGCTAGGAACAAATTATTTTTTCTAGGATTTATGTAGTATTCATTTAGATTAATTATGTCTTTATGATATTTTGGCACATATCCGTATCCGTATTCTTTTTTAATCTGCTTAAATAAAAACTCCTGAGTTCTGGTTTTTTCACAAATATTGTCGGACAGTTGAATAATTTTAAAGTTCACTTTTTACTCCTCCATTAAATGTATTACTTTTTTGGAAATTTTAATCGATTTTTAATACTTTATTTTTTAAAAGAATGAAAGTATTACTTTATTTCTTAAATTGAAGCTTTAGTAATACTTTATTATCATATACTAAACTTTAATATATAATAAACTAGAAAATACTATATATAATTTGTTATTTAATTTGAAAAAAAATATCGTGATATTATGAGTTGTTATAAATATTGGGGTAAAATTGAAGAAATAGCTGATAAACTTTCCAATTTCGGCAATTTTGATGATGATATGGACGCTTTGGATGACGTTGCTATCGATGAGGTTATTAAGATTTTAGATGAAGTTGAAGTTATTGCGCATGATAAAACAATCGATTTTGACTCTGCTAAACATATTCTTGATGATGAAAAGATGAACAGGGCATTAAAATTAATCCGTAAGTTTTACGTTTATGTAGGTGCTAGACTGGAAATGGAAAATGCATTAAAAATACTTAACTCAGATAATCCAAGAGAAGTACTTGACTCTTTTCACTTTTATGACCGTTATATAGGATTAATTAATAATGAAAGTAAATTAGCTAAATTCAATGAGGAAAAAACCTTTTTATTTTTGGGAAGCGGACCTCTGCCTTTAACTTTAATCATGTTCAATGAAGTATTCGGATGTAAATGTATTGGAATTGAACAGCAGGAAGATGTAGCCCAGTTATCCAGAAAAGTTTTGAAAAAATTAAACCTTGACGACGATATTAAAATTGTTATAGGTAATGAAAATACAATAGCTGATTTGGATTATGATATTTTGATGGTAGCTGCTTTTGCAGAACCTAAAGAAAGGGTATTTTCCAATATTTGGGATGTGGTAAGTGAAAAAACACCTGTTCTTTATAGAACCTATACTGGTATGAGAGCTATTTTATATTCTCCGGTTACTGAAAAAGACACCAGAGGATTCCATAAGGAAGTAATGCTCCTGCCTACAGGCAATACAAACAATACTTCAGTATTAATCAGAAAAATTACCTAAAATATTTTTTCTGCCTTTTTTTATATTTTTAATTTTTGTTAAATCAGACAAAATGCTGTTTTGACAGCTCTGTTTTTTAAAAAATCCAAGTTTCGAAATATCATTAAATCCTGTTTTTAGCTGTTTTCAAAACATAATTATTATATATTGTTAACAAGATAAATAAAAACAACTGGAGGGATGTTTTTATGGTTAATTGTCCTAATTGCGGTGTATTAGTTGAAAAGGATTCTAAATTCTGTCAGGAATGTGGAACAAAAATAGATAATTCTGATTCAAATACTCAAACTGATGTAAGCAGTGATTATGAAAAAAATAAAAGATATGCATTAATAGGAATCGGTTATTTGACAGTTTTAATACTTTTAGTTTCCCTATTTTCCGCATGGTTAAATGTTAGGTTAATAAACTCTGACAGGACATTGCTGTATCCGTTATTGTCAATCATGCTGTCTGTTTATGTGTCTCTGAAATTAATCGGTGACGAAAAAACTTTTAAACATGGTGTAATTATACCTGTAATTTCATTTATATTATTTATTTTTGGAATTTAAGAGAATTTGAAGTATATATAACATAATAGGTGTAACTTAATGAAAATTACGGTATATCTTGGATCACATGAAGGCAGTGATCCCTTTCTAAAAGAAGCTGTAAAGGAACTTGGTGTGTGGATTGCTGAAAATAATCATATACTTGTCTATGGCGGTTCAAAAATAGGATTGATGGGGGAACTTGCAGACAGTGTCCTGAATGCTGAAGGTATGGCAATTGGTGTTGAACCTGAGTTTTTTATAGACGATAACCTGCAGCATGAAAATTTAAGCGAACTTATAATAACCAGTGATTTGCAGGATCGGAAAAGGAAAATGATTGAGCTTGGAGATGCTTTCATTGCTTTTCCAGGAGGTACAGGTACTTTAGATGAAATAACTGAAATAATGACTAAAGTTGCCCTAAAACAGATAAATGCTCCATGTATTGTATATAATCTTAATGGCTATTATGATAGCCTGAAAGTTCTTTTGGACCATATGATTGAAATGGGTTTGTCCACATCAGATAAGCAGGAAAAAATCTATTTTGCCAATAATCTTTCGGAAATAGATGAGATTTTAACTGATGCTAATGAATAATATGTGTTTAAATAGTATAAACAATATAATATTGTAAGTATGATATTTTTTATTATATTTTAAATATGTAATTTTGGTGAAGAGATGGACAATGAAAGAACTATTATAGCTATACTTATACTGATTGTGTGCTGCCTTATCGGTGGTTTGATTTATACTGTTTCACTAAGCAGTGAACCGGTAAATAATACAACATTAAATAATACTGCAAATATTACTAATAACACTACTAATGATACTGCTGATGTTTGCCAAGTATCTGATGAACATGAATCATCTTCTTCTGTGTCTTCACAATCCAAAGATCCTCATTCTGATTGGGTTTGTGAAGGTGATACATGGTACAGTAAGCAGGATAGTGATGGAAAAGGTTATGTTTTATATGATAAAGCATCTGGAAGACCTATAGGTAGTGGAGATATGCCTGATAGACATGGATATCACAGTCAAAATTATATTGATATGTATAGCTCAACAGTAAAATACAGAAGCAACGGCGAATATTATGATGATTAAGGGATTTTATAAATTCCTTTTTCTTTTATCATGAGAAATTATTTTACACTGCAGCCAGTAAAATAAAATTTAATAAATTCTATAAAATTTAATAAATTTAATGAAAAGTGCTCGAATTATTGATTTGAACTATGGATTTAATGAAAGTATTGATTAAAATAGTATTTTTGTATAAATTACATATATATGGAGCTAATGATTTAGACCAATTTTTAGTTAAATTTTCACTTAAAAATTAATAAAATATGATTCGAGTATAAGTGGTAGTATATATTATTTATATATTTTACAGAAAATATCTATTTAATATAAATAGCTATAATATATATTAATAGTAGTATTGCTATCTTACTTATTATAGTAATTATACTTATAATGGCTATTTAACTATTTTTTCTTATTTACTATTTATCTGTAAATACAGAAATATTCGGCATACTAATGCCAACTCATATAATATTTGAGATTTAATAAATCTTATAAAAAAAAGACCTTAAATAAACTTATTTTATATTTTAATACTTAATCAATGATATTTAAGCAAATTAAACATTAAAATTTTAAGTTTAATGATAAAAACAAATATTAAATTTCTATTTATCTTAAATCAGAATATAAACAAATATTTGGCTGGGATTTTATAATTTTCATGAAATTTATAAAAGAAAAACTAGCTAAATGGATTGGCATGATATAGGTCATGTTATTGATATAGGATAGTTTTGTAAAAAAATATTTAAAAGAAAGCTAAATTACATAGCTTTCATATTATTAAGTTTTAATTTTTGTTTAATATGCTCACGGTCAACGTGAATATATTTGTCAGTTGTTTGACTGTTGCTGTGTCCAGCTATACTTTGAACCTCTGCTACTGTAAGGATTTCAGCATAATGGCTTAGTGCAGTGTGTCTGAGAATATGAACACTAACATTTTTCCCGTAATTTACAGGACAATCTATATTTTCATTAGCTATTCTCTCATCACTTAGTTTAGCATACTTTTTTATCACTTCTTGGACTGCACGTTTTCCTATACGTTTTCCCTTTTGATTTAAAAAAAGTTCTTCACGCGTTTTCTCAGCTTCAGCTTTTTTTCGCTGAATAACAGGTCTGTAGACATCGTAAGTATTTTTTCTAAGTTTTGTTATACGGTCATAAATCATATCATTAAGACTGGCTAATGTATCATAGGTTATAAATGTAGTGCGGTCTTTAGACTGTCCTTTTGTTGTTTCTGCACGTAGATGTAGTTCTATATAGCTATTTACGTCATCAGGCAAGATATAAAAACCATTTTCATCTAATGGAACTTGAATATCACTTTTATTAAGTCCAACCAACTCTTTTAACCTAATTCCAGAGTCAAGAAATGTAGAACAGATTGCATAATCCCTTGCATTTCCGCTTAATTCTATCGTTTCAAGTAGGAAATCGCTTTGCTGGCTATTTAAGCTTATTTTTTCAATTCTTTTTTTAGCGGTTTCAGGATCTTCGACTTTAACTTCGATAATATCCTTCATTTTAATGGGATCATGCTGTATTTCTTCTTGAACTTCCTCAGAGTTGATGAATTCTAAAATATTCATCATATATGTTTTCACTGTTGTCCTTTTATTGCCTCTACCTTTAAGACAGTATCTACGGTAGTGTCTTAGTTGTTTTTTAACATTTGTGCTGTCCAGTTCTTCAATTCCTTCATTTTCAAGGTAACTGATAAACTGATTAATATTAAATGTTTGTTTTTTAATTGTTTCTGAGGTTAGGTTCTTTATCTCTTGTTTTTCTTCAAGATACTCATTTAAGTATCCTGAAAGTTCTTTTGTAGCAATCATAATCTTTTTTCACCTAGTTTATGATTTTTTAATCCCAATTTTTGCTACATTTTATTCTTTGTTTTTTTAGTATATAAAACATTCGTATCTTTCTTTTACTTACGTATATTATTACATAAAATATACGTTCTCTTTATATATAAAATTAGGCTGAAAATCTCTTTTCTGCGAAGGTGTCAAAAAACTATCAGGACATATAGGTTAGCTGCTGCAAAAAGACCATTTTCTTCAATTTTTGAATTTATAATAAAAAATTTTTTTAAAGTAATACTTTTTTTTAGTTGACACAATTAAATAACAATGATTAAATCAGATTAATGATAAAACATTATTACAAGTTAAATTCAATATTAAATTTAACCTGCATGGTGTTTTGATGGAAGAAAATGATATTTACTCAATCAGCGCAATCAATAATTTGATTGACAAAAAAATTAGCTACTGTGATGATTTTAAAAAGATCAAAATCAGAGGTGAAATAACTAATTTTAACGGATCATATAATTCAGGACACTACTATTTCTCCCTAAAAGACAAAAACTCTTCAATTTCCTGTGTAATGTTTAAATTATCTACAAAATCTTTGGATTTTGAACCTAAAAATGGTGTGGATGTTGTAGCCAGTGGTGAAGTTTCATTTTATAAAGTACGTGGAAACCTGCAATTCAGAGTAAGAAAAATGCAGGAAGCAGGATTGGGAGATTTATACATTGCTTTTGAAAAGCTTAAAAAGAAATTAGATAAAGAAGGATTATTTAAAGACAAAAAAGCAATTCCACAATATCCTAAAAAAATAGGAGTAATAACATCTGCAAGCGGAAAAGCAATAAAAGACATTGTAAACAACATTGAAAAAAGATGGCCTGCAGAAATAATTGTCTGGAACACTACAGTACAGGGAGCCAACTCTACCCGAAGCATAACTAAAAATATTGCACTGGCAAACAAAACAGATGTTGATGTGATAATTGTAGGTCGTGGAGGAGGAAGTACTCAGGATTTATGGGATTTTAACAAAGAGGAAATTGTACGTTCAATAGCTAATTCTAAAAAACCGGTTATAACAGCTATTGGTCACTCAACAGACAAAACGCTTTCAGACATGGCATCCGATAAAGTTGCAGCAACACCTACAAAAGCAGCTGAGCTGGTTGTTCCAAATAAAGTTGAACTTAATGAAAAACTAAAAAATATTGAAACAAGATTAAATGATTTGATAAATTCCAAATTAGATAATTTAACACATAAACTCAATATTTCCAAAAACAATAAAACCTTAAAAGATCCTTTATCAAAGTATAATAATCATCAAACAAATTTGGTTTTATTAAAAACAACTGCTGAGAAATCATTAAATCAGCTGATTCAGTCAAATGAACTGCAGCTTGATAACTTTAATAATTCATATATTCTGAATAATCCGGATTATATTTTAAATAAAAAAGTCGGTAAAATTACTTTATTTAAAAATGAATTGGATAACAGCATATCTAACTGTCTGTTAGAATATGAAAATAAACTTAACCTGCACTTTAAAAATTTGAAATCCATGAATTTCATTGAATCTTTTGAATTAAAAAAAAATTCTTTAAATTTAATTGAGAATAATTTAAATAATTCAATTAATGTCACATTGAATTCGCATATTCATGATTTGGAAATAATTAAAAATAATCATGTTTTCAGCAATCCGTGTCAGGTATTGGACGATAAATTTGTTAAAATGGCTCAAATACATAAAAGTTTAGATGCAGAAATTACCAAGACATTAGACAGCAATGAAAATAAATTAAGGATTCTTGAAGAAAAATTAAAGATTTTAAATCCTGATGAATTGCTGGAAAAAGGATATGTTGTAAAAGATCCTGATGAAATAAGAAAATCCAAAGCTAAAAATGTAATTATAATACTGTTTTTAGCTATTGTTATAGTACTGTTAATATTACTTAGTTTAAAATAAAATAAAAGGTGATAATATGACTAAAAGTTTTGAAGAAAAGTTAGAAGAATTAGAAAAATTAGTTAAGCAATTAGAATCAGATAATGTTCCATTAAAAGAAGCTGTTGAGTTGTATACTCAGGCAAATATATTACTTAAAGAGTGTAATACTGAATTGAATGATACAAAAGCAACAATTCAAAAAATAAATGATGATGGATCCTTGGAAGAGTTTTAATTATTTTTTCATGAAAAATGATTGAGTATATTGGAAAAGATGGAATTAAATTATCGCCTCTTTGATGCTTAAGATAATTTTATTTTTAAATTATATAATGAATAAAAAATGTAATTTTACCGATTTTGTTCATTATACAATTTAAAATTAGAAAAATTTATTATGAATTCAATTTATCTTTTTATATGTATATTAAATTTAAAACACATAAAATAAGCAGTATAATATTTGCAATCAATAGAACTTCCTGATTTTTCTTCAGTATTTGTTTATAGTACTGTATTACAGTAATTATTAACATAGCTACTGTCAATATAAATAATGCATAATTTATAACTTCCATTTTATTTTTCCACATTTAATTTTTTTAAGGACCATATTGTATGAATTCATCATCTATAACCATTCCGCATCTTCTGCATATTAATTCACACCTGCAATCGTCCATTACAAAATCTGTTGATCCGCAACCCGGACAGTGCTTTACACTTTTAGTACTGTTTGTTTTATATTTTAATCCGTTACATTCATAATTAGTCATTTTTATTCCTCCTAATTAAATTAACATATTGTCTGTTTATTATTTTGAATGTTTTTTACAAATCCATTATTCACTGCTGGTTCTTCAATTTTTTTAAAGAAGCTGGCATGCACCATATTATTTTTATAGATTAATATATGTCCGTTACCGTAGCTGTTTGAAATTTTATAATATTTTCCTAAACCTACTGCATCTTTTTTAATAAATGATTCAGAATTTATACTGGCCAATATATTTTCAAGCTCCTTATCGGATATATTTATTTTTTCACTGCTGGAACTGTCAATAATGTAGCTTCTAAGTAGCATTTCATCATACTTTTCATATAATGAATGATTGTTAAATATTTCAATTCCTACTTTGTTTTCTACAATGCATATTACTCCTATCTGGTTGTTTTCCATTTTGAAGTGCTTTAAATAGCTGTCAATATCATATTTGTTTTTTTCATAGCTGTCTCTAAGTGCTTTTGTTTTGGAGGAGGTGTTTTTATCCGTTTCCAAATCATCAATGGAATTCCAGACAACTTCCTGAAGGGGATTGTTCTTATTGTATGCTTTTTTTCTTCTGGTATTTGAGTTAGCTATGTAATCTGAATACTGAAACTCTGATTTATATTCATCTCTTCCTTTTTCAGAACAGTTTACAGGTATTTCCATTTCACTTTTAGGAAGTATTATCATTGTTTGAGCAACAATTCTGTTCTGGAGAGATCCTGCAATTTCTTCACCGTCAAGTAAAATTAATGGAGATACTGAGTTATTTTTTAATTTTACCTTTTCCACATTTGTGCTGTCACATTCCCCAATCGTTACAAGCCCCATTTTCAGCCCTTTTTTTTAAATCTAAAACATCAAAGGGAGTATCAGTATCACTTAAAATAGGAACTACTGTTATGTTTTCGTAATCCTGCCTTTTGGCCAAACTCAAATGTTTTAAATTCATTTTTAATCACCTATATAAAGTTCAAATCATTTTCAGGATCTTTTTTTAATTCATCTATTTCATCAGGAGTTAATATTTTAGCTATTCCAATATCTCTGTTGTAGAATTTGATTTGTGCATAATCTTCATCTAAAATTTTGTCATAAATTCTGCCGGCACTCATTGTTCCTCTGATTACCGTATTTGTACTGTTTGATACATATGCTACCTGTCCGGCGTGTCTCATTTCAACTTTAATGGCTTCATCATCATAGTTGTTGTCCTTTTCTTTTATTAATTTAAGAATTCCGTCTTTTTTAAAAGGCTTCACTCCAAAAAAGTGTCTCATACTTACTAAAGTGATATACATATCTTCTTTCATTTTATCTCTTCCTTGTGTATGTTAGCGTTCTGTTTTTAATATCCCGGAAATTTTCCTTTCTTATTAATTCACCATTTTTAAAGACAGTCTGCAGATAGTCTTTTCTTTCATCAGATATTGGAACAGTTTTAAAGTGGCTGTTTTCCTTTACTAATTTTAATCTTCCGGTTTTTGATTTTTTGCTGCTGTCCAATGGGTTTTTAAAGATGTCATACCATGTTCCGTTTCTTAACTGTGCTGAACATTTAAATGCATTTCTTTGAGTGTCTCTGTTTACTGAAGAATGGAGTCCTCCGCCCATTCCAAATATGATGTTTTGTGCTGCCCAACCATTTGATTTCATTCCAAATAGAATATCTCTTATTTTATGATAGTTTAAACCGTCTCCCCACAGCAGTCCGATGTTTTTTGCAAAGATTTTATAGCCTTCTGTGGTTTTTACAGTTCCAAAACCTTCTCCAAGAATATTTAAACAATCGAGTGTTGTTGAAACTGGTTCTCCACTGTCGGGTCTAAATACTACTTTATTTCCATCAGTTTTTTCTAAAAATTCATTAATTTTATCATTTAATTTATTGCCTTTTGTACTGGCTTGTTTTAAGAATTCTCTGTAGTTATAACTGTCAATTACCATAGATAATATTCCGTCTTTTGCATTATCAATTACATTAATTGCCTGTTTTACTTCACCTTCTTCTCCCAATGAAGTCATTACACTGTGTTCAGTTGCCTGTACTGACAGGCCGTATATATTATTGTCATTATAGTAGTTTTCAGGTATTGTTAATGCCGGAATTGTATCAGTTCCTTTAAAGCTTAGGAGATGTGCACTTCCACAAAGTTCTGCAGATTCTGTTGAGGTAGCTCCCCTATATCCAAAATCATGTAACATAAAGTCCAGGTTTTCTTTGCCTGATCCTGTTACATTTAAATAAAAGTTACAGAGTTTTCTTACCTCTGCTGACAATGTAGCTACTGTTGACGGATACCATACCTGCAATAATAATGATTCCAGGTAATTCGGTAACCAGTAGCACTGTTTATCTGTGTTTTCAACAGTCATTAAAACATTTCCCACTTCTACAGGTGTTCCCTCTTCTACGGCTTTTATTTCTATCGGCAATTTTCCATCAAGTTCATCAGCTATATACATCCATCCGTCATAGTTGAATATATCTTCACCAATGTGTGTGTTAATCAGACTGTTTGCCTGGTTTACTTTTTCTGGAGTTATAACTTGTCCTTCCAAATACTTTTTTATTATGTATTGGAGACCATAAAAGATTGTTTTGTTAAACTCTGATCCTACCCTGCTTTCCAAGTATGAATATAGTTTTTCAGTATTTTTTGGGTAAAATGCATGATGGGTAACTTTGTAACTGTCTGTCAGTAAACAGATATTGTTTTCAATCATTTTTAGTACCTCTTTTATAATATAATGTGTATATATTGTGAGTTTATACTATATAAATGTGTTTAATTAGTATTTAAAAAAAGTAAAAATGATGGTTTTTTTGATACGTGTTTGTCCCTTTTTAAGTAGGAGATATTATGCGGGGTGTGATGTTTAATTTCCAGTGTTTTTATCGTGTAAAAGGTGATATTTTTAATTTGAGAGCCAATACAATATATTTACAGTTTTAGGTTTCTTAATCTGTTATTATAAAAGAAATTAGCATGTATCAACTCATTTTCATAGATTAATGAGGTTCCTGATCCGTTATTTGTTTTGATGAAATAAGACTGACCTAAACCAACAGTATTTCTTTTATTAAAATATTTTTCATTTATATTGTCTAAAACAGCCTCAAAGTCAAAGTCATCTTTTATAAGTGAATTATTTCCAACATCATCAATAATATAACTTTTGAGAATCATATCACTGTACTGTTCATATAAACTATGATTAGCAAATACATCCAAACCTACTTTATTTTCTAACCTGGCTATTACACCAACCTGATTTTCATAAATCCCGAAGTGTTTCAAATAATCATCATTTGTTTTTTCTATTTTTTCATAATTATCCCTTAAAGCAGAGGTTTTGGAAAAACTGTTTCTTTTTACTTGAAGGTCTTCAATAGAATCCCATACTGCACCTTGTGAAGCTCTTATTGAATTGTCCATATTATATTCTGCTTTTCTGCATCGAGTTTCTGAATTTGCCATATAATTTGAATGTTTAAATTCAGATTTGTAATTCCACCTTCCCTGTTCAGAGCAATTAACTGGAATTGGTATGCTGGTATTCGGAGGAATTAACATACTTTGTCCAATAATTCTGTTCTGTTTTGCTCCAGCTACTTCTTCCCCATCTACTAAAAGTAATGGAGAGGTAGCATTATTTTTAACCATAATTGTTCCAACTGTACTTTGTTCACACTCAGATACTTCAACAAGACCCATTTTAAATCCTGTTGTTAAATCTAAAATATCTAATTTCAAAGGTGAATCATTTAAAATAGGAACTATAGTTATATTTCCACATTCTTGTTTTTTACCTAATAGCAATGTCATTTAAATCAATTTTTTAATATTTTTATAACAACTTATGTTATTACATACTTATATTGTATTATTCTAGTATATAAATGTATCTAAAAAGTAACTAATTAGTTATAAATATGTATATTAATTTGATTCTTTTATATAGCTGGTAAAAAATTTAACCAACAGTATATAAAGGGTCGGTCAAAAAAATAATCAACTATATATAAAAGGTCGGTCAAAAAAATAACCAACTACTTGAAAAAGCTGATAAAAATGGAAATTGAAACACAATCATATATTACAAATTTACTTAAGACAAATCCTAAAATAGTTGAAAATAATTTAAACTATAATGATAAAAAATTTAACAAAAAAAAAGAATATTACCAACTTAAAGAACATATTGACACATTTTTAGAAAAAGAAAGTGATGACCGATTTTTTATAATGCCCGGATTAAGAGGTGTTGGGAAAACAACAATCATATACCAATTATTCAGTTATCTGCTTAATGAAAAACAAATTCCAAAAAACAGAATATTATATCTTAATTTAGAAAACCTAAAAGATGTTCCTAACTTTAATATTAAAGAATACATTGATGTTTTCCTAAAAGATGTAAATGAAGCATATCCAACTGTAAAAAATCAGGTATTCATATTTGTAGATGAATCACAATATTCAAAAAATTGGGCATCTTTAGGTAAAATAATATTTGATGAAGATAAAAATGTTTTTATGATTTTTACAGGATCAGATGCATTGAATTTAGAGTATAACAATGATTCAGCTAGAAGATCTCTTAAAAAAGAAATTTATCCATTAAATTTTGCAGAATATCTTTATTTAAAATATGATATTAATTATCCGGACATGTTAAGTGAAACTTTTAGAGACATGATTTTCACAGGAAAAGTCAAAGAATCTCAAAAAATCGAAAATAGGATGTATAATCAAAATCTAATAAATTTAAACCAGAATTACTTAAAAGAATGGGAATATTATATTCAATATGGATGTTTTCCATTTACTTTAAATAGAACAGAAGAATCAATTGTGCAATTGACTTTGGATATGAAAGACAGAATAATTGAAAAAGACCTTGATATAATAACTTCTTTTACAACTCCAATACGTTTAGCTACATACAAATTAATAAATATTATAGCAATGTCAAAACCTTCAGAGTTATCATCCAATAAACTATCCAATATATTAAATATTTCAAAAACTTCCATACAATCAATATTTCAGGCATTGGAAAAAACACATTTATTATTTCATGTTGAACCTTATGGATCTTGTGTTAAAAGACAGCGAAAATCCTGGGAATATTACTTCTTAACTAGTCAAATAAAAGCAAGTATCTATATAAAAAATGGATTAGCTACACAAAATCCAAAAGAATACATTGCAAACCTTTCTGAAAATCTTGTTGCAGCTAGTTTATTTAAACTGCAACAGAACAGAGATTTTGGAATATTTTATGACCCTGAAAAAGGTGGAGTAGATTTTCTGTTAAATACTATAATGGGAGATATAATTCCTATAGAAGTTGGAATTGGTGCTAAAAATACAAAACAAGTTAAAAAAGCTATTTCAAGATACAACTCAGATTATGGAATTATAGTTTCAAATAGAAGCAGCAGAATTCAAAAAGAAGATAATATAATAAGCATTCCTCTTTCTACATTTTCATTTATGTAGTTTCATATGTAAGAAAAGGTTCTTAATGGAATATAAATAATATTATTTTCCTTTTTTATGCTAAATGTTCTATTAGATATTAAAATACCATAATCAGAATTATAATTATTAATTGCTTTTGTTAATTGACTTTTAGTTTTTTTACCTACACCCACTTCAATTGGAATTATTTTATCAATATTTCTTACTAAAAAATCAACACTTGACTTTTTAGGATCATAAAATAAACCTATAAAATTATGACGTAACAATTTTAGTTTATATAATGATGATGCAACTAAAGTTTCAGCTAATGTGGCTAAACATTTTTTATTATTTAAATTATATCTTCCAATTTCAAAATTAATTGATGCTTTAATGGATGGAGCTAAAAAGAAATACTCCCATGGTTTTTTAATAATTTTACTTCCAGTACTATAAGCAGTTATGGGAAATAATAATTGTGTTTTTTCTAAAACATTTAAGATATTATTAATTGTATTTGGAGAAACACCTAACATTTGAGCTAATTTAACATTTGAAGTTCCACCAGGTTTTTGCATAGCAATATATGTAACAATTCGTGATATAGTATCATTAGTAGAAGTATTAAATGTTTTTAAAGAAGAAATATCTTTTTCAATTATTCTATTTATATTATTTATAGTTTTTTCATGAATTTGAAAATCTTGCATTTTTAAAGAAAATGGGAATGAATGTTGTGTTAAAAACTTTTTGAATTCAATATCTGGATCATTATCTAAGTTAATCATACTTTCTTGGATTTTTCTTTCATTAGTTATAGCTAAATCAACATTTCCATTTAGTATTAAATCTTGCAATGCAAAAGACATCTCCTTTGGAAAATGCATGTTCTGTTTTAAAAAAAGATATTCTGGAAATGTACATGGAAATATTGGTTCTTTTTCCATTCTTCTAATTGTATCAGCATGAATTTGTAATTCAATAGCAGATGAACCAGTAAAAATCATAAAAATATTATTGTTATTATCATATACTATTTTACCAGTTAATGTCCAATTTTTATCAAAATGAACTTCATCAATTAATAAGAATATTGGTTTATTTAATTCCACCATTGTTGTTTGATGTATGTTTTCAATAAAATTAGTTATTACATCCAATATATTAACATCATAAAAACTTTTCAACTCACTTACATCAAAATAAAGAATATCTGAATTAGGAACATCATTTTTAATTAAATATTCATACAATTGCAATAAAATTGTTGTTTTACCTACTCCTCTAAGACCCGGCATTACAATAAATCTGTTTTGATTATTGCCATTTAAAAAGTTGTCAATGTATTCTTTTATTCTGAAATAATCAGTACGATGATTTAATTTTTTATTATTTGATGATAATTTAGAAGATATAATTTTAGGCATTAATCTTTGTTTAGCTAAAATATATTGCATTAATTCTTCTTCTAATTTCATAGTTTTACCTCCCAATTTTTATAGTCCATTATATTTTCATACTATTTTTTATATAACTATTTATATACTCTTATACTATTTATAGTATAAGACTTTATATACTACTATACTATTTTTCATATAAGACTTTATATACTACTATACTATTTTTAGTATAATACTTTATATACTCTTATACTATTTTTCATATAAGTTATGAAAATGAAAAAAATAAAATAGCTATTTTTGAGCTATTTTATATTTAATCAACTGTTTCAATCCATTTGCGTCACAATTTTCAGGTTCTAATTCCAATGCATAATTACAATATTTTAAAGCTTCTTCATATTTATTTAATATTAACAATGATGCTGATTTAAAAAATAAAACATTAAAATTATCAGTTACTTCCAGGATTTTATCATAACACTCAATAGCTTCATTGTAAATGTTTAGTTTGTATAATGTGGTGGCTTTTGCATATATTATTACTAAATTATTCGGTTCTAATTCTAAGAGTTTGTCGCAGGTTTTCAGTGCTTCTGTATATTTGGTGAGTTCAAACTGGGCTGAGAATTTAATAGCTAATGCGTTAAAATTGTTTTTGTCTTTTTTTAATATTTTATTGCATTCGTTTATTGTTTCATCGTATTTTCCGCATTCATACAACTCTGCAAGTTTAAGGTTAACATTTAATTTTTCTTCATATATGTTTATCAGACTGATGTTGTCAAATGATTTTAAATAATGTATACAAATTGTTTTCCCGATTATGGCCAGATTGTTGGTAGGATTTATATTTAACACACATTCAAAACAGTCAAGGGCTTTATAATAATCCTTTTTGTTTAATAATTTATTTGCTTCAATTAATGCAGATATTATTACATCCATATCCATCACACCTATTTAATTATTAAACAAAGAAATATTAAATCTTATTGTTGGATTTAAAGACAATTTTTCAGTTTCGAGTCAATATTTCACCATTATTACAATTAAGTGCTCTATACAATGCCTTTGGAGCTTCAGTAAGATCACCTAACAGATAAACTGCATTCATCATCAGAATTGCAGCTTCCTCATTATCCTTGTCAGCATCCAAAACATCATAGCAAAGATTTAAACATTCTCTATACTCCATGGAATAAAATCTGTTGATTGCTTTTTTAAGGGAACCTTCAGCTTTATCATTGGCTATTTCCAAATCAAAAATTAAATCCTGAACTTCCTTTGCTTCAATTAACCTGTCCAATTCAATTAAAGCACAAAATTTATTTTTCCACAGAGGTATATTTGTTTTATCAATTTCCAGTCCTTCATCAGCACACACCAGCACTTCCTCATATTTTTTCAGTTCCATCAGACATTCGGATTTTGATATTAAAGTTATAATGTTTGTTTTGTCTTTTTTTAAAGATTTATTTAATGTTTCAAGAGCTTTAGGGAATTTTTCAAGTTTCATAAACATGCAGGCCTTAGCATTTATTGTAACGCTGTCTGCATCATCACTGATTTTATCCAAATATTCAATGGATTCATCTCTTCTGTCAAGATTGTATAAAAATGTAGCTATTGCAATAAGAACAGTACTGTCATCAGGATTATATTTCAAGTCATTAAAGCACTGTTCCAATTCACTTTCATAAATCTCATCCGGAATGACTTCATCAGTTTGATCCTTTGGCATATAGACTGCAAATTTATTGACTGCATTTAAATTTGAAATTATGTTATTTACTTCTTCTGCTTCGTTTTTACGGTTTAATTTTTTAAGGGCTGCCTTTTTATTTGTTAGAACATCCAGATTGTTGCCGAAAACTTCCAGATATTCATCAGCTGTTTTAACCACAGCTTCAAACTTTCCTAAAAAAAATAAACAGTCAACCTTTAAATCCAGAACGTTTCTGTTATAATCAGAGTCAAGAATTTCATTAAACAGCTCTAAAGCTTCATTATAGTAGTTCAAATCCATATAAACAATGGCGGTTATTTCTTTTAATTCCATATTCTCATTATCTGGGGCATTTTTTAATAATTCAAGTGATTTTTCTTTTTCATCAATAAAATAAAACATTGATGCAACAATGATTCTCAGCCTTTCATCATCAGGAGATTTTTTTAAAAGACTGCACCATCCGGGAATCTGCTTTTTTAACTCTTCGGTGTCAATATCTCCTTTTTCGACTTTCTTTATTTGAAATTCCATATTTCTAACCTCAGATATTGCAATTCAAACCTAATCTTAAAAGCTTTTCTTTAACTTTTAAAGCTTCTTTTGTGTTGTTAAGTTCTACCAATGAACAGAATTTATTTATTAAAATGGACTGGTGGTTTTTATCAATTTTCAAAGCCACATCTGCAGTATCTACAACTTCCTTAAATCGTTTTAACTTAAAAAGGCATTCTGTTTTATAGTAAAGGGCACTGACATTTCCGCAGTCTAACTTTAAAACTTCATTTAACAAATCAAGAGCCCGCTTATAGTTTGACATTCCCATTAAAATAACTGCTTTCAGCTCTATAATGGAAGCATTTCTAATGTTTTTGATTTGATTTAAGCACTCAAGGGATTCATTCAGTTTGCCTATCTTGTATAATAATACGGATTTTCCTACAATTGTAGCTTCATCATCAGGATTTTCCTTCAGATCTTCATCAAATTTCAAAATTGCATTTTCAATATCTTCTTTCTTTTCCAAATTTTTACCATTAATTCTAATATTCAGATAAGAGTTCATATCTAAAACACCTCTACTTTAATCTTGGTAATAAGAAATATAAAAGCTTATTGTAAGATTTAAAGACAATTTAACAAGTAAAAAACAATTTAACAAGGTATAATCAATATTTATCTTATGTTAAATAAAAATATTTATTTTGCTTTTAAATATTGATTTAAGGCTTAAAAATTGTTATTTTTTACAACAAAGCATTTAAATACCATACAGTTTCTAACAATAGCTATGAAAATTAACTGAAGTGATAATATGTCGAATCATGAAGAAGACAAATTATTTAAGTATGCTACAAAAGAAGACGGATTCAGTTTTATAAATTTGATTGAAGAAATAAACTGGGATATAAGAAAATATGACTTTAAATCTGAAAATTTAACATTCAATCCAACAGAATTAATAGAACTGGATCCTGCAGTTTATAAATCAGATATGATAATGGAACTGGACAGTATAATAGTAATAACTGAATTTCAATCAACAGTAGTAAAAAAATTCGATGAAAAAAGATACAGATTATATACAGCAATTGTTGATTATGCAAAGCAAAACAACAAGCCAATACTTTTAATAGTATTCAGCACAGCTGAAAAAACAAAAATTAAACAATATAAATTGAATAAAGACTGTGTATTTACAATTCCGATAATATCTTTAAAAGATTTTGACGGTGATGAAATTATAAATAATATTGAAAATAAAATAAAAAACAATACAAAAATAACCCGACGGGAATTAATATATCTGTCACTAGCTCCGTTTATGAGTTCAATAAAAACCCTTGATGAACAAATAGAAAAAACCGTGCAAACACTAGATAAAATACGAAATTCTGCAAAGAGTGCTAAGAATTTTGCTTTTGGAATTGAATTTCTAATTGTAGATAAATTCATAAAAGAAACATCAAGAAGAAAAAGATTAAGAAATATACTGAGGGATAATATGAGATTAATGGAAGAATACGGACAGGAAAGATATGATGAAGGATATGAAAAAGGAATTAAAAAAGGAGTTAAAAAAGGAATTAAAAAGGGATATGCTGAAGGAGCCAATAATGAAAAATGGAAAATAGCAAGGTCATTATTGGCCAGAAATGTACCTCCTGAAGACATAGCTGTTTCAACAAAATTAACTATGGATGAAATAAAACAGCTGCACAGATAATGAAACAAAAGATTTTATTTCCAATAGCTAAATTTAAAAAAAACAAATGGATTAATCAGTGATTAAAAATGGATGACATATACTGCTCAAAATGTGGAGAGAAAAACTCCATCAGTGAAGATTATTGCATTGAATGTGGAAGCATACTTAGAAAACTTGATAAATACGAAAGTGGAGACAGAATAACCTCATTTGAAGATATGTTTACACAAAAACACAAAGAGCAATTAAATGAAACACCATTAACCAATGAGATTTATGAACTTATATTAAACAATATATATGAAACAGGCAGAAAATCCCTTAAAAAACAGGGAACAACTGCTCTGGAAAAAGTGGAAGATGTTGTTGAGGCATATGCAAAGTGGTCATACAAATCCAAAGGCGGAGAACTTGGATTTTACACTGCAAATACAATAAAATTAGATGACCGACTAAATGACTCTGTACAGATAGCTACATTAATCCATGAACTGGCACATCACCTGCTTGCTGAAATTCATGAACAGATATTGATGTACTTCTGGGAAGTTGAAAAAACCTATGAACTTGAAGTATTCGTCCAGTACATCTTATCTTCAGGAACAGTGCACCTGATGAATGAATACTGTGCCCATACAGTTGAGGGAAGATTTATTCCACATGGATATCAGAATTACGGATCATTCAATTCAATACTTGAAGATTTAAAAGATGAACTTGACAAGGAAACAGCTTTCATTTCACTGGTTTTGGGAAATACTCTGGCTGAAGACATAATCCATTTATTGGAACACTTTATTGATGATGATTTGAGAGGTGAAATAAAACAGCAGTACAACAGCGACAGGCTGCCACCTAGCTATTCTCAGATAGGTATGGAAACTACAGACATGATGGATGAAAACAGCAGAAACGAGCTGATTATGGGACCGATTGTAGGTTCATTTGATGCTGCTATGAAAAATCCGGATTTCAAAAATGTGATGGATAACTTTTTAGAAACTTTCAAATCATATAATCAGTAAATACTATTTAAATCTTTACCGTCAAATGCTAAAATTAATTTCTTAAATACATCGGCTTTTGCAAGTGTGTAGGAAGGTATTTTGACTTCATCCCATGCTTCATTAAATATTTCCTGAAGCTCGTTTAATTCTAATTTCAGACTGGATATCAAATCATTTCGGGATTTATTAAATTTCAAATCAAAAGAAGGGTTGCAATAATCACTGTAATAGTCATGAATCCAATTATTTGCTTCCAGTATGAAATATTGGAAATGAAGCTTAAGCAGCTTTAAATCACTAATATTGTTAACGGACACATTAATAAGATTTCCCAAATCTGTTCTGTATTGGTGCCATTGCTTATTATTTACATCTTCATTGATTAAATCAGCATAATAGCTATACAAAACATCATAAATGGAATCAGTTATTTTAGCTTTTTTAAATAATGATTCATATTTTTCCAAGGAAATGGATGTGCTTAAATCGTTTTTGTCATAATAGACCAAATATTTGTTTTCTTCCAAAAACTTTTCAGCTTCAGGTGTCAGAACAAAAGTGCTGTTTTCAAATTCATTATTAATCTCATCATCTGATAAATTTTTACTTATTCTTTCAATCAGTTCATCTTTTTTACCTGAAACTTTCAAATCATACTTTTTTAAAACCTTTTTAATATCTGAAATAGTATAATTGGAAATACTGTAAACAGGATCACCTAATGTGAAATAATTATCTTTAACAGCCTGTTTTTTTAATTTAAACCCGTCAATATTATTAAATACGGGAAACTCAACTTTCCCAGGATTTTCATTGACATATCTTAAAAAACAAACATAAGCATATTTAAAATTAAGGGGATATTTCTCATATAATTTGGCACAATATATCTCATTTAAGTTCAAATCATCATCTTTCGGTGCTTTAATAGCTATTGATTGCATATTTTTAGCACCACATTTATAGCAAAATTTATCTGTTAAAAAAAGGTTGCTTTGACAATTCGGACAAAAAGTTATATTGTCTTTCAGATTTAAAAGGAAAATAAGTTCTTTTTTAGCTATTAATTCTTTAGAGGGTACAACATATTTTGTAATTTCTGGAGCTAACTGTTTTAAAAGATAATTTAATCTAATTGGAATAGCTTCCAAACAACATTCACCAGTAGTTATTTCATGTTTAATCTGATTAATAACAATATTAGCTTCTTTAACTGTTAAATTTAAGGAATTTAAATTATCCATAAATTCCTGGGAAAAATAATCTCCGCCAGTAAGCTCTCTTAATTTATTTTCTTCAGGTGTGTACTCAGAAGTCATTAAAATCAATTAGGTTATTAAATATTTAGAAAAGATATCCTTTGTATACAAGAAATATGAAAACAGCTATTAATATTCCAAGGTTTATATAAGTACTTGTGTCTTTAATCTTCTTTTTTACTAAAATAGCACAATATAAGATAATAGTTATAATATAAATTATTCCAATAATTAACTTAAACATATTTTCTCCTTAAAATGATTTTAGTATTTGAAAATATTTAAGTGTATTTACCTTCTTCTATATGTGGCAGCTATAAAACAGCCAGCTATCGGAGGTATAAAACACATCAATAAATAATATATATTTTGCATTGTGATAATAAATAAAATACCTGGAATTACAGCAACTAAAATACTATTAAGAAATGCATTGTCTGATTTAAATTCAAAAAGAAACCCCGCTGCAAATAAACAAAGAACTAATACAAGCCTACTTGCGAAAAGTATTGCAATTAAAAGGAAGATAAATCCTAAAATAATGGGATAAAGATTAGTTTTATTAAAACTTAACAAATCATCATTATCAGATTTACCATTTATTTTTGCACCGCATTTTTGGCAAAATTTATCTTTTATACTAGTTTCAAAACCGCACTCTGGACAGTAATGTTTATTTTTTTTTTGAAGTATGATTAAGTTTAAGTCCGCATTCAGAACAAAAATCATCTCCACTAACTTCATTTCCACACTTTGGACATCTTATCATATTTTGCCTCATTGGTTTAAGCTAAAAATTCACATGAACTTATTGAAAAACATTATATCTTCAACACTTTCACCATTTGTTATTTTTTTAATTGATTTATATGAATCATAAATTGAATATATATGCAAAGTTAAACATGCTAAAATACCTAATAATAATACAATCACAGCTAACATATACCATAGATATCCCAATAGTAGTGTAAATATAGCTACTAATACTACAAGAACTATTTGAGATATTAAAAAGGATATGCCTCTTTTAAATAATCCTAAATAAATATGTCCCGCACCGGTAGTGTATATAGATATTAAAAATGCAGTTCCAGGATTAAAAGTAGCAACAAGATTATTGCCTACCTGATTAGTTGCCTTTAATTCATGAGTTCCGCAATTAGAACAAAATGTAGCATTAACATTCATTTCACTTCCACAGTTAGCACAGAATTTTTTTTCTTGAAAATCATTGCTTTTTATTTTTTCATTTTTTTGAGAATGAAGTTTGGATCCGCAATTATTACAAAAAGCAGCATCCCCAACTTCTTTCCCACAAGAAGGACATTTAACCATTTATTCACCATTAACCATTTTTTATTAAAATTTTAGTACAACAATATTTGATTTATTTAATGTTTCATCATTAGTTAAAATATACATGAATTTCTATAATTGATAGAAATCCATAATTCAGTATTTTAATTAAAATATATCATCATAGTCGTCATCGTCTATATCATCATAGTCGTCATCATAATCTGATTCATATTCGTCAAATTCTCCATCACCATCAGTATCATAAGCATAGCTATCTAGTTCACCATCTCCATCTGTATCTACACCAACAGCATCTACATAGCCATCTCCATCTGTATCTACACCAACAGTATCTACATAGCCGTCCCCGTCAGTATCCATGTAAACGGTGTCATATTGTCCATCACCATCACTATCTTCAACATAACTTTCTTTGTATCCGTCACCATCACTATCTACATATTCTCCATCTGCCATAATATCACTTATCCTGTTTTTAAACTTTTATCATATTTTTTAATAAAAGAAAAATGATTTAATTTTGTTAAATTTTAAATTTGTATTTTGTTGATCATTACACTTTTTACAAATATTCATTTACGATTTTTTTTAAAGGCCTTCACTGATTTGGAAATTCCTAAAACAGAAATATTATCCAATGTAGCTTGCTTAGTTTTGTTTTTATAGAATGTTTCTTCATCAAAAGTACCATTTTGTTTTTCCTGATTAATTTCACTAACAATTCTATTAACCATATTTTGGTAAAACATTACTGCTTTATCATGTGGCATGTCTTTTGTTGGAGTGTAAATTTGAGATGCAACAATACCAACTGCACTACTAGTAGTAGCCATTGCAATTCTTTCTAACATTAGAATATCTTTAATAAATGGATCATCAATAGAATCATATACTTCAATAAATACAGGTTCTATATTTTCAAGATATTCTCTATTTTGATAAAGTTTATATCTAAAAGACTGAAAGGAAACCGTTTTATCTAAAATTTTATTTGCAGTTTTACTTTTTGCAAATAAACCATTCATTTTACCTGAAATTTTATCATCAATGTCAATTATCTTATCAAATGTATCTTTTTCATCAGCATCAGATGTGTACTGATTGTTTGTATTAACATCAATTTCAGAAGTAGGTATTTCAGCTTCATGTTTAAGTATTTTTAAACCGCAATTGGGGCAAAATTTACTCCCACCAACTTCGTTTCCACAATTAGGGCAAAAATTCATAGTATTATTTTCTTGAGGATCTATTTCTGGCTTAAGTATTTTTGAACCGCAATTGGGGCAAAATTTACTCTCACCAACTTCATTTTTACAATTAGGGCAAAAAACCATATTAATACACCATATAGCAATTATTCTCTTATAAGTTCAGCATATCTGAAGTTTATATTGTACCAATCTTTATCTATAAAAGTTTGAACCTTCGGTTGGCCTTTTTTATCATATTTTATTGATATAAGAGGTACTTTTTTTGTTTTAGCTTTGTTAGGTTTAGCTTGAGGCCTTTTCTTTTGTCCAGACATTTTTTTCATTTTTGCATCATGTTGATCTTTGTTAAATGTCATATTATCATCAGAAATCATTGATCCTACATTAGCAGCCATCATAACAGGAACACCAACACCAGTAGCCATGCTTGCGGCAGTTAAACCATACATTCCAAGTTTTTTAAGGTTTTTATTTCTTTTTTTAATACGTTTATACTCTACTTTTTGTTCAGGAGTTAAACTTTCAAAATATTCTCTTTCCTTTTTATCTTTTTCTTTTTCTTTTTCAGCCTGATTATCAATTGCATCAAATAAACCTTGAAGTTGTTCATAATTTTGGATTTTTTCATTTTCCAAAGCCTGGTCTTTTAAATTTTTCATATTGTTAAAAAAACCCATTTAAACACCTTTATTTTAGTTTATAACCACATTTATCACAAAATATAAAACTGTTATCTACTACTGAACCACATTTAGGACATTTATTCTCATTTGTTTTTGGAACCTTATTATTAATTGCAGAAGTAGCAGTATTTTTTTTATGGTTTTCTGAAATTTCATCAATAGCTTCTTTTGATTTTTCTTTAACATTATTGAATAAATCTTTTGCATCAGCAACATGATCGTTGTCATGTTCTCTTGGAGGTAATTCTACCCTATTGGATTTTAGTTTAGAATTGTTATTTATTGGTTGATTATTTCCAATTTGTTTAGTTTTATTTTGAATTTCTTCTTTTTGTTTTTCTTGAAGTTCTAATTCATCAGTTAATTCTTTAATAACTTCACCATAATCTTTATGTAAATTTTGTTGTATTTTAAGTTGTTCTTCAAGCTCTTTTTTTAATTTATTAACAACATTTTTATGTTGGTCAATATTTTTTTTCATATCTTTTAAAAGATTTTTATGCTTTTGCAAATCCTCTTTTAAAATTTTATTTTGTCTAGATAATGCATCATTTAATGAATTTTGCTGATTAAATTTTGCATCATAATGATTTAATAATCCATCTTGTTTATCAATGATTTTTTCCAATCTTAAACAATATTCTTCATCATCAGCCATAATAAACACTTGCCTATTTAAAACTTCCTGTTTAAGACTATTGAATTCTACTTCAACAATTGTACTTTCATCATATAATTGCTGATACTGTCTTAAAAGTTCTGCTTTACTTGGTTTCAGTATTTTGATTTTCAACAACAGTTTGCACTTTTCCTCTTAACATCTCAAATAATTTAACCTAATTCAAAACTAGGAAGCCTAATTTTTTATTAAAATAGATATATTATATTTTAATTTTGTAAGATATCATATATTAATATTGTTATTAAAAATGGGGATTAATTAATATTTTATAAACAAAAAAGAAATTTATTCAGTCATGGATTTAAAATATCCTGAAAATAATTATATGCTGCATTTCTGAAATTGCACTAAAAACCTAACTTAATGTATTAGAAGACAAAAAAGGAAGAATATATGAAATAACTAAACTTGGATTGGAAGTTTTAAACCAAATAAAAAAAATTATAATCTATGTTTTAAATCATTAATTTTAGTTAAAACTTCTTCATCATGAGTTAAGTTATATAAAACACCATAAAAATACAAGGACTGATTTAAAAGATTTTTCTTTTCAAAATCCAAAGCTAAAAACATTGATATTTCCAAAATATCATCATTAATATTTGCCGGAATATTTTCATCATTTAAAACTTTTTTAATGTCTGTTTCATCAATATGCAGATAGCTGTTTATTAATTGCAGTTCTATTTGTGCCCTCGGATGATTTTCATAGTTTAAACTTTGTTCATATAATGCCTTTGATATGTTACACTTCTTATTTTCATAGTAGCAGTATCCCAAATCCCTATACGCTTTAGCTATTTCTCGTGGATCATAGCTGAACTTTAAAATTTCAACTGATGTTTTCTTCAAATTATTCAAATCATAATTTCCATCATATAATGCAGATAATGCAGATAAAATCTCACCAGAAACAGGATTATAGGATAGAGCTTTTTTAAGTGCACTTTCAGCCCTGTCAAATTCAGATAAATTCATAAGCACAACACCATACAGGTAAAAGACTCTCGGATATTCCTCACCAAATGGAATTACTTTCATTTCTTTTGGTGTTTTAAAATATTTTCTGAATAACTCCTCTTCCAAAGGATTATTAAAGTAAAAATAATCAAACTGAGAATCTTCCATAAATTTAAATGGTAAAATCTCCATGTAATCTTCAAGCTCTTTTAGGGCTGTTTCAAAATCCCCATAATTCAGATAACTGTAAACTGATTTTATGAATTCATCAACAGGTATATCCTGAATAACAGCTTTTTTATACTCTTTTTGTTCTCCATCACTCATCAAATCCCAAAGCAATCTGCCAAGTTCCAAATGGATTTCCTTTAGGTTATGCATCTTAAATTGCTTAATCAAATAAGCTTTATCTTTATCTGCATTTCCAGTTAAATTGGATTTAATTTCAGCTATTATATCATCATAAGTCATGTTTTATCATTTTTTAATTGGATTTTTTGTCATTAAAATCAGCTAGTTTTTTTCTATTAATTTTGATTCATTTTCTGCAGACATTCTACTTTCCTTCTGGAAATTGTCTTTCATGTTCAGCTATTTGCTTAAGTTCATCTTCTCTGATTTGTCTTTCATATTCGGCCATTTGCTTAAGTTCGTCTTCTTTGATTTGTCTTTCATGTTCAGCTATTTGCTTTTGATAATATTCTTCTTCCCCATAATCATCCATTTCTGATTTAAAATCTGATCCATAAATTTCTGATTCCATTTCAAAAGTTAAATTATCTTCAAAGTCATATTCTTCCATAAATGAACGTTCATCATAATCAGAATTGCTGGACTCATCCATATAATAACCATGTTCAAAACAGCTCATAGGACCTTCAATAGAATCTTCTTTTCTGAACTGTTCTTGTTGATACTCTTTATATTCTAAATCAGAATCAATACAATCTGAATAATCATCCCATTTATCATATTCCTGTTCTAAATCAAAAGGTTCTTCAATTTTATCCATATATTGTTCTTCTATTAGATAATCATCATAGGAATCATATTCACAATAGCTATCCCTCACTTGATTCATAAAATTTTCATGATCTTGTATTTCCAAATCAATAAGGTTAGCCATTTCCATCTGTTCCACATCTTCATCAGATATTTCATGATTTTCAGGTGCCTGTGTAGCTACAAATTTCTTAAATTGTATTTCAGAATCAAGAGACTCATCATAAATTATTTTTTTAGACATTATTTTATCCACCATATGTTAAAAACATGTGAGAAACTTGAGAGATGATAATTAAAGTTATAACGGTCAATAAAAACCATTTCATCCATTCTCCAAGTTTATTTAATTCATCAGTAAAGTACCTGCTTTTATTATTGAATTTTTTCATTTTATTAAACATTCCTTTTATAATATCAAGTTTTTTATTTACAAATTTATAAAAAATTCATGTTTCTTTTGATTTAAAAATAGTTTTTTTCCTGATAATTATTAATTTATAAAATATAGTATATAAACTTGTGTATATAATGATTTAAAAAAAGTTAAAAAATAGTAATAATTTTATAAAAATTTAATATAGTATAAATATGTGATACACATGACTCCAACAGCTATGATGATAATGCATGCTCCGTGTTTATGGACGTTTTCATTTTTCTGAGTTAATAAGTAAATGCCTGCAACAACAGCTGCTAAAGGAACTAAAAAAGAAAAGATATATCCTATTACAGTAGCAACACTATGGCTGTCATTTGCAGCTTCATCTAAATATCTGTCGCATTTTGGGCATCTGGTGGCTCCCTTGGGAATTGCTGAACCGCAATGCTTGCAGTATTCATTGTTTAAATTTATGTGGTCAGCAGGAAGTTTGGCTCCGCATTTTTGGCAAAACTTCATATTGTTTTTTATTTCGCTGCCGCATTTTGGACAATATTTCATAGTTTATTCATCTGATTTTATTTCCGCATTCAGGACAGAATTTGGAATCTTCGCTTACTTTAGTTCCGCAATTAGAACAGCTTTTAAGGTTATCTTCTTTTTTAGAGTTATCTTCTTTAACTTCTTTTTTTAGGGAAGTGTCTTTTTTAGAGTTATCTTCTTTAACTTCTTCTTTTAGGGAAGTGTCTTTTTTAGAGTTATCTTCTTTAACTTCTTCTTTTTTAGAGTCATCTTCTAATTTATGACCGCATTCCTGACAGAATGCACCTTCCTCATCTAATTTTGCACCGCATTCAGGACAATGTATAAAACTGAACTTATGGCCGCATTCAGGACAGAATATATTTTCGGCATTGACTTCAACACCGCATTCAGGACAGATAACTGTAGGCAATTTTCCCAAATTCAGGTTAATTGACCCTAAAGGATTAATTTCCAGATAAGTGTCACGGATGTAGTTAACAACAACAGCTGCAATAATACAGATTCCTATAAACTGATAAGTCAGCAGTGAAGAATTCATAGCTATTTTCAATGCACTTGTAAATATTAAATGTATGCTTACATATGAACCAAAGAATGCAAAAACAGCATTTGTTATGATTAAATCCAGTTCATTTTCAAAAATGTCCAATTTTATAAACAGGAACCCGTAGAGTGCTCCTAAAATTATAAAACCGGCATACATTTCAATTCCGTTTATTGAATACATTACAGAATATAAAATGCCCGTTATAATAAATCCTATAATTAATGCTATAACTCCATTTTTAACAATATTTCCTATATATTCATCTTGATTCAATAAAACACCTCATTTATAATTTTTAATTAAACTAGTATTTAAAATATGTATAAAACAGAAATACTTTTCAGACACTCTTAGGAAAGCTATTTTTAAATGTTAATAAAAAATATATATTATGGATTTTTGTAGTGAATGCGGATCAATGATACTAAATGGCAGCAAATGCCCGATGTGCGGCTGTATAAAAACTGCTGAAACTAAGGAAGTTAAAAAAACACCACAGCCAGAAAAGAAAATAAAAACAAATAAAAAGCCAGTTATTGAAACATTCACTAAAGATATTAAAACAGAACCTGAAAAAATAGCCAGCAAAAACGGCAAGTACTTGAAAAAAGACTACAAAAGTATTGATGATTTGGATGATAAAACCAGACAGGAACTGCTGGCTAATGATAAGTTTTTTAAAACAGCAAACAGCAAACCTTTAGACACACAGCAAAAAATAGCCTGTGTTTTAGATTCCAAAAATGTTCAAATCATTGCAGGAGCAGGAACAGGAAAAACATTTACTTTAATTGCAAAAATAAAATATCTGATAGCTAAAAAGCATGTCAGACCTGAAGATATTTTGTGTCTGTCATTTTCAAATACTTCTGTCAGGGATTTAAAAGGAAAGCTTCCGGAAAATGTTGAGGTAAGGACATTTCACAGTCTGGGAAGATCAGTCATTAAGCAGCACCATAAAGTGTCAGTTATTGAAAACAATGAAATATTGGCTATAATAAATGATTATCTGGCCAATGCAAATACTGATACATTAAAAGATATTCTTGAATTTTGCGATTCATATTTTTTAAACATTGAAAGCTACATCATTAGAAGAAATGACAGAAAAGAGTTATTGAATGAATTGAAAGAAGCATTTACAAAAGTGGCATTTAAACCCCTGCTTGCAGATTTTATAAATTTATTTAAGGGCAACAATTTTACAAAAGATTATTTCAGCTATTTCAGAAGCAGTAACGATGACAAGGACCATGACATCTTCCTAAAAATCGCTGAAGATTTCTACAGTTACTATCAGGAATACTTGGATATGCACCAGCAGATTGATTTTAATGACATGATAAATGAATCAAGCAAGCTGATTAAAAAATACGGGCTGAAAAAACATTACAGATACATACTGGTTGATGAATATCAGGATACCACATATACCAATTATAATCTGATTAAAAGCCTGCAGGATAAAACAGATGCACATCTGACAGTTGTAGGTGATGACTGGCAGTCAATATACGGATTTAGAGGAACAAACATTGAATTTTTCTCACATTTTGAAGAGTATTTTGAAAATCCTCAAAGAATATTCATTGAAAAAACATACAGGAACCCTCAGGAGCTGATTGACATAGCAGGCAGTTTCATTATGAAAAACCCTAAACAAATTAGGAAATCTCTTAAGTCTCCTAAAAATCTGAAAAAACCTGTTAAAATAATCTATCCTCAAAAAAATCCTATAGAAAAAAGAGAAATGATTTATAATCTTATAAAAGATCTCTCTGAAAAATCCGAAGATGTATTAATCTTAGGCAGAACAAACAACAACATCAACCAGTTTATAAAACACAGAAATCTGGTTAAAAAAGGCAATCTGAAAAAAGACAAATTCTTACGAATTTTAGACAAAACAGATAAATCAATGAATAATGTTTACTACAGAACCCTGCATTCATCTAAAGGTCTGGAAGCAGATAATGTGATTATAATCAATATGGTTGATGACTATTTAGGTTTTCCATCAAAATTAAAAACCCACAGTGTTTTGAATTATGTAAATACCAGAAATTATGATTACAAATATTCGGAAGAACGCAGATTATTCTATGTAGGTTTAACCCGCTCTAAAAATAATGTTTACTTAATAAGTGATAAAAATAACCCTTCAGAATTCATTGAAGAGCTGATAGATGACAGCTTGGAAAATTTAGAAATAATTGAGTATAACTGATTCTGTTTTAAAAACAACAAAAGGTATTGAAAAGCCACATAACAAACCTGTAACAAATCTTAAAGTGTTATTGCTTGTTCTTAAACCGTAATACTGTGTAGTTCCGTCAATAATTAATGGAATAAATCCTAAAACAAAAATTAAATTAGGTTGGGTTAAACTAGCTAAAACAAACCCTGCAGCCGCACCTATAACAATTCCTGTACATCTGCTGCAAACCGGAAACTGCTTTTCTTTGTAGAAAAATGACCTTTCAGGTTTCTGATGGCATAAATATTTGCAGATATTCATTATGTGGTCATAAATCAAAATATCAATCCTATAATATACAATATAATTACAATAACTACAATTAAACCACAGCATCCCCAGCAGTCACTGTCACTTGAGCTGCTGCTGTTTGTTTTGGATGCTGATGATGTATATGTTGAAGATGAATTTGGATTTGATCCGCAGTAGGGACAAATTCTTAAATTGCTGTCTATCATATTATTGCAGCTGCGGCACCGTGTTTTTGGAATATCTTCTGAAATTACAGTAGCTTTTTTAACTTCTGAATCAACCAATTTAAAACCGCATTTTCTGCAAAATTTTTCATTATCTGATAATACTTCAGCTCCACAGTTAGGACAATTCATTTTAAAAACCTCATTGTATTTAAATTATGTTTATCTTAAGTAATAAACTTTAAGGATTACAAACCTGACATGGAATCCTTCCATCTGCTACAGCAGCATCTCTGGAATTATAAGTAATCTTGTTTTTAGGATTTATCTTTTGAGCCCATTCACAGTCAGGCAAATGAAACTTGTCAGACTTTTGAGAACAGACATAAGTAACATTGGCACTTGCAGGAGCAGGATTTACATCTTCAGCAACATCATCACTCTCAGCAGTATTATTTACAGCAGCAGGTGAATCATCACTTCCACCACCTAAAAGCAGACCTGCACCTAATGCAGCAATAGCTACAATAGCTATTATACCAATAATCAAAATAGGATTGAAACCACCTTTCTTATCACTGGCTATTTTAGGACTTTTTGGAACATCTTCATTACTTTTTAAGGGAGTTCTGCATTTGGGGCAGAACTTTGCCTTATCTGAAACTTCACTATTACATTCACGACATTGAACCATTAGCTAACCTCACCTAAATTTTACAAAAACAGGTAAATATTGTTAATTAATGATTAATTTATATAAAGATAATAATAAAGTTGTTTAATTGATTTTAGAAAAAATAATTATGGGATGAATAATCCGCAGTGAGGGCAAATCATATCATCTTCATTTACATGGTGTCCGCAAAAAGGACAGTGTTTGTGTTCTTTTTTATTATGATCTTCAGACATTTAAATACACCTGCAATAGTAAATATGTTTTTTTAGCTATTAAGAATTTTTCTCGTTAGTTACAGATTATTTTAACATTTCATCTTAAAATATTATTTCTCAATTTTAATGCAATGACATTACTCGGATTTAACTTTAAAGCTTTATTGACACATTCTATGCCTTCGTCATATTTATGTGCCCTCAGTAAAATCATAGCTTTTGTTGCATAAATGGAATCATCATCGGGACTGATTTTCAAACCTTCATCAATAACAGCCAATGCTTCTTCAAAGTTGTTTAAAATCATTAAAATCTTTGTTTTAAGTGAGTAAACGTTTGAATCAAAAACATTGGCTGAAGTGATTTTCAGATAATCATCACATGCTCTTAAAGCTTTTTTATAATTTTTAAGTGCGAAATAAGCTTCTGCCTTAAAATATATTGCATTTTTATCTTTGGGATTTAATTCCAGTCCTTTATCAAATGAGTTAATTGCTTCTATAAACTGACCATATCTGTTAATTAATAAAAAACCTCTTTTTATCCATGTTTTTGACTGTTTCGGATTAATCTGCAAAGACAAATCAAAGCAGTGCAGAGCTTCCCTATTTTTATTTAACCTTCTAAAGATTTCCCCTTTAGTTGCCCAGGATTCATAATTTGATGAATCAATGTCCAATGACTTGGAGATATATATCAAAGCTTCATCTAACCGGTTCAAATCCATTAAAGCCAGTGCTTTAAGACCTAAAACAATGCTGTTTTTTGAATCAGCTTCCAGATGTTTATTAAAACATTCAAGTGCATTATCATATTTCTTCTGATTGACAAATGAAATTCCTTTTTCAATATATTCAGTGCCCAATCCAAACACCTCACATATTTTAGCTGATTAATAATTTAAATAAAGTAATTAATACATTTTTATAAAAAAGTTTTCATGATGATGAAGTATTCATTTCATTTAAAACTATTTATTTGTGCTTTAATTATTGTTTTAATAAAAAACTGATGGTTATATAAATATTAAAGACTAATGGTTTAGTATGAAAAAAAATAAGATATATCGCGGATACCATCATGAGGATTTAACACTGAAATTTCTAAAAGAAAACACCACAAAGTATATTGCAAAAATTACAGGTGCAGAGTTTTGTGATGAAATAAATGTTGAGCTAATAAACCTGAAACCAAAAGTTCTCAGAATAGATTACGGCATAAAGAAAAAGGATAAAATAATTCTTTATGAATTTTTATCTACTAAATCCAATATTGCAAACATTTTAAGAAGAATCTTTCTATATGTAGCCAGAATCGGATATGATTATCAGTTAAAGGTAAAAATAAATCTTGTAGTGACTCCTGAAATCGATAAAAATCAGGTAGTTCTTGAATACTCTCCTGGGCAGTTTTTTAGACCTGAAGTAATATCATTTAAAGACTATGACGGAGACAAATTATTAAGTAATATAACCTATAAAGTTAAAAATAACATAAAACTAACCTGCAATGAGTTTCTTGCATTAGGGATATTGCCGTTAATGAAAACCAAACACGAAGCCGGAGTGCAAGTAGTAAAAACTCTGGAACTTGCTAGAAAAATAACTGATATTGATGATGAATTAAAAGATTCTGTACTTGGCATACTGATAGTACTTGCAGATAAATTCATTGAAAATCAGGATTTGAAAAATAAAGTAATAGATGTGATAAAAATGGAAATAACAATACTTCACGACTATGTAACATCACATGAAAAAGAATGGTTAGAACAAGGAAAAATAGAAGGGAAACTAGAGGGAAAAGAAGAAGAAAAACTAAAAATAGCAAAAAACATGCACAAAGAAAACTATCCAGTTAAGGAAATTGCCAAAATAACAAAACTAGACTGCAAAACAATAGAAAAACTAAAATAGAGGAAAACAAAACCTCTATTTTAATAAACCCATTTTATAACAATATAAAACCAAACCTTTTTAACCCCAGTCTTCGCGTCTCCAGTCATAAGATTTTAAATGAACATCTTTCGGATATAATAAATCAATACTTTCATATTCATTTCCATCAACTGATATATTGACTGACTTTTCAGATATTTTTTCTTTAATATTATATTCACGGTCATTATCCAAATAAGTAAAATAACTGCAGGAACAGTTTAATGCATTATTTTCGTCTGGAAATAACACCGAACCGCATTTCGGACAAAATTCCATAATTCAGCCCCCATTCAGATAAATATTTACAGCATTTTTAACCTGCTTATTTTTCTTTTTATCAAAGCCGTCAGCTTCATAAAAAGTGACATTCTGGCCTGTTTTTGCTAATTTGATGTTATGTTTAAACTCATTCATGCTGAAATACAGATTGTCAGAATATTCATTGCATCTGATAAAGCCCGCTTTTTTATTGGGCAGTACTGAAACAATAACTCCTTTTTTTAATTCCTGATTTTTATAGAGATATTCTTCCCACAGATGATGCAGATGCTTTTCAATGGTAAAATAATCCTCATTGTCCAAATCAAAACCTGCTTTTTCAATTTTATATTTCAGATTTTCATCAATATTCCAGTTATGTCTCTTTCTGATTGTATAAACCAGGTATGCATGAATATCTGCTTCCTTCTGTTTATTTTTTATATTTAGAATATCTTCAATCAGTGAATATAAATTGACTTTTTTATCACTATCGCATTTGGCAAGTGCTGCAGATGAGGCATACTTTAAGGCAGTGTCCAAATCATTTTTAAAGAAATAATTTTCAGCCATCAGATTATCTATAAACCAGTCATTTTTAAACTGTTTAATGTCATTCAGATAGTCTACAGACTGGTCATATTCACCTAACTGATTAAATGATTTAGCTATTCTCCATTTAAACCAGACATCATTATCATATGTAAATTCGCTTAAATTAAGCAGTGCTTCAGTTGACAGGCTTATGCATTCATCATACTGGCGGGTATCCAGCAGTGCTTTTGTTGTTAATTTATACCATGTTTCTTTTTTAGATGAATAATTTCCTGAAATATCTCCATTTAATAATTCAGGATTAAGTTTAGATGACCATTCCAAAACAGCTTCAGGGTCTTCAAGGGTTTTCATTATTTTAAGCACTGCTAATGTATACGGACACATTGCATCTTTTTTGGAGTGATTTGACTGTTTAACTAATTTGGTAATCAGTTTGCCTGCATCTAAAAGTTTATTCTGATTAACTGGATTTTGAACATAACATCTGTATAATGTTAATGCATAAAATTTTTTATCCCATCTGCTGAAATCTTTTTGATGATTATCATAGATTTTAGAGTAAATTTCATCAGCTGCTTTAAAGTCTTTTCTCTGATATGCTTTTTTTGCATTGTTCAATTCTTTTATAACCATAACTAACAACCTATTATACTTAAACCTGAAAGAGATTTCTCCTCTTTTTGTCTGAATCCTTCATTTTCGATTTTTTCTTTAATTTCATCTTCTGTGTAGAGTTTAGCTTCAACATTTTTATCACTTATCAGATTGTTTTTAATCCAGAACTCATAATCTTCTCTGGTTATGTCTTCATTCATGATTTTAAGAATCTGTTTTGGGGTTTTTCCTTTGTTTAAGAAATTCTGGAAAATTTCACATCCCACTTCAACATAAAGTTCATGATAGATGTCTGCAAAGTCTTTAAATTTCTCATTGCCTTTTTTGCCTTCAAGATACCATCTGTAAACTTCATCAATTCTGATTCTGGCTTTTTTAGCTGCCTGTCTTGTAGTTCTGTTTTTTGCAATTTCACCAATAACACTGTTCATCTGTTTATCAAGGATTCTGCTTTCAATTTCTTTTAAATTGTCTTTAAGTTCTTCATCTGTTAAGTTAGAATTTTTTAAAGCTTTACTGACAGTTTTTCCCCTGATAATCTGTGTGATATAACAGCTTATTTTAAAATTCAGGTAGTCATTGTAAAATTTAGTAAAGCGTTCATCTCCGTTTTTGCCTGAATTATATGCACTGTCCAGTTCTGATTTTTCAATTCCTGAGGTTTTAAGTGCTTTTTTCAAGTTTTTATTTTTAATTTCCTTTAAAAAGACTTCCAGATGTTTTGAAAGATAAACTGATTCATATTCTTCATATACTTCCCTGTAGATTCTATCATTTTGTGATCCTAAATCCAGAATTTTATTTAATTCATGTAGTGTTATATCTGAGCTTTCAGCTATTTTGTCTTTGGATTTTCCATCTTTAATTGCATCAATTATTAATTTAGCGGTAATTTTCTTGTTGTTTTCTTTGAAATCTATAAATAAGCCGCTTTCATTCCAGTTGCACCATCTTTTAACTTCATTTAAGTCAGTGTTTATTTTTTTGCAGGCTTCAGTTTTTGTTTTGCCTTCACTTCTCAGCTTCAGATACCTGTCCATCAGTACACGAGTTACATTGATGTAAAAGTTCAGACAGAATTCATCGTCATCCTTTTTAAGCAGGCACTGCTTTTTGCCTGTGGCATACCATCTGTTATAGTCGTCTTCAGATATGCCTGCTCTTTTAAGAGCCTTATCAAAACTCATTGTTTTTAGAGATTTTATAAGTCTGTCTACACGGTTTTCATAGTATTCTGTTTTATATTCGTTTTCAAAATCCTTATCTTTAAGCAGTTCTTCAAAATCGGTGATTTCAGCTATTTCAAGTGCTTCTTCTTTTGATTTGCCTTCCTTCAGGTTGTTTAAAAAGATGTTCATTCTGATTTCATTAAGACTATTTTTAAAGAGTGCTGATTCCATATCAAATGAATCCGTCCAGAAGCTAATAATTTCATCATTTATCTGCAGTTCAGCTTTAATATCATCATTTAAATACTGTTTTCTTTTTAAGGTTAAGTACTGCTCCATCAGAAGCTTATTATATGTTATGAATTCTGAGTTGTGCTCTCCTTTTATGAAACTGTCCTTGTTTTTGCCATACCAGTTGTTTATCTGGGATTTATTTATCTGTGTATTTTCAAGAATTTCACCAATAGGGATTTTCATTGCAATCTGGTTTAGAAAATCCTTGAATATCTGATTTTCAACAATTTTATAAAACTCCACAAAGGGGCGGATGCCTTTTTGACCGCATTTATAATATTTTGACTGTTTAATCTGTTTTGATGTGTATTTGCCATTTAGAAATTCAGTTAAAGTCTTTTCCATATCATAGCACTCATATGTAAATTCAATAAGCTTTTCATATTCTGCTTCATTTAGACTGTAGTGTCTGTTTGTTTTTTTAAGAAGCTTTTTGGTTGTAAGTTCAATAAGCAGCTGACTGGTATACATGCTGGAATGGATCTGGTTAACTTCTTCTTTAGTAAAATGACTGATGTTTAAATTGTTTTTCAGATTGATGATTTCATTTTGATATTCAAGTTCATTATTGCAGCTTATGCAAAAATTGGAGTTTTTGGAATCATTAGCTCTGCCGCATATTATGCAGCGACTGAAATTTCTGTTATCTGATGGTTCTGGTGTGGGTTTTATTGTTTTTGAGTTAAGATTGTAAATCGGTGTGTATTCGGGTTTTCCTGGATAATAGTAATTTTCATTGCACAGCTGGAAGTATTTCCATGCAATGTCAAAAAGGCTTCTGTGGAGCTGGAAGGGTATTTTATTGTCGGATTTCAGAAAATCTTCAATTGACTTGTGGGTGATTGCATTTCTCATCTGATATGCTTCAAGCAACATACATTTAAACTTATAGTCAATAATTTTTAATTCATATAATTTATCGACTCTTTTAGAAAATCCAACATATGGATCATCAATTGCATTATTGTTTCTTTGGAGTATATCATTTACCACCTTTTCCAAAAAAGGAGTAACATATGATTCTGTTATTTTTGGATTTTTTACGGCTTCCCTTTCAAATTCACTAAGAAGAGCATACATGTCATTGTCAAAATCTTTTAAAAATTCAAAATTCTTCATAATTTTCACCTAGTTTGTATATCTTTTAATCAAGATAAACACAAGTAAATATTATTCTGTTGGAGTTGATATATAAATGTTGCTATAATGTATACAAAAAGTTAGTTAAAAAAATGGGACGGTTAATTAGGAAATTCTCTAAAGCTTAAAAGTATTACTTCCAGATACTGCTGCTGTCCAAAAGGGAATATATTTTTTCTTTAATAATATCATCATCTCTGGCATCTTTAAAATCATAAAATTCAGTATAGCCTGCACCATGACCGCATGCAGGAGCTTCTGTTGTATAATATCCGTATTCCACATTCAAATCCTTGTCAAGATAGATTCCATATCCTCCAACCATGAATTTATATTTGTCATAGTAATCATCTTTTAAATCATCTATGGATTCATTGGCATCAAACATGAAATAAGGTTCATCATCATACTCATCATCATATCCGTAAAACCCGATTTCTAAAAATATTTTATCATGACTGTTTAGGGCCTCTTTAATGGAATCCAAATCCCTGTTAACTGCTTCAACAGGAACATCATTACTGAATGCAACAAATTCATACAAGTCTGAATCATTTATCTTTTCGGCAAGTATTTCAAAATCAATTTCTCTTTTCATAGTATCACCTAACCAGAAACAAAAAAGCTGTAGATATATGCAATTATGAAAAAAACTGCAATCAGAATACAGCAGGTAGAAGTATTATCCTGTTTTTTGCGTTTTGTTGTTTTAGAAGAGCTGTGTGAAACCCCCGTGGCAGGATGATAATTAAAATTGGGATGGCCGCAGTAAGGACAATACTTATCCTTGCTGAAATCCAGAGTTCTTCCACACCTTTCACAACAGTTTGACATAAACGCTTTTTGAATTGAATTCATTTTAAAAACTCCTTATTGCATAGCTTTACCTAAAATACATAAAATCAGAAAAACAACAAACATCAGCATACAGCATCTGTTCCATTCCTTATCTTCCTGTTCTTTGGATTTGGGAGGTTTGACATTTCTTAACGGAGGCATGTAATTGTCATTGGGACATCCGCAAACAGGACAATATCTGTCTCTGCCGTCATTTAAATATGCGCCACATGCCCAGCAGCAGTTACCTTCTATTCTATCTCTCTGATCTCTGTTCATTTTATGACCTTTTCATACTTAAAATAGGATTTAAATGCTCTGGAACATCGAAATTAACATTTAAATAAGTAAGATATGTTTCACTTTTCCATCTGGTATATACAACTTTAAATTTTGATAATTGCTCATCATATATTCTGCGTCTCTTAGCACTTTTTTTCCAAACTATATCACCCTGCTGGTCAAATAATTTCTTTAATTTCATTCTAATTTCATTCATCTGTTTGTATGACTTAATATTTTGCAAATTAAAGTTGGGATTATAAACAGCACTTGTAAAATTGTTTAATAAATAATTGATTTCCTGTTCTCTGTTGTAATAAGCTGTTCCCTGCTTTCTTAATCGTTTTTTAGGATTAATATTACCTGCTTTTCTTCGCTTTCCCATAAAAACACCGGTTATCTAATTTAAAATATCATTTTTAATATCAATTAACTCTTTTTCATCGGGATGAAATTTTAGTCCACAGTTAAGAACATCTAATGCTTCATCAGTCCTGTCAAGAACTGCAAGAGCACATGATTTAACTAAAAAAGCCATATAATTTGTAGAATCCAATTTAAAAGTTTTATTTGCATATTCAATAGCTTTTTCATAATCTTCTACAATAAGATAAACAAAAGCTAAAGTATGCAAAGCATCTACCAACTCTGGATCAATAGATAACGCTATATTAAAACATTCAATCGCTTCATCATATTTTTCCAAACCACATAAGCTAAAACCTTTAGAAACCCAACCTCCAGCAGCATTTTGATTTAAATGTAATCCAATATCAACACATTTTAATGCTTCTTCATGTCTTTCCATTAAATCCAAACATTTGCTTTTAATAAACCATGCTTGAGCAAATTCTGGGTCTTTATTTAATACAAATTCCAAGGATTCATAAGCTTCATCTAATTTACATAAATCCATTAATAATTCAGATTTGCGCATCCAAACATTAAATAAATCAGGATCAACAGTTAACGCTTTATTATAATAAGTTAAAGCTTCATCATATTGTTTTAAAGCATTTAAACAATCACCTTTAAGAGCAATTCCATAATTATCCTCAGGATTTTTAGCTAAAACTTTATTACAAATTTTAAGAGCCTTTTCAGGTTTATCCTCAGTTAGCAGTATAATTGCTTTTGTTAACTTTTCTTTAGACATATATGATAATGTGTGTAAAATAGTATATAATTGTTTTTATTAGGATTATAAAAAATAAAAATCCATAAGAGAATTTTTAAAATTACCACCCATCAGGCAATCCTATAATAGCTAATAACTTTGGTTTTTTACCTTTTCTCATAGCATTTAAAGTTAAATAACTGTCAAATAATTGAGCCAACCATATCAACATGTAATAACCACATCAATATAAACAAAAACAATACAAACTAACATTACAACAAAACCACGTTTAACTAAACCATTATAAATTAATCCCAAACCTGGCCAAATAAACGCTAAAATTAAAGAAATATTTGAACTCTTATTATTAGCTTTCCTTTTTTTATCATTCGCTATTGTATAGTTGTTTGAAGTATAATTCTGATTACTAAATGATTTTCGATTAGTACTTCTGCCATTTATACTAGTTCCACATTCATAACAAAACTTTGATTCAATACTATTTTCTGTACCGCAATTAGGACAAAATGAGGTTTTAGAAACCACAAGATTATTATTTTTCTTTGTATTGCTGGCCCTTTTAGCATTACCAGCACTCCTTTCTAGCGAACTAGAATTACTTGTCCTTTTAGCACTACCAGCACCCATTTCTACTGAACTAGAATTATTGGATTTACTTTTATTTTTATGTTCAACTTTAGATATGCTTTTTTCATTAGATTTAACATTATTTTGTTTTGAAGTTTCAGAATGAATTTTTTTATTAAAATCAAATTGAATTTCATTATAATTTTTAGATTTAAGTAATGACCCACATATTTTACAAAATTTAGTATCTTCTGGGTTTTCACTACCACACATCGGACATTTAATTTAAATATTATCAAAACCATAGCTATTATTTATTAATTATTATTTTGGCTTTGTAGAAATCCCCATTTTCATTGAAGTTGAGTTGATCTGTAAATGTTGTAAATTGTATTTTTGAGTTTTGTTTCTTTATTTGATAGTTGTAAGCTTCTGCTTCGATTTGTTCCATTGAATATTCTTTTTATTACACTAAATATTGATTCTACGTTGTTTCTTCTGGAGTATATTTCTTGTTTGAATTGTTTTTTACTTTTTAGTCTGTAATGTCCGTTTTTTGCTCTGGTTTTTAATGGTATTTGATCTTCTGCTTTTGCTTCTTCGTTTATGCATTTTCTAATGGGTTCTGTGTCGTATACTCTGTCTGCTAGTATGTATTTTGGGTTATATTTCTTTATATTTCTTATTGCAGGGATTACAAATCGTGTGTCGAATCTTGGGCCTCTTTGAGCTGCAAAATGGAGTATTAATCTTGTATCTACATCGATTGAAATATGGTTTTTTACGTAGCTTTTTCGTTCTTTTCGTCTTATTATCGCATAATATTTATCTGCGTAGTCGTTTGTGAAGCCACTTCCATCTAAAGCAATTATTTCGCCAGTTATGTGATGATTTTGCAATATTAATTTGTTTAATTCTTGTAATATTGATGTTAGTAATCTTTGAAAGAATTTCTGGAGTGTTGTGTAGTGTGGAACCTTTTTTAAGTGCAAATATTTCTGTATTTTGTCAGAAAGTTCTAATAAATCAGTTATTTGTCTGTATGTGCTTCTTGTGTAGATTTTCATAGCTAAAAGTGTGAATAATGCAGGTTGTGTAAAGTCATGCTTTGAAAAATGACTTGAATACTTCTTTAACACAATTTTTGAGTAGTTAAATGTATATCTAATAAATTTTAACAGTTTATTTGGCTTTATCTCATTGTTAATTTCTTTAATTTTTTTAAGTGCAGGATTTTCAAAACCAAAATCCGAAAGATTTAATTGCTTTGAAAACAAATTACTAATTGGAGAATAAGTATTTTCGTTATTCATATTAATATTTATTCTCCATTTTACTATATATAACTATATATTGCTTATTTTTTGTAATCGATGTGAAATTTCAAGTGTAAATAAAAATACTGATGTTAAGATTATTTATTTAAAATTAAAGTAAAAATTGAAAAGAAAAAATGTTTTTGAAAAATTTTCTGTAAAAATCAGATAGGATTTCTACAAAGCCAAAAAAAGAAAGGAATTTATGTAATTCTTAATTCTGAATTTAAAAATTACATATTCAGTCTAAAAGGATTTCTGATTTACCATCCAATTAAAGATAGTTCCAAAATTAGAGATACTTTGACAATAAATGATATTCAAAATTTTTATAAAACTTTAAATGATTTTCCTATATTAAAACATGACAATTGGGATGAATTCATAGATACTATTCCAGAAATATTTAGTAAATCTGAAATTAGGAAGATAATTGAATGTAACAGCAATCTAGATAAATTAACTGATTTAGCCAAGTCATTATCTAATCATGAAATCAATTATGCTAAAAATCAGGAACACCTACATTTAAATGAAATACCATATGAGGATTATCGTAAAATCACGGAAGATTATAGAACTTTTGAAAAAAACTTTAGTGATTTATTAGATAATTTAGAGGACATTGTAGATATTTTTGGCAAAAAAAGATCAAAGTTCCTTTATTCATTTGATTTAAATTTATTTTTAATTATATTGCTAGAAATTATACTTATCATAAGTTTTAATATTGCTTTAAAATTCTTATAAAAAAGTTAGATTTCATGTGGAATACCACCTGTCCACATCCACCCTTTGAGGCTGTTTTTCATTAGCTATTTTTTCATATCCTCCTGTGAATGCCACTACACAGTCATCATGAATGGCTTCATTGGGATATGCTGTAATTTTTTCGAGAAATTCCATAGCCCATTTTTTGGTGAACCCTGTTCTATCCTTTCCAACCAGGAAAATTCCATTCTTTTGAATGTCAGCCGATACCCGTCTGGCCCTATCAACTTTGTTTTCACGTGAATTTCCAGTACCGGTTGTAAAGCCTATTCTGTTCAGCTCATCAATGATTAACAGCCCGAAGTTCTTGCCTGTGGAACCGTCCAGTTCGATATACTGCACATCAGACTTGTCACGTGCCGCAGTATTGATAATCTCATTTATCAGGTTTCTTGATTCCAGTTGAAACTCATATGAATCGAGAATATAGATATTGCCGTTTAAATCTTTAGCTAAGAGCACTCCTGCAGTGTAGTCGGGATCACTTTTTTGATTGCATCATCATTTAAGACCTCAGTTGCTGCAAGATCCCAGTATCTTATGATGCGGATGACGGGAATTTTCAAAAAATCGCTATGGGAAATCAGGTGGAAATCTGACTCGTCAAACAATTGACCTTTTACCGAAGCATACCAGTTACCGTTCATCAGCTGTTCCCTTGTTACCCTATCCAGTCCCATCAGGTATTATTCATAGTCGTTTCTGTCCAGATAGATGTTATCCAGATAGCTGGAGCTGATAAACCTTATCTGTGATTTGTCCTGAATGTCCTCGTCAATCTTTTCTATGAATCTTTCACGAACCCATTTGTTGCCCCGTTTACCTGGATTGCTTGAGCACATCAGCTGTGTTGGAAGCTTGTTGTCCTTTGTTTTTCTAACCCTTGAGCGCATGTAGATGTATTTGAATCTTTCAAGTTGTGTCAGTTCATCAATTCCTATGAACTGGTATTCTGAACCCTGATAAGTATCCAGGTCATTAATGTTTCTTAAATATCCGAATGTCAATGAGTTTCCGTTTGGAAATGTCCATGAATGTTCGATACCGTCCCATTTCGGCCTGATAGCTGAATTGTTTTGAATCTCTTTTCTGTTTAGCCATTGACTGGCCTTATGAATCAATACACCTTTCCTTTTCAAATCAGATAATGTTCTTCTCAAGATTAACGCATGATATTCATTGGCATCATCCTGAACATAGAATAAAGCTCTCATGAGTAAACTGGTTGATTTACTTCCTCCAGCTGCACCTCCGATTAACACTTCCTTTTCTGTTGCAAGAATCATCTCGGCCTGTTTTGGAAATGGATTGAAAGGTATATATGGGTTTTCATATACACATTTCTGAAGAATAGCTTTATCCTTTCCGTCAAGATAGAATTTACCATTTTCATCATACATTATTATCATCAATCTGCTTTGCAAGGATTTCTATTTCATTCATGATGTCCCTTTGAGACATTTCAATTTTCTTGTCTTCTAGCTCAAGTACTCTGTTTTGGAATAGTCTGTCCATTTCATCTTTAAATAATTTATTTTTAGCATCGAATGCTTTAACGGATAATTCGAGGTATCTTATTTTCAGTTCTGCCAAATCCAGTAAGTATCTTGCAAGGCTTTTTTCTCCTGCATGATATCTTACCTCTTGATCAAGTTTGGCAAAGTCAATTTCAATACCTACTGCATTTTTGGTTATCTTGTCAAGGTTTTCAAGTCCTGTTTTGATGTCTGTGACCTGTTGCTGGAGAATATTGTCAATAGCCATGTCAATGTTGTCCTGATGAACATCATTATCTGTTATTTGTCTTTGAGCAATAGCTCTATTTGTCAACGCATCTTTATCTCTTGCTCTTGAGTCTTTGTCTTTATCTGTTAGATGATATTTCTTTTTGAATCTTGAAAATGATGCTCTGCTTACTTCGAATTCATGTTCTTCTGCAAGCCATCTTCTGACGCTTTCATCTGTTGCTCCGGATGTTTTCATAGCTATTATCTCGTCCAGTATTGTTTGCATGAAATCATTTTTGGTTAGGTTTAATGTTGCCTTGAATTTCCTGTAGGTAATATCTGCAACATCCTGATCATATTTTGTTTTTAGAAGTTGTCTGACTTCGTTGTTGCTCATACCCTTTCTGCAGCAGTTTATTATTTCCTGTTGGTGACGTTCTAGAAAATATATGATGTCTGAATTTCCCTGACCCATAGTGATAGTCTCCTATAAATCTCTTAATTCTATTTCAAGTTCTTCCTTTCTTGCTTCGATTAAACTGTATTCTGTTTGTCTAATGATTCTTTCAAAATCAGGATTGGTGTTTATCTCTGCTAGGGTGTCCTGTGCGTTTCCCATAGCTATCAGTTTTGCTCCAAGTTCGTATGCGTCTTTATGTGTGAAGGTTGAATCTTCGACAATCTTTTTGAGAGTGATGTCCACTCTTGCACTGATGTTTGTCTTTTCTAATAACATAATACATATATTTATTATGTTTTATATATAAAATTTTATTATGTAAAAAATATAAAAGTAATAATAAATTTTATTATTACC
>OFOK01000133.1_pt1 | contig 76153 bp, 71 predicted proteins | sample 1542001 | NCBI WGS metagenome assembly OFOK01 (sample SAMN04209242, study PRJEB22552) | human gut metagenome | biome: gut; material: feces | host: Homo sapiens | place: USA: Oklahoma
CCCCTCGTTCACTTGTTCTTTTTCCTGGATCGGCAGCTTGTCCGCCCTCCCTTCTGGTTTTTCTTTCGCCCCGCCCTGCGGCAGGGCGGCCAAGAGGTGCCCCGGCCACGCTTGTGCGGGCGCGGCCGGGGCGGTGCTTTTCACTTGGGGGAAAAGCTTCAAAAAGCAAGTGTGGCTTGCTCTTTGCCAAAAAGTCAGCCTGCCGCCGGCCCGGCTATGGGCACAGGTGTGGGCAGGGGTTTGCCTGCGCCTGCTTCCATGTTGGGGAACCAGTCCTTCAGGCTGCGGCGCTCGCCGTCCACATAAACCTCCACATGGCATTGGTTTCCGGTGGAGTTGCCGGTGGCGCCCACGTAGCCGATCACCTGACCCTGGGCGACCCCGTCGCCCACCGCCACGGCCAGCTCGCTCATATGGGCATACAGGGTTCTGTACCCGTTGCCGTGATCCAGGATCACATAGTTGCCGTAGCTGTAATGGTAGCCGGCGGTCACAACGGTGGCGCTGTCCATGGCATTCACCGGGCTGCCGTGGTCGGCGCAGATGTCGGCGCCCTTGTGGTAGACGCTCATCCAGCGGCTCACATATTTGTACTCCGGTACCGGCCACAGCAGCGTGCCGGTAGAAAGCGACATATCCTCGGCCAGCGCGCTTTCACCATAGAGCGCTGCAATATGGCTGGTATTGCCCCGCATCAGCTGTTTCACGGCAGGCTGGATCACCGCGCTGCCCACCGCTTCGGTGCGAAGTGTCTTGCCGTCCTGGTCCAAAAACTCCCAGCCGCTGATCTCCCGCAGGCCGTTTGCCCCCTGCCGGTCCAGCACCTCCTGCCCCTTGGGCAGGCTCTCGTCCAGGGTGTACTCCACCAAATAGGGCACTTCCTCCTGCCAGTGCGCCCAGCGCACTTCGGCTTCCCCTTGCCCAAGGGCAGGCTTTTCGCCGGGCTGCGGCATGGGGGTGGGCACCGCCTCGCCCGGGGCGGGGGTGGAGGTCGGCTCAGGCGTGGGCACCGCAGGCACAGCCGGGGAAACGGCGGATTGCGGCGGCTGCTCCAGCAGCCTTGCCCCGCTGCCGGAACCGCTTCCGGCGTGCACCGGGGCCGCACCGTCGGCAAAGCCGGCCGCCGCACAGGCGGTCAGCGCCATGCCCGCCGCCAGCGCCAGCACCGCCGCCGCACAGGCTTTCCGGTCGCCCGGGGCCGGCGCAAACAGAGCCTCCAGCCGTGCCTTGAGCAGCTTTTTGGGGCTGCCGAACCCGGATGCCCCCGCCGGCAGCCGCTCCGGCAGCGCCGCGGTCAGCAGCACCGCGCCGTAGGCCTTGCGCTGCGCCGCAGTCAGGCCCGCCACCGCCTGTTCATCACAGGCGTATTCACACACCCGGTTCAGCCGGGCCGCCTGCCAGCGGCACAGGGGGTTGAACCAGTGCAGGCGGCAGGCAAAGCGCACCAGCGCTTTCAGCCACAGATCGGCCCGGTTCAGGTGTGCCCGCTCGTGGCGCAGCGCAAGCTCCAGCGCCTCGCCCTGCAGCTGCCCGGGCAGATAGAGCACCGTGTGCCACAGGCCGGTGAGCACCGGCCCGGGCAAGCCCGGGCAGCGCCGCAATACCGGCGCCGCGGCCAGGCCCTGCCCGGCGCACATATCGCTCCACAAGGCCTGTACTGCCTCCTCGGCCGGCGCCGAAATGCGGTTCAGCCCCCGGGTAAACGCCCAGTAACGGCCCAGCTGCCAGGTTAAAAACACAAGCGCGCCCGCCAGCCACACAAAGGGCAGCGCAGCCAGCGCCCGCTCGGCCAATGTGGCCTGCACCTGCGGCAGGGGCTGGGCCAAGGGCGCGGTCACGGGCGGCAGGCCGGCCACAGCCGCCGTTTTTTCCGCCGCGGCGGCAGCTACCCCCAGCGCCTCACCCACAGGTGCCAACGGCTGCGCAAGAGCCGGGGCGGTGGGCCGGCCGGCCAGCAGCAGGGCCAGCAGCGGCCCCACCGGAATCAGAAAAAACGCGAAGGTCGCGGCCAGCGCGGCCCGCCGCCAGCGCCAGCGCAGCCTTTTCAGCACCGGTTTCAGCGCCAGGCTCACCAGCACTGCCAGCGCCCCCGCCAGGCTGGTGGGCAGCAGCCAATTATAAAACAGATCATACACAGTGCGTCACCTCTCTTCCAGCCATCTGTGAAGCTCGTCCAGTTCCGAGGCCGAAAGGGCCTTGTCCTGATACAGGGCGGCCACCATGCTCTTCACGCTTCCGCTGTAAAATTTGCTCAGCATCTCCCGCGCTTCGCCCGCCCGGTACTCCTCGCTGGTGATGCGGGCGCTGTAAAAATTTTGCTTGCCCTGCCGCTGTGCGCTCAGGGCTCCTTTTTGCACCATGCGCGCCAAAAAGGTGAGCAGTGTGGTGGGCTTCCAGCCCTTGTCCTGCAGCGCGCCGCCCAGCGCGGCGGCGGTGACCGGGCCGTCCAGCCGCCAGATCTGCTCCATGATCTCCAGTTCAGCCGTGGAAAGTTTCACTGTGTCCCCTCCTTCTACATTTCGTAGTTCCATTTCATACTACAAGCCGTAGAAACTTATTGCAACCTTTTTCATCAAGCTTTCACACTTTTTTTACAAACCCCGAACCCCCTGTCATTCTGCGGGCCCACTGGAATAGTTGTGCAATGTGTTGCTTTTTTGATACTGTTTCTGCACATTTTACACACATTTTTGATTTATTCTTAGAGCCGTTCCCCAAGGGCACCCGTTCGAGGGCCAGGGGGCAAACCGTTTTTTTGAAAAGGAGAACTTGAACATGAAACTTTCTGCAAAAATTTTGAGTCTGGCCTGCGTGGCCGCCCTGGCTGCCGGCCTGGTGGCCTGCGGCGATGATAAGAGCGCTTCCACTCCCGCCTCCACCCCTGCTTCCAGCAGCGTGAGCGAGCCCGCCAGCACCCCCGAGAGCACCCCGGCCGAAAGCGAACCCACCAGCGGCGAGGGCGAGCCTGCCGCCAGCGGCTCTGAGAGCCAGCCTGCGGAGAGCGCCGTGAGCCAGCCCGCGGGTGATTCGGGCGCCCTGATGGCCGATCCCGCCGCCGGCAGCCAGCCCGCCGGCTCTTCCTCCCAGGCGTAACCTGTCAAAAAATCCCCCGGGGCCGCTCCAAAACGGCCCCGGGGGATTTCTATTTTAAACGGCCCGTTCCAGGCGCATCACCGCCACGGTGATATCGTCCGGCCGGCCGGCGGAACCGGCGCGGGCCAGGGCCGTATCGGCCAAAATGTCCGCGATCTCCTGGGGGGTGTTGCCCACGGCGGCGCACAGCTCCAGCTGCTGGGCCACCCAGGTGCCGCCATCCGTCAGGGCGCCGTCGCTCACCAGCACCACCAGCTGATCCTCGCTCAGGGTCAGGGCGTCCTGCTGGCCCACCACCCGGCTCAGGATCCCCACCGGCAGGCTGCTGCCCTCCACCGTCTCGGTTTTGCCGCCCCGCACCACAAACGTGGGGCACCCGCCCGCTTTAAAGAGCCTTGCCCGCCCGGTGAACAGATCCACCGTCACAAGATCCAGGGTGGCGCCGCTCTCCTCGTCGCTCTTTAACGCCAGGGCCACGTTCACCAAGCGCGCCGCGCTCTCGGCGCCAAACCCGGCCCGCAGCAGCTGCGCCACCAGCGCCGCCGCCAGCGCCCCGTCGATCGCCGCGGGGCGCCCCACCCCCATGCCGTCGCAGAGCAGCAGGTGGGCGTTGCCGTACTGGTCGCAGAACTGCTCCACCACATCGCCGCAGGCCCCGGGCCTTGCGGCCCGGGCGGCAAGGCCGAACACCGGGCAGAAGACCGCCTGTTCCGTGAGGGTCAGGGTGGTAAGCGGCCCTCCGTGATCCACCCGGAACTGCCCCAGGGGCCGGTGGCAGATGCGCCCTGCCTCCGCCCGCAGCTCTTCCAGTTCAGGCGGCGCAAAGCTGGTGCGGTTCACGGTCACGCTGGCCCGCAGCCGGCCCGCCGGGTCGTATCCCACCTGGGTTTCCAGCGGTTCCAGCCCCACCGAGGCAAACAGCGCCGCCAGCCGCGCGGTCTTGCCCTCGTCCGGCGCCACGGCCTGGCCAAGCTGGCCCGCCATCTGGCTGAGCGCCTGCGCCATGGCGGTGTACTGTTCGGTCAGCGCCTCCCGCATGGCCCCCGCCTTTACCCGGCTCTCGCGCCGGCTGCGGTACAGCGCATAGGCCCTGCCGGTGGCGCTGCACAGCTCCACCGGGTGGATGCACCGGCAGAACTGGCCGGGCAGTTGTTCCACGGCAGCCCGGCCCTGCTGCTCCAGCACCGGCTTCAGGCGGAAAAAGCCGTCCATGGTGGTGCTGTAATCCTCCACCCAGCACCGCTCCTTGCGCCCGCAGCTCCGGCACAGCTCTTCGGCCACATGGTCCGCCACCCAGTTGTAGCTCTCGCCTTTTTTGGGCAGCGCCTCATAGACCTGGTTCACGGTGTCGGCAATGCCGGTCAGGGCCTGCGCCACGCTCTCCAGCTGGTTCACCGCGCCCGCCACCCGGGGCCGCTGCCCCGCACCGCTCACCGCCTCGGCCTGGCCCGGCAGGGCCGCCAGCCAGCGCCGCGGCAGGGCAAAAAAGCCCGCCTCGCCCAAGGCGGCGCTGCCCAAAAACCCCAGCGCCGCAATGCCGTCCGGTGCGGCCAGGCTGCCGAACACGCTCAGCGCCAAAAACACCGCGCCGCTGCCCAGCTTTTCCCCGGGGGTGAAATAGGCCGCCGCCAGGCAGCCCGCCGCCAGGCCCAGGCAGGCAAAGCACAGGGCCGGGTCGGCGGCCGCCAGCACCGCGCCGCCCGCCACGGTAAGCAGCGCGCAGTCCCGCAGGCGGCCGCGGTACGCAAAGGCCAGCCCTGCAGCGCCCAGCGCCGCCACCCCAAGGTTAAGCGGCCCCGCGGGTGCCGCCGCCAGGGCGGGCAGCGCCGCAAGCCCCAGCAAAAACGCCGTGCCCGAGAGCGGCCCCGCGGCCAGGGCGCGCTCCTTGCCGCTTTGGCGCAGCGCCCAGCCCGTGCCCGCAGCCAGCAGCGCGTCGCCCAGGGTGCCCATCGCGGCGGCCGGGGTCGACAGCCCGCTCACCGAGAGCATCAGCTGCACCGCCAGCAGGGTGCCGCAGCCCCCCACCGCGCCCGGCGCGAACTTTTCCTTAAAAAGCCAGCGCCCGGCCAGGGCCGCTGCCACCGCGGCCAGATACCGCAGCCCCTCGGTCAGCGGCAGCAGCGCCAGGTAGCCAACAGCCGCGCCCGCTGCGCCCGCCGCCGCAAAGCTTTGCCCGGCCCCCAGCACAAACGCCAGCCCAAAGGGGTGCAGCCCCCCGAACACGCCGCCTGCCGCCAACACAAAACCGCCCGCGCCCGCCGCCAGCTGCCACAGCGTGGGGCCGGCTGCGCCAAGCCAGCGGCGCAGCTTTGCTTCCCGCAATTTTTCCATCCAGTTCCACCTCGTTTTCACTGTTTTGGGGCGCTCCGCCGCGCTCCCATGCAAAAAGGGCGGCATGGGCCGCTCCTCGTCTGCATACAGTATAGGATGTGCCTCTGCGCGTTTTTTGCCGCAGGTCATGGAACCGACAAAAGGGGATAAAAAGGGCTCCGTGCCGCAGCATTGCGGCACGGAGCCCTCACTTTTTCTGTTTTGCGGGCATTACAGGGCGGCCAGGGCGGCGCGCAGCCGCCCCAGGGTCTCCTCCCTGCCCAGCATCGCGGCCAAGTCTGTGCCGCCGCCGGGGGTGCGCTGCTTGCCCGAAAGGGCGATTCCCAGGGGGTACAGCAGCCAGCCGTTCTTCACCTCCAGCTCCTCCGCCTTGGCCGCGCAGGCCGCAAAAATGGCGTCCCGGTCCCAGGCGTTTAGCCCCTCCAGTACCGGCAGCAGCGCCTCCAGGGCCTGTTTTGCGGTCTCCGGGGTGGTCTTCTGTTTTTTGTTGGCGTACAGCTCCGGGCCGTAGGGCAGCACCGCGTCAAAGAAATCCAGCTGCTCCGGGATCTCGCCCAGCACCTCGCACCGGGGCTGCAGGTTCCGGCACAAAAGCTCTCGGTCGATGGGCCGGCGCACCGCCCGGTCGATCCAGGGGTCGGCCAGGGCGCGGAACCGTTCGGCGGGCAGGCGGCGGATGTACTCGGCGTTGATGGCCCGCAGCTTTGCCGGGTCAAAGATGGCCGGGCTCTTGCTGATGCCGCTCTCGTCGAACAGGCGCACCATCTCGTCCAGGGTGAAGATCTCCTCCTCGCCCTTGGGGCTCCAGCCCAGCAGCAAAATGTAATTGAGCACCGCCTCGCTCAGGTACCCCTTGGCAATCAAATCCTGGTAGGAGGCGTCGCCGTTGCGCTTGGAAAGCTTGTTCTGCGCGTCCTTCATCACCGGCGGGCAGTGGATGTAAACCGGCAGCTCCCAGCCGAACGCCTGGTACAGAAGGTTGTACTTGGGCGTGCTGGAAAGATACTCGGACCCGCGGATCACGTGGGTGATGCCCATCAGGTGATCGTCCACCACGTTGGCAAAGTTGTAGGTGGGCATGCCGTCGGTCTTGATCAGGATCTGGTCCTCCAGCTCGGCGTTGTTCACCTCAATGCGGCCGTACACCGCGTCGTCAAAGCCCGTCACTCCCTCGCGGGGCATCTTCTGCCGAATCACATAGGGCAGCCCCTCGGCCAGCTTTTTCTGCACCTCACTGGGGCTCAGGTCGCGGCAACAGCCGTCGTAATGGCCCACCACCGCGCCCGCGGCCTTTTGCTCGGCGCGCATGGCCTCCAGCCGCTCCGGGGTGCAAAAGCAGTAGTAGGCCCCACCCTTTTCCACCAGCTCCTCGGCATACTTTTTAAACATGCCCATGCGCTGGCTCTGGATATAGGGGCCCACCGGGCCCCCAATGTCCGGGCCCTCGTCCCACACAAGGCCGGTCTGGCGCAGGGTGTCGTAAATAATGTCCACCGCGCCCTCCACATAGCGCTCCTGGTCGGTGTCCTCAATGCGCAGCAAAAAGGAACCGCCCTTGCTTTTGGCCTTCAGGTAAGCGTACAGGGCGGTGCGCAGGTTTCCCACATGCATATAGCCTGTGGGGCTGGGCGCAAAGCGGGTGCGGACGGATTCATTCGGCATGATTTTCGGCTCCTTTATCGTTTGGCGGCCGGCGGGCGCGCGGCCGCCGCAAAATTCCTTTCCCATTCTAAACGCTGGGGCGTGGTTTGTCAATTTGGCGGTTTGCAAAAAGCCGCCTTTTTCCTTATAATAGGTACTATTGTAACCTGCGTATCAAAAAAGGAGGCTTGTATGACCTTCCTCTCGCTCTCATTTGCTGCTTTTGCGGCCCTGGTGTTCGCCGCCTGGTGGGGCGCGCCCGCAAAGGCCCGCCCCCTGGTGCTGGCCGCGGCAAACCTTGTGTTCGCCCTCTCGCTGGGCCTGCACGCCCTGGCCGCTTTGCTGGCGGTCTCGGCCCTCAGCTGGGCGGCCGGGCTGTGGCTGGCCCGCAGCCCGCGCAAAGCGGCCCTGGCGGTGGGGTGCGCGGGCTGCCTTGCGCCCCTGCTCGCCTATAAATACCTCGCCCTGGCAGCGGCCGCCCTGGGCTGGCCCGGGCTTTTTGCAGGGCTGGCCGCCCCGGCCGGCATCAGCTTTTACACCTTCAAGGCCGTGGCCTATCTCGCCGAGGTCTATAAGGGCCGCCTGCGGCCGGAAAAAAGCGCTCTGCACTATTTCAACTACACCGGCTTTTTTGCCCAGCTGGCCAGCGGGCCGATCCAGGCCCCCGGCAGCCTGCTGCCCCAACTGGCCGCCCCGCCCCCGCGCTTTGACCGCGCGCTGGCCCTTGGCGGCTGTGTGCGCCTTTGCTGGGGCCTGTTTTTAAAAAAATGCCTGGCCGACCCGCTGGCAGGCTACCAGGGCGCCCTGGCCGACCCCGCGCACTACTACGGCCTGAGCGTGGCTTGGGCCCTGCTGGCCTTCAGCCTGCAGCTCTATTTCGACTTTGCAAGCTATTCCCAGCTGGCCATCGGCCTGGCAAACCTTCTGGGCTTTGAAACCGGGGAAAACTTTTTGAGCCCCTATTTTTCCCGCAGCATCGGCGAATTTTGGCGGCGCTGGCACATCAGCCTTTCAGCCTGGCTGCGCAATTACATCTACATCCCCCTGGGCGGCAGCCGCCGGGGCAAGGCCCGCCTGGTGCTGGCCACCATGGCCACCTTCCTGGTTTCCGGCGCGTGGCACGGCGCCGCGGGCGGGTTCCTTGTGTGGGGGGCGCTGCACGGCGTTTACCTGCTTGCAGGGCGCCTCACCCGCGCCGCGCGCGGCCGCGTTTGGGCCGCGCTGGGCCAGGGCGAGCACAGCCCGCTGCGCAGCGCCGTGAGCTGGGCGTTCACCCTGCTCCTGGTGTTCGGCGCCTGGCTGTTCTTCGTCACCGGCACCCTGCCCGCCGCGCGGCAGGCCCTGGCCGCTTTGTTTTCGCCCTTCCCGTTCAGTGTGCAGTACCTCAAAGAGAGCATCACGCTGCTGGGCTTCACCCCTGCCATTTTGGTGCGGCTGGGGCTGTTCACGGCGCTGACCGCCCTGGTGGACTGGCTGTCCCGCGGCGTGGGCTTCGGGGCATGGGCGGCGGCGCAGCGCCCCTGGGTGCAGGCGGCGCTGTGTTATGTGTGCGTGTTCGCCAGCCTGTTCTTCGGCGCGGCGGGCGCGCTGCCCAACATCTATTTTGCCTTTTGATTGAAAGGAGCGGCCCGTGAAAAAATTTTTGGCAATTGTGGCGCTGTTCCTGGCGCCGGTGGCGCTGGTGGTGGGCGTGTTTGCAGGCGCCGTGTACGCCAGCGGCGAGTGGCGCACCGAAGAGGAGATCGCCGGCCGTGTTCTGGCGGGCGAACCGGCCTTTCTGGGCCTTGCCTACCGGGACAACACCCGCTATTACAAGCACCTTGTGGCCAGCGGCAAAGCCGCGGGCCTGCTGGTGCTGGGCACCAGCCGCAGCATGCAGTTCCACAGCGAGTTTTTTACTTCGCCCAGTTTTTACAACGCGGGCGGCGGCGCCAACTATGTGCACGAATACCGTTTTTTCCTGGAAAACCTGCCCGAGGCCTCTCTGCCCGATACCCTTGTGCTGGTGCTGGACCAATATTTTTTCCAGGAGGGCTGGTCCGCCGCGGAAACGCTGCCCCAACTGGACTACAGCCACTATCCCTTTAACGCCGGCGCGGCCCTCACCCGCTCGCTGCAGGACTGGGCGGGCGGCAAATACAGCCTGCGCGCCGCCCTTGCCCCCGCGCCGAACACCTACGGCATGGCCGCCGTGGGCCGGGGCAGCGGCTTTTATGCAGACGGCAGCTACAGCTACGGCCGCCTGCTGGATCACCCTGAGGAAGGTTCCGACGTCGCCTTTCACGACAGCTTCGACCGCATCCAGCGCGGCGTGAACCGCTTTGAATGGGCGGCCGAAGTCTACGGGCCCAGCCTGGAAGAAATGGACCGGCTGCTTGCCTTCTGCAGCGGGCACGGCATCCGGGTGGCGGCGGTGATCCCGCCCTATGCGCCCAGCGTGTACCTGCGCATGGCCGAAAGCGGCAACTACGGTTATCTCTCCCTGCTGCCCGCCGCGCTGCGCGAATGCTTCGCGCCCTATGGCTTCGAGGTGTTCGACTTTACCTACATGCCCGACACCCTGGACGCCGAGTATCTCGACGGCTACCACGGCGGCGACCGGGTCTACGCCCGGCTCACCCTGGAGCTGGCGGCCCAAAGCAGCCTTTTGGCCGGCCAGATCGACACCGGCTACCTCACCGCCGCTTTGGCCCCCAGCGGCAACCCCCTGCGCCTGGCAAGCGCCGGCTGAATCCCCGCTTGCGCCGCCTTTTGCGGCGGTATATAATAGACCATAAGACACAGCGCGCGGCCGTGACGCCGCGCCGCAGAAACGAGGCAGAAAACAATGAGTGAAACCCCTTTGCGCAAGCCGCGCATTTTATCCGGCATCCAGCCCACCGGCACCTTTACCCTGGGCAACTACGTGGGGGCGGTGCGCAACTGGGGCGCGCTGCAGCAGGAATACGAGTGCCTTTACATGGTGGCCGACCTGCACGCGCTGACCGTGCGCCAGGAGGCCGCGGCCCTGCGCCGCCAGACCCGCGAGGCCGCAGCCATGCTGCTGGCGGCCGGCATTGACCCGGGGCGCAGCATCCTGTTCGTGCAGAGCCACGTGCCCGCCCACGCGCAGCTGGCATGGGTGCTGTCCTGCAACACCCAGTTCGGCGAGCTGTCCCGCATGACCCAGTTCAAGGACAAAAGCGCCAAGCATGCCGACAATGTGAACGCCGGCCTGTTTACCTATCCCGCCCTTATGGCGGCGGATATCCTGGTCTACAACGCGGACCTGGTGCCGGTGGGGGTGGATCAAAAGCAGCATCTGGAGCTGACCCGCAACGTGGCACAGCGCTTCAACAATCTTTACAGCCCCACCTTCACCGTGCCCGAACCCTACATCGGCAAAACCGGCGCCAAGATCATGAGCCTGCAGGAGCCGGAAAAAAAGATGAGCAAATCCGACACAAACGCGAACAGCTTTATCCTGATGACCGACGACGCCGACACCATCCTGCGCAAGTGCAAGCGCGCCGTGACCGACTCCGAAGGCGTGGTCCGCGCGGCGGACGATAAGCCCGGCGTGACCAATCTCATGAGCATTTACGGCGTGCTCACCGGCAAAAGCTTCGGGGCCATCGAGGCCGAATTTGCCGGCCAGGGTTACGGGGCCTTCAAGGAGGCGGTGGCCGCTTCCATCATCGACGCTTTTGCCCCCATCCAGGCCGAATATGCCCGCATCCTGGCAGACAAGGCATATCTCGACGGCGTGCTCAGCCAGGGCGCCGCGCGTGCCGCAGGCCTGGCTCAGCGCACCCTCACCAAGGTCTACAAAAAAGTCGGCCTGCTTCAGCTCTGATCGGCCGTTTTGGCCCATAACCCCTTAAAACGGGGTAAATACAAGCATTTTCACCAAACATTCTCCTCTTTTTTCGTATAAAAACTTTTTCTTGGCCCGTTTGCCATATATTGACATATATGGTTTCATGCACTATAATAAATATGTCGAAACGCAAAAGAGCGTTTTGATTCGGCAGGAGAATCCAAAAATTTCAATTGTTAAAGGAGTAGGGAAATTATGAAATCCACTGGCATGGTACGCAAAATCGACAGCTTGGGCCGCATTGTGCTGCCCATCGAACTCCGCCGCGTGCTGGAGATCAACGAGGACGCATCCCTGGAGATCTATGTGGACGGCGACCAGATCGTGCTGAAGAAATATCAGCCGGCCTGCGTGTTCTGCGGCGAAGCAAAAAACGTGACCCAATTTAAGGGGCGCAATGTGTGTGAGGAATGCCGCAGCGCCATCGCGGGGCTGTAAACGTTTCCTGCGCAAACGCAAACAAAAACCGGCCCGTACGGGCCGGTTTTCTTGTATGTACCCTCAATGCAGGTCAGCGGGGCTTCGTTTATTCGCTCTGGCCGATGCGCCCCTCGCTGGTCTTGATCAGGTTGAACAGGCTGGTGGCATAAAGCGGGTAATCGCGGGTCAGGCTTTCGGTGGTCATGGCAAAGCAGCTGGCGTCCTTCAGCGCCGGGCCCGCGCCCATTTCCTCCCCGGCCAGCGTGGCCTCCACATTTGCCTGGGCCGTATTCATGGCAGCCGATGAGTAGCCCTGCCACCTGGCGCGGCTCACCCGGAACATGCTGGCCGCATTCTTCGGCGCGGCCGAGTAAACCAGCCGGAACATTTTATAGACCGCCAGCATCAGGTAGGCGCTCACCTCGGTCACAAGGCCCTTGTCCGGGCAGGCCGAGAGCTTGTCGAACAGGATGTTCAGGCTGTTCGAGATCAGCTTTTTATTGAGGGTGGGCAGCACGCTGCCCTTGTAAATGCTGTCCTTTGCGGTTTCGGGGCTGGGGATCTCCTCCACCGTCAGGGTCAGGCCGCTGCGGTCCGCGCTGCGCCCCAAAAGGTAATCGCAGGACACGCCGTAATAGTCGGCCACACGCACCACAAAATCCAGGCCGCATTCCCGGATGCCCTTTTCGTAATGCGAAAGCAGCGCCTGCGATACCCCCAGGTCGGCTGCCGCCTGTTTCTGGGTGATGCCCCGCTCTTTGCGGAGCAGGGTGATGATCCGGTTGAACTCCATCGACATTATGACCGACCTGCCTTTATCCTAGATGATTCCGCCCTCCGGGCCCCGCAACGGCCCCGAAAAACACAATTACGTAGTGTAAATTATAAAACAGCGAAAACACTTTGTAAATACATTTTTCGCCAAAATCCTCCCTCGCTTTTCGTATGTTTTGTCCATCGCTTGACAGGTTCAACTAGATGTATGATAATAGCGGGGAAGCTATTTCTAAATGTTGTGTCGGGCGGGGCCGCAGCGGCCCCCTGTGTAACCAATTTGTAATTATTTTTTGCGCGCTTTTGCGCCGAAGGATGGATAAAATTGAAGACCTTTAAACTTCATCTGGTCCGCCATGGGCTTACCCAGGGCAATCTGGACGGCCTGTATCTGGGCAGCGGCACCGACCTGCCCCTATGCCCTCAGGGCCGGGAGCAGCTGGAACAGCTTGCCGCCCGTTTTGCTTACCCCCAGCCGGGTACCGTGTTTACCTCGCCCCTGGCCCGTGCCGCGCAGACCGCCGAGCTTTTATTCCCCGCCGCACAGCACCGGCTGGAGATCCAGCAGCTTCGGGAGGCGGGTTTTGGTGTGTTCGAGGGGCGCAGGGTGGAGGACCTTGTAAAGGACGCGGACTTTGCGCGCTGGATGGACCCCGCAGCAGGTTTTACCCCCCAGGGGGCAGAACCCACCCCACAATTTCACAGCCGCTGCGCTGAAACGCTGATGAAATTGTTTGAATACATGATGAAAGCGGGCGTGCCCGAGGCCGCCTGCGTGACCCACGGCGGGGTCATCATGAGCATGCTGGCGCAGAAAGCGCTGCCCCTCCGCCGCCCGGAGGACTGGATGGCCGACCCCGGCTGCGGCTATACCGTGCAGACCGATCCCGCCCTGTGGATGCGCGACGGTTTGGTGGAGGCTGTGCAGGTCCTGCCCTTGGGTTACCTGGACGAGCCATAAAACAGTAAAAAAGCGCGAATGATATACATATAGTATAGCATTCGCGCTTTTTTGGATACTTTGCGGGGCAAAAACGCTGCCTTATCGTTCTGTCAGGCCACTCCCAGCACCAAAATCGTGCACAGCATCCCCAGAATCCCCGCCAGGATGGTCAGGCTGTTCAGGCAGCCGGCCAGCCCGGCGTCTCCCCCGCATTTTACGGTAAAGGCCGGCGCAATGACCGAAGCCGGGGCAAACACCATCACTGCCAGCACCTGCCGGATGGGCAGGCTGAAGGGCAGAAGCTGATACATCGCCACAGCCAGCAGCACCGCCGAGCCCAGCCGCAGCCCCAGAACCAATCCCATCTGGCGCAGGTAGCCGGGCTTCAGGTCCACCTCAAACATCATTCCCACCATCAGCATGGCCACAAAGGGGTTTGCCGCCGCGATCGGGCTGATAAAATCCACCGCTCCCTGCGGAATGGCAACTCCCGCCACCACCAGCACCAGCATGGCCAGGTAGGTGTCGAACGGGACCGAAGAAAACAGCCGCCTGGCCGCGTCCTTTACACTCAGCCGCTGCCCGCCTGCCCGCAGCCAGGCGCTGGTGAACGCATAGCTGCCGCCGGTGCACATGATGGCGTTGCCCACATCAAACAGGCAGGCCCCCACCACCGCCTGGGGCCCCAAAAAGCTCTGCACAAACGGCAGCGCAAAGGCGCCGATGTTGTAGCCCGGGCAGTTCAGCAGAAACAGCGCCCGGGTGGGCGCCGCCTGCCGCCGGCTGGCCAGCAGCCCCACGCCCATCATGAGCCAGTTCAGCAAAAATGCCAGCACCGGGATCAACAGCAGCTGTGCCGACCACTCCATGGCCGCAAAATTGGTGATGACCGCTGCGGGCAGGGTGAGGTTCAGCACCACCTTGCTCAGGACCGCATAGTCCTTTTTCCCAAACACCCCAAAGCGCTTGAGCAGATATCCCGCCGCCAGAATGAACAAAAAAGCCGATGATTTTGCAAGTACAGCTCCCATGGGCCGCCCTCTCCCCCGCAATAAAATTCGCATGCAAAAAACACTTTCGGATATGCGAATACAAGAATACCACGTCGGCCGCCAAAAATCCATTCTTTTTCCCAAAAATTCCCGGCTTCCTCTCCTTCTCCCACAAAGTGCCGGGAATGTGCTATAATAAATAAAAATCATTGTCTTGCCCCGTGCGGCAGGGTTTGTTTCCCTTTCCCGCAAGCGGAGCGGCGTTTTTCACCTGAAGTAAAGGACGTGTTTTATGGCCCCACTCTCTCATCCTGTGTCCACCATTCGGACCCAGGTATACGACATCATCAAGCAGAATATCTGCGACGGGGTATATACCCCGGGCCAGCGCCTGCAGGAAACCGAGCTTGCCGCCTCGCTGCATGTGAGCCGCAGCCCCATCCGCGAGGCCCTGCGCCAGCTTGCCAGCGACGGCCTGGTGGAGGAATTCCCCAATCGGGGGGTCTTCGTAAAGGAGTTCACCGCCCACGATATCCAGGAGGTGTTCGATGTGCGCGTGCTGCTGGAAAGCTATGCCATCCTGCACTCGCCCGCCCACATGACCCCAGCCCGCATGGAAGAGCTCATGGGCTATCTGGATCAGCTGGAGCACTACCACCAGCAGGACCAGCTGGAGGATTATATCCGGGTGGATGCCCAGCTGCACCAGGCCATCATCCGCCTGGGGGGCAACCGTGTGGTGGAACAGATGTACGAGCGGGTGCACTCGCTGATCCAGCAGTTCCGCATCTATTCCCTCACCTCCAAACAGCGGTTCGACGAATCGGTGGTGGAGCACCGCACCGTGGTGCACTGCCTGCTCACCGGCAACGTGGAGGAAGCCGATCGGGTGAACCAGGCCCACCTGACCCTTGCGCGGGACAAGATCGGCGATTATTTAAACAGCCAGGCCGGCCGTACCGCCGCGCCGTGAACACCCAGTGCAGATTTTAAGGGGGAAAGAAAGCATGACGATCCGAACCGCCACCATGGCCGACCTGCCCCGGGTGACCCAGTTGGAGGCGGCCTGCTTTCCCGCAGCCGAGGCAGCCACCGAGGCCTCTTTCCGGGCCCGGCTGGCCCATTATCCAAACCATTTTTGGCTGCTGGAAGAGGGCGAAGCCCTTGTCGGTTTTGTGAACGGCATGGCAACAAACGAGCCGCACCTCACGGACGAGATGTACACCCGCGCCGCCCTGCACAGCGAAAGCGGCGCCTGGCAGATGATCTTCGGGGTCAACACCCACCCGGCCTATCGCCGCCGCGGCTGCGCGCAGCGCCTGCTGCAGCGGGTGATCGCCGACGCAAAAGCCCAGGGCCGCAAGGGCCTGGTCCTCACCTGCAAGGAGGCGCTGATCCACTACTACGCAAAATTCGGTTTTCTGGACGAAGGAGTTTCTTCTTCACAGCACGGCGGCGCCGTGTGGCACCAGATGCGCCTCACCTTTTAAGCCTATTCCCGCGCAGGCGGCCAAAGCGCCGCGGGCCCCCGCGTACGGGGGGCCCGCGGCATCCTGCGCAAACAAAGGCCCCCGGCGGATACCGCCGGGGGCCTTTGTTTGGATTACACATTCCCTTTTACCGCATCGCCCCGGGGGCGCGGCTGCACGCCGGCCCCCAAAGCGGGTACTGCTTGAGGTATCAGTGGATAAAGATGCTCGCAATGCAGATGATGATGGAACCCACCACAGGCACGGCGATGGAGCCGATGGTCCAGGTCTTCAGGCTGGTCTTGATGTCCATGCCGCTGAAGTTGGTCACCACATGGAAATAGCTGTCGTTCAGGAACGAGGGGCACATGGAGGTCATACAGATCGCCAGGCCCGCCAGGTAGGGGTTCACGCCCAGGGTCAGCAGCATGGGGGCGATGATGGCCGAGCCGGTGATCATCGCGGTGGTGCCGCTGCCCTGCGGGAAGCGCATGATGGTACCGATCAGCAGGGGCACCAGGATGCCGGGGATGCCCACAGCCACAATGCCGTCGGCCATGATCTGCGCGGCGCCGGTGGCCTTCACAACAGCGCCCAGGGCGCCGCCGGCGGCGGTGATCATCACAATGGGGCCGGCGTCCTTCAGGGCGTCGTTCATCATGCCGTTCACGGTCTTTTTGTCCAGCTTGCCAGCCAGCACAAAGGCGCCCAGGCACAGCGCGATGAACAGGGCGATGACCGGGTTGCCCAGGAAGGTGACGATCTGGCCGATGAGCTGGCCCTTCAGCGCGGTCTGGCTGACCACGGTGTTCGCAAGGATCAGCACCACGGGCAGCAGCAGGATGGTAAAGCTGATGCCGGCGCCGGGCAGTTTTTCGGTGCTCAGCAGGTCTTCAAAGTCCTTGTTTTCCAGATCCTTGCCGCTTTTGATCTTCGCGTCGATCTTGTCCAGCACCGCCAGCTGCGCGTCGGTGTATTTGGAGCGGTCGATCTCGTAGGGAACCACGAAGTCGGGGTATTTGTTGCCGAACCAGCGGAACAGATAGATGGAGAAAACAAATACGGGGATCGAGAGCAGCAGGCCGTAGATGATGAACATGCCCAGGTCCATGGCGATGCCCTCGTTCTGGAAGGTGCTCACCACGGCCAGGGGGCCGGGGGTGGGCGGAACCAGGAAGTGGGTGATGTACAGGCCCATGCCCAGGATGCCGCCCAGGCCCACCATGGATTTTTTGGTCAGGCGGCTGAACTCCTTGGCCAGGCTGGACAGGATCACAAAGCCGGAATCGCAGAACACGGGGATGGATACCACGAAGCCGGTGAGGCCCAGCACCACGTCGGCGCGCTTGACGCCCACGAGTTTCAGGATGGTCAGAGCCATGCGCTTGGCAGCGCCGCTCTTCTCCAGGAAGATGCCCATGATGCAGCCGAAGCCGATCACAATGCCAATGCTGGCCATGGTGCCGCCGAAGCCGCTGGTCACGGTGCTCACGGCCACGCCCAGCAGGCTGCCGCCCTCGTTGCCGGTGCCCACCAGCAGCGCGTTGCCGGACAATACGCCGATCAGAATGGCAGAAATGATCAGCGAGGGGAATGCGTGCATGCGGGTGAAGATGATCAGACCCATCATCACCACAACGCCGATCAGCATCGCAATAACTGGATTCATAAGATTCACTCCTTCATTGTGTTGCAGGGTTGTTTGGCGGAATGTGTAACGATATCCCTGGCGCGCGCCGGCGCGCCCGAACACTGGTTTTTACGGGCCTTCTGTTTTCCTCCTCGGGAAAACAGAAAAGCGGGGCCCCGCTTTGGGCGTTCCCGGTCAGATGACCGGGCCCAGGCAGTGGATGTCGATGGCGCTGAAATACTGGATGGCCTCGTTTTTGGTCATCTCGCCCGACAGGGTGCGCAGAAGCTTTGCAAACGCCTCCTCGCCCACCTGGTCGATGGTCTTCTCGCCGGTAATGATCAGCCCGGCGTTCAGGTCCATGTCCTGTTCCATGCGCTGGTAGGTGTTGGGGTTGCCGCACACCTTGATCACCGGCATGCTGGGGAAGCCCTGCGGCGCGCCCCGGCCGGTGCTGAACATCATGAACTGCGCGCCCGTGGCGGCCATACCGGTCAGGATCTCGGGCTCGCGGCCCGGGGTATCCTTGATCCACAGGCCCTTTTCGTTTGTCACAAACTCCGGGTAATCCAGCACGCCCTGAATGGGTCTTGTGCCGGATTTCACAATGGCGCCCAGGGTCTTTTCCTCAATGCTGGAAAGGCCGCCGGCAATGTTGCCGGGGGTGGGCTGGCCCTTGCGCATATCACAGCCGATTGCCTTGGCGCGGGCCTCCATTTTTTCCACGATCTCCAGGATCTTGTCGCCTACCTCTTTGCTCACGGCCCTGCGGGCAAGCAGATGCTCGCCGCCGATAAACTCGGTGGTTTCGCCGAAGATCACCGTGGCGCCCAGATCCACCAGCTTGTCGGCCACGTAGCCGATCACGCAGTTCGAGGCCATGCCGCTGGTGGTGTCGGAAGCGCCGCACTTGATGGCCATCACAATGTTCGAAACGTCCACCGGCTGGCGCTGCATGCCGGACGCGGCAATCACCATGCGGCGGGCGATGTCGGTGCCGGCCTGGATGGCCTTGCTCACACCGCCCAGCTCCTGAATGTGAATGATCTCCACCGGCTTGCCGGTGGCCGCGATCTCGCGCACCATGCGCTCGTGGTCGGTGCCCTCGCACCCCAGGCTCACCACAAGCACGCTGGCCAGGTTCGGGCTTTTGCCCAGGCTGATCAGGGTGTCGGTGACCCGCTCCAGGTCCGGCGGCATCTGGCAGCAGCCCTGGTGGTGCAGGTAGGTGATGGTGCCCTGCACCTGGCGGCAGATCGCCTGGGCCACGTCGTTGGCGCAGGTCACACTGGGAATAACGGCTACATAGTTGCGGGCGCCCACCTTGCCGTCCGGGCGCACATACCCCATAAATTCCATCGTGTCTTACTCCTTCCAGTCGCCGCGGCCGCGCATGCTGTCCAGATTGTGGATGTGCACGTATTCGCCTTTTTTGATCTCTTTGGTGGCAATGCCGATCTCCTCGCCGTACTTCATGATCAGCTCGCCCACATGGATGCCGCGCACCGCGATCTTGTGGCCATAAGGCACGTCGCCCATGACCGTGACCACCTCGCTCTCGCCGCGCTTGTCGCGCACCTCCACCTCGGTGCCGTCCACAATGCCCTCGGCAAAAATAGTGGCCACATTGTCCTTGTCGCTCACTTTCAGCGCCAGTTTCAAATCCATTGCTCTTTCTCCTTTTTTCTCACCGGGTCAGCCTTTTACCGCCAGCACACTCACGCCGTCCGGAATGACCACCACGCTGGCATCCCTGCCCTTGATGCCGTAGGCGATCTCCAGCGCCTCGTCCGGGCTCGACGCCGGGATCATGTTGGCCCTGCGCACCAGCTCATGATCCAGGTAGGTAGTGACCAGAATGACCTTGTGCTTTTTCAGAATGCGGGAATAAATCTGCGGGCACCACTGTTCGGAGATGGTTTCCTTCGGGGGAATCTTGGAAAGATAAGCGTCGATCTCGTCCACGCTGCCCAGAGTGATGAGCCGCTCAAAGTTTGTGCCGCCCATTCCCTCGCAGCAGGAACAGCACATGATAATCACGCCGTCTTCGCCGGCGCAGGCCTCCGCGGTAGCCACCGCCTTGGGGCTCTGGTAAAGGTTCTGGTCCAGCGGGTATCCGCCGTTGCTGGTTACCACAATGTCCCCTTCAATGGAGGGGCACTGGCTCTGCTCGCGGATGAACTGCACACCTGCGGCGTGCGCGCCCTCCAGATCACCGGCCCAGGCAGCCACAACCTTTTTCTCCCCGTCCAGCGCCACGTTCAAAATGAACTGGGTGTTCACCGCCCGCGCCGCGCAGATCATATCCGTGTGGATGGGGTTGCCCTCCAGCACGCCGGTGGTGGAATGGATGTCTGCAATGGCCTTGTAGCTGTGGTTCTCGTTCACCGTGGCCGCGTTGCAGATACCGGGCAGAATGCTTTTGCGCCCGCCCGAAAAGCCCGCGAAAAAGTGCGGTTCAATAAACCCCTCGCACAGCAAAAGATCGCAGTCCACGGCTTCCCTGTTGCAGAAAAACTCGGCCCCGCTGGGCAGATCGCACACCTTCACAAAATCCTCGTCCTTGAAGGCGTTGTTCACCACGATGCGCTCCTGATCCACGATCGTGTCGCCGAACATGCGGCGCTGCTCCTCCTCGGTGGTGGGGCGGTGCAGGCCGGTGGCGATCAGAATGGTGATCTCCGCGTCCGGGCTGCCCTTGCGCAGCTCGGCCAGCAGAATGGGCAGGGTCAGCTTGCTGGGCACCGCCCGTGTGTGATCGCTGGTCACAAGCGTGATCTTTTTTTTGCCCCTTGCCAGCTCGCACAGCGGCGGCGTGCCCACAGGGTGCGCCAGCGCGTCGCGCACCAGCTCCGCCTCGCCCATGGGGGGCTTGTACTGGTGCATCTTTGCGGTAACCACCGCTTTGAGATTTGCCTCGTCCACATGCAGCTCCAGGCTGGAGGTGTAGTACGGGATCTTGATGGTCTTCATCCAATTCCTCCTTCATGGCAGGTTTCAGTCCATTTTCAAAATGCATGTTGTATACAATTTTTTCTTTCGTTAAAACTTTACCCTATTTCTCTGCATATGTCAACAGGGTACGACCCGATTTGTGGATTTTATCCAAGCAAATTGTTCATTTTAACGAATCAATTTATTAATAAAAAATGAACAAAAAGCCCGCCCTGCACATTTGGCAGGGCGGGCTTTTTGAATTTTTATTTAACGGCGCAGCAGCAGCACCGCCACGTCGTTCACATTGGTGCCGGTGGGGCCGGTCATTACAAGGCCGCCCGTCTTTTGCAGCGCGTGGTAGGCATCGTTCTCCCTAAGCACCTCAAACACATCGACCCCCTGCGCTTTCAGGGCGGCTTTGGTGGTAAAATCCACATAACCGCCCGCCGCGTCGGTGGGGCCGTCGGTGCCGTCCGAGCCCACCGAGAACACCGCCGCACCGGCCAGGTCCGCAATGCCCTCGGCCGCGGCCAGCGCCAGCTCCTGGTTGCGGCCGCCCTTGCCCTTACCAGTCAAATGCACCACCGTTTCTCCCCCCGCAATAAACGCCAGCGAGTGATCCACATCCGCTTTGTAGCGGGCAATGGCCGCCAGAAACGCCCCCGCCTCCCGCGCCTCGCAGGCCAGGCTGTCGGTGAGCACCAGCGGCTCATATCCCAGCTCCCGGCAGGCCTTTTCCGCCGCCGAGCACAGCTGCCGCACACTGCCGGTGATCCTGGTTTCCACATTGTTCAGGCGCTTGGGGGTTTCCACCTCCATCAGGGCCAGCGCCTCAGGTGAAAGGCGAAGCCCGTATTTTGCCACAATGGCCTTTGCGTCTGCCGCCGTGGAGGAATCCGGGTAGGCCGGGCCGGAGGCGATCATGTCCAGCGGGTCGCCCAAAATATCCGACAGCACGATGCTGAACACCTGCGCCGGGGCGCACAGTTGGGCAAACTTGCCGCCCTTCACCGCCGAGAGGCGCTTGCGCAGGGTGTTGATCTCCACGATATCGGCCCCGCAGGCCAGCAGCTGCCGGGTCACATCCGTCAGTTCCTCTGCCGGTACCAGCGGTTTTTCAAACAGGGCCGAACCCCCGCCCGACACCAAAAACAGCACCGTGTCCTCTTCGGTCAGATCCTTTACCAGATCAATGGCGGCCTGCGCGCCCCTAAAGCTGTTTTCATCCGGCACCGGGTGGCCGGCCTCCCAGATCTCAAAGTTGGCAATGGGCCCTTTGCTGTGGCCGTACTTGGTCACCACCACGCCGGCCTCGATGCGCTCACCCAGCAGCTCGGCGGCGGTGCCGGCCATCTGCCACGCCGCCTTGCCCGCGGCCACCAGCCGCACCCGCCCCTGGTCAAAGCTGCGCCCCCCCAGGGCCTTTTTCACCGCCTGGTCAGGAAGCGCCGCCGCAATGGCCGCCTGTATGATCCTGTCTGCATCCTGGCGCAAAGTAGACATCTCTGTTTCCTCCTTCAGTTCCATCTGTGGGTTTGGAAATTGTATACAATGGTACGTCTTATTCATTATTAACACAAACCGCCGCCGCCTGCAACTGGCGTTTTCCATAAGGTTTTTCTTCAAAAATCTCTGTTTTGCGCGCAAAAGCCGCCGGGTCCACGATCAGGGGCCCGGCGGCGCGCGCTGTTGCTTATTCCTGGGGCGGGTCCTCGGGGGCCGGCTCTCCTTCGTCCGCTCCGGCGTCCGGGGCCGGTTCGCCGCCCGCCTCTTCACCCTCGGCCTCGGGGGGCTGCAGGTCCTCCAGCGGCTCGGGGGCCGGGGGCAGCGGCTGCTCGCTGCCGTCCTGCGCCAGCAGGCGCAGGGTCTGCCCCTCAAAGCCGCCCCATACCCCAATATAGGTACGGCCCGGCTCCACGGCCAGGGCCGCGCCGGCTTCGTCGAACAGCTGCACCGGGCTTTGCGGGCCGCTCTTGCTCCACCGGATGGTGCGTGCGCCCCCCTTGCTCAAATACAGCCCCTCGCCGGAAGCAAGGTCATAATTGCGGGTCACCCCGTCGTCCTTGTACCCGGCGCGGGCCATCAGCAGCACCACGTTCATAAACCGCACGCTGCCCTCTTCGGTGTTCGCGTCGGTCTGAAACTCGCCGTCCTCTTTCAGGTAATAGCGCTCCTCCGCGGGGTCGTATTCCAGCACCGCGCAGCGCTCGCTGCCATAGCCGATCTCCAGCGTGCCCCCATTCGCCGCCTGGGGCGCGCTGCCTTCGGCAAAGTGAAAAAACGTGGGCGTGGCGCCCTGTGCGCTTTGGCCATACAGCTCCAGCGCGCCGGGGATCAGATCCTTGTGGGTATACCAGCCATATTCGCTGTTGTAGGCCGCCCGGCGGGAGGAATCATAATCGAAGGCATTCACCCCCGCATATCTTCCGTCCAGCGGCTGATATGCATACAGGTTGAGCAGGTTCGAGGTGTAAACGTCGCTGCCGATGAACATGGGGATCGCGCCGAACGGCATCACCAGCTGCAAAAACACATCCCGGCCGGGGCCCACCGGGCCCGCGCGTTCCACCTGCTCACATCCCTCGTACAGGGCCATCAGTCGGCTTCCCTGCCCCTCGGTGTTCGCCTCGATCAAAATATCCGCCGTGCTGATGCCCCACTGGGGGCGGCACGCCTTGGTGTTGTAAAGCATCACAGCCACGGGCCGCATCCCCTCGGCCTTTGCCTCGCGCCCTGTGAGCGCGCTGACCCCCGGCTGCGCCGCGGGCATCTCGCCGCTCACCTGGGGCTGCTGGGGCTCGGGTTCGGGTGTAGCCACCGCCGAGGCAGGCTGCCCGCTGCCTGCGCTGCCCGCGCCGGAAGCGCCCGGCGCGCCGCAGCCCGCCAGCAGCGCCAGGGTGAGGGCCAGTGCAAAGGCCAGCGCTTGTTTGCCAAATTTCATTGCAGAAGTTCTCCTTTGTAAAACGATTCAAAAACGGGGCCTGCCGCTTGTGAGGCAGGCCCCCGGGATAAAAGATCACAGGGAAAATGGGGGTTAATCGTCGCTCTCCTGGAAGGTTTCGCTCGTGGGGGCTTCCTGGGTTTCCTGGGCAGTGGCAAGCGGTTCCCATTTAAAATTGCCCAGTTCGTCCTGGTCCACCACCGTTACATAGCTCTTGCCGCAGTTGATGTAAAAAGGCTCCTCGGTGTCAAACGTAACCAAACGCAGGGCTTCCAGATCCGTGCCCTTCTGCCAGCGGATCAGCTCGATCTTGCCTCCGTAGCAGTAGTAGCCCACTCCGCCCCACTCATAGATAGCTTCCTGCAGATCCTTGGCCTCGTGGCCGGGGTATACGTGGATGTCGGTGAACAGCACGATCAGGTTGTCGAAGGTGAGCTGCTGGTCGTTGTTCTCGTCCACGGTGTCGCGGTAGTTGCCCGCGCTGGAATAATACTGTGCCATCTTATACTGGCCCAGGGTGGGGTCGTAGTCAAACCGGGTGCGGTAGCTCTGGGAATGGCGGATGGTCACCCGCTCGGCAATGGGGTCGGCGCCGTCCTTCAGGTGCTCGCCGGTGGGGATATACGCCGGGTCACGGTAGTCCACAAAGTTAAAGAAGGTGGAATTGTAGCTGCGCCGGTCATCCACTTCCTTGCGGCTGATGTAATCGGCAATCAATTCGCCGCTGGTGTAAGCGGTGTGCTCGGTGGCCACGGTATTGCCCGCCCAGTTGCGGCGGTTCTTATCGCGGAAATAGAGCTTGCTGTCGAAGTTGCCCTCCAGATTCCACTCGTCGTAGTCATAATTTTCAATATATTGTTTCTGCACCACGCTCTGGCCGATGTGCACATACAGCGGCTGCCAGGGCAGCACCAGGCGGAAGAACTGGTCGCGGGCCGACCGCACCGGGCCGATGGTGGGGATCTCGTTGTAATCGTTAAACAGGGCCATGAAACGGGTAATGCCGCCCTCCACCTTGATTTCGAACAGCATCTGCGCCGCCGAAAGGCCCCGCTGGGGCCGGCAGGTGGTGAGGTTGTTCACCATCACGGCGGTGATGCGCTGGCCCTCAGGGTAGTCCAGGTTCTTTTCGTAACCGGTGAGCACATTGGCCTCGTAGGGCTCGGGCGTGGGTTCCGGCGTGGGCTGCGCAGTGGGCGCGGGTTCATTGCCGCCGGGCTGCCCGCCGCTTCCGGAATTTCCGCCGCAGGCCGTGAACAGGCCCGCCGCAAGGGCCAGGGTCAAAACGATACTGACAAGACGTTTCATGTGTGATTCCCTCAAATCCTGTTTTTTTCGCAGGCTTTCCAGCCTGGGGTGCGCATTTCTTTTTCTATTATATCAGCCCGTGCCGCCGGGGGCAACCGGTCGGCGGGCCAAACGCCAAAAAACCGCGGGGCCGGGGGGCTTTCTGCGTCACTTCACATCGCCGAAGGCTTGCTCCAGCGTCTGGCCGTCGATGCGGCAGTTGTCGATCTGCTCGGTGCCCACCACCGCCACGTAGCTGGTTCCCGGGTTTACCTTTATATCCAGCTCGTGGCCCTCGTTGTCCACGATGCGCAGGGGGCTTGCCGGATCCTCCTTGATCCAGCGCACCCGCTCATACCGGCCGCCGTTAAAATACACGCCTGCGCCCTGGCCCTCGTCAAAGCGCACGTTGGCCAGCACCCCGTCCGGGTACTTTTCAATGGTGGCAAACAGCAAAAACACGTTGTCCGCCCCGTACTGGCGGCCCTCGTCGGCCATGTCCACCTGGGGCTGGTCGTACTGAAATTTCAGGTACCTGCCGCTGCTCTCGTCATACACAAAGGTGGAGTCCGCATAACTGGAAAAGCGCAGATAAACCTCAGCCGCGCTGCCGCCTGCAAGCTCCCGCCGGGGCTCGGAATACCGCACAAAGTCAAACACCGGCGGCGGTTCGTTCACGGCCGCGCTCTGCAGCGCGTACTGTTCCACCGCGGCGGCAAACGCTTCACCGTTCGTGTAAACGCAGTGCTCCTGCCCTTTTGTCTTGCGGCGCTCGGCGTCAATCCAGTAAAAATTCTTGTATTTGCCGTCGATGCTCTTCCGGTCGGTGTATTTATACCGTTCCAGATATTCCATCGCCACATTGGACCCGCCGATGTGCGCATACAGGCATTGCAGAGGCAGCATAAGCTGCACATGCTGATCCCGCGCCGAGCGGATGGGCCCCACCGTGGGCATGGCCGCGTAATTCCGGTAAACGGCCATCAACCGCGTGATGCCGCTCTCGGTAACCATCTCGTACACCAGATCGGCGCTGTTCAGCCCGCTCTGGGGCCAGGCCGCCCGCACGTTGTTGATCATCACGGCCACACCCCGGGTACCCTCCGGGTAGTTTTCACCCCGCGGCAGCCCGGTATACGGGTTGATGTCGCCCGGCACCTCGTACGTTACCAACGTTTCAGGGGCCGCGTCCGGCGCGGGGCTGGGCGAGGGCTCCGGCACGGTGCCAGCCCCGCAGGCGCAAAGCGCGCCGCCGCAAATACATGCGGCAAGCGCCGCCGCCAAGGTCCGTTTCATTCGCGTGCCTCCTTTAAACGTTTCGATTTTCTTTATCATACTCGCTTTGGCCGCTTTTGTAAACGGTTTGTAATAATTTAGACGTTTGAAGGGCCGCAAATATTTCACTTTCCCTATCGAAGAAATGCGGGGCGGCCTTTGGGCCGCCCCGCATTTCTTCGCGCATTTGCCCCGCGCCCTGTCCGTTGCAGGCGCGCCTTTCTTTGGTGGGCTCAGCTTTTTTTCAGTTTTCGGTTCAGATACCACACCGCGGCCTGCAGCCGGGCGCTGCCCACGCCGCCAAAGCTTCGCAGCGCCCGCACCGGCGATTCATACATGGTGGCGTTCTGCATATCCTCGTTCATCGCCTCGGCCGCCACCGCGCTCTGGTTCGTTTTCGCCTGCCCGCTGCCGTATTGATCCAGATACTTTTGCAGCAGCGGCCGCAGCTTTTCCTGCTCCATCAACTGGCCCAGGGTAGTGTTCATCGTCACCTTAAAGGGCAGCCGGCGGGTCCCCTGCACCCACACCTTTGCCTCGCTGCGCACGTCCCGGCTGGAGGCGCCGGCCAGCAGCCGGTACCCGCCCTGGGGCACATACCAGCCGCCCAGCGTTTCACTGTAAACCGCAAAGGCGCGGCCCGGCAGCTTAAAGCGCACCGTCCGCTTTTCGCCGGGGGCCAGGGTTACCTTTTCAAAGCCCCGCAGCTCCTGCAGCGGCCGGTCGCCGGGCTTCTCCGGCGCCACATACAGCTGCACCGCTTCGCTGCCCTTTACCCGGCCGGTGTTGGTGATCTCAATGCTGGCGGTCAGGCCCTCCACATCTTTTGTGCGCGCGCGGCTCACCCGCAGCGGCCCATAGGCAAAGCTGGTGTACGAGAGCCCATGCCCAAAGGCAAAGCGCACTCCCAGCTCCTTCTTGTCGTAATAGCGGTAGCCCACAAAGCGGCCCTCGCCATATACGGCGGTGCGGCCGTCGCCGGGCCAGTAAAGATACGACGGATTGTCCTGCAGCCGCATCGGCCAGGTTTCGGGCAGCTTGCCGGAGGGGTTTGCCCGCCCCCACAGCAGCCGGGTCTCGGCCTGGCCGACCCCCTCGCCCGCCAGGTACATGCACAGGATCGCGCCCACCTTATCGGCAAAGGGCAGCTCCACCGGGCTGCCGCAGTGCAGCACCACGATCACCCGCTTCTGCACTGCGCAGACGCGGTCGATCAGCTCCAGCTGGCAGGCGGGCAGCCGCATGTGCCGGCGGTCATAGCCCTCGCTCTCCCAGCTGTCCGGCAGGCCGGCAAACACCACGGCGGCATCGCTGGCCCCGGCCAGGCGCACCGCCTCGTCCAGCGCGGCCTCATCCCGCCCGTCGCTCACCGCCGAAAAGCCCTCGGCGTATTCGGTTTTGAAGCCCAGCTTTTGCGCCCAGCTCAGCGCGTCGTCCACCTCTGTGGCATTGATGTGGCTGCTGCCGCCGCCCTGGCAGCGGGGCGCCTTTGCAAACCCGCCGATCAGGGCCACCCGGTCCTCCGGGGCCAGGGGCAGCGCGCCGCCCTGGTTTTTCATCAGCACGCCGCACTGCTCGGCCATCGCGGCGGCCAGGTCGTGGTGCGCCTGCCGGTCGAACACGGCGGGGCTGCGGTGCTCGGAGAACCGCAGAACCGCGGCCACAATACGGCGCACCGCCTCGTCCAGCGTTTTCATGGAAAGCCGGCCGGTCAGCACAGCCCGCTCGATCTCCTTATCGGTCACGCGGCAGCCGGGCATCTCCAGATCCATTCCCGCCTTGAGCGAATTCACCCGGTGGTTTACCGCCCCCCAGTCGCTCACCACAAAGCCCTTGAACCCCCAGTCCCTGCGCAGGATATCCCCCAGCAGATGTTTGTTTTCGCCCGCGTATACCCCGTTCACCGGGTTGTAGCTGGTCATCACCGCCCAGGGCTGGGCCTTGCGCACCGGGATCTCAAACCCGGGCAGATAAATCTCCCGCAAGGTCCGCTCATCCACCTGCGACGAAGCCACCTGCCGGTGATATTCCTGGTTGTTGGCGGCAAAATGCTTCAGGCAGGCGCCCACGTTCCAGCTCTGCACGCCCGCCACATGGCTGGCCGCCAGCTCGCCGGTCAGGTATGGGTCCTCGGAAAAATACTCAAAATTGCGCCCGCACAGGGGGCTGCGCTTGATGTTCACAGCGGGCCCCAGCAGCACGGCCACCCCCTCGGCCTGGCACTCCTGCCCCAGAGCTTCGCCCAACTGCCGCAGCAGGTTCCGGTCAAAGCTCGCGGCGCTGGCGCACGCCGTGGGAAAACACACCGCGGGGATGCTGTCGTTGATGCCCAAATGGTCCGCCTCCCCCGCCTGCTTGCGCAGCCCGTGGGGCCCGTCCGCCACCATCACCTGCGGCACCCCCAGGCGCCGCACGCTTTCCAGCCGCCAGAAGTCCTTGCCGGAACACATGGAGGCTTTTTCTTTCAAGGTCATCTGCGCCACGATCTCGCTCACGCTGCGCCGCATACGCCCACCGCCTTTTGTCAAGAGTTGAAGTTCGTTTTTAATAGTATGCCAGACGAAGATTTTTTTCAAGCGCCGGACCCGGCAAACTTATGAACGATTCGTAAAAAAACGCAGGGTGGGAACACAAGCCGTAGTTCCCCCTCCCCTTCCGGCTCTCCCTTTCCCGGCCGCGGCCCGGGCCGTTCAGCCCTACTTTCATTGCCGCGCGGGCTGCTGCGGGCGCAGCGCGGTCCGGCTGCCCCGGCAAGGGCCCGGCACGCCGGCGCGGGTATCCGCCCGGGCGTGTGTGTATTTTTTTGAGCAAACACGAGCAAACGCGAGGAGATGCGCGAAGGTCTGCGCACGCCCCGCCGCCATTTTGAATGCCGCTGTTTTTCGGCGGCCTATCCGGTTTCGCGCCCAATGGCGCGATTTGCCGCCGCGCGGCATAAACTGCTATACTGGTAAGCGTAAGGAGCGTGTTATTATGTTTTCCCGGCGCAAAGTAAGTCTTTCCGCTTTGCAGGCCCTGCTTCCCCTGATCGCAGGTCCGGCGATCCTGTCGTTCGGGCTGTACAACATCCACGAACCCTGCGGTGTAACCGAGGGGGGCGTGCTGGGCATGACCCTGCTGCTGCATCACTGGCTGGGCCTTTCGCCCAGCGCCAGCGGCCTGGTGATGAACCTGGCCAGTTATCTTTTGGGCATGAGGTATCTGGGGCGGGGCTTTTTAAAGAAGTCTCTGGTATCGGCGGCCGCATTTTCAGCCTTTTACGCGCTGTGGGAGCGCTTCCCACCACTGCTGCCCAATCTTGGGGCATGGCCGCTGGCCGCAGCCATCGCCGGCGCATTGTTCGTGGGCGTGGGCGTGGGCATGGCGGTCCGCGCGGGCGCGGCGCCCGGCGGCGACGACGCGCTGGCCATGGTGCTGGCGCACGGCACAAAGCAGCCCATCGGGCGCATGTACCTTGTGTGCGATGTAACGGTGCTGGCGCTCTCGCTCAGTTATATCCCGCTGTTCAACATCCTGTGCTCACTGGCATCCGTCACCCTTTCCTCCTGGATCATCGGGCGCTTCACCCTGCCGGCGCGCGGCAGCCTGCGCCCCCGCGCGGCAGACGCGTAGGCAGAGGCCCGGGCGGCCCAGGCGCAGCGTGAATAAACCCATTCCCCGGCGGGAACGCTTAAATTGGCGCCCGCCGGGCTTTTTTTGCCGAATTTCAGTTGACAAACCCCGCCGCCGTTGCTATAATTGTAAAGCTGTCAGCGCTTCCATTTGCGAGCCATTAGCTCAGTTGGCAGAGCACCTGACTTTTAATCAGGGTGTCCGGGGTTCGAATCCCCGATGGCTCACCACATTCGCCGCAGGCTGCGGTTTTTCCAAGGCTCCAACTTCGGTTGGAGCCTTTTTCTTTCGTTTTTATCTGCTTCACTCCCTATCCCTGCGTAAAAGAGCCAGTTTTTTCTGTTTTCGCCCCTTAAAAACAGTCAAACCGCGACTATACAACCCATTGCTCACATGGTATTATGAAAGCAAGCGGCACGGTAGATCCCCGCCCGCTGAGCAAATACGAAAAAACGAGCAAACGATCAGGAGGAAAAACACATGAAACGCATTCTCGCTTTGGCGGCCGCCGCTGTACTGGCCCTCGCCCTGTGCAGCTGCTCCGGCTCTGGCAAAAAGAGCGGCACCGACACGCCCCCCGCCCTGGGCGACACGGTAAAGACCATCTTCTTTGATTTCAGTGTCGAGTCGGCCCAGTGGGTGGACGAAATCAACGGTTACACCCCCGCCGAGGGCAACAGCCTGCTGGACACCGTGATCAAGATCAAAAACACCAGCGGCGACGAACTGCCCATGGGCATCTACGACTTCCAGGCTCAGTGGGGCGGCGAAGGCGACGAGGACTTTGCCTTCCAGGATGAAAGCATCACCGGCGACGGCATCATGCCCGTGGAATTCTACATGTCCAAGGGCGAAACCGTGGAGTACCACGTGTATTTCGAGATTCCCGCCGGCTCTACCGACCTCTCTGTTTCTTACTGGGAGCTGTACACCGACAAGAACGGCGAAGAGCAGGAAGGCGACACTTACTTCGTGTACTTCACCGCGTGATCTCATATCCCCGGCGCAGAACCTCCGCCCGGCCTTCTGAAAAGAGGGCCGGGCGGAGGTTTTTTATCCTGTAAGGGGCCGCGCCTGCCGAAAACAGGCCTTCCGGGTGCGGCTCTTTTTCTGATTCTTCATGCAGGGGCCCCGGTCAGGCCGCGCAGTTTCTCACAGCCGCCGCTCCACCTCGGCGGCGGCCGCTTCCCACAGCTCCAGCAGATAGTCCGGTCCGCTGGGGTACTGGTCGAACCGCAGCTCAAACCGCCCCCCCTCCTCCACCAGCTGCATCACGAACTCGCGGCTGGTAAGCTGTTCCAGCCACTCCAGCAGCCGCACGTCGTCCATCGCGTCGGCCAAAACCGGCAGCCGAATGGACTCCTCCGGCTCCCCATCCCTGCCGGGATACACCAAAAAGGGGTCCCCTGCGGGGAAGGAATCCTCCGCGTCGTTCACCCGGTAAGGGTCGATTGGGTGCAGCGAGTACTGGCAGTTCCAGAAATTGTAGCCCCAGTGCAGAAAGCCCTCCATCCGGTACTTGTAAAGCTGTACCCCCAGCACACGGCTGCGCCAGGCGGGCATGGCAATGTAGCGGTTGCTCACCTTATCCCCCTGCGCACAGCAGTAATACACCCAGGCGTCGGTCAGCCCGGCGTCCAAAAATTCATGGATGGAGTCGTTGGTGGGCACCGGCTTTTTCACGATACCCTTTTCATAGAGCTCCACATGGCTGAGCGCGTCGATGATGGGCAGCCCTTTCAGGTGGGGCAGCACCATGTCCAGCGCCGCTTGGTAGGTGTCGGCGTTGTAAATGGTCGGCTCGTCCGACACATGAAAGTAGGTTCGCTCCAAAATCCCTTCGGCCCGCAGCTCGTCCAGCAGCGTGGGCAAAAACGCATCCAGGAAATGCTTGTAGCCGCCCTCGCTCACCGGCGTGTGCCAGCCGAAAATGGCCTCCTCGCGGCTCTCCACCTGCGCCACCACCTTGGGCGGGTATTTTGCGCCCCACTGGGCGAACAGGTGCGCCATCTCAAAATACTCGAACCCCACCGCTTTGCAAAGGCGTATCCAGCGCCGGAACCTCGTGTAGTCAAAGCGGTATTCCCCGCCCCGCTTTTCCACCCCCACCAGCTGGGTGGTGGGGCGCTCGGCGCCGATCAGGGTGTCCAGCGCCGGGGTGAACAGCGGTGTCAGGATCATGTTTATCCCCCGCTTCGCCGCCAGGCGCAAAAAATGTTCCATAATGGTCCAATGCCGCTCGCTGAACACCTCGCACCCATATTGCTGCGCCAGGCAGTCCGGGTAGAACCACTCGGTGTGCAGCAGCCGCTGGGGCGGCAGCGCGGCGGGCACCACGTGCAGGGTAAGCCCCGCCCGGGCCAGCTCGGCGCCGCCCGGGGCGGTGAATACCAGCTCCACCCTCCGGTCGCCGCCCGGGGCGTTTTGCGGGATCTCGCAGTCCACCCACAGGGCACGCCATTGCTCCCATACCAGCTGCACTCCTTCTTTCAGCGGGGTCAGCAGGTCCGGGTAAAGCCCCGCCTGTTCGCCAATGTACTCCGAGTCGTGCTTTTTTTCGCAGGGGAAGGTCACCGGCACGCATTCCACCCGCCGCAGCCGCACCTCGCCCTCAAAATCCCCCTCCACCCGCACCCGGGCAAAGGGGTTGCGGGTGGCCTGCTCGGTGGTTTGGTTCACATAGTAATCCCCGTGGAAGCAGTAGGCGGCCTGAAATGCCACCCGCTGCCCCCGAAAGCCGGTCAGCCGGCGCAGCGGCCGGGCGTTCAGCATGCCGCCTTTGGGCAGCACCTTTTCCAGCGTGCTGATCACGCGCACGTCATATTCCATACAAATGCTCCTTTCAGCCCTTGATCCCGCTCAGGGCGATCCCCTCCACAAATTCCTTCTGCAAAAAGCAATACAGCACAAACGGGAAAACAAAGGCCATGGTGGCCCCGGCCATCACAAGGCCGTAATTGGTGCCGTAATTGCTCTGCAGCATCGAAAGCGCCAGCGTCAGGGTCTTCATTTTGTCCTGGGTCACCAGAATGAGCGGCCAGATAAAATCGTTCCAGGAGGTGATGAAGGTGAACACCACCAGCGACACGACCACCGGCCGCGACAGGGGCAGCACCACCCGGCAGAAAATGCCCAGCTCCCCGCAGCCGTCAATCCGGGCGGCCTCCAGCAGTTCGTCCGGAATGCCCTCCATGAACTGGCGCATCAAAAACACGCCGAAAGCGTCCAAAATCACAAGGAACAGCGCGGGGTAGGTGTTCAGCAGCCCCATCCCTTTCATAATCGTGAACACCGGGATCAGAATGACCTGCCCCGGCATCATCAGGGTGGCCAGATACAGCCAAAAGATGGCTTCCTTCAGCGGAAACTGCTTTTTGGCAAAGGCGTAGCCCGCCAGCGAGGCGATGACCACGTTGAAAAAGCAGGCGCAGCTCACCACGATCAGGCTGTTCTTCACATAGGTCAATAAAGCGAAGTTCGAGAACAGGTTCTGGTAGTTGCGCAGGTCCATGGCGGAAAAGTCGAACGAGGCCGACATAATGCGTTTTTGGGTCAGCGAGGTGAGCAGCATAAACACAAAAGGATACAGGCTCACCACCACCATCCCCAGCAGCGCCAGGTTGATCAGCCCCCCGCTCCAGCAAAACCGTCTGTGTGCAGTCCGCATGTTATCCCGCCGCCCCCTTTCGCCCGTCCTTTTGCCGGAACGCCAGCTTCTGCAGCATCGAGACCAGCAGCACAACGGCCAGCAGCAGCACCGAAACCATGCTGGCATATCCCATCTTGTAATCCTTAAAGGCCGAGTTGTAAATGGTGAGCACCAGGGTCATGGTGGACCGCCCCGGCCCCCCGCTGGTGAGGGTGTACACCAGGTCGAACACCTGGAAGGACCAGATGGTCCCCAGCGTCACCACCAGGTAGGTGATGGGCTTCAGCATGGGCAGCGTGATGGAAAAGAACTGCCTTGCCGCACCCGCTCCGTCCACGGTGGCCGCCTCGTAAAGCGAAGCCGGGATGTCCATCATGCCCGCGTAAAAAATCACCATAAAATAGCCCACGTTCTTCCAAACGGCGATCAGGCACACCGAGAACAGGGCCGGCCAGCGGCTGCCCAGCCAGTTCACCGGGCCCAGGCCCACCAGCCCGATGATCGAGTTCACGACCCCCTCCGGGTTGCTGGAGAGCAGCAGCCGCCACACTGCGGAAGTCAGGATCATCGAGGTAATCACCGGGATAAACAGCACGCTGCGCACAAAGTTGCCCCAGCGGTTCGCGCACCTGCGGGCCAACACATACGCGATCACCATCGACAACAGGGTCTGCACCGGCACCACCACCAGGGTGTACACGGCGGTGTTGAACAGCGAGGAAGAGATGTAGGGATCGCTCCCCAGCGCCCGGTAATTCGCAAGCCCCACAAATTCGGGCGGCTGCAGCACATTGTACGAGCAAAAGCTGTATCCCACCGTCATAAAAATGGGAACGATGTGGAACGCGATCAGCAGCACAAGGCTGGGCAGGATAAACAGGTACGCGCTGGCCCAGCCCGCGCCCCTTCCCGCCTTTCTTTTTTGTTTCATAAAAACGGTATCCTCCTTGGCGTTTGTAAAGGAAAGCGCAGGCCGCCGGGTCCGGGGCCTGCGCTTTTGCTGCGCGGGCGTATTATTCGTTTAAAATGGTGCCCGCGTAGGCCACCGTTTCGCTGATCACGTCGTCGGGCTTCATCTCGCCCATCATCATGAGCTGCAGGTTTTTATACAGGGTGTCATAGATCTTGGAGCTTCCCTTCACCGCAGGCAGGCTGTGCAGCGCGGCGCCGTCCTCGGCGTATACGCTCTCAAAGGCGGGGTTGTCGTGGTAGTCCTCGTCCTTGCCGATGGGCGCAAACTTGGCGGACTGATGATACTGGGTCATGGAAGGGCCGCTGAGCATGTGCTGGATCAGCTGATAGGCCAGCGCCTTGTCCTCCGCGCCGGACATAAGCACCAGCGAGTCGGAGGCCACAAAGGTGCCCTTGGTCTGGCCGGTCAGGCTGGTGATAAAGCCCCAGTTCACCCCGGCCGCGTCAAAATTCGCGGTGTTGGTGGTCTCCATCTCCACAAAGGCTGCCTTGCCCTCGCTGAAATAGCTGATGCAGTCGTCCTCGGTCAGGCTGGTCACGATGTCCGGCAGAATGCCGTGGGTAAAGCGCAGATCATACAAAAACTGTACGGCGGCGCGGCCGGCCTCGCTGTCAATGGTCATGGCCGTCCCCTGTTCGTTGAACAGCTGGCCGCCGTTCTGCCACACATAGGGGTAGAACGACGCATTCAGGGTACTGATGGAGGGGTTGCCCCAACGCTGAACGAACGGGTACACGCCGGCGCCGCCGCTGGCGTCCACCTTGATCTGCTTGCAGGTTTCAATGAATTCGTCCCAGGTGGAGGGGATCTCGGTAATACCGTTGGCCTCCAGGATATCCTTGTTGTAGCACATCACGCAGGCGTTGCCCACCACGATGGGCAGGCAGTACTGTTTGCCCCGGATCACCCCGTTCGCCAGATACAGCAGGTTGTCCTTGTCGGCGTCCGTGAGGTATTCGTCCAGCGGTTCCACCGCTCCCATATCAATGAAATCGGTAATCATCTCCATATACATATAGCCCACGTCGGGCCCCTGGCCGGAGGTGATGCCTGTCAGGTATTTTTCCTCGTAATTTCCCCAGGGCACGATCTCCACGTTCACCGTGACCCCGTGCTCCTCCTCAAAGGGGTCCATGATCTTATCCCATACTTCCTTGTCGTCCTGGTTGGCGCTCAAGGGGGGCAGCCAAACGTTCAGGGTCTTGCCCGCAGCGGGTGCTTCCGGCTGCCCGCTGCCTGCCGGGGCCGGGGCGCCGCCCTGCCCGCAGCCCGCAAGCAGAGCTGCGGCCAGCGCCGCGCTCAGAATCATCGCCAATACTTTTTTCATGATGTTCTCCTTTCGTTCGTGGGTCCCTTCGGTTCGGTGTCGGCCGGGCTCCGCGGCGTCCGGCTTTGCTGGTTTTATTGTACCGGCCCGGGCCTCTTTTTTAAATCAACAAAAATTGAACAGGGGGACCCTTATGGGCCCCCCTGTAGCTGGTTTGCATAAAACCGCACAAAGCGAATTGGGATTTGTGCACAATCAAACTCCACAAATCCAGCAAAAAACAAACATATCTTGCAGATAAACAATTCTTGAAGCGCTGCCCCGCATTAACATTTCCTGTCATCGCCCCTGCTTTTGATAGACCCCCGGCGTTGTATTCTCGTATTTTTTAAAGATCCGGATAAAGTGGATATCGCTGGTAAAGCCCACCCTCTCGGCGATCTCCCGGATGGTCAGATCCTGGGTTTCCAGCAGCTTCTTGGCGCCGTCGATGCGCAGCCGGTTCATGTACTCCACCACGCCGATGCCGTACTCCTCCTTGAACACCTTGGATACATATGTGGTACTCACCTTTACCTGGTCCGAAATATAGTAAAGGCCCAGATAAGAATGGGCGTAGTTCGTCTCGATGATCTTTTTGATCTTTTGGGCCAGCTTGTCCTTCTGGCGTGTGGCATACTGGCTGCCCAGCTGTTCCAGCCGGGTCAGCGCCCCCTGCAGGCAGGTGGGCAGCTCCTGGGTGTCGGTGCATTCTTTAATAGCTTCCAGCTGCCCCGCAGTAAGGCCGGCGTGCCTGCGGGCGTCCTCCGCCTCCAGGCACTGCAGCACCGCGTTCACCACGGTGTAGCGGCGGCTCATGCGCACATAGGGGTCGGCCGCGGCCGTCACGTATTTTTCAAACAGCTCCGGCAGCATTTCGCCCGCGCCCGCATACTCCTGCAAACGCAGGGCCTTCTGCCAGCGCTCCAGAATAATCGCGCCCTCCAGCCCCTGCCCGCCGGCCCGTTCCTCCGCTGCGCCGCCGGGCCGCCCCCTCAGCCGGATCACCGTCTGCTCATAGATCGAGGCAAGCTGAGCGCTGGTCAAAAACTCCTCGCTCTGCCGCCAGGGCGGCTCGGCCCCGCACTCGGCCCGGAAGATCTCCCACAGCCTGCCGGCCCGGCTCCGGCCCGCGGTCTCGTAGTTCAGCAGGAACACCGCGTTTCCCCCCAGCAGCGTGGGGATCACCTCCACGCTGCTGCATTCCCGCTCCATCACCTGCCCCGCGCGGAACAGCCAGTGCAGAAGACGGCTCTCCTCCTTTTCAAAGCCCACGTCCACCACCAAAAAGGTAAAATACACATAGTCCAGCGTGATACCGCTGGCCTTGAACAGGCTTTCAATGATGGCCGGGTCGGTCAATCGCCGGCCCAGGACGTCGGCCAAAACGCTTTTTTTCAGCGACCAGAGCATCTTTTCATTCAGCCGGGCCGCGTTTTCGTTCTCCCGGATCAGCTCGTTTACCCGCTGCTCAAACTCGTAATAATCCATCTGCGCGCCGCCGGGGCCCTGCCCCAACTGGCGCACCGCCTTTTCAATGGGGGCATGGTGCCTCCAGCTCAAAAAGATCGAGAATGCGGCCCCCAGCACCGTGCAAAGCACCACCCCGGCCAAAAGCAGCCGCTGCACCTGGGTGATCGGCCCCAAAAGGGCGGTCAGGTCGCTGGCCACCACATAATACAGCGAGCCGTAGCCCGAGGGTGCGCGCCATCCCATACAGGTCCCGCTTTGGAATTGCCGGGCACTCTCCCCCGCCGTTTCCAAAAGGGGCAGCAGTTCTTCTGCAAAATGCTGCCCCTCCCCCTGGCCCACCTGATACAGCTGGTTGTCCGCACTGAACGCCGCCACCGTGGTCCCCTTGTCCCGCGGGCGCGCCATCTCCAAAAGGCGGGCGAACTCCTGGCCATCCACCCGGATCAGCAGCACCGAAGCGTACCCGGTGTCAGCCCCCAGCGGCATCTGCTGGCGCAGATATAACTTCGGCGCGCCGGCGCCGTCCTTCTGAAAAAAGAACCCGGTCTGCGCAGCCTCCAGCACCTCGCCCCGCCAGCGTTCATACCCCGCGCCGGATAACTCGTTGCTCAAAAGATAGTAGCCCTTTGAAACATAGCTGCCCTTGGTGCCCACCACATAATCCTGCCGCGGGTAATACAGGTACACGTCCTCCACAAAGGCATTCGCCATTTTAATGTTGTACAGCAGCCCGGAAAAGCTGTAGGTGGCAGGGCTCACAAAATCCGCCTTGCCCGCGGCGGTCTGCAGCGCCATATTCTGATTGTTGAGCATCAGCTCCACCGCCGTTTGCTCTAGGGTGAGCAGGTAGCGGTCCAGGCTGCGCTGCACCGAGGCGATGGTCTGCCCATACTCCTCGATCTTGTCCCGTTTCATCATCTCCACTGCCTTTAAGCTCACCAGGAACAGCGCAACAAAAATCACAAAAAAGCCCGCCGTGAGCGAGAGCACCCAATGCCTGCCCAGCCTGGACAATCGAAACATGCGCATCCCGTCCCCCTCCTCTCGCCGGCGGAAGCGCCCGCCGTCAAGGCGGGCCGCAGGCTTCCGCGTTTTCTTTATTATATAATTCCGCCGGCCATTTGAAAACAGCAAATTTTCGCCGCTGGTTCAAATTCCAATAAATGGAATTTGAACCAGCGGCGAAAAGGAACCGCCCGGCTTCCCATAAGGAGCCGGGCGGCTGTTTTTGTTTTGTTCTCTGCTTTACCGCTCGCGGCTGGCGATCTCTTTTTGAATGCTCTCCAGGAACGCGGCCACCGTCATCACGCCGCCCTTTTCCTCCTTGCGGGCGCGCACCGAAACCGTGCCCTCTTCCACTTCCTTGTCGCCCACCACCAGCATATAGGGGATCTTTTTCATCTGGGCCTCGCGGATTTTGTAGCCCATCTTTTCGCTGCGCAGGTCGCTCTCCACCCGGATGCCCGCATCGTCCAGCTGCTTTTGCAGCGCTTTTGCGTAATCGTGGGCCCGCTCGGTAATGGGGATCACCATCACCTGCACCGGGGCCAGCCAGGTGGGGAACGCGCCGGCAAAGTGCTCGATCAAAATGCCGATAAACCGCTCAATGCTGCCGAACACCACCCGGTGGATCATCACTGGCCGGTGTTTTTGGCCGTCCTCGCCGGTGTATTCCAGTTCAAAGCGCTCGGGCATCTGCATGTCCAGCTGAATGGTACCGCACTGCCAGGTACGGCCGATGGCGTCCACCAGGTGGAAGTCCAGCTTGGGGCCGTAAAAGGCGCCGTCGCCCTCGTTGATGGTGTAACTGCGGCCCAGCTCCTCAATGGCGGCGCGCAGCGCGTCGGTGGCGCGCTCCCAGTCGGCCAGCTCGCCGATGTGGTCCTCCGGCATGGTGGAAAGCTCAATGTGATACTCAAACCCGAACAGGCTGTACACCTGGTCGATCAGCTGCACCACGCCCTTGATCTCGTCCTTGATCTGCTCCTGGGTCATAAAGATGTGCGCGTCGTCCTGGGTAAAGCAGCGCACCCGCATCAGGCCGTGCAGCGCGCCCGACAATTCGTGCCGGTGCACCAGGCCCAGCTCGCCCATGCGCAGCGGCAGATCCCGGTAGGAATGGGGCTGGGTCTTGTACACCAGCATGCCGCCCGGGCAGTTCATGGGCTTCACCGCAAAATCCGTTTCGTCGATCACGGTGGTGTACATGTTGTTTTTATAGTGGTCCCAATGGCCGCTGCGCAGCCACAGATCCTGGTTCAGCATAACGGGGGTGCTGATCTCCTGGTAGCCGGCCTTGTGGTGGATTTCGCGCCAGTAGTCGATCAGCGTGTTCTTCAGGATCATGCCCTTGGGCAGGAAGAACGGAAAGCCCGGCCCCTCGTCCAGCATGGCGAACAGCTCCAGCTCCTTGCCCAGGCGCCGGTGATCCCGCTTTTGGGCCTCCTCCAGCAGGGCCAGGTATTCGTCCAGCAGGCTCGCCTTGGGGAACGCGACGCCGTACAGCCGGTCCAGGCTGTCCCGGGCCGCGTCCGCACGCCAGTAGGCCGCGGCCACCTTCAGCAGCTTCACCGCCTTCAGCGCGCCGGTGCTCATCAGGTGGGGGCCGGCGCACAGGTCGGTAAAATCCCCCTGCTGGTACACGCTCAAGTCCCAGCCCTTCGCGGCATACTCCTCCAGCAGCTCCAGCTTGTAATCCTGCCCGGCGAACAAGCTCCGCCCTTCCTCTGCCGTGATCCTGCGCTTTTCCACCGGCAGGTCGGCCTTCACGATCTTTTTCATCTCGGCCTCAATGGCCTCAAAGTCGGCGGTGGACAGCGGCCGCCCGGCCTTGATGTCGTAATACCAGCCGTTTTCCAGCGCGGGGCCGATGCCGAATTTCGCCTCCGGGAACAAATGCTGCACCGCCTGCGCCATCACGTGGGCCGCGGTGTGCCAGAAGGCGTGCTTGCCCTCCGGGTCGTCAAAGGTCAAAATCTCCAGCGCACAGTCCTTTTCCAGGGGGGTGCGCAGATCGCAGGCCTCGCCGTCGATGCGGGCCGCGCAGGCGCTCTTATACAGCCCCATGCCGATGCTCTTCGCCACCTCGGCGGCAGTCACGCCCGCCTCAAACTCCTTGCTGTTTCCCTTTAAGTCTACCTTGATCATCCTTCAAAACCTCCAAACGAAAAATGCCCCACCCCGTAAAAACATTCACGGGGTGAAGCACAAACACGCTCCACGGTTCCACCCGAATTGCGCGCCTCATACAAAAAGCACGCCGCTTCGCTTTGGGCTGTAACGGGCCCGGCCCGGCAGGGGTTCGCCCCCGCGCTCCGCGGTGGTAGGCATTGGGAGGCACCGCGCCGGGCCGCTCTCAGCGCGCTTTTAAAAAGCGGCGGCCCTCTCTTGTGCGTTCTGCCCGCCCGCCCGTGTCCGCATCGGCACTTTGCGGGATGAGTTTGGAATTATCATATACCCCTTTCCGCGTTCTGTCAATATTTCTTGACAATTTGTAAACTCTTTATTAAAATATAAAATAAGTATATTAGATGATTTGCCCATGGGCAGGTCCCGCTTTTGTGGAATGTGCGCCCGGCGCACAATTTATATAGAGTTTCGCATCAAAACCCCGACATTTTATATAAATATAGCCTTGCCCTTTTTTAGGCACAGGCGGCCCGAACGGCAGTCATCTCAGATACCACTTTATTTGAGGAGTTGAAACAATTGTCACCCATCCTAGTAACCGTGGTGGTGGCGGTCGTTGCAGCTGTCGTGTGCGGGGCCGCCTGTTTTTTCATCGGCGTGGCCTATCGCCGCAAAACGGCTGAAGCGAAGCTTGGCAGCGCCGAGGAAGAAGCCAAACGCATCGTAAACGACGCCATCAAGACCGCCGAACAAAAGCGCAAGGAATCCATCATCGAGGCCAAAGACGAAGCCCTTCGCATGAAAACCGAGGCCGACAAGGAGATCAAAGAGCGCCGGAGCGAATTGAGCCGCCAGGAGCGGCGCCTTGACCAAAAAGAAGAGGCCCTCGACAAAAAGGTCTCCGCCATGGAGCAAAAAGAAGAAGACCAGCGCCAGCGCGCCGAACTGGTGGAGGCAAAGCTGGACGAGCTGGAGCAGCTCAAGCTGCGCCAGCTGGAAAAGCTGGAAACCATCGCCGGCCTCACGCAAGACGACGCCAAGCAGCTGCTTTTGAACCGGCTGGACCAGGAACTCACCCACGAAAAGGCCATGCGCATCTCGGCTTACGAGGCCAACCTGAAGGACCAGTGCGACACCATGGCCAAAGAGCTGATCGGCCAGGCCATCGCCCGCTGCGCGGCCGACCATTCCAGCGAGGCCACCGTCAGCGTGGTGCCCCTCCCCAGCGACGAAATGAAGGGCCGCATCATCGGCCGTGAGGGCCGCAACATCCGCGCCCTCGAAACCGCCACCGGCGTGGACCTGATCATCGACGACACGCCCGAGGCCATCACCCTCTCCAGCTTCGACCAGGCCCGCCGCGAGGTCGCCCGCATGACCTTGGAGCGCCTCATTGCCGACGGCCGCATCCACCCCGCCCGCATTGAGGAAACGGTGGAAAAATGCCGCCGCGAGCTGGAAGTAAGCATGAAGCGCGAGGGTGAGCGCGCAGTGATGGAGGTCGGCGTGCACGGCATCCACCCGGACATCGTCAAGCTGCTGGGCCGGCTCAAGTTCCGCACCAGCTTCGGCCAGAATGTGCTGAACCACTCTCTCGAGGTGGCCTATATTTCCGGCCTGCTTGCCAGCGAGATGGGCGTAAATGTCACCCAGGCCAAGCGCGCGGGCCTTCTGCACGACATCGGCAAGGCCCTGGACCACGAGATCGAGGGCAGCCACATCCAGATCGGCGTCGAGATCGCCCGCAAGTATAAAGAAAACCCCGCCGTCATCCACGCCATCGAGGCCCATCACGGCGATGTGGAGCCCAAGACCCCGCTGGCCTTCATCGTCATGGCGGCCGACGCCATCAGCGCCGCCCGCCCGGGCGCCCGCCGCGAGAACGTGGAAAACTACATCAAGCGGCTGGAAAATCTCGAGGAGATCAGCTCCAGCTTCGAGGGTGTGGAAAACGCGTTCGCCGTACAGGCCGGGCGCGAGGTGCGCATCATGGTCAAGCCTGAGTCCATCGGCGACGACCAGCTGGTGCTGCTGGCCCGTTCCATCACCAAAAAGATCGAGGAAGAGCTGGATTACCCCGGCCAGATCAAGGTGAATGTGATCCGCGAAAGCCGCGCTGTGGAATACGCAAAATAAAAATAAGCGATCCATCTCAAACAGGGGGCGCAGCCGCACGGCTGCGCCCCCTGCCTGTTCTAAAGCCCCCTTCCGCCGTGCCGGGCTGGGGTATTTTGGCCGCAGCGGCAAAATCTTTCCTTCTTTTCCTTGTAATTCTTTCCCAAATATAGTATTCTAAAAAAAAGGCGTTTTGCGGCAGTGCCGCAAGGCGCCTTTGGGCTTGGAGGCCACCAACATGGAAAAACGCATGCTGAAGCTCTATTCCAAAAGCGGCACAGTGCCCCTGAAAGTGGTAAAAGGGCACTTTGCCACCAATCACAGCCACATCAACTATTACATCGACATTACCACCCTCAAAACCCGCCTCAGCGAGGCCGAGAGCGCAGCCAAGGAACTGGTGCACCACTATCTCTCCAGCGCGGTGGTAGACACGATCGTCTGCCTCGACGGCACCGAGGTCATCGGCACCTGCCTGGCCAGCGAGCTGACCCACAGCGGCTTCATGTCCCTGAACAGCCACCGCACCATCTATGTGGTCACGCCGGAGTATAATTCCAACAGCCAGCTGCTTTTCCGCGACAACATCCAGCCCATGATCGAGGGCAAGCATGTGCTGATCCTCATGGCCTCGGTGACCACCGGCAAGACCATCAGCAAGAGCATCGAGTGCGTGCAGTATTACGGCGGCACCGTCGAGGGCCTGGCGGCAGTGTACAGCAACATCAAAACCGCCGGCGGCCTGCCTGTGCACTCGGTCTTCACGCCCGACGACCTGCCCGACTATGCCAGCTACGACGTGCACGAATGCCCCTACTGCAAGGCGGGGCAGCGCATCGAGGCGCTGGTAAACAGCTTCGGTTATTCCAAGCTGTAACAGGTCCTGGCGCGGCTTCTGCGCGGCGGCGCATCTCTTCGGGGTGCGCCGCCCATTTTATATCGTTCTTCTTTTTCCTTTTCCGTCAAAAAGAAACCCCGCGCAAGGTCTGTTTTTCTCTTGACACACCGCGCAGGATATGATAATATTATTAACGCACTCTGGCACCGCGGGGCGGAGCGCCCACCGTGGAGAGGTGTCCGAGTGGTTTAAGGAGCCGGTCTTGAAAACCGGTGACCCGCAAGGGCCGTGGGTTCGAATCCCACCCTCTCCGCCATTTTACAATCAAATAGTTTTTTACACACTTTGCTCTGGAGAAGTACTCAAGAGGTCGAAGAGGCGCCCCTGCTAAGGGCGTAGGTCGGGAAACCGGCGCGAGGGTTCAAATCCCTCCTTCTCCGCCAGGGAAGCTCTGAAAACAATCCGTTTTCAGAGCTTCTTTTTTATCCTTCAAACCCCCGCTTCATTTTCCTCCTCTGCCGCAGGCTTTTCCCAAAATAAAAAGCCCCGGGCTGCTGGTTTCCCAGCCTGCCCGGGGCTTTGTCGGTTATTGATGCAGCTGCTTTGCGATCTGGTCCGCGCCGGTGGCGGCCAGCCCGCTCACAATGCCCACCGCCAGCGCGGTGATCGCATCGCCCGCCGGGAACTCCGGCATAATATGCATGCCCGCCACGCCCAGCAGGCCGCCAGCCAGCCCGCACAGGGTCGGCAGCCACTTGTTGGCGAGCGGCGTCTGCTTGATGCACAGCGCCAGCAGGTAGCAGATCACTGTGATCCCGGCCACACCGGTGATGCCCATGATGTTGATCTCCATCGTTTTAATCCTCCCTGATCGGCAGGGCCTAAGCCCTGTGATGTAACGTTTTACTTGCTTTGTTCCGTATTTCAGGCCTCTTATCCGCCTAAAGCCGCGCGCACGCCCTCAATCCTTGCCCACGCCGCGTCCCGCTCGGCCTGCGCCTTGGCCAGCTCCGCCCGCAGCGCCGCCAGCTCGGCAGCGTGGCCGCAGCCGGGCTTGTCCACTACGCGGCACCGGTCGTCCAGCAGGGCCACATACACCGCAGCGCCCTCGTACTCGATCTGCACCATGCCGTAGCCGTCCACCAGCCGGTCCGCCAGCGCCAGCGCCGGGTACGTGCCGTCCGGCAGCCGCGCGGTGCCGCCCTTACCGTCCGGCACTGTGGCCTCAATGCTGGGCGCCGAAAAATACTCGCACTTGTCGCCGCCGTACACCTCCAGCAGCTTGTCCGTCAGCGGCGCAAAGGCCAGGCCCGTGCCCGGGGTGTAGCTCTCCCGCACAATCCGCGGGATGTCGCAATACATGCGGTTCAGATCGCAGCGCCCGGGGATGCCAGGCACCCGCCCGCTGCTGCTGTACTGCCAGATCGCCGCATTGTCCACGCCGATCTTGCCGGTGTAGTTGGCGATCCAAAGGCCCTCGTACTGTTCCAGATCGTGCAGGTTAACATAATTATCGCAAAACGATTTGTAGCTGTAGTACATGGGCAGATACCCGCCTGCGGCAATGGTGCGCAAAAAGGCGTTGCAGATGGCCGTGTTGCGCGGGCGGCCGTAGGCGGCATACTTGCTGCCATGCTCATAGTCCAGCACCACCGGCATGGTCAGGGTGTACTCTGCCGCCAGTTCCAGCACCTTTGCAGCAGCCAGCCGGGCGTGGTCCTCGCTGTCCAGGTAGCTGTATAAGTAGATCCCTACCTCGAGCCCCGCTGCAGCAGCGCCGCGCAGGTTGCGGTCAAAATACGGGTCCAGCACGATGGTACCGTCGCCGTTGGCCCAGCCCAGGCGCACTAATGCAAAGGTGTAACCCGCAGCCTTCACCTGCGGCCAGTCAATGGAGCCCTGGTATTTGCTTACGTCGATGCCCTCGTTGGGCGTTTTAAATTGATACTTTAATTCCATTTCAGACTCCTTTTTATACCTCGGTTATGAGGTATGACACAGAGCCATTGTTGCGCCAGGAAAGATACATGTTTGATCCCGCAGGTACGTTGATACGTTGCCCATGCACTACAGACGATACTCCGGTAAAAGTCACTGTTATTGTATCGCGGGCATTTGCGATATATATCCGTATGGATGCGCTACGCTTGAGGGGAATAGTTACCCCTCCTCCGTTACCTGTGGAATAACTGGATGAAGCAATAAAACTATCATCCAATGTAAGCACTCTGGCCAGGATGCGATCCCAATTATTGGTGTCCGTGAACACATCAATTAGTGCGATCGGTTTTTCTACTGCCCCAGTCACGCCAAAGATACTTGCTCCACTACGGATGTTCCCTGCCACCAGGTTCACATCCCCCTTGATGCTCTGCGCGCCTTCCAGATACTGTCCCGCTGCCAGCACCTGGTCGCTGGTGCCCGGCGTGTAGGCGGCAGCCGCCTTGCGGGGGATGCTCCCCGCCACGGTCACGCCTCCGCTGTGGATCGTCACCCCGTCCAGCAGATTGCCGGGCACAAGCTTGGCCTTATCCGCTTCGCTCAGCCCGGCTCCGCTAAAATTTAGGGCATCCCCCGTTTCGTTCAGCCAGCAGCTCACCACCGCCCCCTCGGTCCAAAAGCCGCCCCACAGGGCATCACCGGAAATAGTTTTTGCCGTGCAGGTATTCCCGTTCACGGCCACGCTGTCGCCCTCCGCAAACGCCGCAGTGGCCGCAAATTTGATGTTGTTCCCGCTGCCGATCAACTGGTGTACAGTGCCGCTCTTTGTGTGGGTGTAGGGCATGATCCCGTTGTAGGGCTGCCCCGCCTCTGCAATCACCCGCCCAAGCTCCGCAATCTGCTTCATCGCCGCGGCATCGTGCGCGGCAATGGCAGCCTGCAGCTGTGCAAAATACGGCTCCAGATCCGCGGGCGCCGCGGGCGCGATCACCTGGCCGCAGCGCGCCGTGTCCAGCCTTGTATCGGTGATGCGCTGCTGGGAGATCTCCGTTGTGCTCTTTGTAATGAAAAGGTCCGCCAGCCCCAGCTCCCACACGGTGTTGTTGCGGGTTAGTTCGGGCGCTGCGGGGGTTTCAGCGGGGGTCCCCTTGAGCACATACAGGTCAATGCTGCGTACGCCCAGTGCCAGGTCCAGCCGGGCCACCACCGTGTCGATTCGGTCCAGATCCCCGCTGGCCTGCACCGCCAGCACACGGGGGCTGTCCTCAATGGCCATCGCCCCCTGAATGTGGCATGCCCCCGGCGCCACCTGCACGTTCATTCCCGTGTCTGCCGTCACCTGCAGCGCGTCGGCAGGGTTGTAAAACACGCCGTCCGAAAAATATTGCTTGAATACCGCGCGCAGAAACTCCGAGTCCACTGCCCGATCATACCGCGGCAATCCTTCGCCGTCATAGCTCACTTGGCTCGTAAAAGGATACGATTTCAAAAGATCATCCTCGCTTTCTGTAATGTAGTAAGTTTTTTCTCGCCCAGGGTCAGGGTGACCTGGTGCCCGTTCGATTTGAACACCTCCCGCACCGAAACGATCCGCGCCTCCATGGCAAGGCCCAGCTCCCGCACCGCCACATCCACCTTGTCGCCCAGGTCGAAGTCCCGCAGGTACTGGAAGGTGCCGGCGGTCACATCCACCTCCACGTTCTGGATCGGCTGGTGCTCCAGCAGCTTCTCAGCCCCCCGCTGGCGCAGGCTTGCCTGGTATTCCTCCAGGGTCTGTTTCTTCTCGTTGAACCGCAGGTCTTTCGCCTCAACCCACAGCTGCCGGCTGTAGCCTCCGGCGCTCTGGTCCACGATCTGTACCTCCCGCTCGCTCTCTTCCCCCGCTCCGGCCACGATGGCATAATTTTTTGCACCGCTCCAATCAGCCGAAGCGGTCACCTTTTCAAGGTTTTTGAAGCCGTCGCTGAATACCACCCAGTTGTTTTCTTTCTGGTTCTGTGTGCGGTCCACACCCTTCCAGGCACTGCAAAATATCTTGTCCTGCTCGTAATCATACCGGCATCGAAGGGCCATCTGCACCGTTTTCAGCTTGGTGCAGGCCGCAGTGCAAAGCGCCTCCCCCGTCACCTGCCAGCTCGCCTGCTCTGCCAGCGGGGCGGCTGGGCTCTCCACCTCCAGTTTCGGGGTATCCCCCTTGTATGTGCTGATCATGCGCAGCACCGCAGCATCCATTGCACCGGTGGCATACCAGGTCGGGTACACCACCTTGTCGTTCAGCAAGTGCTCCAAAAAAAAGCCGGTCAACTGCACGAACCGCCCCTGGGCAGTATCGGTCAGCTCTGGTTTGTGGATGATGCCCATCTCGGGCCGGTCCGGTGTGTAAAGATACGCCATGCGCGGGTCATAGTCCTCCGCCGCAAGCTGCACCGAAAACTTGCCCGGGCTGTAATACTCCCGCTGCCACTGCAAATTCAGGTAGGGCAGATACGCCACAGGCTGGAACTCTGCGTCCAAAGCCAAAAGCTGCATGCGTCACACCCCCAGATACTGTTTGTTGTAATAAAGCACTACGTGCATGCCGTTCTCCCCCACATCCGCTGAAAAGCTCACCCGGTTTTCCCCCGGCCCCATTTTCATGGCTGAAAAACTGCTGGCGCGATCCACCTTTGCCAAAATATTCTCGCCGTTCATCTGCACCCGTGCCGCCTCAAAATCGATCGTGAGCACGTCTCCCTGCTGCATTCCGGTGAGGATCCGCACGTACCCCTCGCCGCCCGTAAGGCGCGGGTTCGTCACCGGCCCGTCGCAGGTAATGGTCGCCTTAAAATAGCTCGGCACATCGCCGTCGTAATCAAACACCACCTCCCGGGCAAAGTTTGCCACCGCCGCGCGCACCCCAAAAATCGGGTGATCCATGTAGGGCCAGCCCCAGCAGGGCGTGATGGCCGCGATGTCCTGGCCAAAATCGTCCACCGATTGCCAAAAAGGCTTTGCGCACAAAAAATAGACCGAAAAGGTCTGCGCCTCCCCCACCGGGCCGCTGGGCGCCTTAAACGCGGTCAGTTCGCCTGTGATCCAGCGGGTCGTCCCCAAATAGGTCAAGTAGATCCTGTACTCCACCCCGGGCCGAAAAAAGCTCAATGCCGCTTTGCGCAGCACCGCGTTGCTGCCCGCATCCATCACCGCAGCGGAAAACTCAAGATCCCGGGCCGCCACTCTCCGCCCGGTCACAAAGCTTCCATCCCCTCTCGCCTGGTCGCTGGTATAGACCTGGTATTGCGGCGCGGCCGCCCCGTCAATGGCCGTCAGGCCCCAGTCGGTTTCGTCGGCCGCCAGTTCCTTTCCATCCTGCCGCACAAAGCGCACGCGCACCTGTTCCAGTTCCATCATCCCACATCACCTGCCAATCCATAGGTCGTCTGCAGCCGAATGGCCCGGGCGGTTTCGTCCGGGGTTTCCACCGGCTGATAAAAATTGAAATTCTGCGTGTAACTTGCGGTGCCCGCCGCAGCGGCTTCCGTGGGTCCAGCCATGGCAAAAAGCCCGGCCTGCGGCATCGCGAGGGCGATCTGCGCGTGGTTCAGCTGGATGCCTGCCGCTAGGCGCTGGGCCGCGCCCTGAATTCCGTCTTTCCCCAAAAGGCCCTTCTGCGCGGCGTTCTCCAACTTCTGCATCGTGTCGGTCACCCGCGCTGCAATGCCGTCCGCCTCGTCCTCCACGCCCAGCCCAATGCCCAGTGCAAAGGGCCGGCCGATCTCCCGCCGCGTCTTGCGCGAGGGCGAGCGGATCTCCCCTTCCCGCTTTGCGGCTTCCATCGCCGCCCGCACCGCCTCTTTTGCGGCGTTTACCACGCTGCTTTTCCCGGCGTTGATGCCATTGGCGATCCCCGCCATGATCTGTCTTCCCACACTGGCAAAATCGCTGTTTTGTACCTGTTCGGCAGCGGCGTCCCTTGCCCTCGTGACCATAGCCTGGGTTTCTTCCACCAACGCGTTGCTGCTGCTCACTCCCTGCGCCGCATCATCCACCACCTGCATGCCGGCCTGTTCCACCTCGGGCACTCCCAGCGAGGTCAGCAGCGCCTGCACGGCTACCTCGCCGCCATTTTGGTACAGCTCGCTCAACCGTGTGATCTCATCTCCTGATGCCGTCACCAGCTCCGCTACCGTCCCCGCGGCTTCAGGGCCCGCGTCCCGCAGCTGCTGCAGCAAGCCCTGATCCAGCCCTTTGTTGCCCAGTTCCACAAGATTGTCCGCCCAATTCGCCACCGCCTCCTGGTTGTGTTCCAGGTTTCCGATCATATCCCCCACCGACAGCTCGCTCTCGGTCTTGATCCGGTCAAACATATTGGTGGCGGCTTCCGTATAGGTCCCCAGTGCCTCCTGCCGGCGCTGCATCTCCTCTTCAGCCGCCTGGGCAGCCGCAGCGGCGGCGTCTGCCTCAGCCTGGGCGTTGTCCAGGATGGCCTGGGAAGCCACCGTGTCCAGCTCGGCCCTCTCTTCTTTTACAATGGCCAGCCGTGCCTGTCCCTCTTCCTGGGCTGCAAGGTATTCTTTTTCGCTCTCGTTCAGTTCGTGCATCAGCCCCAGGCGCTGCAGCTCTGAAAAGCCTCCGTTTTCGACCTCCTGCTTTTGCTGTTCGATCAGCTTCAGATTTTCCGCAATCTCTGCCTGTTCCCTGTACAGCTCGTTTTCCCGCTCGATGTAGGCCTCGGCTTTCGCCATCTCCTCTTTTGCCGCAATGTATTCCCCAATCTGCTCGGCCGTCATCGAAAGGGCGCCCGTCTGCTCGTCAAAGGTCAGGTTCAGGCCTTCCTGCTCCTCGTTCAGCTTTGCTACATATGTCGCCATGCGCTGCTCGTCGCCTGCCGCGCGATCGTAGCCCTTCGCCAACTCGCCCAATGTGGCCGCCAGCCTGCGGGAATCGCTCGCCGTATCCCCAATGGCTTTCAGGTTCTTTTCACTCGCCTCCTGGCTGCCCTTCGCCGCCTCGGCAAAGTCCTTTTGTGCCTGGGTCAGCTCTTTCACTTCGCCCGCCTGCGCTTTGTACTTTGAGCTGCCGTAGTCCAGGGCGACTGCCAGCGCTCCAAGCGCCGCCACAATTGCCAGCACCACCGTCGTCACCGCTCCAAACGGGCTCGCAGCCATAGCGGCACTCCAAAGCAGCTGGGCCGCAGTCGCAAGGCCGATCTTTCCTGTCAAAAGGCCCACCAGCGCCTCTTTTGCCGTGATCCCCGCTGTCTGCAGGGCCTCTGCGGTCACCGCGCCCTGGATACTGCTCTTATATTCCTCTACTTTCTTGGCGGCTGCATCAAACCCATTCACAAGCGAACTTATCTTGCCGCCCGCATCTTTAAACGTGTCAAAGTGGCCTTTCAGCTCCTTAAACGCCTTTTGCGCCGAAGTAATGCCCGCCTCCAGCACTTCAAAGCCGTTCATCTTTTCCAGTGCCCTGTTCAGCTTTGCGATTTCACCTTCAAAGCCGTCCAGATCGATTTTTGCCTCAAATTCTATGGTACCTTTATAACTCACGTCCTCACCTTCCTCTTTCACTGCCGCGGCTCTGCATTCAGCGCCCCGCTGTGTGTTCCTGCGCCTGCCTGAATCTGTGGGCCACCTGTTCCCTGCGTCTGCGGGCTGCCTCGCCGGCCGAAACCGGGGCTGCAGAGCCGCAAGGCTTTAAGGCGTAGCGGGCTTTCAGGGCTGCATAGTGGGCACGCTGGCGCTTGTCCTGGATCCCATTCAATTCCATTGTGCGCCAAGCCATGACCTGCCCCATTGCCGTTTCCTCCGGCAAATTTTCCAGCAGCGCCAAAAACGCCCACCAGTGCAGGTACTCCACGCGCACAAGATCCATACCATAGGCCTGCAAAAAGGCGGCATAAATGCGTCTTGCGTCCTGTTCAAAATCAAAGGCCCGCTCGGCGGGGGCAGGTATCCCGCCCTCCTTTTCCTCGGGCGGCTGGCCGCGAAAATAAAACCATAGCAGCAGCTGCAGCGCCTGCGCGCTGTCACCGGGCAATTCCTCAAACAACTGGCTCAGCCCCACCGAAAGTTTCTGCCAGTCGGTCAGGCTCTCATCCCGCAGTGCCAATTCAAACCGGATCATATTTCGGAAATCCGGGTAAATGGCCACCCCGCCCAACTCTTCCGGAAGCCCCGTTTCCAGCAGCAGATTCATACCTTCGCCCTTCGCGTGGTGCGGTTTGGTTTATAGCGGGTCAGCTTTATCTCCAACTGGCTCCCCTGCTGTTCCACCGCCCTGCCGATCTCATCGCACAGATCAAGCAGCTTTTCCAGGCTTGTCTTGGGCCCCAGCAGCTGGTCGCACACGCCCTCCCCAAATGCTTCGTCGATAAAATCCGTTGCCAGCCTGCATTGTGTTTCTATAAAAGCGACATACTGATCAAATGCTTCATCGCTCGCCGTCCCATCTGGCGGCTCGCAAATGTCCTGTGCAGCGCTCTTCATTTTTTCACCCGCGCTGCGGTATCTTCGCAGATCCTGCGGGCAGGTAATGTCAAAATCGATCTGAACGCCATGAATGTCAAGCATATAAAGCCCTCCTTAAAGGCCTCCGGCCCGCCTTGGCAGGCAGGCCGGAGGTTCAGCGTTATTCGGCCGCAGGTTCGTTTGCCGGTGCGGAATAGGTATAGGCAGTGGGTTCGCCGAATGCGGTCAAGGTAGCGGAAATGGTGGCGCTGGCGCCCGCCTCACCCGCGGTGTCGTCACCCACCATAATGGTTGCCTTCCCCTGCTCGCCCTTACCGGTCAGCATGCAGAAGTACACATAGGGGCGCACTACCGCCGCACCCTTGCCAAACTTCATCTCGTGGGCAAGCAGCGCCTCCTGGAAAGCGTCCCCCAGGTAACGGTCGCCCGCCAGCGCAAAGGTCCGCTTGGTGGCGGTTTTGCTGGAGGTTGGCCCCTTGTGCAGGTAGGTCTTGTCCGAAGTAATGCCTTCAAGGGTAGCGGCGTGGCTGGTCATACCGTCAATGGCCACCAGATATTCGCCCACATTTTCAGCCGTGCCAGAAAAATCCACCGCCAGCACATAGTCGTCCGCATTGGCAATCCCCGCGTATTCCGGTTTCGGGGTCACACCTGCCATCAGTTCAGAAATAGTCATTCTTTTACATCCTCCTGTTCAGTTTGAAAATAAACGATCCGGCATAAAAGCTTCAATGTCCCCGCTTGCCCGCCGGTGTGGGCAAGCGGTCCCGGCACCTCTGCCGCCAGGTTCTGTGCGGTCATTCCCGCCGGCAGCCGCGGCAGCCGGCGCTCTCTGGTCTGCTGCCTGATCCAGGCTGCTAGCTCCCTGCAAAGCTTCCCACGCAAGACTTGACGGGCCTGTGCCGTGGCTTGCTCCCCCGTATCCAGCACATAGGTGCTCTGGCGCAGGCAGCCGCGGAAATACCGGCGCTCCGTGCGCGTCTCCGGGTTTCCAAGGATCCGCCAGGCAGCGCCGTGCACGGGTTCTTCCCCGCAGTGCAGGCGCCCCCCGGCCAGCATGGGGCAAGCATCAAAATACGCACGCAGCGCTTCCAGAATGGGGTCCGTCACCTGATCACCTCCCAGCCTTTTCATTGGATCCCATCGCCGCCGGGCCGCCAGGGGGGCGGCAGCAGTTTCTGTACCGGGCCTTTATCCTTCCCCTCTCCATAGAACCTCCTTTCTTTCCTGTGCCCTTTTGCGCGGGTCACATCCGCCGGCCGCAGTTTTATGCCGTGCCCGGGGCAGTTTTACAGCAAAAGGCCCGCCTTTTGGCAGGCCCTGTACTCCCCTCCTCCCGCTGTTTTTTATACCAATCGCTCTATGGTAAAGCAGCCGCTGGATACGCCGCTGCCAACAATGCCCGTCGCCTGTATCCCGGTAAACGACACTGTCTGGCCTTTGCTCATGGCCTGTACTCCGCTTCGCGTGGGGCTGAACCGGTATCCGCTGATCCGGTAAGTCCCGGCGGCCGCACAGGTCCAGGTCATGGATGCATTGTTATATCCGCCAATACCGCCGGCCGTTACCATACTCCCATAGCGGGTGTCACCCCAGCCATACCACTGTCCGCTCTGCACATCGTTGCCGGAGCTGTCCGTCCGTTTGCACACGCCGTAATACCCCACCGCCACCACCTCGTAGCCCCGCTGCAGCACTCCCGTCACCCCAAAGATGCTCACCCCGCTCAGGATGTTCCCCGCCGCCAGGTTGGCGTCGCCTTCGATCGTCTGCGCGCCTTCCAGATACTGCCCCGCCGCCAGCACCTGGTCGCTGGTACCCGGCGTGTAGGCAGCAGCAGCCTTGCGGGGGATCCCCCCCGCCACGGTCACGCCCCCGCTGCGGATCGTCACCCCGGTTAGCAGATTGCCGGGCACGAGCTGGGCCTTGTCCGCCGCGCTCAGCCCGGCTCCGCTAAAATTTAGGGTGTTCCCCTCGCGCCAGCACACCACCGCCGCGCCCTTAGCAAAAAAGCCGCCCCACAGCGCGTCGCCGGAAATGGTCCTCACCGTGCACGCCTCGCCGTTTACCGTCATGCTGTCCCCCTCGGCAAAGCCCGCCGTTGCCACAAACCGGATGTTCTCCCCCTCGCCGGTCAGCTCGTGCACCGTGCCGGTCTTTGTGTGGGTGTAGTTTGCCACGCCGCCCACCGCCGCCGGCGGGATCGCCAGCCGCGGCCGGCCCTCGTCGTCCAGCTCCAGCAGCAGGTTCACCGCCGCCGCGCCAAATTTGTCCCCCTGCTGCACCAGCGGGCTGCTCACCTCCACCGCCACGTCGTGCAGCGCCACCGTGCCATCCCGGTTCAAAAGCGATACATACAGCCGCCCGTCCGCCTCGTCCGGGATCGTGTCACGAAAAGATCGCGCCAAACACTCCACCTCCCAATAAAAATGCCAGGTCCGGCAGGCTGTTTTCTATCGCCTGCAGGTCCTGGCCGATCTGCTCTTCCATTCCTTCAATGCGGTCCAGGTCCCGCCAGTCCCACACCGCCTTCCCCGCCGCAAAGCTGCGGGTTTCGTAGCCCGCGCGCGGGCACACCGCCGCGGCCACCGCCGCCAGGTTCTGCTCCACCCGGTTGAAAAACTCCGGGTAGGGCAGGCCGTCCACCCTCTCGCCCGGCATGGGCGTCAGCTCTGCCCTGCGGGCGATCCGCGCGGCCCAGGCCTGCAGGTGTTCCAGGTTCCCCCGGATGCGCTCATAGTCCGGCTCCAGCCGGAACTCATCCGCGGCCGCCCAGTTCGTTTTCGGCGTTTGCCACATCCGCTTTTACCTCCCTACGAAAGCACAATATAATTCGAGTGAACCGCATCATAAACCGTATTGTGTCTTACGGTAATCGCGGTCCCCGCAACAAAATTTGTGGGGTTATTGGGGTCGATGCTGATGTTGCTCCCGTTATACAAAATACTGAGCGTGCTTGTGTGGGGCGCACCTGCGTATCCTGCAAACGACTTAACAATACTGAACGATACTGTGGCGTATCCTTCGCTTCCGTTTTTTACACTCCCGCTCCGGATGTACGTGTCCCCGCAGCCATTGCAAATAAAAAAGTGCATGGTGGGCGGGAACCATCCAACAAAAACCGAAAAAAAGCCTGCAATCGGCCGAACTGTCCCCGTCACCCCAAAGATGTTGGCCCCTCCGCGAATATTCTCAGGAATCAGCCCTGCATCCCCCCGGATGGTCTGCTCTCCGCTCAAATACAGTCCGGCCGGGATGGTTTGGTCGCTGGTGCCGGGCGTGATTGTGGCCGCTCCCCGGGCCGGGATGCTTCCCGCCACCCTGCCGCGCAGAATTTCATGACCTTCCACCATCCACTCTCCGGCCGTCTTTTTATCTGCCGCGCTCAAGCCCCCCGCGGCGCTTATCAGTCCTTTTGCCATGCCGTCACACCTCCAAAAACACAGCGGTCAGCTCCACATCCGGGCAACTGTCCCCGCAGGTCACCGCCACCTGCCCCTCCAGGCTCTCCGCCATGGTAATGCAGCCCAGCGCCTCCGCGATCGCCAGGTTCTCCGCCGTGGTCGCCCCCGGCTGCGCCCGCACGTCCCAGATCACCACCTGCGCCGTCATCCCCTCGCAGGCCGCTGTCTGGGTGTAGCTCCCGTCCGCCTGCCGGGCCCACCCCGCAAGCTCCAGCGCCGCCGCGTACTTGCGGATCCCCAGGCTCGCCGGCGTCACATCCACCGCCTTCGCCGCGCTGCCGTCATAGGCGCCCTGGCTCACCCCGTTCAGCCGGATCGTCAGCCCCGCGGGGTTCTTCAGCGCCGTCGGCAGCGCCTTCGCTCCCACCTTGCCGTTGTCGTTGTACAGCACATGCCCGTTTGTAAACCCGCTCGTGGTGGTCGCCCCGGTCACCGTGTTCGGCCCCGGCAGGCCGGTCTCGCCCCGCTCGCCCTGTTCGCCCTGCGGGCCCGTGGCGCCGGTGTCCCCTTTCTCGCCCTTGTCCCCCTTCGGCCCCTGCGCGCCAAAGGGCAGCGTCAGGTCCAGCACCGCCTCGCTCCCCGTCTTGGTAATGCTGGCCGAGGCCACAGCCCCGCTGGCCACCGTGCCCACCCGCAGCGTCTGAATCGCCTCGCTCCACGCCTTCACCAGCGCCGCCGTCAGCCCATCCAGCACGCCCTTGTTTTCGTGGCCGTGCCGTGCCGCCGTGTTGGCCGCCACCACCGTTTTCGTCTCCGCCAGCTCCGTCGCCACAGCCTTGCCCTTGTCCCCCGCATACGCCGTGGCCGCCGTCTCTCCCAGCGCCAGGCTCTTCGAGATCTCCACGTAGCCTGTCCCGCTCCACCGCCAGGTCAGGTTGTCCTCCAGGCTCACATAAATCTTCCCGCTCTCCCCCACGTCCGGGAACTGCTCCGCCGCCGGGTACTCCAGCACATCGTCCACAAAGCTCGGCAGCTGCGCCGCCGGCACCGTGCCCGCCGCGTCCAGCGTCGCCACGCCCCCCGCCTTGCCCAGCTCGCTGCGCTTTACCTGCGCGTCGTCCGTCACGCTGCCCAGCCCCACCTGCGCCTTGGTCACCCCGTGGGGGTTCGCCTTATTGGCCATATGAGCGATCAGATCGGTCACTGCCTTGGCCAGCTTGCCCATGGCAGCCCCCATCTTCTCCCCGCTGCTCAGCGGGGCCAGCGCGTCCGCCTCGGTGTAGGTCGGGGTCTGGTCGTTGGTGGCCGCGTTCGGCACGTTGCCCAGCCCCACCTGAGCTTTCGTCACCCCGTGGGGGTTTGTTTTGTCCGCCGCATGGGCCGCGAACGCGTCCATGCTCCGCCGCGCCCCCGCCAGGTCCGCCGCCGGCGTGTCGTTCCACTGCTCCGTCCCCTGGATCGCCGCCAGCTGCTCCCCCACCAGCTCCAGCAGCCGCTGCAATTTGTCCCGCACACTGCCCATCGCCCGGCTGCCCAGCTTCTCGTCCGTCACGCTGCCGTCCGGGTGCGCCAGCACCGCCGCGCTGCTGTGCGCGTTCAGCTCCGCCTTCCCCGCCTTCAGCTTTTCCAGGTCCTCGTCTGCCCTTTTCTGCCGCGCCAGCTCCCGGTCGATCGCCTCCATGTCGTAGGTCAGGTCGTCAATGTCCGCCGGGTCGTTCCGCTCCGCCACCCGCTCCGGCAGCCGCAGGTTGTAGTTCTGGCTCTTCTTCAAGTTGTATCACCCCGCTTTAAGATCAAATTCCCTTTCAGTCCCCCGCCGCTGTACTCCAGCTCGTTTTTCAACACCTGGGCGGGCACCCGCGCCGCAAACTCGGTGCCCAGCAGCACCCGGTCCAGCGGGTCGAACTCCGGGTTACCGCGGGTGGCGCAGCTGTAGGTCGAGCGCCGCAGCAGGTAGTCCCGCACCCACGCCGCAACCGCCGCCGCCCGCTCCGGGTTCGTCACCAAGGGGTTATTCAGCACTTCCACCGCCCCGCTGGGGTCAGCGTCCGGCGCCGGGGCCGAGGCCGTCTGCGCGCTGGTGGCCAGCGCCTTCCCGCTCACCACCAGCTCCACCGGCCCGTTCCCCGTCAGTGTAATGTCCCCCGCCGCCGCGTACAGCTCTGCCGCCGCCACGCTTCCCCCCGTGGCCGTGGCCGACACTTCCCCCGCCTGGCTCCAGCTCAGGTGCAGGGCAAGCTCGCCCTCCACCTGGTAGCTCGCCTTGTGCAGCTGCTTTGCCTCGCCCCCCAGGGCGTAGGTGGTGGCCGGGCAGTCCACCCGCAGCAGGCTCGCCACCTTCTCCACCTTCGGCGCGCTGCCCAGGATCGCCCCAAGCCCCAGCTCCACGCCGCTCTGCCCGCCGGGCGCGGGCGCAAGGCAGATGTACCCCTCCCGGTCCACATACAGGCAGCAGCACCCAGCGTGCGCGATCAGCTGTAGGCACTCCCGGTGCTTTTTCACCGGCAGCGGCGCCGTGGTGCTGATCTCTTTCAGCCCCTCCCACAGCCGCCAGGGCGGGGTGTCCTCGTATTCCCGTGGCACCCCCGCGTCCTCCAGCACCGCCAGCGCCAGCTCGTACAGGCTGTGCTCTTCGCCGTCCCACACCCCCTTGTAGTAGGTGTCGTCCAGCAGCCCCAAGGCGTCCGTGGCCGCAAACTTCGCAAACAGTCCCTCCGTCGAGGGCTGCCCCGTCAGGAAAAACCGCCCGCCCGGCAGCCATTCCACAAGGCCTCCCTCGTATACCTCCTGCCAGCCCGTCAGCTCCAGGCTCGCCCAGTCCATCTGCGCCGCGTCCCCCCATTTCAGCCCCCGGCTGATCTCCTGCCCGTATTCCACCCGGATCGGGTTGCGCTGCTCAAAGTACCGCCATATCCCCGCCGGGTCGTCTGGGTCGTACCCCGCGCTCCCAGCGCCCGTCAGCCGGTTGATGTTCACCGCCTGCCACTCGAACTTGCCGGTGGGCAGCCGCCGCCCGATCGGGTCCACCTCCAGCGTCTGCTTTGCCCCCGTCAGGCTCCCGTCCTCAAAGGTCAGGCCGATCCCGAACATCAGCTGCGAAAGTCTGGCCCGCCGCCGTGGGCGGCTGCTTCGCAAAAAACTCACCGCCAGCCGGTCGAACCGCTCCAGCGGTGCGTCCAGCTGCCAGGCTGCCGCATCCGGCCGCTGCACCTCGTCGTACAGCAGCGCCTCCCCCCGCCAGGCCCTCACCCGCAGCTCCGCCGGCCACTCTCCCGCCACCCGGTCAAAGCCAAAGGTCAGCCCCGCCACCGTGTGGGTCTTGGAAAAACGGATGTCCAGCACCGGCGCGGGCGTAAACGCCCCATCCGCGCCGCTCAAGGCCTCGCTCACATACCCCTCGGCCAGCAGCTTGCCGCCCGGCGGGGCCGGGATGGTCAGCTTGCCGTCCGCTTTCCAGCGTCCCGGCTCAAAGGTGGCCCAGCTTTGCAGCTGTGCGCCCTGGGCCGCCAGCGCCGAACTGGGCGCCGACCAATAGCTCTGCGCCTCACTGGAGGGCGCCGCTGTGGCCGCCGCGTCCGAATCGATGAGCCCCAGGCTCACCCGCAGGTGCGCCGCACCCACCACCGGCTGTTCCAGCTCCCGCCGGTATGCCTCCGATACCCGCTGCACTATATCACCCCGCAGTCGATCACGTTAAAGCTCGCGTCCCGCAGCAGCGCCGGCAGCCCGCTGGCCGGGTCCACCCGCGCCGGGCTGCACTTCACGTCGCTCAAATAGAACAGCCGCGTTTCCCACCGCCCCAGGTTGAAGTTGAAGTAGTGGCAGTAAAAGGTAAAGTGCCCCGCCTCGAACCACCGGTTCATCTCCCACCACACCTGCGGGCTGATCGCCGTCCAGCTCATCTCCTGCTTGTCCAGGCTCCGCCCCACCATCCGCCCTACCATGGTCCCCTGCGCGTTCCGCGCGCTGTCCACCAGCCGGCTTGTGGTAAAGGGTGCCGTGTCCGGGTAGGGCGCCGCAATGGCGTGGTTCTCCCGGCTCGTGCCCGGCTCCGAGCCAAAATAGATAAACCCCAGCGTTTCGCCCCGCTCAATAGGCATTCGCAAACGCACCTCCTATCTGCACCCCCCGCGCCGCGCGGATCCGCTCCATGGCCCGGTACAGCACCTCGCCGTCCAGGCGGATCTCAATGGGCTGCTCCGCTGTGAACTCCTGCGTGCCGCCCAGCTGTCCCAGCACCTCGGCCACCGCCTGCTTGATGGTGTCCAGCGGCGCCTCCACGTTGGTACCGTGCCGCTGTTCCCCCACCATGGCCAGAAACGGCTTGTTCGCCGGCAGCACCGCCCCCTGCGCCAGCCGCGGGATGCTGGGAATGTTGGCCAGCCGAACGCTGCCCGCCGGGAACAGCTCCTTGCCCAGGATCGTCAGCCCGTCCCAGCTGAAATGCAGCTTTTCATTCAGCCAGCCGATAAACCGGTTCACCAGGTCGATCAGCGTGTTCAGCCCGCCCTTGATGCTTTCGCCCAGGTCGGTGCCGAAGATCTTCTCAAAAAAGCTTTTCACCGCCTCAATCGGCGCCATGGCAAACTTCTTGATGCCCTCCCAGACCTTTTTCCAGTCCCCGGTAAATACGCCGCTCAAAAAGTCGGCCAGGCCCTGGAAGATATTTTTAAAAAAGGTGAACAGCGCGGTAAAGTGCGCCGTCAGCGGCAGGATAAGCACATTGTAGAACCAATCCGCCGCCACCGCCCAGGCCGTCTGGATCCCCTCCCAGACCGCCAGCGCGCCCGCCTGGATCCCCTGCCACAAAAACGAAAAGAACTCTCCCAGCGGGGTCAGCACATATTCCTGGAACCAGGCGGCCGCGGCTGCCCACACCTCCTGGATCGCGGCCCACACATTCAGGGCTACCTCCTTCACGGTGTCCCAGTGGGTCACCAGCAGCGTAACGATGGCGATCAGCGCGCCGATTGCCAGAATGACCAGCATAACAGGCGATGTCAGAAACGCCACGGCTGCCCCGAATGCAGTCGTTACCGCGGTGGCCACCGCACTCACCGCATTCCAGGCGGTCGTCATGGCGATTGCCGCCCATCCGGCTGCCGTACTGGCTGCCTTTGCTGCGGTCTCGCCCACCCATGCCGCCGTACTTGCCGCCAGCGAGGCCACACCAGATGCAAGGGATTTCACAAAATCCACCGCATAGAGTGCAATGATCTGTAGGTCAACTGCCTTATCTGCTAACTTTTTGAGGGTACAGGCGTAAATTGCATCGCCCATCTTTTTCATTGTTTCCACAATACCCCCCGCATTGATAATCCATGCTGCAATTTCTCCGCCCTTCCAGACCGCCATAAACGCTGAGACTGTTACTGTCATAGCCTGTACTAAGGTTTGATTTTGATTTATCCAGTTAGATGTTTCGATAAGTACGCCTGCTAGCTCCTGCAGCCTCGCCACGATCACCCCGCCCGTCCACTGTGTCAGCGGCTGCAAGAAACTCTCCCACAGCCACAGCGCCAGCGGCTGCAGCGCTCCCAGCACGCTGGTCAGCACCCGGCACGCCGCCGCCAGCAGGTCCAAAAAGGCCGGCAGCAGATCCTCGATCGTCCAGGCCGCCAGCGGTACAAAGATGTTGTACCAGGCCCACTCTAGTCCGGCAAAAAGTGTTTTGGTCAGGGGAGCCGCGGCCTCCTTCAACCGCTCAAACGCCTTTGCCAGCGGCTCAAAATTGATCGCCCGCAGCGGTTCCAGCAGCTGCCGTATCTTGTCCACGATCGCCTGCAGCTGGGGCGAAAGCGTGTCTTCCACCTGCGTTCCGGCCGTCACGGTCGGCGCAGGCGTCTTCCCGCCGTTCCCGCTCCCCTGTCCTCCCAGGGTCGTTTCCCCCGCTGCGGCGTTTTTCTGCAGCAGGTTCAGCTCGTCAAAGGGGGCCAGCGCATCGTTTGCGGCCTCGCCCGCTTTTCTGGTGCTCTTGGCCAGCCCCTCCTCCGCCCTGGCCCCCATGTCCGCGCTCTGTGCCACGGCGGTGTTCTGCTGTGCCGTCGCAGCGCTTCTGGTCGTCGCCTTTCCAAACAGCGCTCCCAACACCGCGGTAACGGCCCGCGCGGTGTCGGTCAGGGCGGCCACAATGCCGTTCAGCACCCGCACTGCGGGCAGCAGCACCGTGGCCATCGCCTGGCCCAGCACTCCCATCAGCTCCCGCCACTGCTGTGTCAGCAGCTGTGTCTGGCCCGTCCAGCTTCCCTGTGTCCGCGCAAAATCGCCGCTCACAAGGCGCAGCGCGTCGGTCACATAGGCGTAGCGCAGGGCCGTCTGCTGCGCTTCACTCATGGCTGCCGTGCTTTGGTTGATTCCGTGTGTCAGCGCATATTGCTGCAGGTTTGTCCCACTCAGCATCACACCCAGCTCCCGCAGCCCTGTTGCCTCCCCGGTAAATATCCCCTTCAGCTTGTCGGCAGCCGCTGCAGGGTCGATCCCAAACGCACTGGCCGTGTCACCAGTCAGCCCGGTCAGCGCCACCGCCATATCGCTGGCGGCCCCCTCGGCAAGCCCTGCGCTTTTGGCCAGTTCCATATATTCGCTGCCAAATTTTTTGGCCGCAGTGCCGCTCAGGCCAAATTGAGTCGCCGCGTCCTTCGCAAAGTTCTCCATCTTGTAGGCCATTCCGCCAAACGCTGTTTCCACGGCGCTCTGCACCCCTGCCGCTTCGCCCTGCAGCGCAAGGCAGGCCTTCGCAAATTCGGTCAGTTTTTTCGCCGTGAACGCCGTCCGTATGGCCTCTCCCAGCTTCTCTGCAACGTTTTTCAGTCCTCCCAAGCACCCGGCGACCCGCCGCGCCCCCTTTTCCAGCCCCGCGGGGTCCAGCTCGGTGCGCACCACCAGCTTCCCGCCGTCTTGCTTCTCCGTAATTCCTCACCCTCTCTCCAAAAGGATAGAAAAAGCGCCCCGAACCCTTGGTTCGAAGCGCTTTTTGCGGTCCGCGCAGCGCGGACCTCTAAATTCCAGTTGTTTTCATCCAGAAGTGCCCGGTATTACTTTTTCCCCGGTTTCCATTGGTAGCCGCAGTTCAGGCAGGTACACACCACTTTTTTAGAACCGATCCCCCCGGCCAGCATTCCTGCCTCTATCCCCATTGTAAGGCCCACCGCGCCTCTCGCAAACCCAAATCCCTTTTTATTGGCCGTCACGCTCACCGAATGGCATTTCGGGCAGTATACCTGCCCGCTGCGTTTTAACTCCTGAAGGCGCTTTTTTTCCTCAGCCGCCTGGTCGGAGCCCATATTCAGTTCCGCCAGCAATCCCTCGCCAAACGAAACCTTTTCATTTCTGCGGATGTGGTATTCGAACAAAGGGTTCAGAATTTTTTTTGCTTGTCCAAACGTGATGTTGCAACGCGCCACCAAATGACCATAGGCTCCAAACTTGAAAGCCCCCAATCCTTTGGCCCGGATCAGCTTGTTCAGGTCCACTTTTATGCCGTTGATCTCCTGTACGTAGGGTTCTCTCAACGGCGGGTATTCCTGTTCCATGTCCCCGGCCGCGCCGTCTTGTCCCGCCTGCGCGGGCACAGCGGCCGCCTCGCCCGGCGCCGCTTCTGTGGGAGGCTCGGCCGCAGCGCCGCGCACCCCACGCAGGTCACGCCCGCATCCCGGGCAAAAATTCGCGTCTTCGCAGTCCATTCCACAATTTGGGCAAAACATCGTTTCTCATGCTCCTTCCGTTTTTGATCCGCATCCAGTCTGCGCTAAAGCCGGGCTGCAGCTCACTTTTTCCCCGGTTTCCATTGGTATCCACAGTTCAGGCAGGTACACACCACTTTTTTAGAGCCGATCCCCCCGGCCAGCATTCCCGCCTCTATCCCCATTGTAAGGCCCACCGCGCCTTTCGCAAATCCGAACCCCTTTTTATTGGCCGTCACACTCACCGAATGGCATTTCGGGCAGTATACCTGCCCGCTGCGCTCCAGCTCTTGCAGGCGTCGCCGCTCGTCCACGACCTTCTCCGCCCCTTTATTCAAATCGGCCAGCAAAGATTCTCCAAAGGAAACTTTTTCTTTATTTGTTTTATGCTGCTCGATCACCGGCAGCAATATTTCTTTGGCCTGTTTCATGCTTATCCCGCACTCGGTCGACAGATAGCCATAGGCCCCTATCTTTCGTGCTCCCATTCCGTAGGCACGGATCAAACGGTTCAGATCCACCCTTATGCCATTCACTTCGCGTACATACGGCTCTTTTAACGGCGGATATTTCTGCCCCGCTTCTTCGGCCCCGCCGTCTTGTCCCGTCTGCGCGGGCACAGCGGCCGCCTCGCCTGGCGCCGCTTCTGTGGGGGGCTCGGCCGCAGCGCCGCGCACCCCGCGCAGGTCACGCCCGCATCCCGGGCAAAAATTCGCGTCTTCGCAGTCCATTCCGCAATTCGGGCAAAACATGGTTCCATCACGCTCCTTTTCCTTATGGTACCATTCCTTTTAAGGAATAACAAGCTTTTCCGTTTCTCCGTCCCTGCCGCCTCCAACACTTTCTTTTTGGCCGCCGGCATGTTATGATTTAAAATAAAGATGCAGCCCGTTCAAGCGGAACGGCCTTCTTCCGTTCCGCGCGGCCCCAACCGCTTGCAAAAGGAGGTTTTGTACCATGTTCTGTACAAATTGTGGCGTTCAGTTTGAGGGGAATTTTTGCCCCGCCTGCGGCGCCCCCGCCGCAGGTCCGGCGCCGGAAACCCCACCGCAGGCCGGTGATGCCCATGTCGGCGAAGGCCCCGGCGGGATCGACCTTCCCGCCCCTCCTCTCGGTGAGCACAAGGGGAATCTGTGCAGCATCACTTTTCTGGAAGATCGTCTCCTCCTGCACAAAAAGCCGTTGCTCAAATCCATCGATACCGAAATTTATTACGCCGACGTGGCCTCTGTTTCTTTCAGCAAGGGCTCCGGGCTCTCTTCCGGCTTTGTCTGCATCCGCACCCGGCAGGACCCCACTCCGCCTGCAACGGCGTTCACCGCGCCCAACGATCCCTTCTCCGTCTGCTTTCTGCCCGCCCAGCTCCACGATTTCCTTCGCATCCACGAATTTTTATCTGCCCTGGCCGCAAAAAACGATTTTTCGCCGCAGCAGCTTCCCCCAAGGGCCGCCTCTTCCTCACTGTCCCCGGGCTCGCCCGTTTCCTCCCCTTCTCACAACATGGTGAATATCTGCCTCAATTGCGGCGATACGCTCCTCCCTCAAGTCAAAAAATGTCCCACTTGCGGCTGCAAAGAGTTCGCCCTTCTCGACAAAAGCGACGCCGGGCAGATCGAACAGCTCCGCGCCTCTGCCCCCCATCCAAAAGAAAGCCTCACGCCCAATTGGAAAGCCTACACCCCTCCAAAACCAAGCAAAAAAAAGATCATCAAGCAGCGCATTGCCGAAAACAAGGCCCAAGCGATCGCCTGCTGCCCAAAATGCGGTTCCACCTCCTTGTCCGCGAACAGGAAGGGGTTCGGCATCGGAAAAGCCGTTATAGGCGCTTCTCTCGTGGGCGGGGTCGGCTTGGCGGCAGGGAACATCCATGCCAAAAAAGTGATCCTCACCTGTCTGAATTGCGGGCATCAGTGGAAACCCTGAAGCACGCTCCTGCCTGCGGCCGGCTTTCCGGCCGCTTTTTTGTTTCTGTTCCAAAACGCCGGCGGCCTGCCCTCTGCGGGCCGTTCGCCGTGCAGGCCCAAAGGGGCTTCCTTGGCTCCGCCGGCCTATTCTTCCAACAGCTTCTCCAGGCGGTGCCGCTGCGCCAGTTCCTCCGCAGTGTACGGCCGTTTCAGGTCTACCCGGTCCTTGTTGTCGCGGTAAAATTCCCGCTCCCAGCTCTCCAGCTTTTTGCCCCGCCGCAGCTTATCCCGTATCGACACAAGCGTGGCCAGCTGCCCCTCTCCAATACCGTTAAAAAAAGCCATAAAACTCCACCAGTGTAAAAAGGGCAGTGCGCGCACCTCACAGCCGGCCACCTTATTCACATCCGCTGCGATCACAAGCGCGTCCTGCCGCCAGTCCAGCAGCTTCGGGGCCGGCGCTGCGTTTTCCGCCTCCTCCCTTCCGCAATTGATGAACCGGGCCAGATATTCCGCCGCTTCGCCCCGGTCCCTCGCCGGCATATCCTCATAGCCTTCGTAAAACAGGGCCATCGCCACCTGCCAGCGCACAAATTCCGGTTCCGCAGGGTCGTCCAGCCGCTGCAAAATATCCAGTACATCCCGGAAATCCGCGTTGATCCGGTATTCCTTCCCACCGATCACCGCGCTGGCGGGCAGCCCCCAGGCGTCCATCAGTCCTTCACCGCGCGCCGCCGGGCGCGGTTGGCCTTTGCACCGGCCACTGCCTCGCCCGTCTTTTGGCCCGCGCACGCCTCAGCTCCCGCTTGGATCACCGGCAGCAGCGCCGCAAAAAGGTTGGTCACCACCCGCTCCCCGTTTGTGGCCACCGCCATAATGTTCACACCGCCCAGCAGCGCGTCAAAATCATTCTGTGGGCCGAACACCCAGCTCAGCACCTCTTTCACCCGGCGGTCCGCCCCCGCCATCAGCTCCACCACCGCCTGTCCGGCCTCTCCACTCTCCTGGGGCAGGTTTTTTCCTCTTTCGGTCAGTTCCTCTTCAATGGCCTGTACCTTGCCCTGTGCCCGCAAAAACCGCTCATACACGTTGGGGTCCGCGGGGTTGAACCGCAGCGTCCCTCCCCCGTTCGCCTCCCCGCCGTTGATCTCATACTCTCTCACGCCCGTGTCAATGTTCAGCTTCATTGTCATTTTACCGGTCCTCCTAAAATCGTAATTTTGCCCGCGTAAAAGCCCGCCTGCCTGCCGGCAGGCGGGCTTTGATTATTTCGCGGATCACACCGTAGGGGCGCTCCCCTCCGGGGTAAAGGTCCTGGTCTTGGGGTCAAAGGTCCCCTTGGCCCGCCCGCCGGTGTAGTGCAAGTTGAACGGGATCTGGTACCCGGTGTTGTCGCCGCCGGTGCTCGCCGCCTCGATCACCACGTCCCAGCGCACCGCGGGGAATGCGCCTTCAGTCTCCTTCTCCCACAGGTGTACGTCCACCAGGGTGCTGGCGCACTCGTCCAGCACCCGCATGTTGTCCGTGATGTCCTGCAGCCGCTCAAACAGCGGGTCGCCCTGTTCGGCGTAGTAGGGCTCCACCGCGCCGTTCTTTTCATAGCTGGTCACCAGCACGCTGGTCTCCCCCAGAATGTTGTGCTTTTTTTCCACCTCGGCGCTCATTTCGGCCACGTATTCCTCCAGGTCCTTGCCCAGCCGCACGTAAACCGGCCCCCCCGAAGCACCGGGCAGCGCCGCGTCGATGTAGTGTGCCATATACTTTCGCTCAATTTTCGCCATTTCAAGCCACCTCATATCTTATTGTAAATTCTGTCGAGAGGGTCACGGTATAAACCGCCAGCCCTCCCTCGTCCGCCTGCTGCAGCGCACCGCCCGCTGCAGTCCATGTCTCCGCTTCTCTCCCGGTGTTTCCAAAGTGCGGGGCCAGCCCTGCGGCGCTCTGCTGCTGCACCCAGCGCTGAAATTCCAGCAGCCATTCCGCGTTTTCCGTCGCTCCCGTATCCTCCCCCGGGGCCTTGGGCAGCACAAAATTCAGTTTGAAGTCCAGCCGCTGGCGCACCGTCACACCGCCCAAAATATCCCGGCTTCGGCTCAGCTCGGTCGCGCCCCTCGGGTAAAGGCCGCCTCCCTGCGCCGGCTCGGTGTAGTCCACCCGGATCTCTCTTACCCTTTCATAGCCCGGGCAGCCAGCCAAACCCGCAGCCGTTCCAGCCCGCTCTGTTCGGTCTGTGTCGTTTCTCCCTGTGCCATTTCTTCACCCCTTTCCCGGGCTTCTGCAGGGCGTTTCTACAAATGGTTCTCCGCCCCGCGCGCAGGCGCCGAGGTGCGCCTGTGCCATTTTCCGGCGCCCCCTTCCACGTGGCAAACATCACCGCGCCAATACTTCGGCTCCACCTCTCTCACAGTGGCCAGATCCTGTTTTCGCGCCGGCAGCAGCGCGGCCCAGGCTTCCCGGGTATCCACCTGCGGGCCCTCGCCCAGCAGCACCTTGTCGCCCGGCGCCAGGGTAAAGCGCCCGGCCCGCCCCGCCTCGTCCAGCGCGTCGAATTCCTCGGGCGGCGCCCAGCGCGGGCGGCCGTCCCAGCCGTTTGGCAATACGAGCAAAAAACTCTTGGCTTCCCAGCTGCCGCCCCGGTCCACCGCCTGGTTCTCCCGCCACTCAAAAAACGCCCCGGCAAACACCACCCGCGCGCAGTCAAACCCGCGCCCGTCCGTGCCAAAGCCCGCATGGTACAGTGTCACCACCTGGTCGCACAGGCCGTAATCCACCGGCGGCCCCGCTTTTACCCACAGCATCGCCCGCACCCCCTGTAAATGTCCAGGTACTGCCGCGCGCAGCGCAGCAGTTCCGCCGCCTGCGCCTTCGGCGTGCAGTCCGGCTGCGCGCCCTGCCCCACGCTGCTGGATACGCTCCCCACGCTCACACTGGCCGCGCGGCTCCCCGCAGTCTGGAAGTAGTACAGCGCATCGATCATGGCGCACATTGCCGTCTGTTCGCTCTCTTCCTGCCCCGCGGGGGCGCTCACCGTGTAAATGCGCTTGTAGCGCGCCAGCTGGGCGGCGGCGTCCCGCGCCAATGCCGCAAACTCTGCTTTTGGCACCGAATCCCCCCGGTAGATCTCCGTGTAAAACTCATAGCGCACCATCCGCCGCCGCCCCCTTCCTTACGCCGTGGGCGCGGGGTCCGCCGGCGCGCTCTTCGCAAACTTCGCCAGCACCACCTTCGCCTCGTTGGTCAGCCCCACCGCGTAGAACTCGTTCGCCGTCACCTCCGTGGTCGCGGTCCGCGGCTTGCGCTCGCTCTCCACCATCACCTGCCGCTTCAGGTAGATGGTCAGCGCCGGTAGCTCGTCCTCCGTCTCGCCGTCCTGCTCCAGCTTCACGATCGGGCAGGTGTACGCCCCTCCGGCCAGTTTCACCTTCCGGCTGGGCACGATCCGGCAGTTCGCGATCTTTCCCACCTCGCCCGTCATCACCACGTCGCCGGTGTACTTGTCCGCGCTGATGAAGTCCGGGTCCTTGCGCAGCTGCGTCACCTGGTTCGGGTGCACGAACATCACCTTCTCGGTGTTGATCTCCTCCTCGAACTTGTCCACCGCGTCCACAATCCCGTTGTAGCTGATGATCCCCGCGCTGCCGTCATAGCTCATGGTCGCCTTCATCAGCGCGTCCAGCGCGTCGCTGTCCGCCTTCGAGGCGATCGCCATCGCCAGCTGGCTGTTGGCCTGCCCCACCGGGTTCCCGTAACCCGACAGCACCGCCTCGTCCGTCAGCCCGATGCTCTTCATTGCTTTCTTCACGGTCACCTTCTGGGTCGAGGTGCTCATCTTGCTCAAGGCCACCTCTTCGCCCTCGGCCACGTCCACCGCGTCGCCCACATACCCGTATTTCGGGATCGTGATGGTGTCGCCCGACACCCCCTGCAGGCTGGCGTCCACCGCCGCAAACGGGGTCACCCGGATCTTGTTCGGCAGCTTGGCCGAGATCATGTCCGCCATCACCTCGGGGTCGATCAGCTGCGCCAGTTTTGTCATGTTCGTATCTGCCATTGTTTCAACTCTCCTTTAACTGTTCATAAAGTTCGGGATCCTTCTGCTTCAGCGCCAGGCGCTCCCGATAGCCCAGCGCCCGGAACTTCTCCCGGTCCGGCCCCGCGGCCCCGGTGCCGGTGCCCCCGGCATAGGGCGGCGCGGGCGTGCCCGCATCAAACAGGTACGCCTCGCTCCCCGCCAGCCCGTCCAGCGCCGCCTGCAGGTCGGCCTCCTGGTTCTGGCTGGCCCGCAGCGCGTCCACATCCAGCAGCGCGCGGATGGCCTTGCTGTTCCGGCCCCCCGCCTTGCCGATGGCCGCCTCCAGCTGCGCGTCGAACTTCACCGCCGCCACCTGGGCCGCCGCGTCCTTCTCCGCCTGCTCGGCCCTGGCCTTCCACTCGTCCGCGGCCTTCCGGATGCCCTCCACGTCCAGCGCCTTGAAGCCCTCGATCGCCTTGCCCGCCTCGGCCAGCTGCGCCTGGGCGGTTTTGAGCGCCTCGTTCCTGGCGTTATAGTCCGCCTTGGCGACAAAGCCCCTGCCGATCTCCGCCGATACCTGCTTGTCGATCTCCTCGGTGTATGCCTCACCCAGGATCCCTTTCAGCCATTCCAACATGTTTGCTCCTTTCCGCCGCTTTCCTTTTTCTCGGGCCAGCCCCCGCACCGCGGCGCCCTTTTTTTGTCCCCCGGGCCGGGGGTATTTTTGTATATAACAAAAGGCCCCTCCATCGTGCGCTGAGAGCCGCAGGGGGAGTCCCGTGTTATTCTGTTTTCCGTTCCCGATCAAGGGGCGGCATATATTGTCTGCGGATCATTTCGCGTTCCTCCGGCGTCTTCCAGGGCAGGTCATACTTCCAGGCCAGCGCGATCTCCGGCTTCAAAAGCCCGGCCCCCACCATCTGCATGATCTCACCCCAGGCCTTGTCTGCGTCGTACAAAACGCCGTTGCCCCAGCTGATCGCCAGATCCTTCTCCGGGTCAAAACCCTCGCCGCCGCACAGCCCGTATGCCTGGCCCAGCACGCCGCACAGCCGCAGCGCCTCCCGGTCCGCACGCTCCCATACCTCCCACAGGTCCTGGATCGTCAGGTTGTAATCCCCTTCGCTGGACGTGATCTCCCGCGCCGTCCGCTGTGCCGCCTCCACCTCGCTCAGCAGCCCCCGCTTGATCCCCAGCACGCTCTCCACATTCCGCAGGTACTCGGTCTTGCGCGCCAGAAAGCTCGCGTCCCGCAGCGCCGGGCTGAACACCGTGATCCCCACCGTCTCCGGGTCCTCGTCCAGTCCCGTGAACAGTCCCGCCGGCAGCTCCCGGCTCACCACCCGCCCGCTCTCGTCCCGCCTCTTTTTCAGCAGGTCGTCGCTGGCGATCACGCGGATTGCCCCGTGGTCGAACTCCTGGTCCAGCAGCCATTCGTTGTGGTTGATGTTGTGGATCAGCCCGGCCGCCGCCGCATACACGCTCACCCCGTCCGCGCTGCCGTCCACTGTGTTTTCCAGCGGCATCCGCACCTCCGCCATGCCAAGGCACCCCAGCGGCTCCGGGTAGGTGTACTCCTCTGCCAGCCGTGCGTACTGCGGCAGGCTGCTCAGCGGCGCCGGCTCGCCCAGCGCCGCGCCGTCCCGGCTGTAGAACAGCTTGTTCTCCAGGGTCAGAAAGCCAGCCTCGTCCACCCTGCGCCGCTCCAAAAGGGTGTACACCCCGCCGTTTGCCGCCGTCTGCTCGCTGCTCAGCAGGTCCGTCACCCGGCCGCTCGGGTCCCGCCCCAGCACCGCCACCGCGTCCCGCCGCACCACGCTCCAGTAAAACCGATCCTTCCCCGGTACCGGCTTCAGCCACGCCTCCCCGCCGATCATCGCAAGCTGCATCGCCTTTTTCCGCTGCCCGTCCAGCTCCTCCTGGCACCGCGCCAGGAACGCGCCCTTGCTTTCCCCAAGGCTCACCTCCGCCTCGTACTCCGCAAAGCACGCCTTTTGCAGCTTGCTCACCACCGCGCAGGGGATCCGCTGGCATGCATCCTCCTCCGGCCCCGCCTCCTCCGCGTAATACAGCCGGAACCAGTCCCGGATCGCCCGCTGCATCCCCGCGCTCGTGCAGTCCCGCGCCCCCGGAAACGCCTCGCTGAAATGCTGCAGCCCCCGCCCCAGCAGCGCGCTTATCAGTGCCATCTTCACCCCTCCCCCGCGTTGTTGTTGATCACGATCCGCCGCTGGCTGCGCAGTCCCGCCTCCAGCCCGTCCAGGTATGCGTTCAGCTTTGCGATCTCCGCTCTCGCCTCCGCCAGCTGCCCCTGCAGCCGCTTGTTCTCCTCCACAAGGCTCTCCCGCGCCCACTCCGGCAAAAACCGGCGGCACAGCCAGCCCTTGAATCCCTTCATCAGCTCCCCCTCCGTTTCCAGATGCGGTTCGTCGCGTACCGCACCGCGTCGATGTGGTGGTTCGCAAGGTCCGGGTACCCTTCCAGCACCTCCCCCGTGCGCCGGTCCACCTCGTACTCATACTCCCCGAACTCCTTCGCCGTGTCCGGGCACCGCTCCGGGTCGATCACAATCGCCGCCAGGCTCTGCAGCCACTTCATCCCCGCGCGCACGCTCCCCGGCCCCTTCTCCGCGCCACGGCAGGGCAGGCCATACGCCCGGTAGTCCCCGCAGCTCTTCTCCTCCGCGCTGTCCGCCGTCAGCTGCTCCTCCCGCTCCGGGTCCTGGCACACCCCACGCTCGGTCAGCAGCCGCGCCGTCTCCTGGTTCGGCGTCCGCAGCCGCGTCAGCTCGTCCCATACATACAGCACCCGCCGCCCCGCGTCGTAGCTGCACCCGTTGTACGCCCACGGGTCCGGGTACCAGCCCCAGTCCACGCCGTGCAGCCGCCGCTCAAAGCCCGCCAGCTGCTCTGCCGTGATCGTCTCTATCCGCAGGTTCTCAAACACCGCGTTCCCGCTGCCCACCACCTCGCCCAGGTACTCGTGCCGGTAGGCCGTGGGGTTGGTGGCCGCCAGGTGCTCCGCGTCCTGCAAAAACCGCGGCCCCAGCCAGGCGGGCGGCACGCTCCGGTAGTCCGAGTGGTGCACCAGCTTGCCCGCCCTCGCCTCCAGCGCGTACCGGTTCGCCCAGCTCCGCGCCATGGCCGGCGGGTTGAACGACTTGAACGCAAAAGAAAAAGAGCCGCCGCGAAAAAGCGACTGCTCCACGTTCCGTATCTCCTCCGGCCCGCTGAACTGGTCCAGCTCCTCGAACCAGGCGAGCCCGATGTACCCAAACGGCACCTTGATGGATTTCAGCTTGCCCGGGTCGTCCAGGCCCAAAAATAAAATCCTCTGCCCGGTGGGCCGGTACACCGCCCGCATGGGGCTCACGGTAAGCTCAAAGCGCCCGGCCAGCCCCAGCGCCCCAATGGCCCACGCCACCTGCTCATACACGCTGGTGCGCAGGGTGTTCGCCACCTTGCGCAGCACCACCGCGTGGCACTCTGGGTGCTCCAGCAGCAGCTTTACCAGCTCCACGCTGGCAAAGCTCGACTTTGTGCTCCCGCGCCCGCCCGCCAGCACCACCTCGTCCACATCACCCCGCCGCACCGCCCGGTGCACCTCGTGCAGCCCCGGGCTCAGCACCTCACTCAGGGATATCGTCAACGATCTTCACCTCGCCCGTATCTTCCTTGCGTGCCCCGCGCTCGAACAGCCCCAGGTTCTTGCCCATCAGTTCCAGGGCCTTCAATTTATCCGCCAGCTTCACCTCCACGCCGGAATTTCCGCTCTTTACCGCCACAATGGCGCGGCGCGCCGCCGGGTCTATCCGCTCCAGATCGGTCACCTGCAGCTTCCCTTGCTCCACCGTCACATAATCGGCCACATCCGCAAACCCGATTCGCGCCAGTTCCAGCAGCACCTGCTCCGGGGCCACAGCCCGCCTTGCCATCTCCTGCCTTCGGCAGTCCAGATAGTCCTGTACCTCCTGCCGGGCAGCCAGCCGGTAGCTTTTGCTTTTGGCGTAGCGGTCGGTGTATCCCGCCGCAAGGGCAGCCTGGAACGCGTCGCCTCCATTTTTCAAATATTCCTCGCAAAAGTCCCGCAGCCGCGGGGCAAGCTCTGCGCGCGGCACGGGCCGTCACCTCTCTTTTCCAATTAAAAAGCCCTCCCTTTTCTTCCGGGCCGGCCAATCCCTTCCCGGTCAGATCTGCACGGCTTTGGCCGCTTCTTTTCCACTTACACTATATCACAGGTTCCGGGGGGCTTGCGGGGGCCTGCCTCGTCTTTCCGCCAGGCGGCAGACATCAACGACAAAGCATCCGTGCCATGTCCGCCCCCATTGCCGGCCTTCGGATCCATGCAATCTTCTTAAAAAGCATTCTTATGGTCCTTCTTTTCCCCTATAAATCGTTCTGAAGAACGTATTCCCTGGCCCAAGGCCAATTTACCCAAATGCAAAGCCCCCTCCGCTTTTCATTTCGCCGCGCCGGTTCCGCTGGTGTCGATTTTTTCCTGTGCCCTTTTCATATAACGCAGCAAAAAGCCGGGCACCGGCGCGCCCAGCTTCCCCGCATTTTCCACCACGCTGCCCAGCTCGGTCACAATGTACCACACCAGCACCAGCGGGCATAAAAGCACGGTGTATTCCGGCTCCCACTTCCCCAACGGCAGGTTCGAAAGCGCCAGCGAGAGCATCCAGTCCGTCAATGCCGCGGCCGCCACCGTCACAATGCAGCCGGTCTTGTGCCAGATCCCCTCTCTTGCAGCCGAAGACCGCCATTCGTGCGCCTTCACCGCCGCGATCGTCCCCGTCGCATAGTCCAGTCCCATTGCCATCGCATAAATCACCACCAGCCAGCCCATCCAGCCAAACAAAGACGTGATCAGCGCTCCGGCCGCACAAATCACTGCTTTGGCATTCTCCGCGCTTGTTTGAACATTTTCCATCCAATCAACCCTCCCTGCTTTTCCTTCCGTACTCATACCGCTCTTTCCCTCCCTGTCTGTCTTAATTTCTGCTTCCCGAAAATTTTTGTTCCCCCCTTCCCTTTCTCCTTTTAAACCTCCTGCAGCCCTCAATCGGCAAGTGTTTTCCGCCCGCTTCCTTCCCACCCAAACGCACCGCTGAAACCAGCGGTGCCGCATGCCCAAAAAAGCCGCCCGGGTCACTCCCCTGGCGGCTTTTTTGTCTTTTTTCCCATTTATATTATACCGCACACGGCAGGGGGCTCGGGGGGGCCAACTGTTCCACCGCCCGGTGATGCAGGCGCTTTGTCCACCGGTAGTCATACGTCATAGCCTCCGCGGCTTTTTCCAGTGTCTGGCCCAAAATGTAACGCCTGCGCAAGATCTCCCGCAGGCGCTCATCCTGCACGGCACAAATCGCCGTTTCCACCTCTCCCCGCAGCACAAGGCAGCGCCGCACCTGCGCTTCCAGCCGCTGCTGCGCTTCCAGAATGCGCTCCACTGCCCGGGGCAGGCGGTCCAGATCCGGTCCCGCTCCCGGCATCCCGGTCAACAGGGGTATCACCCGCTCGCTCTCCGCCCGCAGCCGTTCCACCTCCTCTGCCAGCAGCTGTTCACTGTGCAGCGCCGTCTGGTAACGGCAAAGCCATCTCGCCTTTTCCTCATAGGTCATATCCCTGCTTCCCCTTTCTTCCCAATCAGTTCCTTTGCCTTGCCAGTGCCTGTTTGTAGCACACCGGCCCCAAACACGCTTCGCTCCCATCCTTCCGCCATTCGCAGCCGCTGCAGCGCGAAACGCCCATCCCTGCCGGCGCAGCCGCCCGGTGGATGCGCCGGATCAGCGCAGCGCATTCCGGTCCGCATCGCCGTCTGCGGCGGGCCCTGGGCGGCCTTGTCCTTTTTCGTTTGCCCAATGGTTTTCCTTCCTTTCTTTTTGCACCCCTGCGGTCCTTTTCAAAGCGCTGCCGTGCGCGTACCGGGCGGGCTGCCTCCTGTTCGTGTGAAAATACCATCCGCCTTTCCTGCTGCCCAGCGGCCAACTGCCAATTCCAGCGCAGTATTCACGCCCATTGCTCTGCCAGCTCTTCCAAAAAGCCGATCAGCCTGCCCAGCTCCCAGCCCACAATCGGCTCTCCGTTTTTATAAGTACAAGCCACCTCCTCCTTTGCATCCGGGCGCCACCCCTCCAAAAACACCGAAACAAAAAAGCTGCTGGTATGGCCCATAAAATCACAAAAAGCCACAGGGCCCTTGGTTTTGTCCTTCCCAGAGGGGATGTTATTCAACGTCAGGCACAGCTCCAGCACCCGCAGGTATTGTTCCTTCCAACAGGCCTGCTTCCCATCTTTTTTCAGCTTCATCTGTTTTTCCAGCCCGCAGGAGCCCATCCCGCTGCTCCTTCCGGTCCTCTTTTCCATTGTTTTCTCTCCAATCCTTTCGCCCGGCTGTTTTTCCGTTTTTCGGCCTGTATCCGCCGCATTCTTTTCCAGCATATTCTTCTCCTTCCTTTTTAAAGCAACAATCCATTTTATGGGACTTTTTATGTGTTATTATTTACCTGTAAACGTTCCTCCCTTTTTCGCCTCTTTATGCTTTCCGTCTTCTGCCTGCCGCCTTCCCGGTTTTTTCTTTAGATCGGTATTTTGCCCGTCCACTCCCTCTCTCTTTGTGCAGATTTCCAAAAATCTTTTTTGTATGTTCATATTATTGAACTTTAGGAAAGGGCGTGTTATGATGGATACATAAATAATTTTCGGTGCTTTCCTGCTGTAAGTTGTGGATTTTGTTCTCTAAATCGAACTCTTGAGTTTATTATAGTTCAATTTATTGAACGTTTCAAGGGGATAATTTCATTTGAACGAACTTTGTGGAAGGTGCCGAAAAACGAGGTGCAAAATCGTGTTCTATGACAACTTCGTTCAACTATGTGAACAGAGAGGGGTAAAGCCCACCCGTGCAGCCATGGAGACCGGCATTGCCCGCTCGGCAGTGAGCCATTGGAAAGCAAGCTGGGAAAAAGGGATAGAGGTACTTCCTTCCAACGCCAACGCCAAAGCTCTCGCCGTATATTTTGGGGTCACTGTGGACCGCCTTCTGAGCCTCGAACAAAACAAAATGCCCGCCGCCCAAACGGGCGGCGGGCTGGAAAACGATCCCCTGGCCGGGCAGCTGATCGCTGCTTACGGCGAAGTGAGGGAAGAATTCACCCAGGACGAAATCGACGACGTCACCATGTTTATCCGCATGGTGGCCGCCCGCAAGCGCCAAAAACGAGAAAAGGAGCAACAAGCACCGTGAGTGCGATCCCACTTGAAACATTGTACGAAACCCTGGAAGCGCAAGGGGTTGACGTATTTTCCTGTCCGCTGGGCAGCCTCAAGGCAGTGGCGGAGCCCTCCGGTTATCTTGGTTTGAACCAGCAGCATCTTGCAGGTGCCGCCGAAGAGCGGGCCGTGCTGATCCACGAGGAAGGCCATTTTGCCACCGGCACCTTTTATCAGCTCGACAGCCCTTTTACCGTGCGCCGCCATCAGGAAAACGTCGCCTGCCGCTACGGGTACGAAAAATATTTTCCTCTGGACGCGATCCTGGACGCCATGCAGGACGGTCACACCGAGCCCTGGGATCTGGCCGAGCATTTCGATGTGCCCCTGTGTTATATTTCCGAAATGCTGGAATATTATCGTACCGCCCAAAACGTGGATTTTGCAGCCGCCCTGGCCGCCCGCAAAGAGCGCGCCGAGCCTGAAAGCGCCCCCTGTCCTTAAAAATGCCGAACGCGCCGAACGTGCGCCCATCCAAACGAAAGGAGCCTCCCATGTCAACTCCCACCGTCACCGCAGTGATTCCCCTGGGCAGAAAGCGCATCCTTGTGGCCTTCGCCACCGGCGAGGCGAAGCTCTTCAATGTAAGCCCCTATATGAAGGGCAGCTGGTACGGCAAGCTGGCCGGCGAGGAATATTTCCGCCGGGTGCAGCCCTCCGGCCGCACGGTGGTGTGGCCGGACGGCCAAGATATCGCCCCCCATGAACTTTACGAGGGCGGCATCGCCCTGCGCTGACCCCTCCCCCGTTTTGTGCTTCTGTATCCTCCAAAAAGAGAGGCGGGGCGTGGTAAAACC
>OFOK01000134.1_pt1 | contig 76120 bp, 78 predicted proteins | sample 1542001 | NCBI WGS metagenome assembly OFOK01 (sample SAMN04209242, study PRJEB22552) | human gut metagenome | biome: gut; material: feces | host: Homo sapiens | place: USA: Oklahoma
TCGTAGGCTCCGAAAAGCCTTGTATTTACAGCGTTCCTAATAGGAAACAATCATATGATGTTTCAATTACCATGCAGTCCATGGTACCTGTATCTTGAAAACAATCCGTGATAAAATACCGGCGTTTCTCTGGAGGAAGCATACGGTTTTCCTGTACAATCTGTTTCCATTCATCATAAGAAACCACAGATAATCTTGTGCTTTTATCAGGCTGTTGTATGTATGCCAGATATGTAATTTTCACTACTCTCACCTCCCAAAAGCTTGAAAAACAAACTATTTGCAAGCTTTTGGAGGGCGGAGAGCGGCAACCGACCGTACAGTACCACTTATGTCGAACTGTTATGAAATGTAGTTTGGCAAGCAGAGGCTTATTGGATTTCTCACAAGACTCCCGTTTCCTTTTTTGGGGTGTATTTAGTTCTTTCTTGCCAAAAAAAGTCGAATAAAAAGAGGGCGCAAGTGATTGGATAATCACTTGCGCCCTCTTCGGACCACTTATGAAATTTTCTGTCTCCCTATCTATAAGCGGCGGAGAAAGATCAAAAGGGATGTTTTTTCACAGATAATATCCCTTCCTCTGTTATGGGAGATAAATAAAGCAGCTTAAACTACATTTCTTGATCCCCACCTATGGCACTATTGTCAATGGAAGTCCTGCTCATTTCCTAGTCTTAGTCGAGAGAAATCAACTATTTAAAGGTGTTACCAGGCCAAAATATGATTTTTCAGCCATGTTCGATAGAACTTTATATTAGGCTCAACTTCAAATTGCTTCTATTGCAAGTCGAAACCTACTTTATCCACTTCTCCAAAGATGCCAACTTCAAACAGGTACAAAATACCTTTGCAGCTGTTTTAACATCCTCTAGAGCTGGATACGAGGGCGCAATGCGGATATGCCGATCCTCCGAATCCTTTCCGTAGGGATATGCTGCACCTGCCTGGGTCATCACAAGTCCTGCCTGGCGGCACAATTCCACCGTCCGCTTGGCACAACCCGGCATGGTGTAAAGGCTGATAAAATATCCTCCCTGCGGCTGGGTCCACCGGGCAATCTCCAAGGGGCGTAGCTTTTCCAGTTCAGTCAAAAATGCGTTGAATCGGGGCTGGAGAAGCGCTGCGTGCTGCTGCATCAACTCAAGTGTGTGTTCTTTATTTTGCAGAAATCGAACCTGCCGAAGTTGGTTGACCTTGTCGCAGCTGATCATTTGAGCGTCCATCAGCCCACTGAGATACTGGATATTGGCCTGGCTGGCAGCCATAACAGCCATTCCTGCTCCCGGGATGGTCATTTTTGAGGTGGAAGCAAATTCATAGACCATATCTGGATTCCCATTCTGCTTGCAAAGCATCAGGATATCAGGAATGGCTTGATACTCTCCTTGGAAGTGATGCACACAATATGCATTATCCCAAATCACCATAAAATCCGGAGCCGCAGGCCTGAGTGCTGCCATCCTGGCAATGGTTTGCTCGGAATAGATAATGCCATCCGGATTGGAGTACTTCGGCACGCACCAGATGCCTTTGACATCGGGATCAGCAACCTGCTGTTCCACCTGGTCCATATCCGGCCCATCCTCTGTCATGGAAATAGGAATCAGTTCTATGCCAAAGGACTGGGTAATGCGGAAGTGACGGTCATATCCGGGACAGGGGCACAAGAACTTGACCCGCTCCAGCTGACTCCATGGCTTTGGACTGTGAAGCAAGCCGTTGCTCCACGCTTTGGCCACCAGATCATACATCATGGTCAGACTGGAACTTCCGCCCACAAAACACTGTTCCGGCTCTACATCCAGCATCTGAGCCCAGTATCGTCTCGCACAGGGCATTCCAGCCAGTTCTCCATAATTTCTGGCATCTATGCCATCCTCCACACAGTGGTCAAAGTCCAGAATGGTAAACAGCTCCCGGGACAGTGCCAGCTGCTCCAGGCCGGGTTTTCCCCGGGCCATATTCAGTGTCAGCCCCTGCCCCTTCCATGCATCATAGTCTGCCTGGATCCGCTTCCATTCCTGAGTCAATTCTTCCCTGTCCCAATGTACGTAGCTCAAGACCGCCGCCTCCTTTTATACTCCCGCATATCGGGTTTTTATATAAGCCTCCAATTCTTCCATATACTGCTCCAGGGAGCTGAGCGAGAGATATTCTCGCTCGGTATGGAAATCAACGCCCTGAGGGCCGTATAGAATCGTGGGAATTCCAAGGCTTTGGTAGAGGATATTCCCGTCACTCACACTCTGGTTGACCTTCAGCTCAGGTATACGCTGAAAGCGCTGCTTCAAAAGCGCGCACAGTGCCGCTAAATCCGGTTGATTTTTCGGCAGCTGATAGGAGGGGTAGCTTGGGATCTGTCTTGTGATATTCAACGTCCCCTGCCCCACCGTCTCCTTATAAATCCGCTTCAAATCTTCCAGAAAATCCCCCGCCCGTTCCTCCGCCAACAGCTGTTTGTTCATCAGGCAGGTGCAGCGCTGGGGAATATTCAAACTGTATCCCGGATAATCACTGTGGATCATCAGGCAGCAGTGCGACCCTGCCGTCCCTTCCCGGTAGCGGCTTCCCCAGGTCTGATTGACTGCCTGGAGCAATGCCGCCATACAATCCACCGCATTGATTCCCTTCTCCGGTGTCGCAGCATGGCCAGGTGCCCCGGTGATTTCCAGCTTCAGCAGCACCTTTCCTGTGGCCCCTACAACAATGTTGTCAAAGTGGGGCTCCGCCATGATAAAAAAGGTCTCCGGCCGGGGCTGCTTTTCCTCCAGAATCCGCCGCACATAGTCATTGGCCCCCACCGAGTGGCGCTCTTCATCCGCAAGCCCCACAAATTCCACCTCTGCATCCCACAGGAACCCCTGTTCCTTCAGGGATTTCAACACCATGAGCTGGGCTGCCAGGCCCCCCTTCATATCGCCCGCACCCAGTCCGTGCAGCCGGTCTCCCTGCTGCACCAAACGGTAGGGATCGGTCTTCCAGAGGTCTGTGGGGCTCACCGTATCCAAATGCCCGCCCAACATCAGTTTGCGCCGGGCACTCCCCGGTTCCAGGGGCCAGCGTCCTCTCACATTGTAGCTTTTCCCCTCTACATGAATCAGTTGTGTTTCCATCCCCAGCTCATCTCTGAGGTAGGTCTCCAGAAAACGAGCGTGCGCTTCTTCATTCTGAGATTCACTGGGGATCGAAACCAACTGCCGCAGCAGGTCCAGGCAGTCATTGATCCGGCTCATACTTCCTCCTGTGTGTTTACACGCCCATAGGAACGTCTGGATGGCCGCAGGTTCAGGCGGGCGGCCATCTCCGCCCAGGCCAGCGCCAGAAAAGCGGGGTCAATGACTTTAACGCCAAACTCCTGCTCCAGAGCATCGCCGTACTCTGCCAGCCCCAGGCAGCCCAGCACCAAGGTATCCGCCTGGTCTTCTTCCACTGCCTTCTGACACAGCTTACTGAGATACCGCATCGTGGCCTTGGGATCATCCCGCAGCTCTGCCACAGGAATATTCAGCGCCCGCACGCCCGCCATTTTTTCCCGGCAGAGCGGGTTTTGCTTCAATCGGCGCAGCGTTCTGGACACGTTCCGCTCCACGGTGGTAACCACGGTAAAGCGGTTTGAGAGCATATCTGCTGCCGCCAGTGCCACTGCGCCCGGGCCAACGACGGGGATGGACAAATTCTCCCGCAGGGCATCCACCGCCAGATCACTGAAGCAATAGACCACGAAGGCATCATATCCCTCCTGCTGCGCCTGCCGCCCAGCCTCCAGGAGATAGGGCCCGGCCGCCACCTCATCCGTCACAGATTCAATGGAAATCGGACCGCCGGGAATGCAGTCCACCGAAATCTGAGTTCCGGGGGACACCGCCCGGGAGAGCATGTTCTCCCGGGCATTTAGGGTGTCCCGGTCCATCCCGCTGTTTGGGATCAAGACCTTGATCTTCATGAATTACTGTCCTTTCTTGGCAATATCCCGGTAGACCGTCAGAGACTGACAGTGAGGATCACCTTCCAAAATATTTTTGACCGGGCAGAACTTCACATTGGAGCTGTACCCTTCCCGAATCGCGATATCGATCAGACAGTAAATATGCCCCACCTCCGCCCAATTCTTTTCCAGCCATACCGTGGCAAAGGTACAGCTGTCCGTCACGTTCATCTTCATATCATTCTCGTAGGTACGGTGCACATCCCAGCCTTCTGCCAAAGGAATGTCATAGAAACGATCCAGATTCTCCAGCGTAAGCGGCAGTCCAGCCTCCAGCACCTCTTCCGCTATTTTTTTGCCTCGCTCATGACCGAACTCAATAATAGCTCTTTCAAAGGATTTCTTTGCATCCTCTCCAAAATCTTCTATAACCGCCTTGGTCAGATAGTAGTAAAGATTTGCCATATGCACCGACATATTCCGGACCGCTTCCCCAATTGTCTTTACCTGTGCCATAATTGTACCCTCCTCAAATTTATGTCCTGTTTTTTGCATTTTAGATTACACCTAACAGTTTCAGCAGGTTATAGATGGTAACCGCAAACAGAGCTAAACAACAAATGATCAACGCCACATTATTCAGCTTAGAAGACTTGTACTCGCCCATTTCCTTTCGATTAACGATCATGATAATCAACACCGCCAGCAACGGAGCATTAATCACTGCACACACGTTAGCAATCAGAAGCACCTGGGTGGGGGAACTGGACCCGAAAACAAAGGCTGTAACGGCACCAATAACCAGAATCGCCAGCGAAAGGAACTTGACATCATTATCTTCCATTTTGGCTTCCCGACCAAAGCCTGCCAGAAGCAAAGTGGCCCCCATCTGTGCACTCACAAGCAAAGAAGAGGTAGATGCAGCCAAAAGGCAAATTCCAAGCAAATACGGGGCCGCTGAACCAACAATTGTGGCAAACAGGGTGGTAAGGTCTGATACTTCAGAAACCATAATTCCCTGCGGATACAACACTTTGGCCGACGTAAGCAGAACAAGCAAAACAATGACTGCGATGGAACCCGCACCCAAGATTACATCCCATGTAATGGTACCGTCTTTAATATCCTCTTTGCTCCATTTCTTTTCTTTGCTTAGGTGAGTACCATACACCACTCCTGAAATCGCCGCGCAAGATCCAATAAATGCCAGCATGGTAAACAATGCATCTGCGTCAGGCAGTGAAGGAACCAGTCCTTGCACCATACCAGCAGGGGAGGGTCCCCCAGCAAATACCAAGGCAATGAAAAAGCCTAGGATCATAATGAACACGCACACCTTCATCGCTTTCTCCACACGACGGTACACGCTTTTCCCGAAAATCAGCACCACACAGACAACGGTCATGATAACTCCACCCAGCTTCCAGTCCATAGGGAAAAGTAAGGACATGGAAATTCCACAGCCGGAGAAGTTACCTACCTCGTAGGCAATACAGCCAAACGCACATACAAATCCGGAAATTGCACACAAGGTCCTCCCATAGAATGCATTAACACTATCCAAAACGGGCATTCCCAATACCACTTGAGAGATATAGGTAGAACGCATGTAGATTCCACGCATCAACAGGGCAAGAATCACCATCCACACCATCCCGTATTCATATCGGGCACCTAAGATGGCTGAGGTGGTAACTGTTCCCGTACCAACTGCTGCTGCAGCCATAATGATACCAGGACCAGTTTTTGCAAGTATGCTTTTTGCACTGAGTTTCTTTTTCGTATTCTTGTCTGCCATGTCAATTCCCTCCTTGATATTTTGTTCTTCCCCTTACTCAGTATTAAATCTGCGCATACGTCAGTTGTGCCAAATAAATAATCCAGTACAAGGCATCATTGATTCGATTTTTATTTTTCACCATCTGTGTCTTCACTAAACCATACTCCAGGCTGTCCCGGTCCAGCTCCACCAGCCTAGATAGATCCGCAAACAGCGGAATGAGAGCTGACAGCTTCGTGTAACCATAGCTATCCTGAGAATACTTATCCGCGTAGGTCATCGTCACATTGGTAATCTGACGAGACACCTCCTTGAGAAAGTCGTTATACAGCTGCGCTTTCTCGCCGCGGCAATCCTCTTTTCTCGCCTGGACCTTGCACACTGCGTCCTCTGCCTGCTTCAAGTTTTCCAGCAGATCTGTGAAATCCAAATGCTCCCCATATTTCTCTGCTAGCTTTTCCGCCTTACTCCGGAACTGTCCCAGCTTTTCCGTAAAATCGTAGGGCAGCAGCTCCACCGTCGCCAAATCGTATATCACCTGGATCGACGCCTTGGTATCCTCCACCAGCACCTCGGGGTCGCACTTGTCCAGGCCGTCCTCTTTGGTATGGTTCCACCAGCCCAGAGTGGCTCCGTGGGCGTGCTCCATATAAGCCTGCGTGAAGGAAATCCGCTGGGTAATGGAGGGGACACCGATGCCCATAAAGCTTTGATCCCCGATTTTTTTCAGAGACATGGCCCGCAACTCCATTTGAGGCAAAACCTTCTCCGCATTGGCCTTGGCAAAATCCAGCAGTTCCTCGGAGGCCTTGATTTCAAACAGCTCTGTCTCCCGCACTCCGGTGGAGTCAATGTGCATGTAACCTACGCATTTTTTGTTCAGCAGGTCCCAATAGTTATCCACAAACCAAGTGGAGCCGGCCGCTTCCGCCACTTCGTGGCCGTTCCAGAATACAAAATAGATATCCCGGTCCAGCTCCTGCCGATGCTGGCTCAAAATCCGGCAGATTTCCAGGGTGGTGGCATTGCCGGTGGCATTGCAGGTAACCCCCGGCTTCCAGGCATCCAAATGAGAACACACCAACACAAATTCGTCCCGCTTTCCGTTGCCCCGTAGGATCCCTTTGGGCTGATGCACCTTACTCCAGGTACGGTCGGCAATAGCGGTTACCTTGACCCGCACCGTCTTCCCCTGCTGACACCAGTCCTTTAATTTCAGGCCGGCACCACGGGTAATACCGACCCCCACCAAGTCGGGAATGTTCTTAACATTGCTCTCAGTCGGATTGCCCCACACGGCCTTCAGCCCTCGGTGACAGATGACTTCTTCGTCATTACCCCAATTCATGCACATAATGCCGGCCGCACCCATTTCGTAGGCAATCCGTGCCTTTTCCGGAACAGGCGGAGCATAAGATACCTCCACAAGAACCATCTTTCCCGCTACATCAAGCCCCTTATACGCCCCATAAGAGCCGTCACCCACATAGATCAGATCAAATTCCTCTCCTTCCGGCTTGGTGGCACGGATATGGGCGCAGGGCAGGCTGTCGATCTCCAGATACTCCGGCTGAAGAATCTGTACCTTGGAGTACATAGGGTCGCTGTTATAAGTGTAGAAGGTCTCGTTTTCTACCTCCAGTCCGTACTCCTTCATGCAGTTGGCAACATACTCCGCCGCTGCTGCCTCGCATGGACTGCCCGCCAGACGATACGGAAAATGTTCCGTCATATAGCGTATGGTCTGCATCATGTTCTCTTTGGTTACTTCTAATCTCAGTTCTCCTTTTTCCATAGCATTTAAGTCCTTTCCACGCCAATTTCTCTTCTTTGTTTACCTAAGTATTCTAATGCCATACCTCACCCAAACGCCTTAGTCTCCTGGTTACTTGGTCACCCACTTTGTCTTTAGTATACACAAAGATTGACAAAAGTCAATTGTGACTTTTGTCAATCTTTGTGCTTTTTACTTAAGGTAGTCAATCGTTCCTTGAATATGCTCAAACATACGCTGCTTTGCTAATGATTCATCGCGTTGCATCAGCGCATCTACAATCTCACGATGCTCCTTCGCCTCTAGCTCTACATTATGCATGTCCAGAACATCATGTGATGTAGTCTGCATCATTTCCAGTATGGTACTAAGAACAATGTCCAGCGTTTGCTCCATGAACATACTTCCCGTTTTTTTTGCGTACAAGCAGTGCAAATCAAATTCACCAACCGTAGTTCCTGTCTCCTGGAATTTTTGAACCATACGTCTGTAAGCTTCTTCGATCTCTTGTAAATCATCGTCTGAAGCGTTTCTCACAATTAGCTCCATGGCCTTCTCTTCTAGAACCTGTCGAACTTCATACGCCTCTCGAAGGGAATATCGTTCTAAATTCTTTGACATCTGAGAATACTTCTCTTGCTGAGTGCCATTGCTGGGCAAAGAGCGTAAAAAGCGCCCTTTACCTTGCTGTGAGACGATAATTCCTCTCTGCTCCAGCACATGAAATGCCTCGCGCAATACATTACGACTTACTCCAAGCCGTGTAATTAACTCTCTTTCCGAAGGGAATTGCGCACCGGGCTGCAACTTTTGCTCATCAATAATTTGATATAATGCATTGACCACTTCTTGGTAAAGTAACGGCCTATTAATTCTAGAAGAAAGATTCATGTTTTAACTGAACTCCTTCAGCATATAATTTGCTCTCATTGTAGTTTGCATCCTTAAAAATGTCAAGAGTTTTGCCATATACCCCTATATTCATTCACTTTTTCTTCTAATACAGAATTATTCAGATCTCCCTAAGGCCCTTTCCTCATTAGATATTTAGTTTTCCCGGAACAAACAATTCACACAATGTGATTGGTACTCCTGGTGACGGATGATATATTGATTTCCCCAATTATTAAGCTGACATAGAACCCCAAGCAATGTTTTCCCACTCTCTGTTAACCGATACTCCACCCGAACAGGCACCTCATTGTATTGGGTTCGGTCAAGTATTCCGTATTCCTCCAAATGCTTGAGAGACTGGGATAACATCACATTGGTAATCCCGGGCACGCTACGCTTGATCTGATTATAGCGTTTTGGCTGGCCGTCTTTCAGCAGACAGATAATACTTAACCGCCACTTCCCTCCTATAATATCCATCGCTAAACGTAAGGGGCAAATCTCCATAGACTGTTCCATAATAACCTCCACATAAGTAAGAGAAAGCATATCAGGTATATTTCATCTGCGTTCTTGTCAATAGGCTACAGATGCGTATAATAAAATTAAGTATAAAAATTATACCACATATCAATTACTTATCAAGGAGGAATACTGTGAAACTGGCGATTGTATATGACAGTAAAACAGGAAATACCGCTAAGATGGCAGAATATATCATTGAGGGAATTACCTCTGTCAGCGGTGTAGAGGCTAAAGCGTTCTCTATTGACGCCATTGATGAAGCCTATATAAAGGACAGCAGTGCTTTGATTATCGGTACGCCCACTTATAACGGGTACCTCACTGCACGCATGAAAGCCTGGCTGGAATCTACCCCAGCCAAGTTGAATGTGGCAGGTAAACTGGGTGGGGCTTATGCTACGGCTGCCTTTATCCACGGCGGCGGCGATCTGGCTATTCAGTGCATTCTCACCCATCTGATGGTAGACGGGATGATGGTCTATTCCAGCGGTCAGGCGAAGGGTATGCCCGTCATCCATCTCGGGCCGGTGGCGATTGGGCCTGAACTGGACTCTTTTGCGGAATTGTTCCGTATTTATGGAAAGCGTATGGCGGAACAGGCTGTTCAGATTCATTCCAGATAAATAGAAAGAAGTGCCGATTTGAACCATGTACTGTGGGTGGAATCGGCACTTTCCTTTTTGCTTATCATCTGTTTTATGGTTCATTATAGGTTAGATTTGAAAAGAAAGCTTACAAGTTTACTTTTCATAACGATAGATTTCAAATGCATCATCATCTTGACCTTCTTTTCATATCCATGTTCCGTTTAATATATTTCACGGAAATAGTGGCTTTCCAGACTAGCTACATCTTCCAGCGGAATGGCTGTTCCGTCACAAAGGATCATGCTTCGCTCCACCGGGTCAATCTTCTTCAGGCGCCCGGTGGTAACAAGATAATCCCCGCCGCTTTTTCGTTCGTCAGGCTGAAACCAGGTAACGGTCACCTCTGGTTGTTCTCCGATATGCTCCAGCAGGCATGCCTGCTTCCGATCCAGCTCCGCCTTCGTATCCTCGTCCAGCTCCATTCTCCGCTCCGTCAGCCGGGCGGTCTCCGCAATAGCAGCAGCATGGCCTGTCAAGGCGGAAAAGGGAGAAAATTGAGCCGCCCTATCCTGCACAGACATTCGAGGGTGTCTCTCAGAAGTGGGATGGGGTAAGTTGATAATAGCATCGTATGATCCGCTCATTCATGGTGTCCTCCAATGGTTCGGTTTCGCTCCTGGGCGGTAGCCCCCTCTTCTAGATTCATGCCTTTCAAGATGGCGTTCTTTCCATATCGTTTCTTGATGTCCAGCATGGCCTCCTGGATTTTTCGCTCTCGGGCATAGGCTGCTTTATCCGCTCGTTCCTTCCGCTCTTTGGCCGCATAATCCGTGAAGAGGTCCAGCTGCTCTGCCTCCGTCCTCTTGGCAGCCTCCGCCTCATTCAGCAGCCTGTTAGCGCTGATGCTCAGACGACGAATCAACAGACTTTTGTCTGCGATCCGATCGTAGAGGGCCGTGATCGCCTGCAATAAATCGCTGGCCGAGGAGGTATAGGCGAAATTCTCCGTGCCCACGGCATGCTTGGGAATTTTCCGTCCATAGCGGTCAATGGTCACCGGGCCGTGGTAGGCTTGGCCTTGCTGCGGATCGTCCAAGTTTTCCCGGTCGTACCCCACAGTGAGCACCAGCTGGTTGGTCATCAGCCCTTTGTCCACCAGATCCAGCGCCAGAGCGTCGGCCATCTCCCGCACCACCAACCGGGCCTTGTCAAATTTGTAGGGACACTGGAGCACCTGTCCGGAGACAATACTCTTATTCTCCGGCTTGTAGGCCTTCACATCCGCGATGGTGCAGGGCTCCCAGCCCCAGGCATGATCAATGAGCAGCTCTGCGTTCACGCCAAACAGCTTGTAGAGCAGCTCTTCATTCTGATAATCACCAGGCTTTCCAATCGAACACCGGGCGATATCCCCCATAGTATACAGACCATAGGCTTCCAGCTTGGAGGCGTAACCTTTGCCCACTCGCCAGAAATCCGTGAGGGGCCGGTGGTTCCAAAGCAAACGCCGATAGGTCATCTCATTCAGCTTCGCAATCCGCACCCCGTCCTTGTCTGCACGGATGTGCTTGGCCACAATGTCCATGGCGATCTTGGCCAGATATAAATTGGTACCCATTCCCGCGGCGGCGGTGATGCCGGTGGTCCTGAGAATGTCCAGGATGATGGTCCGAGTCAGCTCCCGGGCCGTCATGTGATAGGTGTCCAGGTAGTTGGTGATATCCATGAACACCTCATCGATGCTGTATGGGAAAATATCCTCTGGTGCAATATATTTCAGGTAGACTTGATAGATTCTCGTGCTCCAGTCGATATAGTGGGCCATCCTGGGGGGAGCCACGAGATAGTCTAGGGCCAACGACGGATTTTCCCGCACCTCCGGATCGTGCCAGGAGCTGCCGGTAAGCTGCCGTCCAGGGGCGTTCCATTTCCGCTGGGCGTTCACCTCCGCCACCCGCTGTACCACTTCGAACAACCGGGCACGGCCAGAAATCCCGTAGGCTTTCAGGGACGGAGAGACCGCCAGACAGATGGTTTTCTCCGTGCGTCTTTTGTCCGCTACCACCAGATTGGTGGTCATGGGATCCAGCCCCCGCTCCACGCACTCCACCGAGGCATAAAAGGATTTCAGATCGCAGCAGATGTAAGTTCTTTCCCTCATATCCCTCACCCCTTCCTGTTGTCTTAGTATCTCATATATTGCCGTCATTATAGCACATTAGTTCTATAATTTCCACTACGGCATAAAAATCATTTTTGGTAAACAATTTAATCAAGGTCTCTTTATTCCAATTGACGGTCTTCCTTTAACTTCTACTTCTCTGTCTTAACTCTCTAGAGTGGTTGTTCTGGGTGGGCCATGATGGCCCACCCCTCAGTCCAGCCGAAAGGCGTATCACCCCCTTGGCGGGATGGTACGCCTTTTTTAACTGGCACAATAGCGGTTTGAGGTATGACTGCCATTGGATCGATATTTTTCCGCCTTACTCAAATACTCCATCTGGATTAAGTCATGGATGGCACGCTTGACCGTGCTTCTGGACAGTCCCAGATTCGATGCAATGGTATTGATGGCTGGCCAGCAGCTTCCGGATGCGTCTGACCGATCTTTGAGATAAAGATATACCACTTTATACCGATGAGAGAGCTCTTCGTTTTCATAAATGGATTGAAAGTCCCCCTCCCCTACACTCGTATCTGTGAGCCCGAGGAGCAATTTATCCCTAGATTGCTCCTTGTCCTCGCTGGCTGAGGATGTCCAGAAGTGTTTCGGCGTTTTCTCTGGCCTTGTTGAGCAGAGAAACATACTGGGGTACTGGATGTTGGACAGTGCGCATGTAACGTCTACAATCATAGTACCACTGTTTCTGCCAGCGCTTTCTTAGCCGTCAGAGTCATCATTGCCCTTGAGGTTGGTAAACAAGGCTACGTATCATTTCTCAAATTCCGGTCATGGGATGGTCTGCACTTTTTCACCCAGCGGTTGCTCTCTTTCAGATTCATTCCAAATTATTGTAACGATGCATATCCGTCCTCCATCTGCCAGGGTTTTACTATTTTTCCCCATTTCCCTTGCACTTATTGTACCCCAAATGTACGCCATTGTCTTGTGGAGTAAGGATTTTTCAATTATTCATTAGACATTAATTATAGATATCTTCTGTGCTAAACTCTCCAATGGAGGGGGCTTTCTGGGTCTCCATCCTGCCCCGCCTGAGTCCAACAAACAGGCGCACGCATCCCTTGGCAGGAGCGTGTGCCTGTTTGCGCTTTGGTATGTCTTGGGTTTTTAACCTCTATCGCAGTAGGGTGTATAAGTTGGACGTGCTGCTTCCATTTTCTCTATATCTTGGCTGTTTTTGTATCCAGCCGGTACACTCCAATTCTTTTAGTGCCCGCTTGACAGTGGAGCAGGACAGTCCCAGATCCGAGGCAATAGTTTTCACTCCCGGCCAGCAGGATCCTGAGACAGCAGACCGATCCTTCAGATAGATATAGACTGTTTTACACCGATGCGGCAGATTCTCATCGGCATAGATACTTTGAAAGTAACTCATCAGTACTCACTCCTCCTAAGTTTTCATCCCAGTAGCGTTTTTATTTCTTTCTCCCTTCTCAGAGTCAAGAGGCATTACGCCTGACCTTGATTGGGCAAATTCATATCTTTGCATGATACTGTTCATTAGCTCTCTTCTTCCCGCATACCGAACTTGAGCGTTTTCCCGCGGCGGCACTATGTATGGCTCCTCAAAGGTGATCCCCCACTCTAAAAAAAGTCGCAGTCGAGTGCGCATGGGATGGCGGCCAGTTTTCATGACGATAAATTCTCCCTTGGGGAGGGCTTTCAACTCATCCGGCGTCATTAGCGGCCTCCCAGCCATCTGCAAAGACTGGCCAGGTTCGTTTTTGCTCTGATTGATGTACCCGGTCTGTACGGTGCGGCTGCCCAAAGACTTGGACAGCACCTCTGCTGTTTGGCTCCCTGGCGCAAAGCCACCGAATATGGTGTCCTGGGTGTTGTCCTGGATAATCTCGCTGCCCTCCTTGCCGTAGTTTTTCTCCAGTTGGGCCAGGGACTGGATGATGGGTACCAGGGTCAGCCGCCGGGAGCGTCCGGCTGAGAACAGAGGCAGGATGTCAAAGGGCGGCATGGTACCCAGTTCATCGCAGAAAAACACCACCCGCTTTGGAAGCTTGCCGCCGTATGTATCGGCCAGGGTAAACAGCTCCCTGCTCAGGTTCTGGATCATAAGCCCGGCCATAAAATTTTTGGTTGGATCCTCCTCCGGCAGCACCAGAAAGATAGCGCATTTCTCCTGGGCAAAAGTCTTTGCATCAATGGAGCTGTCAAAACAGATGATCTGTTCCAGATCGCTGTCCAGAAAGGAATTGAGCCGAGAAAACAGCGTGGACATGACTGAAGACATGGCCTGCTCCGAGGTTTTCAAAGCGGCATCAGACAGCCACCGGGCCATATGGTCATCAGGCAGTTTGCTCATCAGGAGGTGAAATTGTGTTTTCCCTTTTACGGCAGAGGGTTCCATTAGATCCTGTACCAATTTAAACACAGAGACGATGTGCCTTCGGTCAATAGGTTCTTGAGGTGTGGGCGGCAGGTATTCGGACAGCAGGAGAACTACCGAAGCCAGGACTCCCTCTGCCGCCTCATAGAAGTAGGCGTTCTGTCCCCGGCTAGCACTATCCCCCTCTGGATTGACAATGGTTTTCGCCAAGAGCTTGGCATACTTCTCTGCCCTGGCTCTGGCTCCCAGATCCTTTGGATCTTTTCGTGCCTGATCCATCCAGCGGTTGATGACGGTGAGCAGATTGTACCCGTCTGACCGGCTGGGATTTCTCAGATCAATGACCGACACTCGGTAGCCGTAGTGCTTCTCCGCGATGGTGCCATAGTTCCGGGCCAGATCTCCTTTGGTGTCACTGGCAAAAAAGCTCATCCCGCTGGCGCATGCGTATTCCAGATTGGGATAGAGGAAGAAAGCTGTCTTGCCCACGCCAGAGGCGCCGATCATCAGGCAGTGGATATCATCGCTGTCCACCAGGGCAATGACCTGCTTTTTCCTCATGGTGCTGCCCAGAACCAGCCCCTGGACCTTGGGGCGGTTTTGCCCGCTGCGCCAAGCCTCTACCTGGAAAGGTACATGGGCGAAAGCTTCCCGAATCTCCTTGGGCGTAGCCCAGCGGGCGGTACCGTACTGGCCGTCCCCTACGGTCTTGGCCTTAATCCGGTTGAGGGAATACCGCTTGGAGGAGGTGAGAGCTACCAGCAGGAGCAACAACCCACCAACCACCAGCAGGAATATCATCTGTTCTGACATCATACTTGCATCCCCATAGACATAGCCGCCTGTATTTGTTCCTGATTTCTTGCACACAGGGCATCATTCCAGTCCTTGTGCTCCGGGAGGAGCCGGTCTGAGGCGATGTTAAATTGCTCCGCGATCTTCTCCGCCATGCGCAGGCTGCCAGTTTCTCCAGCCTGGTCGTTGTCCAGACAGAGGTATACTTCTTTGGGCGAAGATATCCGCTCCAGCATGGACAGCACGGGGATGGCAGAGGTTCCACAGCAGGCTACATAGCTGTGGGACTGCAAATCCTCCGGGTGCATGGTGATGTAGGAGAGCAGATCAATAGGGGCCTCAAATACAAAGAGCTGTCCATCTGTCCCAATGTGGTGGAAGCTGTACCTGGGATCACTTCCCTCTATGTTCTGGCGGAATGCCTTGCCTACGCTGTTGCAGCTTCGTTTGTGGGCGTGGCGAGGCACCCCCTGTTCGTCCGTACCCACAAAAACGCAGTTGTGATATTTGACGTCCTCGAAGAGCGTTTTCGCCTTGGCGAAGTGGGCAATGATGCCACGGTCAATGTGCCGCTGTTTTACCAGGTAGGCAAACACCCGGCGCATATTCTGATTTGCTTCCGGCAGTTCAAATGGTTTAGGAGGTGTCTTCAGCTTTTGTGCGGCTGGATAGACCACTCCGCTCTTCCGCCCCAATAGCTCCTCCACAGCTTCCGGATAGCTGAAGCCATAGTGCCGCCGGACAAAGCTGATAGCATTTCCCCCCTCATGCTCCTCATGATCGTACCACTCACTGCCGCAGATGGTGATGCTGCGGTCACTGGCCAGCCGCTTTTCCCGGCCAGACGGAAGAAGCTTTTCGCCCCTCTGACGGAGGAATTCTTCTAGATCCACTGAGGCGGCCCGCTCTTTTTCTTCTGCTGTAAATGGAATGTAGGTTCCCATAGAACAATTCCCTCCTACTACATAGTCTGTTGGATTTCTGGGTTCTCATGATCACCCATCTTGTGTCCCAGCGCCAACCGCTTTGCCATCAGTTTCTTGCGGCGCTTGCTGTCCATCCGGACACCCATGGGATTGCTTGGGGCCGGGGCATTATCCCGAAAGATCTGCCCCATGTGGTGAAGCAGGTTCAGCACTGCAGCAGCTGCTGCCGGATTCGGCGCACTGTGGACCTTAGAGGTAGTTCTGATCTCTTGTGTTTCCCGGAGTAAATCGTTTTGCGTTTCTTCCTCACTGTCTGCTTCCACCTGCGCATTCTGTTCTGTTTTTTGTTGATGTGTCTGCTCCAGCTCCTGCCGCAGCTGCTCCGCCTCCTGCACGATGACATTCTTGATAGCTCGGAATTCCTTTTGCTCTGAGAGAGGATGGCGCACCCTTGGCCTGGCTTTATAGTACTGCTCCAGCTCATCCCGCAGTCCATTCCAGACCTCGTAGCATTCTGCCACATCCGGCTGTTTTGCCAGTTCGTCCACCACCCCATCCACCAGTTCCTTGATATTCTTTGGCAGATAACCGTACTGCTTTTTCCCCGTGACAGAGTCCAGTGCATGAGCAAGCTCCACCAGCTTGTCGGCCAGTATGGGGTCCGCCGCATCTGCTGATTCCATACGGTCAATGTATTCAGCCATAGCAGCGCGTGCCTGAGACACCAGCTCTCGATAAGCCAGATCTTTCTTCTCATAGAGCTCATGCATCTCATCCTGAAATATGGTGTTGGTGAGAGCGGAGCGCATGACGTGGATACCGTCTCTGGTGAGAAAACCCTGTTTTGGGTCCGCAGACCAGACCATCATGTGGATGTGAGGATGGTGCCCCTCGTCATGGAAGGCGGCACACCAGCAAAACTTGTCTACTGGGATCTTCATGGCCTGTGCCAGCCTTGTCTGGTGCTGCATCAGGAGCGTGCGCCACTGCTCCGCATTGTCATAGCCAAGGGCAGCGGCGTCCTCCCGGCGCAAGGAGTAGATGACCGTCCAGACCGGTCCCTGGTGCTGCTCTACCTCCCTCATAGTGTCCGGCAGAGACACAACCTCCCGGTTGCTGAACAGGCCGTGGTCGCCTCTCCGTTCCACTCTGGGACGAGTCGCGATGTACTTGAGATAGACGCTGCCCTCCTCCATGGTGTGGACATTGGCATCCAGCGCCATGGTGAGAAAGGCTGACGCGTTGGAAAAGGTGGGATTGGCGCGATAGTCCTCATACTCGAATAGCTCCCGGCTGTCCGGGTAGTCTCGCAGCACATCCTTGATGAGTTCCTCCTGCCTTGGGGTAGCGGGACCTCTGCCATGCAATTTTTCCACCCCCTCCCTGGTGGCGATGTACCTGGCGTAGCGACCAGCGCCGCCTGAGCGGATGAAGCCGCACTTCTGGACCAGCCTGGGCACGGCTTACAGCTCCTTCTGGAATTTCAGGATGTCCTTGAAGCTGATCTGACCGTGGGTGCGCATCACATCCTGGACACACCGGGCCCGCAGCTTCTCCAGTGTAGCCAGGTCGATATCTGTATCGTAGGCGATGATGTGCATGAGCATGGATACCTCCACGGACAGCTTGAACAGCAGACGCCCCACTCGGTCTCCCAGTGCTGTGAATGACCCTTCCAGTACCGTGGACAGCGTGTGGGGCAGATAGGCTCCGTCTTGTTCCGCGTTCAGGTAGCCGCAGTAGAACCGGATGGCCTTCTCGATGAACTCGCTCTGGCTTTTGCAGTTATCCCCACGGTAATGTTGCTCCACTTTCTCCTTGGTCTCCGGTGTGAACCAGAGAGGAAATTTTATCTTCTTCATTTTCATATTCTTTGCCTCCATTCTTCTGCAACTCCGCCGAAAATGCGGAAACAGTAAGGGCTGTCGGTTTTGTAACCCCATTCCAGCGTTTTTTGCCGTCTCACAACTCCTCTGCGCCAACGCTGAAACTGCCCGCACTGCGGGCAGAAGTGAGCGGGCCGGGGGATTCACGACCCCGGCCCTTTCTGCCTGCCTTTTTTCCGTCCTCGCCCTGCGCTTCGATCGAGGCCCGAAAGCGGGCCAAACAAGCCCTCGAAACCTCCTTGGGGCTGGTACTCGCCCAGGCCCTGAAACTGGGCACACAGGGGCATACACAGGGGAACAATCGCTCACATTGTCTGCTCCTGTGCGGAACCATCCATTTCCGTAAGATGCTGGGCCCTATATTCATCCAGATGCATCCCAATCTGCTCCATGCAGTAGGCATCCATCTTGGCACCCAGTGCAGCTCGCTCTTCCTTATCCAAAGGATAGCGATACGCCTCCTCTGATCCGTCTCCATATACATAGATCACAGTGAGTGCATCACACACCTCACCCGTATCCAGATCAAAGTCAGCATAGACATTGAGGTAATCATCGTTGGCGGTACTTGTCACCTCTGTTCCGAATACTGCATCCGGATCAAATGTAACCGGCACATAAAAAGTCAACAGGCTGCCGCACTCATTTATCTCATCCTGGAAGGTGATCTCCTCTATGGAAAGCCGTCTGCTGCCGGACAGTACCATGGCCTCCGAGTCCGGTGTCAGCTCCTTACCATCCAGCTTGTCCAGCAGCCTATCCCACCGCTGATCTGTGGAGATATTTTGTTTACGGAAGGCATGATAGGCGGCCACACTCACATCGTGCAGGCGGAAAGTATGCCACCCATCCATGGTGCTGACAGCAGAAAAGATTTCCTTATCAAAATCCACTTTGAAGAGACCGGACACCTTACCAGTGTTCTCCAAGCGTTGGCCCAGGAGCTGATCATACTCCTCCTTGGTGATCTCCAAGCGATCTTTGAACACAGCTGCAAAAGAGCCCGATTGAGGAGTGTCATTCTTGGTGAGATACGTACGCAGACGCTTTGCAGCGATGAGCAATGTATCGGCAGCAGAGGTTTTGAAGTAGAGTTCCTCTCCCTGTCCGGTGATGTGGTATGCTGCCCAGGTCATGTTGGCCAGCTGCTCCACTACCTGCTCAGCATGTTCTGCATCGATGCGTTCTCTGATCGCCTTCTGTTCCTCAAAGGGGACACGCTGGGAATACAGCCCCATCAGCATCTCCTGCATCGTTTTCTCAATGCTACTGCCGTCCAAGGCCAGCTGACGTTCCAACGCTTTGTGCTCATACTCATGGATCCAGAGCACGACCTCAACCGAGCCACTCATTGGGACACCCCCTGTTTCACTGTTTGACCGGCTTGGCAGTGGACGGCGCTGTCATCCTGCACCTGTCTGCTGCGCTCTGGCCTTACCGAGCGCCTGGGTCGAGAGGTCACCGGCTTGCACTTGTTGTCCAGATACTCCCGCATCTCAGCGGGCACATATTTCTCATAGAGCGCATCCAGAGCACGCTGCAATTCCTTTTGCGGCGTGCTCTTTTCCTTGGTGGATAAAAAATACCGAAGCGCGTCCAGGCGCTCCGGTTCCATCGTTACCTTCAATTCTACCTTTTCCATGAGAGCACCTCACAGGGAGTAAAAATCAAAGCGGATGGAATCCTCCACCTCCCCGGGCTGAAAGGTCTCCGGCCGAGCAAACTGATGCGTCAGCCGATCCATCTGCTCCTGAGTCAGAGAGCAGAAGTCACCGTCCCCCTGATCCCCCACCAGAAAGAAGGTACCTGCAATGATATCGTTTCCTACCCGGCGGTTTCCATCCAGACCGATGAGCTTGCCATCCTCGTTACACACCAAGCAGGCATCCTCCAGGTAAACCACCTCGATGTATCCACCCACCATCTGCTGCATGGCATCCAGAGTGTTGGGGATGGTGACCTCCTCCGGCGCCTTGCCCGGTTCCACTTTTAACACGGTTAGTTCGTTCTCCTTCATAGTCAGATTCCTCCTCTTGTCAATTGGTTGGTAAATAGGATCTTGGGTTGACGCGCTGGCCGTTGACACGCACCTCAAAGTGGAGATGGGGACCGGTAGAACGTCCGGTAGACCCGGACAGGGATACCACATCTCCCGCCTCTACCGTCTCACCCACCCGCACCAGCAGTCTGGAATTGTGGGCGTACAGGGTCACCATCCCGTTCCCGTGATCCACCATCACATAGTAACCGTAGCCACCGGCATTGTAGGCAGCGGTCGTGACCACTCCTGGCAAAGCGGCACATACTGGGGTTCCGGTTGGAACAGCAATGTCAATACCAGTGTGACCTTTTGTCTGCCCGGTGAACGGATCGCTGCGGTATCCAAACTCCGAAGTAACCCGGCTTTCCCACCCGGAGCCCACCGGAGAGCAGAACCCATCTGTTCCAACAAAGGGCACCTCTGCCCCTGGGATCCACCCCTCTGTACCGGTGGAGGTACCGTACTTCACCAGATTGTAGATGCTGTCCGCGTTATTGCGCTGTTCTTGGGAAACAATAATCTCCATAGCTGTCTGGATGTTTGCCCATACTTCTTCCATATCGGTGATGGGAATCGCCACTGTATAGGTCTCCTCTGTCTCCACTTCTTGGTTGGCTTCATTGGTTGTGGTTACCGTCCTAGTGCGCTCCTCATAGGTAATAAAGCAGTCCGCAAATTGCCGATGGGCCTGGGCGCTGGGAGAGTCGTCCCCAAAGTACAGGGCATAAAAAATAGCCTTGACCCGGATGGCATCAAGACTTGTCCTGTCTTCGATTGTATCGTTGATTTCTGCCATGCGATCATCCAGCCATGCGAAGCTCTGCTGCATGTTAGCAATGTAGGCCCGGTACTCCGCTGGAGCATCTTCCGGCAGGGTGCCACCATAGAAACACAGATCCAGCACGCTGGTATTGTGCTCTGCAGAGCCGCCCAGGATGGAACAAAAGAGGACTACCAGCAGGATGATCGGCGAAAGAATGGCTGCCAGTGTCCACCCCGCAGATTTGCGTGTTCTTTCGTCTGTCAGAACGGCCACTGCCGCTCTGGCAAGTACTGCAGCTGGGGCAGCCATCAGCGACCACCTGCCGATCCAAAGAGTTTTTCCTTATGAGGAGGCGCGTGGACGGCCAGGAGGTGCCGGTCGTTGCCGCACTTATAGAGGCAGACTCCCTTCTGAGGATAGCGCACCAGCTCATACTCCGCCTCATCCAACTGGAGGTTGTCCATATAGAACCGCTTATCCGTGGCTCCAGCATAGAAAATGAACTGGTGGGTGGGGATGGCGAAGAGCGGACGGGTCAGCTCTCGAATGCCTGGCTGATCAAAGTCCTCCAGGTTCTGGCTGGCCAAGATCATGCTGGACTCCTTCTTTCGTACTCGCTTGAGGCAGTTACGGATATAGGTCACCGCCACCGGATTACTGAGCCACAAGTACAGCTCATCGATGGCGGCCACGGTATTTCCGGCGGTGAGAAGCCGGTCAGACATATAGGAGAGGACACTGAACAGCAGAGTGTCCCGCAGATTTTGAGCTGCATTCTCCAATCCCTTAATGCAAAAGACCAGAAACCGCGCTGAGGTAATGTTGGTATGACCATTGAAAAACCGGGCATCAGCGCCCTTGCACATCGAGTGGAGTCCTAGCAACAAGTCCCGAAGCATCTCCGCCGTATAGAGCTTCAGCTCCTCTTCCTGCTCATAGTTTTCATACGCCGCCTGGATGGTTTCGTAGAGGTCAGATAAAATCGGATAGTCGGTGGAGGCCATCTGGGAGAAGTCGGTGGTATCGCTAATGTTCCAGCTCCGGTAGAGCCGCTCAATCATCAGCTCCAGCGTGTCAATATGGGGCGTGTCAAAATTCTTATACACCCGGAAAATATCCCGCAGAAATGAAATGTGCTGGGCCAGCGGGGTACCTCGAAATGCCGGCGGCGCATCTGGATCATCCGGCTCGCTGCCGTCGTTCCACTGCCTGGGCTCCAGCAGATTGATTCGCGTCTCCCCGCTGAGCAGATCCAAAAAGCTTCCCTCCAGATTGGTGCACAGGTCCGCCATCTCATGTTCAGAGTCCAAAGAGATAACCGACTTCCCCGCCTCCAACACATTGCACAGCAAGAATTTCAGCAGGTAGCTCTTCCCCTGGCCGCTGTTACCCAGGATGAGCACATTGGCGTTGGTCTTGTCCCCCGTCCGACGGTCCAGATCCACAATGATGTTGGATCCGAATTTCTCTTTGCCCAGGTAGAACCCCCCTGGATCCGTTTTACCGGAGTAGCTCATGGGATATAGATTGGCCACACTGGAAGCGGGCAGCACTCGCTCCGCGAAGGAACCAAAGACATTCTGCCCCGCTGGGTTGACGGAGAGAAATCCATCCCGCTGACGCAGCAGCAACGGATCACTCCCCAACTTGGATCGAATCAACCATGCATTCACCTGATCCCGCAGGGCACGCAGCTGCTCCTGGGAGCTTGCTGCCAACTCGATAAATACAGAACAGTGGAGCAGCGGCTCCTGCTCCCGGCGGAGATTGGTAATCAGGGTCACCACATCCTGAAGCTTGGCCTCGGCGGTGACACTCTGCTTCATGTTGCTCAAGTTGCTGCGTTCCATTCTGGTTTTATTGGTCGCCGCATGAAGGATTGCATTCTCTTCCGCAGCGGTCACCTGCCGGGCAGCCAAGTGAAGGGTCACTCCTCCCAGCTCTCCTAAGCGGCGCAGAAGGGCCAATTCTTCCGTGCTGGGCGGATAGCTGCGCAGCACCATGACACAGCGATAAGAGCCGCCCAGGATATAGTGATCGGTGTTGAACTTCACTGCCGCCGGGGCAATAAGGTCCAGAAACTCTTTGGGGCGTGAGACCACAGGCTGTTTTGCCGGTGCGGTTCTCTTCTTTTTCTTATTGGCCATCTGTCATACCACCTCTTCTCCATCCGCATCTTCAAAGAAGTCTGTCGTCACATCGTGCTGATAATAAACGGCCAACAGGCGTTTGACATCCTGTTCCTCTGCCAAATGAACGGAGATTCCATGGTCACAGAGGGCCTTCTCCATCTGCCGCAGCCCCGCCTCATCTGGAATTGCTTTTCCCTCCGGCCGAAGGATCAGCAAAAACTCTCGTGCAGATGCGGAGGCAAACTGGATCTCGTCCAAATGCTTCAGGTCCTGCTGAAGCAGATTCCGAAGCGCAGGAACTGTTTCCTTATCTAACCGAGCCTGGTAATAAGCTTTATTGGGCTGGAAGGATTCTCGGGAGTCCAAGGCCATCAGCTCCACCGCCGGCTCCGCACGGAGCAGGTTGGTCAGAGCCGTAATTCGGACCCGCACACCCTCGGCCGATAAAACAGTCAGGTTATCCGGCCGCACCAAAAAGAACACCATCTCCCCGCGCTCCGTGGTTACGCCGTGGGCAGTGATCCGCTGGATACCCATGAGCTGCTGGGTGGATCGGTGCTGACGGAAGGCTAATTTTTCTTTTCGTTTCACAAATCCAGCCTCCATTCATAGTACTGTTGCTGCAAGAGCAAAAAGCATGCCGCCCTGCGGAGAAAATCCAGGATACTGGAACCGTCCACGCGGATGGAAAGGAACGCAAACAGGACAGTAATTACCAATGGAATCATACTCATGCCTTGACTGAGCGCCAGGACAGAGAGTAAAAAGCTGACGCCGATGATCCCAATATCCCGCAGCTCCCAGAGCCAGAGCATGGGTTTTGCTTTTAAGTTTTCGGGATAGATAAACACAAAAACACCTCCAAACACAAGAGCAGGCCGCTATGAGATATCCCATAGCAGCCTGCTGTCCTTATTGGTTGTGATCTTCATTCAGCGCTCTTTGGATACACGCCAGGAAGAAGGTATTTTGCTTTATATTGTGCTGTTTCAGGTATTCCTTGAACTGTTCGAACAGATCCACAGGCACCTGAAAGGCCACTGTACGCTTGTCGTCCATGGTAGATTTCCCTCCTTGTTCATATTCATAGAATTGCGTGATCAGCCAGGTCATGTATTGGCTTAGGTTCTTCCCAGATTTTTCTTGCTGCTCGCGCAGCTTGGTGTGCAGGGCTTCTGGAATAGGGGCACACAAATGTTTGATGTTTTCTGCCATCGTTTTACTTCCCCCCTTCCTCCTTTATTTGGTGGCAGATCTGATCTGTCTGCTCCTGGTCAAAGGAATACAGGCCATCTGCCTCCAGTTCTTTTGCGATTCCCCAGGCCAGTTGAAACCCAGTCGTAAAGCTCGCCAGGGAAATCTCGTCGCACAATACATTTTGTGTGTCGATCAGGTCCATTAGTTTCCGACGGTGCAGTTGATCCAGGCAGTCCCGCACCTCTTGCCGGGTACTTTCAATCTTTGCCTCTAACTCAGTACATTCTGGCTCTTGGAAGAACCGCTGGTGCAACGCTCTCATATAGTCGCTCATGGCTTCGCCTCTCATTCTGATTTCTTTCTCCTGTCATTGCAAAGCAAGCATACTCAAAGATAAGAGAAAAAGCCATTCACGAAAGCCACCAAAAAGCAATTAAAAAGACAAGCAGAATAGACATTTCTATTTCGCCGCCTGCATAATGGTGCGCGTGGTATTGACAGCGGCCTGAGCTGTGTACACCGCAGACATGATATTGGCTCTGGTGGTGGTATCCAGGCCAAAGGTGCCCGCAATCCGGGGTACTTCACCTGCGGAAAGCATCAGTCCCAGGCCCAGCAGGGCATGCTCCCGGAACACCATCAATCCCGCCACAAGAATGGTGGCCTGGAGGAAGGCGGTCAGGCACAGGCCAATCACCTGCTTCATCCATTGCACAAATCCGTCCGTGAACCCTCTGGGAATGGAGAACATGTAGAGGCTGCCCACCGCAATCTGAATGAGCAGGATACCGCCCCGTTTCAGGTTGGCAAAAAAGACTTTGATCACGGCGTAGGCCATTAAGATGATACAGAAGATAACCATCATCGTATTGGTACCGACTCCTCCCCAGAGGCCGACGGTAGCCAGCTCCGGCAGGGACACGGATTCTAACTCTTCTATAATTGCCGTTCCCAGATCTCCAATCCCACCCCCTGCTCCGGAGATTCCCCTTGTCATGGTTCCCTGCAAGGAAACAGATAAGGCGTATAGTCGAATGGGGACGACTGTAAATAGATTGACTGCCAGAAATCCTTTTATAGCGTTGAGCGCCGCCTGCTGGATATTTCCTCGCCCTGAGATATACTCAATCCCGCACTCAAAGCCAGACACCACCAGGCTGACTCCAAATAAGGCCCAACCCAGCTGCGAGAAAAACAGTACCACCGCATCTACCCATTCCAATTCAAATAGTTCCACCCCCATATTCCCCATCTGGGCAAAGAAGGCCCCTAAAAAGCCCACTACCTGGTTGTAAAACCAGTCCATTAAAGCGTCCATGATGGGATTGGCTGCAAATTCCCAGATAAACATACTCTTTCATCACCCCCAGAGCCCAATGGGTCGTCTTAAATGCCGACGATACCCCAAATGTAGTTGGGGGCCAGGATGACAAAAATCAAGCAGACAAACAAGATGGCTGGCCCAGTCCACTCAAACTGGCCATGCTTGCGGTACTCAAAGTAGCAGAGCGCCAACTTTACAAAGAATGCAATGGCGAGCACCATGGTCAGCGCAGGAAATACCACATTGTCTACCACGGTCTTGATCTGGGTCGCTGCATCCTTCCAGGTCTGCTCCACGGCACCGGCCACATCTCCGTTTGCCGCCATGGCCGGCACGCAGCAGCTCATGGCCAGGAGGGCGCCTGCAACACAGGCGCGTGCATGCTGTTTCAGATGTTTCATGTTCCCAAAATACCTCCTAAAAAATGGGGGCCGTCCGCATGGACGGCCCCTTGGCGTTGATCCTTAATATCCAGTCTGAGGCAGAGGTTCCGCAGGCTTATAAACCTTGGTCACCCACCGGCTGGTTGCCATGATCCACTGCTCGTTATAGACGCCGCCCACATCCGCCTGATTGACAAACTGGGCGCCTCCAGTGAGCCAGGAGACCACATTGCAATAGACTCTCGGTGCTTCCACCTGACGGAAATTGGAGGGCACTACCCCGAAGGCCACCATGAACTGGGTCACATACTCGTTGGAAGCCAGGCCCAGTGCGACAGGCGAGGCATCCAGCGTGTAGTTCTGCATAGTGCTCAAGTTATCGTACATGGTACGCCAGGTGCCGTTGCTCAGATTGGTCTGATAGACAATCTTGTAATTGCCAGGCACGTTGTAGGTACCGGTGATGATCTTATCCAGCCGCACCGCCTGGGTAGGCAGGGTATCTCTCCAGTAGAAAGAGGTCAGGCTGGTGGTGGAGTTGTTAGCAATACCACTGAAGTCATAGCGGATGGATTGGCCAGGCATAACCTCCACATAGCCAGTTTTCTTGATACTGACATTGGTGTAGAGGCTCTTGTTGGTCATGGCCGTCTTTACGATCTGTCCGGCAAACTCAATCTCCACCTCAATGTGAGTCTTGTCCAGGCCATAGAACTCCGCTGCCTGAGATTCCACGATCTTGTATCGGCCCAGGGGCAACGGCTTAGAGACTGCCACGCCATTCTTATCCGTCTTGATGGTGTCAACCAACTTTCCGGTCCGGTAGTGGTAGATTTCAAAGACGGTATTGGGAATGGGAGTGCCGGCGGGCCATCCGTTCATGGAGTTGTAATCCTCCGAGGTCTTGGTAATTTGGATCTGGCCCGTAATCGGGGTGTTTTCCCACGCGACCTCCGTAGTCTCTCCAGACTTCACATAGACCGTCTTCTTCTGGGTGTCCGGGACATACCCCTCGTTTTCCAGCTCCCGCAGATAATAGCGGCCTGCCTCCAAGTCCTCAATGTAGACATAGCCGCGGTCATCGCTGGTGTACTGACCGATGGGGGTATTGCTGCTGTCATAGAGGAGGAACGACACCCCGTAGATCCCTTCGCCGGTCGTACTGTCGGTCTTATGGATCAGGATACCGGACATGCCGGCGTTGGAGATGGTCAACTGACTGGTCTTACCGTTTTTCACCTCAAAGTAGTAAGGGGTATCGTCCAGCTTATAGCCCTCCGGGGCTTCAATTTCCACGGCATAGTAGGCTCCATCCTCCAGAGAGAGGAACACCCGGCCATTCTGGTCGGTAGTCACGGTGTCCACCAGGGCATCATCCATCTTGCGGATTTCAAAGGTGGCGTTAGCCAGCCGCTGGGTCTTGTCTGCCTCATCCACCTTGATGATCTCCACACCGCCCACCGGGTCATTGTAGAAGGTTAGCTCCTGTGTGTCGTTAGGATTGACTACCACCGTCTGCGTGCGGGTTTCCTCATGGATGGTATAGCCCTCGATGGTCTTGGTTTCAGTCACGACGATGGTGCCGGTCAGACCGGACAGGATGATCTGACCGTTTTCATCGGTGATATACAGGCCCTTGCTGGATAGGGTACCTCCCTCGGCATCCACATAGGAGCCATCCGAGTAGGTCAGCTCAAACTCAACGCCCTCCAGAGGTGCCTTAGTGACGGAATCCAGCTTGTTGATGATGAGATTGCCCTTGGGTTGATTGCGGAACTCCAGCGTAACCGTTTGTCCAGCCTGGATTTTCGCAGTCTGGGGGGTATCGTCCAGAAGGTACCCATCCTTTGCGATGGTTTCCTTGACGACCAGGGTTGTACCGGGGTCGATCCCTTCAATCAGGATGGTGCCCTGAGAGTCAGTGGTGAAATAGCCATTGCCATCACCAACAACAGTGCCATCGCTCTCCGTGACAAAGAACTGCACATCGGACAAGGGCTTGTGGGTCTTGCTGTCGATTTTCTTGATGAGCAGGCTGCCCTTCGGGCTGTTGCCGAAATACAGCTCTACAACATCCTGGTCCTTACCGCTGATATAGGCGGTCTGGGGTGCGGTGTCGATGACATGGCCGCTGTCACTGGCCAGTTCCTCTACAATGTAAGTGCCGGCCTTTAAGCCAGTGACCGTGAACGAGCCGTTTACACTCGTCTTATAGGTCCCGATGACCGTGCCGCCGGTTCCCGAGGTTCCGCTCAGGTATTTGACTTGGAACACAGCATTTGCTACGGGCTCTCCGGTCACCGAATCGTATTTGTAAACGATCAGCGCAGAGAGAGGGGTATTCTCAAAGACGAGAGTTTTGGAAGTTCCTGCCTCAATAAAGCACTCCTGAGTCGCTGGGTCCTTGATCTGATAGCCAGAGGCTGGCTCCAATTCAGTTACCTTGAACCATCCGTCATTGACATTTTCCAGGACAATACGGCCGTCTGCGTCGGTATAGTAGGTGCCAAGATCGTTCAACTCGCCTGTCTCGGTTCTGTTGCTTCCATACCAGATCTGGAATTTGGCTCCCTTGATGGGATCGCCGGTGATACTGTCGATCTTCTCAATGGTCAAAGACGGCTTTTTGTGGTTCTCAAAATAGATATCGCTGTCCTTGTTGGGATAGAGCGTGATGAGCTGACTGGGGGCGTCCAGCAGATAGGGCTCCGGGACACTCTTCTCAATGACTTCATACACGATGGGGAGCAGGTTCTCAAGTTTGGCAGTTCCATCCGGGCCGGTCTTAACTTCGGTGATCGTGCTGCCGTCGGCTGCCTTGACCGTAAAAACGACCCCTTCTACCGGCTCGCCGGTATCAGCGTCATTTTTGTGAATGGTCAGAGAAGGCCGGCGGTCGTTCTCCAGAACAATGGTACTGGTCTGCCCAGGGAAAAGCTCCACGTGATGTTCGGTGGTGTCAAGCAGGTGATCCTCCAAAGTAGCTGTCTCACGAACGGAGTAGACGCCCGGCTCCAAATCAGAAATCAGGATCTCGCCGTTGGAATTGGTGGTGCGGTCGAGATAGTGAGAGCCGTCCTCGATCTTGGCAATACGGAAGGTAACTCCGGCCAGTGGGGAGCCATCCGCACTGGTCTTAATGAGCTGCAGAGAAGGCTTGATGGTGTTGGTAAAGACAAACTGGGCATCCTCATTGGGCTTGAGCTGAATGACCCGCTGGGCCTTGTCGATCACATAGCCGGGGCACTCCAGCTCCGTGACCACATACGCCCCGGCAGGCAGCTTGGACAGGTCGATCTCGCCATTTTCATCGGTGGTAAACTCCTCCGGGCCATAGCTGCCGTCCACCGCCTTAATTTCAAACTTTACATTGGCAATGGGCTTGGAGAGGTTGGCCGAGTCTACCTTGATCAGGTGAATTCCCGGCTTCTTGTCGTTAAAAAAGACCAGCTGCTTGATGCCATCCCCAGCGTGGAGCTCTACCTGCTGGGGTGTGGTATCCACGATATGTTCGTCATCGCTGGCAGTTTCTTTGACCAGATAGGTTCCGGGCTGCTGGTTCACCAGGAGAATCTCGCCCATCTGGTCAGTCTGATAAGTACCCAGCAGTTCCCCGTCGCGCCAGATTTCGAAGCTGACCTCAGCCATTACCTCCAGGGTGGTACGATCGTACTTTACAATACGCAGACCAGGCAGTTCCTTATTGCTAAAGGATACCGAAGCCGTGGCGCCGGTGGTCACGGTGACGGTCTGTACCGTCTCCGTATCAGCCGTCCATCCCTCGATACCAGCAATCTCCCGCACCTCATAGGCCCCGGGTTTCAGGTTGCTGAACTGCACCGCGCCGCCGGGCTCTGTCACTCCGGTCTGCGTCCAGCCGGTCTCGATGTGCTTGATCTGGAAGGTGACACCCGCCAGCGGCTCTCCGGTGTTGCTGACCTTTTCCACCCGCAGCTCCCCGTACGGTTCATTGACAAAGGTCACCTGGGCAATCTTTCCGTGTTCCACGGTCACATGCTGGGTGGTAATCTCATCTAACAGATACCACTTGGGCGGGACCAGTTCCTCCACGGTGTAGTGTCCGGTCTGAGTCAGCGGGATCGTCACCGTCCCATCTGGCCCGGTAGAAAAGGTACTGCCCACGGTCGTTCCATCCGGAGCGGTGATCTGAAATACTGCCCCCTCCAGGCCGGTGGTAGTCCCCTTCTCCAGCTTTACGATGCGAAGTCCAGTCCCAGGAGTATCCGGTTCCTCCGGCGTATCCGGAGAGCTGGAATACCGGCTGATGGCCGATACCTGGGTAGTGATGTGGGGATCCGTATCCAGCATATAGTCCTGGATATTCCCATACTGATCCGTCTCCAGGGAAGTGGCGTAGTAAATGGCATACTGCACCACGGTACCGGAGAGCTGAATCTCTAAAGTTCCATCCTGACCACTGATGGAATCCGCTGGATAAAGCACCTTAAACTGTCCCTGGAACACATCCCCCGTAGTGGTCAGTAGCACCTCCTCGATCTCCCGGTTGCTGCTGTCTACCAGTTTGGTCCCGGAGGGTGTATTTTCAGGCAGTGTGAGGCCGATTGTCTGTCCGATAGCCCAGGTGTCACTGGTCACAGTAAAGATCTGCTGGTAGTAGGCCTGCCCTTCCACTTGCACCGGATAGGCGGTGTCCCGGTCCGCGGAGACCGTTAGCTTGGGAGACACCAGCGAATCCCACTGCATTCCTCGCCAGTAGATGTCTCGAGTGGCCTGAAGGACGCGCTCAGCCGCCGCCCGGTCCGAGCTGTTCAGGTTGGGGTTGATGCCCAGGCCATCCAGAGACCAGGAATCCAACAAATAGATCCAGAGGGCCGTCTTGGTGGCGTAATAGGCCTCCTCCACGTTGTTGACACCTAGGGTTTCCAACATGATATGGGGATAGCCGTTGGCAATGATACCGCAAACCTTGGGGTCCGATACCAGACGCTCCCCGCTATACTTGATGGCAGTCCCCTCCGGCACCAGAGCGGGAACTCCGTACAAGCGCGGGTCCACACAGTAGGCCGGAATCTCCTGAGTCTCCCCAGAGATGGGCGAGGTGTAGTTGTAGTAGGTATAGTGCTGGGTCTTGATGCTGCCATTCATGGTGAGCCAATTCAGATCCATGTTCTTTGCATAGACATTGACCTCCGCCATAGCCTCCTCCAGTGTGGGGGCCGCGCTGGCAGGAAGGGCAAATGTGCCCACCAAAACCAGGACAGCCAGAAGGAGAGAAAAAAGTCTTCGTAACATGCTGTACCTCCTCATAACATGATGCCAGGCACACCGTCTGGTGTGCCTGGCTCAGAAGTGGTTTATCGGATTGTCAGATAGTAGCGGGTATGCTGGAACACTCCGTTGAGGTAGTAGTCCCAGGCTTCTACATAGTAGGTTCCATAAGGTGAGTTTGGAATTTGTTTGGTCAGCTCCCCCTCGTTCCAGGGCCAGAACACCTGTGTCATAGCTTCATACACTGCCGGAATTCCCAATTGAATGTTGAGCTTGTCGTTTCCCGCACGCTGCGCTGCCGCGTACAGGGTGTACTGCATTCGCCGGGTCTCATAGAGGTTACGGAGAAAGAGCTCATCTCCCGCGTTATTAAAGTGGCGGGCTACCGGTTCCGGGAGCTGTGTCTGAGGGAAGAGGCTTCCGTCCCATACGGCAGTTGGCAGTTCTGGAAGATTCCCAGGGGCGGTACTTGACAGAAAATACCGGTCTACATTCCGAATATGATAGATGGTACCGTCTGTACACGAGATTCGGTCTCCGACCTGTGGGATGTATTGTGACCCATCCTCCGGCAGGGTCACTGTGCCATCCTCTGCTCTCAATACAGGATCCTTTTCCTGCTCTGTCGTATTGACGTGGACGGAATTATTTTCCGCTTGATAGATTACCTCCAATCCAAGTAATTGGCACAGCTCCGCAAGCCGTACATAGTTGTATCCAGCAATGGAATAGGCCTCAGGTGTCACTTGGTATCCATTAAGGTAGAAGGTCTGTGTACTGGGAATGGCCTGCAGATAGGTCTGTACCGCTTGGGCGGCAGGGCCTGTAACGGTCATTCCAAGCAGGAACCCAGCCGCCATGGGCAGTAAAATCTTACTTCTTTTCATTATCGTTCCTCCTTCTTATAGATGTAGTTCTTCGCAAGCACACAATATCGAAGAAGGATAGAGAAGTCGAGAAAAACCGATCATACAGTCTGGAGAAAAGAAGACGGCAAATCCCAGCAAATTACACAGCCACCGCCTGCACGCACCAGCGGTAGTCACTTTGATTCATTACGCAGGTGTACAGCACGATCCGATTTTCTCCGGTAGGCGTCATGGCACTGCGGTCGGTCTCACTGATCTTACTCACCGAAGTCACCTGATAAGTGCGGGTGCCCAGCTTAGTGGTCAGCATAATCTCGTCTCCTGCCTCCAAGGTGTGGATTTTCCCAAAATGGTTGGTAACACCCCGGTTATGTCCGGCCAGGGCTACAGTGCCATCCCAGATACTAGTGTCGGTAAAGTGCCCGGCGCCCTTGGCCAGGGTGCTGCTTCCAGTTCCCTGATAGATCTTTACCGTCAGGCCAATGGAAGGGATCTTCAGCGTACCCAGGTATCCACCGGAGTAATAGAGGTCATCCGTCACGGCGGTATACCCGCCAGAGGTGCTGACTCCTCCGGTATTACCGGTGCCCGCAGTCATATCTGATGCAGGCGGGAAAATAATGGGCATGCTACCGCCGGAGATCGTCCCAACTGCCATGCCGCCGGAGGCCAGGTTGGGGGTGAGATAGGTACCGGTCCCCAGGGTATCTGCGCTGGGAGTTCCAAAGCAAGGCGGAATCAATGCCGCGTTTTTGCTCACATCCTCATTCTTCATAGCCCCGTCATCTGCTGTGTGGACCACTTCGACAGAAGTCGGGGTGCCATAATCCGGATCTCCAGGGGCGTCAATGGTATAGTCCAGTGCGCCGGCCGGGAGAGTCAGAACTGCGGACAGGCAGAGGGTCAGGCAGGTAGCAAACAATTTCTTCATTCTGTGTCCTCCTCCGATGTCTCATGGCGCCGCTTCATGAACAGAGCTGCGCCGGTACCTGCACCGACCAGAGCCACAATACCGAAGGGGACGGCAATCGCCAGCCAGTTGAACTGAGCAGGAGTCGCCCCCTCCTCGACCGGCTGGACTGGCTCCAGCGGTGTTCCTTCAAAGATAGCCACATAGCGCACTTTGTTCAGGGCAATCCGGCTGACGGTGCCTGTGTAATCGGCCGTTACTGTATATCCCTTCACATAGCTGCTGGTGGCCGTGCCGGTGTAGGTGGCAACCGCGGTAAAACGATCCCCTACGGCATAACCATCTACATTTGCTGTGTTGTCTGTCTGCCAATTGACTGTTTGAAGAGTCAGTGTCCGACCGTCCTCCTCAATAGTCTTGGGGATGTACTGGGTATCCTGCCCCGCCAGATTGGGGTAAGAGCGGGTGGCAGATATCTCCTTGGTGGAGCTGCCGTAACCTGCTACCTCCACCCTTACGGTAGACAGGTCCAAATTCAGGATTCCGGTCAGGCCATCGTCCGTGACGAACTCTTTCTCCGCCGGCAGCAGCGCCAATACGGACTCCATATCCTTGTTCTTGCTGGGGAGGGATACTGTTTCGGTGTGCGGCCGGCTCTCGTTCTCCGGAAGCTCCTGCTTGAGCAGGTCCGTCAGGGTATAGTGGAACCCTTCCTGCTCGAAGTCCGAGCGGGGAATGCCCGCAGGATCGTCCTCCGGGCCAAGGTCATAGATTTTCTTCAGCTCTGTGCCGTCTTCACTGCGGGTAATGGAGGTGGGGTAACACACCTGAGCGGGTACTGCGGTATTGCCCGCTTCCACCGCCCATGCCGCAGGACAGAGAGCCATGGTCAGCACCATCGCCAGCATACAAAGGGTCAATCCTCGTTTCATCTTCATCATCTCCTATTCTGCCATCAGAGCCCGGTCAGATTCCTGCTGCCCGTTTGGCTCCTGTTCGGCCTGGGTTTGCCGGAAGGCCTCCAAAATCTTTCGGTCAAACCGCTGTTTGAACTCTTTGGTGCAGGGGAAACACACATCCCGATACCCCTTTTTGTACTTGGTGCTAGGCATTACCACAAACAGACCCTTGCGCCCACGAATAATGCGAATGTCGCGGACCGCAAAGCAGCCGTCCAGCACCACGGACGCCATAGCTGCCAAGGCCCCTGGCCGTTCCACCGGATAGACTTTGATAGACAGGGTCATGGGCACCCCCTAGGTTTCGCTGGTTGTCTTCATGCTTTATACCTCCTTTTTCGTATTTTGGTTAAGCCGCTCCAGCGTGCGGCGGACCAACAAGTCATACTCCCACGGTTCTACCTCCAGGGGACAATAAGCGCCGCTCTCCGTCAGGCCATCTGCCCAATACTTCAGTACCAGCGGACGGCTGGGAGCGCGGCGTTTCCATTCCTCCAGGGATACCCAGCCTGTGCCTGCGATGTAAACCCAGCGGATAGCCGAGTCTTTATCTCTCTGAAAATTCAGCCACAGATACTTATCCTGGAGATGTTTGGGAAGCTCTTCTCCACCAGGGATGGGCACGATCCCATTGGAGCAAATCAGGTATCTCAGATGAAGTTGGTGGATGCAGGTCTGTGTGGCGGATACGGCCTCTGGCAGTTCAGACCACAGGGGGCTCTGCTTATAATCGCAGGCCAGTACATCCTCCCCCTGGGTGTCGTAGGGAAAGAGGGGCACACACTGGACAAGCTCCAGTACATGGGCCCCATCTGTAAGACCCAGCTCCTTTTTCTTCTGAACAGGCAGGGTCTTATAGTGCTTGAGCGCCTCTTCCAGCGTATCAAAGTGCTTCATGGACCACCCCTTGCGTAAGAATCTCTTTTTGGGTAGGGGCAGGTCATCTATGGTGTAGTAGGTCAGTTTCATCTCACACCTCACAAACTCATATTTCCCATACCGGGTGCTTGCTTCTCCGCCTCAGATGCAGTCATCTGTTCCAGTTTCTCTTTGGCCCACTCTGGCAGGAACTCCTCCTTCAGCACACCAATGAAATCCGTCCGGTTCCAGCGTGTGTGCTCCCCGTCTCCCAGGCAGGTACAGCGGATAGGGCGGCCGATGGCGTGAGGATGGCATCCAAAGCCGTCATGTGCGTACCAAAGCTGGTTTTCCTGGGACCAGCAGGACTCCCGCAGCGTGTCCGGACTCAACACCAACACTGTTCCTTCATAGTCCAAGTCCTCCCAGGAATTGGGCTCACAGTGCTCGGGTCCAAAGAGATGCAGCTGCTGGTAGGCCTGCCGGACTTCAGAGATAAATCCGTCCAGCACGGCAGGGTGAGACTCCACTATAAACTCCACCTTATGGCCCGCATCCTCTGGGATAAAGGTGCGCTGGGCCCAGGCTTTGTTGTCCTGCCGGAAGCGGCCATCCCAGCTTTTTTCCTGAATGGTATTGGCCAGCACCCAGTTCACCCGTTTGAAGCCAAACTCCTCCAGCACCTCTTTGGCACAGTCCGAATTGAGGTGCATTCCATTAAATCCCTGCCGGATTCTCTCCTCAATGGCCTTCTTGCAGGCGATATTGGCCTGATGGCTGGCCCGCCAGAGGGCAACCTGATCGCTGCGTCTGGCAGCGTCCAGTCCATCTGTATAGAGGTAAGTGTCATTCCTCATGGTCATCCTCCAGTGCCAGGAGCAGGCGCAAGCCATCCGGATTGGCCCCGTTGCCCAGCAACTCATCCAGCACATCCTCATCCACCTCGTTCAGAGAATCGGGAATGTCCAGATCTCCCATGATCTCATTGCTGGCGTCCACCATCTGGAGGACTAAGGAGTCAATCACCTCGTGAAGATGGGCAAGTGTGGTAAGCGCCTGCCTGACCGTGAGATTCTTTCGGCTGATGAGCATACTGCCTGCGCCGGTCTGAACAGTCAGCTCATCGGCATCCGCCAATTCTGCTGCCTGCATAGCGGGAAACGGAATCTTCTGAGATCGGTTTTCCGGATTGCGGTATAAAATAAACTTCATATTCGGTTACCTCCTAGATGTTTGCGGTATATGGATCAGGATCAGCTCTCCCGTCTGCTTGGGATCGGGCTCAAAGAGTCCAATCTGCCGGTACAGGTAGGGCCTTGGATCATAGTTGGTGATAATGAGTTCCCCGTACTCCGCCCCCTTTTTATGGGCAAGGGGATTGCCCCGTTTAAAGGCCAAAATATAAAAATCCCGGTAGAGCTGCCGGATGAACGGACAGTCGTTATAGGAGAGCACCACATATCCCCGGCAGGCACAGGCCTTCTGCCACAGGCGGATGTGAAGCTTACGCCGAAACCGCATGCGGTAGAGCTTTTCCGCTTCAAAGTACGGGGGATCTCCATAAAACAGGGTGGTTTCATCATCTTTTTCTGTCATAAGCTGGGTCGCGCTTTTGTTCTCAATGGCCACCTCCTGCAGCCGCTTGCTTGCCTGCTCCATGAGATACAGAAACCGCACGATGGGCAGGCTGCGCAGGCCAAAGGAGGTCACTGTGCCGCTGAAGCTTCCCCGAATGCTCCTGTAAAACACGGCCGCTCTCTGAACATCAAACAGCTTGGCTCGCTTGTTGAGAATGGGCCGCAGCTCTTCTGCCTGTTCTTCCGTAAAATACGCCCGGTTTTCCAACAGTTCTCGCTCCGACTGGATATGCCGCTCAAAGACCTCCCACTGGACCTCTTCATGGGCCAAGAAATGTTTAAACAGTTCAAATACTGTGCGGGAGTGGATAGGCAAAAATTTCAGCTCTGCCAGCAGCTCGATCAGGCGGTCTCGCACGCAGAGAAACAGATTGGAGAGATCGCTGTCCAGGTCGTTATAGATGTCCAGACGGCTCGCCTTGGGCTGCATGCCCAGCAGCATGGAGCCGCTGCCGCCGAAGAGCTCCACATAGGTCTTGATCTCCGGCGGAAAGAGCTGCATGATGAGCGGAATCAGCTTCTCCTTTCCTCCCACCCAGGGAATGAACGGTCTAGCGATGCGTATCACCTCCATCCCCACTCCCTGTCTGGGCCGCTTGGAATGTGTCCATAGATCTGACCAGGCCATGGATGTCCGCCTCTAAGGCCCGAATCAACTTCTGGTGGCGGCGGATGGTAGCAAAAACCTCACCGGCAGTCACGGCATAGTAGTAACCGTACGCGTCGCTGGCAATGGGATGCCCCTGCTGCCGCAACCGCCGGACACGTCCCTGCAGTGCGGAGATACTGATTCCATGGATGCGGGCAAGCTGGGCTCCGCTGACCCGATTGCCCTTTCCGCGGCAGGATGTACTCAGATAGATCAGCAGCGGGTCTTTTTTCATTTCGCGCATAAAACGCCTCCTTTTCCGGGGCGTTTCCCCGAAAAAGGGCGCAAAAAAAGAGGGGCCGTCCTCCTTTGGGAAAACGGCCCCTCTTACATGTAATATGGTTTTACAGCTTCATCTCCGGTCCCTGCTCCGGTTGGCTGTATTCGTAGATCACCTCTCTTCCATTCCAGGCTGCATAGCCATGATCCGTTGTGGACAGGCCATATTTCGCCATGTGATGCTGGGCATAGGCCACAGAGTCAAAGCACTGGTTAAGCAGGGGATCCTGGTTGAGTACCCCTTCCTTTTGAGCCAATTCCATCCCATACTGCTCCAGATCCACCCCACGGGGCAGGAATTCATAGCAGTGAAGATTCTGAGCCAAGTCCAGAGCCAGGTCCAGTCGGTGACAATCCTCCAGCTCCATCACTGCCTGCCACTTCTCCAGCCAGTGGGGTTCGCCCTGCCCCTGTTCCGCCCAGACATAGCCGAAATCGATGGCGTGGCGAACCATTTCTCCTGCGGAGTCATATTGGTTGAGAACGTCGGTGATCTGGGGCAGCGCGCAATCCACATCCACCACCATACACTGCTCCAGTGTTTCTGCTTGCAAGGCATCCAGCCCGAGAAGCAGTTCATCTGGGTGGGCAGTATCCATGTATTCGCCTGTGTCGGGGAATCCAATCCATACACCCTCCATATTTTTCCTGCTTACCAGTTTGATCCGAATCGCATATTCACCGGTGATAGGCAGCGGCACATCGGGATTTACCTCCGGCAAGGGACGATCAGGGTTCAGCCGCTCTACATAGTGGTTCTCAACAAAACTGCCCGAACCATGTTCCCGATAGGCTGCCCCAACAATTTCCGGGTCAAGGTAGCCCCGTGCCGCATGTGTGGGGGTATGAATATGCTCCATAACAAAGCGTCCCAAAGATATGTCATCGTCTGCTCCATAGAGGAGCTGGTAGTGATCCAGTCCCTGTAGAATTTGAATGGTCTCCTGAATGTTGTCTGGTAACTCGATCTGCATGGCACCCCGGAACAGCAGCTCTTCTTTCACGGTCATACTTTCAAACCGCTGCTCCAGCCAATTGTGTTCCGCTTTGCTCATCTCCATCCCCTCCAGGAAGGGGGAGAGCCGGTGTTTCATGGACTCACCTCCATCTGCGGCCCACAATGGGACTGCGAGTAACTCACATCCAGGTCTGTGTGCTGTACCACATAGCCCTCGGAGGTGAATACACCGCCCTCCTCCATTCTGGCCTTTCGGCCAATGGCCGCATAGTCCAGGACTTCATACACCTCTTCCGGCAGGCCGGGGGGAATCACCGGGAAGTCATTGTCCACATAGAAGTGACCCAGCTGCTCATCATTTCCTACTCCAGGAGCAACATGACAGCAATCCGCGCTGTTGACGAGGTCGACGAGCCGGCACAGGGGCAGCTCCGTCGTGCCCTTGTCCAGATCCATGCGGACTAGGCCCTCAAAAGCAGTTTCCTGGAGTGCCTGTAGATCTGCCAGCTTATTGGCCAGCAGGTTTAACTCTGGCAGATCCACATCCTCCGGCAGATGACCTGCAAGGTAATCTCTCCCATAGTAGTCTGATACCTCCACATAGAGCGGCTGACCGGTGTTCCATTCCAGCAGGAGTGTATCCAGCCTATCCTGTTCCATGGGCAGGTCTATGAGCTGATCCTCCATACGATCCTGTTCCAGCGGACTCACATAGACCGTAAATACCTTATCCAAGGGTCATCCCTCCCATCTCTTGGTTCTGATGTTCTTCATACCACTTGGGATCCGCACCAGGCACATCCCAACCGCACATGCTGCCGGTGAGCATTGCCTGTTCCTGAGCCGGTGTAATGCCCCGGCGCTGGTTGTTGTAGTCCGCCAGGTAGCGGTTCTGGGCCCTGTCGCCGGTACTCCAGTCGCTGGGGTAGTAGCCGCTCTCACCTTTTTTGATGCAGATAAGGGTTCCTTCACCGGGAAGCACAGACCAGCATAGATCCGGCAGGCGGGTGAGAGAATCGGGGGAGAACTTTTCTTCCTCTGTCTGGATTGTCCAGTTGCTGGAGTTCCAGAGACTCACATAAAGTTCTCCCTCTTCCAAGTCGATGGCCCGTTGCTCGAACCCCTCGCCCCAGCCATCCGATGCCTGACCTGAAATATACTCAGCCAGAGTCTCTTTTTCCTCCGGCAGAAGGTCGCCCACTACCTTGCATTCCGCTACACACCACAGCTGCCCATCGCGGCTTTCTGCGTCAAACACGATGGACTGAACTTTTTCATTCACCCCATCCTGTTTATCATACCAGCGCATAAGGCCGCGACTTTTTTCCTCCGGCACCTGGTTTTCCAGAAGCGCCTCGTGAATACACGACTGATAGTCTCGTAGATCACGGCCATTCAAATCGTTGCCGTACTCCTCCAGATCTCCCCAGTCATCACGACCGTAAAGTTGAGCGGTGATAGGCATATAGAACTTCAGCGTCTGAGGTTCTGGAAGCTGGACCTGAAACCGGTCCTCGCCGATGATGAGGGCGAGGCCGCTGCCGTTGTCCCACTTCACATGGAATTGACCTGCGTCATCGATATGTTCCAGAGTACCCATACTGCCGGGAGCGATGGGGTGAGGGTCATCCTTCATCTCAATGAGTCGGATGCGGCTTCCCTTGGGATACTGCTCCCGGAGAAAGTCCAGCCACTCGTTCGGTACGCTTTTCATTTACATTCCTCCCATTGTCATGTTTATTTCCGGTTCATCCAAATGAAGGTGGAGCTGTTCCACCGCCTCGGCAATCACAGGGTCTTGTTTGAAACTCTCCAGTTTCTGATAATCTTCAAAGAACACCTGCTCACCCTCTGCTGTACGGACAATGTCCACCGTTGCAACGGAATCCTTTGTGACACCCAGGCGTTTTTCCGGCTGGGTGCTGTTTTGATAGAGTTCCGTGGCTTCCTCCAATGTTAAGTTTCGGCAGAGCTGCTCCTGGGGAGTATTGCAGTCTGTCATTACAAACCAGCTATAGGTGTGAGGAAGAGACGGATCTGCTACCTCCCGAAGCATCTGCATTCCCTTCTCCGTCAGGCCATAGCTGCAGGCTCGCCGGGGGTTTTCCTCGCCGGAGAAATTCAGGACAATATCATCCACGGCCTTTCGGATTTGTGGATCCTCAGTAAGCGTTTCGTATCGGAAGCCAGTTGTATTTCGATACGGAAGCTCTTCTTTGATCGTCTTGAGATACAGCTCCGAGTCGGTAAATTCCTGCCGGGTACCGTCCGCATAGGTCACTCGGCCTACCACGGTGTTGTGCTGGGCCATCTCCTGCTGCCGCTTGTCATAGCAGTATAGATACCCCTGATAGTGTCCCGGGACTGGGGTACACCGCAGACAGAATTGGTAACGCTCCGTTTCTACAATGTACCCAAAGTTTTCTCGGTCCTTTGTGATCGCTCCGCCATGCTGCTGGCAGTAGCTGCGCATAGCGGACAGATCCTTTAGGGGACCATCCCGCCGCAGAGCATCTACCACAGTTTGGAGTGTCTCCTTGAATTCCGGGGTATTGAATTGATCCTGGTTATGGGGCCACCAGGTGTGCCAGAATTCCTTCCCTCCATGGCCAAAGTCCATCCGCACATGGCCGACTGTGCCGCTCTGCCAGTCACGGTCCTCCTCTGCCTGGGAATAGAAAAGGCCCGCCTCCTCAACGGAAGCGGGCCTTAACTGGACTGCATGGTTCCATTGTCTTTCCGGTCGTTGTTTCATGGCTTTCATCTCCTTCTTGTTTTGGTAAGTACACAACATACCACACTGTGGCAGGAATATCTACTGCATTTCCATCACCCCCTGTACCTGCTTCTGACCTTCTCCCATTAATTCCTCCAGGCTTTCCGTCCCGATGTAGGCGATATAGCCGCGGTCAGTGAACATTCCCGTGCCAGAATCTATATGTTTCCGACCATATCTCTCATAGTCGTAGAACTCGTCCAGAGTGGAATCATAATGAAACTGGCCGGATTGCTGAATCATAAACTTTCCATATTCCGCCGGGGTATGGGCACCGGGGGCAAATTCGAACAGATCCAGATTTTCTGCTAAGCGGCAAATCTGACTGGCATTCTCCGGCTGCGCCATACCAACCATAACCCCCAGTTTTATCCGGTCGGCATTCGACAATTTTTCTACCGCTTTGGCCAGTTCATTGAGTTCGTAGATATCCTCATGCGGAAAGTCCAATGCCACATCGATTTCCATAGGGAAGAGGCTATCGCCCATTCGAAGAGATATGTCTCTTGGAGCAGTAATGCCTGCCCGCTTCATAGCCCGCTCAATCTGGCAGTTGGATGTAGGAAGGTAGACCCACGTAATATTCTTGGTATCTCCCGGTTCAAGTTGTGAGGTCAAGCCTACAGAGATGCAATCATTCTCATGGTGATAGCAGGGCAGGTTCTTTCCATCGTAGAGCTGTGAAAGCTGCATACCGTTGTCGTAGACTACGCCGTATCGGGTAATGGTCCCTTCATTGTCCTCGATCAGCAGTATGGCGGTTTCCTCACCATCCAAATTGTCCAGCTCCTCCGCAGAGGCACATCCGCCGTGGGTGTTCATGTAATATGCTCGGCCGATGCTTTCCAAATCCGAAAAATCTGCGATGACTGTTGCCTGTTGGCAGGAGAAGGTCAGGTTAATCAGGTCTTTCATATCCGTGAGCTTCAGCTTATCTGCCATAGCCTGAAATTGGGACATCTCGACAGCATCAAATCCATCCAGACGCTTTGCCAGGTAGTCCAGCTCATCAATGTTGACCTTGCAGCCTTCCAGACACCGGAGGGTCGGGTATGCCCTTGTAAGTTCTTCAACCTGGCAGTCTTTGTTCAGAGCATCGCCAATGCCCAAGGAAGAAAGCAGTTCCATGCAATGGCCATATTCACTGGCCTTGATGGGGAGAGGTATGGAAACCTCTCCGTATTCAGGATGGTCATTGTTTTTTAGAATTGCTATCATTTTCACGTTTTCACCCCATTTCAATGTTGTTATATGGTTTGCTCCAAGCAAGGGCCTACGTTGGTTTCCATACTGTGAGCAATCCGTTCCTCACAGTCCGGAACCAGTTCCTGTATCCGCTGTTGAATCTTGTCTATGATCCGTTCCTGTTCCTCTGGGAGCGAACAGCTAAAATGGATGTAAGCGCTCTGTTGGTAGATCTCTATGAGCTGCTCAGTTGTAAACTGGCGTTCATCCGGTATCAGGCCGGACCGGATTGCAAAGTCCCGTTTTGCTCCTACATAGTTCCCTTCGTAATAATGTCCATGGTTCAGCCCGGTGTGGTTGAAGTTCCAGTCCCAGGTCACAAACTTAGCGCCCTTTTCGGTCTGCCGACCAGCCAACACAGTACCGTTGAATTCAGCGAGGGACTGATACGGCTCCGACAATCCTATCGCCTGGAGAACTGGGGCGTGTTCCAAATGGCTCATATATTCCAGAACCGTTCCGGCTATATCTGTAACCTTGGCACATGCCTGTTCTCGCTCAGGCGAGTTCACATCCTCCTGACGATAGAAAACATTCCCTTGATCATTGACCCGGCATAATCGCTGGCCTTGATACTCCACTGGCAGAGAATCATTTTCTTGGGGCAGGAGAGTAAAACCAGCCCGCCCCATAACGACAGCCAGTTCCTTAAAATACAGATCTCTTCTCAATATCCTTACCTCCTTGGGCTGGCGCCCTTTTTGAATTTTGGGAGAACGCAAAAAGGGCGCCGTTCTGATGGTATCAAGACCAACAAAACGGCGCCCTCAATGTTGTATATTATTTTATTGTAAAAATCAGCGCCCTTTTTAAAACCAGCTGCTTCAATAAGGGCGCCAAGCATAGAAGCCTGCACCGAACCCCGAAACAAAGGGGTTCAAATCTGGGCGATTCCTAAAATCAGCCCTTTGGCATCTATGGAATAATCGGTAAATTTTCGAGCAAAAAAAGCCCGGAAACGCTTGATGCCGTAGGCGTTCAGCCTACGGCATCTATAGCGTTTTGATATTCTGTCATGTGTTGATAAAAAAGATACATTCGCAAAGCATTGCGCCACAAGGCTTTGCGGCATTTCTATGAAAATTTTTCAAAAATCCAAGTCTGACTTCCGAACCCCCGACCAATGATTAAAGGGGATGACCTATTTTTTTATATGTATTATAACAGGCAATGCTTTTTTAGTCAATAGCTCTTATTAAAAAGCCAATTAAAGTAAAAGGAAACGGGTGATGTGTCATCACCCGTTTCCTTTTACTTCAACCGTATGATCTGCTCGTACAGTAACACGTATTTTTTTCGGATTATCTTATTTCCATGATAGTGGCCAAAGAAGTGATACTTGAACCGGCACCGTTGGCCGATCTCCTCCAGAAAGTCAGTGAGGGCATCTGGTTTGGACAGTGGTCCCAGCAGATCGTTCTGGATGCTGGTGGGACCGCAGTGGGTGAGGATGTAGTCCACCGTCCACCCGGCCCGGTCGAGATTGGCCCTGGCCTCGGCATACTCCGCTTCATTGGGCAATTCCTCTTGCCACCAGGAACGGTGGTTGACCCGAAAAGCCGCACCCTGGGCGTTGAGCCGCTGGAACCGCCGCAGGAAGTCCGGCGCATCCGGCTCCAGAATGCCGTCCTGGATGTCGTGGCTGCTGGCGCCGCCCATCGCAAAGAACATCCTCCCGCCCAGATCGAACACCTGCCCACGCTCCAGCATCAGGACCGAGGGGCGGATAGTTCGCACCTTGCCACCGTGCCACTCCGCCTGGGGGTAGCCAGCCAGGGCGTCATAGTTCTCATGGTTGCCGGACACGAAGGCCGTGGTGAAGGGCCGGGAGTCCAGAAAGTTCAGCCCTGCGTCATCCTGGCTGTCGCCATACCACACACCGCCGAAGTCCCCAGCGATCAGGACGACATCTTCTTTTGTCAGTCCCTCCTGCTCATAAAAAATCTCAGGCCGAAAACGGCTAAAGTCTCCGTGGGTATCTCCTGTGATGTAAAGTTCCATTCTATTTGTCTCCTTTTCCTAATTATATCACAGTTTTTTCTCCAGTTCCGCCCCTGGATACCGGAAGCGGATTCGGATGGTCTCAGCGTCCACCACTGTAATCCGTTCCACCGCCATGCGTACTTGTTCGTCGCTGTACTGCTGGTTGACCTCCAGTTTCGCCATCCACTCCCGCAGTTCCGTCATCCGGGATTCCTGGGCTGCATTGTGGGTCTCACTCTGTTCCGCATCTGCAATCTGCTCCTGGAGGGCCTGCTTTTCCTCTATCATTGCCTTGAGCTGGGCATTGAGGATCTCGTCATCCATGTGTTCCAGCACCTGATCCAGCAGCAGTGCTTGTTGGGCGGTAATGTCCTTCAGTTTCTGACGCAGGTCGATGAGACTGACTCCACCAACGGTATCGCCTCCCCAGGCCATTGCAGTGAATGTCAGCATATCCTCCTTCACTTCCGTTCCAGCCTGGACAAACTCGTTGATGGCCTCCTGGATGGCCTGATGCAGTTTTTCTTCGTCCAGCGTGGGGGAGTTATGGCAGTATTTCGTTCCAAATTCCAGCCGGGAGATGCACCGCCAAACGATTCGCTTTTTCCCGTTTCTGGCCCAGGTCACCCGCTTATAGGGCGTTCCGCACTCCCCGCACACCAGCAGTTCAGAAAGTGCATACTTGGCGGAGTATTTGCCCAACTCCGTTTTACCGGTTTTTTGCATCACTTTCCGCTTACTGGAACGGCGGGCCATCTCCTCCTGTACCCGGTAAAACATTTCTCTGGGGATGATGGCAGGGTGATTATTTCTTACATAGCTCTGTCCCCGTTCTCCGTTGTTCTTTTTCACCCGCTTACTGATGCAGTCGGTGGTGAAGGTCTTACCCAGCATGGCATCCCCGATGTACCGCTCATTGGTGAGGATGTTGCGGATCACCTGATACGACCATCGCTGGATAGCCTGGGCAGTGGGGACCCGATCTGCCTCCAACTCCTGCTGGATCTGGGACAAGCTGCATCCATCCAGGTACCTCCGATAGATGCGCCGCACCGTCTCTGCTTCCTGCGGGTCGATCTCCGGCTTTCCATCTGGCCCCTTCCGGTAACCCAGCAGTTTCTTATACTGGAAGGGCACCTTACCTGCCTTTTTACTCTCCTCTTTGCCCCAGATGATATTTTTGCTGAGAGACTCACTTTCTGCTTGGGCGAAACCGCTGAACAGGGTGATGAGGAATTCGCTGGACTCGGTGAGGGTGTTGATGTTCTCTTTTTCAAAGATGACCCCAATGCCATTGGCTTTCAGCATCCGCACTGTCTCCAGGCAGTCCACTGTATTTCGTGCGAAGCGGGATAGGGACTTGGTAAGGATGGTGTCGATCTTTCCTTTTTTACAGGCGGCTATCATCTTATTGAAGTTTTCCCGCTTTTTCATGCTGGTCCCCGAGAGTCCTTTGTCAGCAAAGATGCCGGCCAGCTCCCAGTCTGGATTCTCCTCGATTTTCTGGGTGTAGTAGGCTTTCTGTGCCTCGTAGCTGGTGATCTGCTCCTCGCTGTCAGTGGATACCCGGCAGTAGGCTGCCACCCTCTGGTGCTTCTGTGCCCCCTTCAGCGGAGCGTTAACATTTTTCGTTGCCGGTATGATCCGTACCTGCCTCTGTGCTGTCTGTTCCATGTTCTGTCCTTTCCCGGTGCTCCTGTTGGAAGGTGACTTTCACCGTATTTTCTTCCGATATGTTGATATGAGAAACCGCCAGCCGGATGTGGTCCCAGCACACATCCAGCGGGCGGTTTGTATGTTCCTGTGTGTCAGGGCAGCAGGCATACCTCGCTGCAACCCCTTGTAAGATCAGGGAGATGACTTCCTGGGAATCGTCAGGGTGCTCCAGTCCCCGGTTGATCGCATTGGTCAGGCGAATGACCTCTCCAGAAGGCTGATAGGAAGTCTGCTCCGGCCTATCCCATTCTTCCATTTGGTGTATGACTTCTTCCAACAGGATCTCGTCCTGTATGGTGATGGTGATACCGCAGTGAGCACACTTCAAGTACAACGTGTCTTTCCTGTGGTTCTTGCCACCCATTCGGTACAGCGTGGAGCCGCAGGAGGCACAGTGTAGGCGATCTGCCAGCTTGAGGATCTGGCGTTCCGCTTTTGGGGTCTGTTTCGCTGTTTTCTCCTGGATGCGGCTTTGGACGCATTGAAATGTCTCCGTGTCCAGAATACCTGGGTAGCCGTTCTGCCCTGTGTAGCGGGGGTTCTCCAAGAGACGCTTTACTTTGTGCTTATCCCATACTGGTACCTCTTTGCTGAACGGAATGTGTTCCTGATTCAGCAGGTCGGCCAGTTTCTGATAGGACAGGCCCTCCAGATAAAGGGAAGCTACACGAGCCACCACAGAAGCCTCTGCTTTTACCACCGTCAGCTCCCCATTTTGGATCTGGTATCCGTAAAGCAGTTTCCGCTTGCTCATCGTTTTGCCCTCCTAACTTCCTCCGTCAGCTCCACGCCACCCCAGAGCCGGAATCGGATGCAGGTCTGCGACTCTGCAATGATCCGTTCCACCAATTCTTCGAACAAACTTTCATCAAAGGTATCCAGCTGTTCCGGCCCGGATTTTATGGTGTCCGCCGTCTGATGCAGCCTGCTGATGGCATCCTCAATATCGTCATGCTCCAGCAGGCGGCGGCGTTCTCTCCGAAGCTGGGTGAGCTTTATCTGGATGGAACTCAGCTTGGCAGCACAGGCATCTGCATCCAGCAACCCTGCGGTTTGCAGTTTGCTAATGTTATGGCTCTGCTCGGCAACCTGGGCGATAGCTCGGTTGATCTCCAACATAGCAGGGTTCTCCCGCTGCAGGGCGCGCTCCAGGTCGTCCAGTTGGGTCAGGGCCGGTTTTAGGACGATGTCTGCGTTGGCCCTGATTTTGTTATACATCCGCACAAAGGCGGCGTATATTTCCGTTTCGGGTATCCGGCCCACTGGACAATCTGCTGCATTTTCATCATGCTTGCGACAGACCCAGGAGATCAGCCCCTTCCCGGTCGTTCGCCGCATAAGTGCCGTTCCGCATACTCCGCAGGCCATCTTACCCCTCAGCGGTGAATCCTGCTTGTCTAATTGCCGTTTCCGCGTCCGGCGTTCCTTCAGCTTTTGAACCCGCTCAAAGGTATCCGTATTTATGATGGCTGGGTGTGAGTTCTCAATATAATATTGATCGACCTCTCCGTGATTTCTTTTCACAGCAAATGGAAACTGATTTGTAGTATATCGTTTTAAAGTAAACGTATCACCCTTATATTTTTCATTATCCAAAATCAGTTGCACACTTCTTGGATTCCACACCGCATTTCCCTCGGTCGTTAAAATACCTCGTTCCGTCAGCGATTTGGCAATCTCTCGGGTGCTGATTCCAGCCAGATAGCTGGCAAATATCCACCGCACAATGTCTGCTTCTGATTCTTTTATCCTCAGCCCACAGCCATCCACGAGTTCATAACCGAATGGTGGGTTCGTTGTAACAAAATCGCCGGCAGCCATCATTCTTCGCCAAGCGATTTTTAGATTTTGAGAGATGGAGATGGACTCCTGCTGGGCCAGAGCGCCAGAAACGCTCACCATCAATTCGCTGGTGAGCGTCCCGGTGTCGATATTCTCTTTTTCAAAGTAGACGGTCACACCCAGAGCGGACAGCTCTCTCAGGGCTGCAAGGCAGTCTCTGGTGTTCCGGGCGAAGCGGGAGATGGACTTGCACAGCACCCGATCGACCTTTCCCTTGCGGCAGTCGGCCAGCAGGCGTTGAAAGTCCTCCCGTTTATCCATCCGGGTCCCGGTCAGGCCCTCATCCGCATACACGTCCACCAGCTCCCAATCTGCATGGGCGCCGATCTGCTCCGTGTACGCCTTGATCTGGGTGGCGTAGGAGTGAAGCTGGTCGCTGGAGTCGGAGCTGACGCGGCAGTACGCAGCTACCCGCAGGGCCTCCGGGTTTGCCGCCTTGGGCGGGATATAGGTCACATTCGCTGCCATCGTCTCAACTCCTCTCAATTCATGATCTTGCAGTCTGTCAGGCCCTCCAGATGGTATCTGGCTGCGGCCTCGCTGTCAAAGCCATCTACATACAGTCTGCCCTCCGGCTTCTGGGCCGTATAACCATCCTCATAGCCGAGTGTTGCCGCCTCCTGGGCAGGCAGCACTCTGGCTTGGACGATCCCTTCTTTTAGCCGGTATATTTGCTCGGCGTAAAATGCGTATTCCATCGTGCTGACTCCTTTCTGCCCTTCTGGGCAACGCCAACACTACCACACTTGGGCGGGAATATCCATTACAATCCCCGAACAGTTTCCGGGCGGTATTTCTCTGCTGCCAGCCGCCGGATGGTCTCTGCCTCCTGGTCGTTGACAAGGCCAGCTGAACACATCTGTCCCAGGATACCCAGTGCGATCCGGTATTGCAGTTCTGTTTTGATGTTGCTCATGCCGCGCCCTCCAGGAAGTAGCCTTCCGGCTTCACAGCCCGTATGAATCGCTCCACATCCTTCAGGCTGTGGGTGACCGGCACTTCCGGCAAAGCAGTCAGCACGTCCCGGAAATAGCGCCGATCCTTCCCGGCACGTTCATCCAGGATAGCGACCACACAGGTATCTGTCTCAGTGCGGATTGCCCGCCCGAATCCCTGACGCAGTTTGATCTGCATCTCCGGCACCACCACGGCCCGGAGAAAATCGTGAAGCGTGGCGTGTTTCATCCGCTCCTGTTCCTTCACTGCGTCCGGCATCGGGAACGGCAGCCTGGGGAGGATGAGCAGAGATACGCAGTCTCCAGGAAAATCAAAACCTTCCCACGCCGCTCCAGCAGCCAGCAGAATACTGCCTGGGTGAGCCATAAACTCCGACATCGTGTGTCCGCCGTTCCGGCCCAGAGTCAACACGGGATAGGGCAAGTCCCGCTGTTTCAGCCGTTCACGCACAGCGGACATGGCCGCGTAGGAGGTAAACAGCCCCAGGGCATGGCCGTTAGCTGCGTCCAATAGCTTGACGATTTGTTCTGCAAGGTCGTCATAGTAATCGCTGTCGGCCTGGCTGGGCGGTATTTGGGGCAGGTACAGCAGACAGTTCCGCTGGTAGTCGAAGGGAGAGGGTGCGATATGCTCCCGCACTCTCCCCTCGGCCAGCAGGCCAGTTTCCTCTTTGAAACGCCGGAAGTTGCTGCCCACTGCCAGCGTGCCGGAAGCCAGTATCATGGGCCGGTCCTGCTGCCATAGCGTCTGCCGGAGCTGTGCTGTAAAATCCGTAGCAGAGGCACACAGCATGGAACCGCCAGTCTCGTCCTCAGCGGTGTAATACACCATATCCGGCTGGTGCAGGCAAAACAGCTTTGTTTTATCCAGCACTCGCTCCAATTCCATCCTGGTGCCGGCAGTCAGCATCCGCCGGATCTGTCGGTGGATCACCGACAAGGTGCGTTCCACCCCATCCAGAGGGATGCTGAAATGAGAAAAGGAGCTGTCTCCGCTCCAGGGCTTAGCCATCTCAGACAGCAGAAGCCCTGCTGTGTCCTCCAAGGTCTCCGCCGCCAGCAGGAACTGTTCCCTCCGCAGTTTTCTGCATAGAGTATGCAGTTCTCCCGCTTCCAATGTAATGCCGAACATCTGTCGAGCAGTCTCCGTCAGTTTGTGGGCCTCATCCATTACGATGGCGCAGCTATCCGGCAGAATGGGACGTTTCCCACTCCCTCGGTGAATGGCGTCGGCCAGAAGGAGGTTGTGATTACAAACCTGGATGGCATATCTCTCTGAGGCACACACATCCAGATAGCAGAGATAGCGGCATTCAGTCTTGCCGCAGTCACACGTTGGAGGAACACAGATCCGTTCACGGTCATATCCGCTGAGATGAGGGGCCATGTCCAGGTCCAAATGGTCTCTCATGGAGAGGAGTGCCGCTTTTGCCAGCGGATTCTTCCGATCCAGGTTCGCTGTCTGGAGCCGCTTCATCAGGCGGGCATCACAGACATAGTGGGATTTTCCTTTCCGCAGCACTGCTCGGAGTGGACTGTCCAACATACCATCAGCCATCATAACTTTGGAGAGGAATGGAAGGTAATCGTGGATGATCGCACCCTGGAGTGCGATGCTGGAGGTGGAGATCAGCAGGGGCTGGTTCGGCAGACCGGCACGTGACCGGTATCGCCGAAACACTACCCCTGCTACCAGATAGGCGTATGTTTTTCCAATGCCTGTCCCGGCATCGCACAGGGCAATGCTACCATTCAGCATGGCGTCCAGCATCTGATGGCTCAGTTCCACCTGTGCCGGACGCTCCACCATCCCGTGAGCCGGGAGCAAGTCCCGGAAGACATGGTCGATATCTTGGTGAGGGTCTTTCCTGTAGTTATATTTTTCCATCATTCAAATCCTCATATCATTTGTTTGGTTACTGATCGTCTCACCGCATTTGCAGCTCGCCCCCCGGTGAGTTAGGAACAGCACGGAAAAGGTTTGGCAGACCTTCACAAACACATTCCGGGGACCTCTACTGCTTTCAGTCCAGGGAATGAGAAAACGGCCTTGCCGGGGCCGTCCGATCCGCTGTGGTATCGCTCGCCGAGGCCCCGCAGGGGCCTCCGGGTCTTGGCGCACATTGGATCTGGTGTCTGTGTGGTGTTCCGCGCTGCTGGTATGAACTTTTCAAGGAACAAAGGAGCCTGTCAGGCTCCGTCAGGAGGCGAATTTCAAGAGGATCTGCTCCATGACCTCTAGGTCTTCACCTCGAAGGTCAGCCGCCAATCGGCGGAGCAGGGCCGTCTGCTTGGGAGACATCCGCTGGCGGTCCAGGTGATACCAATCCGCCACTCGGACCCCGCCGCCGTAGCGGCCGCAGACTGTCTCCAGGGGATAGGAGCGTGTGAGGATCTCAACATCCCGGCGGATGGTCCGCTCTGAAACACCAAGTTCAGCTGCTAAATTCTGCATGGTGTCCTTCCGACGCTGGCAGAGCAGCTCCAATATCTGTTGTCGCCGCTCCACAGCGTCCACGCCCTTGTCCCCCCCTTCCTTCACTTCCTTGCTCATACTCTAACGGTTAATCCGGCAAGCTTTTGTCCGGGTTAAAAAATTTTTTGAAAAAATGAAAAATGGCCGGAGCAAGCCGATCTGTTTCCAGATCAGCGTTGCTCCGGCCTCGTGGTGACATATCGTCCCTGGTCAGTCAGCAGATTTATATATGGTTCGTTTTTGTGCTGCAGCCCTCTCCGTTTTCAGTCCAAGCAGATCTGCAAGAAACACGTGGCCACAACGGGGACAGCGGACGGAGATCACCACCTGCTGGCTGGCATTGGATAATACCTCTCCTTTTTCACACCATGGACAGACTAAACGATGGGCAAATGTATGGCACATCTAAGACTCCTCCCTAAGATGTTCTCTTTTTGGTGAACACTTCGATAAAATAAATTAAATCAAATGGTGGTTTCTCAATCTGATCCGCATGGCCTGTTTGGATACCCGGAACAGAGCTGCCATATCTGTCACCAGTGTTTCCGTATCTCGGCCTGCCCGAAGGCGGTAAAAGGCCCGCTTTATCTGAGGAATGGGCATGAGAACAGCGGAACCAAGGATATTAGCCTGGATCTCCATGTCATCCTCCTGAGCAGCAAGTGTCATAGCCGCACTTTCTCCAGTCCCCTGATAGAGTTTCTTGTGAAGGACCCAGTGGGCCAACTCATGAGCACAGGTAAAGCGCAGCCGGCCAGCAGTCTCCTCATTCTCGCAGAGGGATGCGTCAATAAGAATCGTTCCCGCTTTGACGGGGAAAAGGATATACATCCCTTGCTCTTGATCATAAACAGCTTCTAATCCATCATCAAAAATGGTCTTCCCCAGGATACGCCCATTCTTACGGAGATATTGGTACTCCAGGGAAATACCATAGCTTTCAATAATCTCCTCTACAGGGATAGGCTGCGGATCTCCGTAAAAGAGGATAGTATCATAGGCACACAGCACCTTTCGCGCGATGGTTTCCAGCACCTGATCCCGGTAATAGGTACGTTCCATCCCTACCCTCCCTTTTGATCCTTGTCCCGTTGTGTGAGGCGGTCAATAAATGCTTGCCACTCCTCATCGGTAGCATCGACTTCCTTGGCTGTCCGCAGGGCGGCCCGCACAATATCCCGCTCCATGATATACTCCGGAAGGTCTGCCGATACACACTGTTCCTTGGACTTTGCAGCCAGATCCAGCAGATACCTCCGCTCATCCACATTCAAATGTAACTCCTGTGCCAACTTCTCCAGATACTCCTGTGTCGGAGCCGGTTTTCGATCTGTTTCAATATTGCTCATATACACCGGGGATAGGCCCAATCTGGCAGCCAGCCCTCTTAGGGTAATGCCCATAGAGGAACGCCTCTGACGTACAAAGCCTCCAAAGGTTTGTTCCATTTTTCCACCTCCACTTCGAGTGTTCTCTGTCTGGGGAACGTCTGCTCAAAGTATACCAAACAAATGTTTGACAATCAAGATATAGAAAGGGAGGTGTCCCCAAACAGGGACACCTCCTGTTTTTCACAACCAACTGGCCATCTGCCGCATTTCCTCCAGCACGTTATCTGGTTTCAAAATACGAATTTTTCCTGCGAAAGTAAATATCCATCCAAAGAAAGGAGGGCTGGGGGCTACCTCTACAATGGCTTGGAAGTGGTCATCATCCACTACCTCTGTGCGAACACCTTCACCAAAGCGGTCTATGATGCTCCGCATCACATCATTTTCGCAAAAAAGTGTTACCATTTGGAGGTCGTCCGGGTACATCCCAAAAACCTTTTGCACATACTCTGCCGGCTCAAAACCAAGGAGCTGGTGGCCTGGCTGATCCATCATCTCCACCGACGTCATACGGTCCACCCGGAACTGAGAAAGTTTCATATGTTTTTCTGACCATCCCACCACATAATAATGATCCCGATTCCAGATCAGGGCGTAAGGAGTGAACTGATAGCGATACCCTTGGTGTTTCAACACTTTCTCTTTGGTGGGGAGATACTCATAATACTGAAAACTGATTTGCTGATTGGATTGGATCGAGGATTGAATTGTATCTACAATGTAATAAATTGCCTCATTACTTGGTTTCGGCATCCCATCCATATAAATGTGCCTATCCAGCTGTTCCGCCTGGGTGTTACTTGTAAGCTGTCCCAATTTTCGTATCAGGTCCCCGCTCTTTTTGGATGTGATAAATCGGGAGGACTCTACAGCGTCTACAAGCAGTTTTAACTCCGGAAGTTCAAAGAGACGATTGCCAATAAAATAGTGGTTTTGTGTGCTTTTAATGCGGATGACATCTACACCGAAATCCTGTAGTAATGCAATGTCTTTGTAAACCTGCTTTCGTTCTGAACAGATGCCTTGCAACTCCCAGAAACGTAAAATATCTGCCACAGATGCAGGATTCATCTCATCTGTATTACGATAGAGGAATTGAAAAAGATGAAGGATTCGGATTTGGCTTTCGCCCTTCATATTTAGAAGTCTCTCCTTATGAAGTCAATTTAGGATGTATAGATTGAATAGTCCTATTTTTGGGGGAGGCAGTCTCGAATTTACCAGCATCAACTCCCTGTGTGTGGCTAGATCAGAGATATTATCCATGCATCAGTGGTCAAATGGGTTGCCCAAATCATCTGCCATCCCATATCAAAGATTTGTAATAAATTGATGGGATTTGGAGAGGCGGACTTATGATCCATCACCCAGAATCCCATTGAAGATATTAAAATCATGTAGGGAGTTGAGAATGATTTGAGCCAATGAAAGATTTAAGGCGACAATTTCAGAATAGCCCAATTAATCTTTCTTTTTCACAATACTGTTCACTTAAATTATATTTCGGCGATCCGTCTTCACCACAAAGCTGATATCCGCCATTTTGTCCAGCAGGGCGTCTGCGTCATGCTCCAGCTTATACTCCAATTCATTCCGATAAAGGGGAAGCACCTGATAGAAATTGACCTCGTCACCATCCGGAAGTGCGCAGACCTGACAGCCTTCCACCGAGCTTTGGGCTCCTGCCAGGATGAAGGCGCAGAGTTCCGTGTTCTTTGCGAAAGTTCTTGTGTTGTCCATGGTATGTCCCCAGGCCAGCCAGGTATCATTGTAAATAGGCAGGCGGGCCAAAGCCTTCAGCAGACGGATCGGCCAGTACCACCGCTCATCCTGCATGGATTCCTGATTCAGTTTCCAGTCCGCTGGAAGGGCGATGACCAGCTCTGCCCGTTCCAGCTTGTATTCTGCCAGTTCCTTGGGAACATTCATCCGGTGGGCGCCCATGCCCACGGTCACCAGTGTATAGTAGTTCCGCCCCTCAGCAGGCGCCACCACATAGATATCCACATGGATATCGGGGGAAACCAGCTCATGGAGCACAGTTTCGACCGGGCCAAAATATTTCTCAATGTGCTCCTCAACGGCCTCCAGTTCCTCATCTGTGTAGACTTCCGGCTGACAGCCGGATTCCTGCTGCCCCTGTTCCGGCGCTTCCATGCTGGTTTCTTCGTTTTGGGACGGATCATTCAGCAGCCGCTTGAGCCGCTCCCGGTAATTGGGACAGCCGTTGCGGCGGTCAAACCGCCCGCCGATCTCCTCCGCCCGCTTCCAGAACCACCGGGCCAGGGCGGCGCAGTCATATACGCCGTCTGCCGGGCAGTCGGCAAAGCCAGGCACAGGGGGCAGCTTGATTTCCGGGTGCCGTGGGCTGTGAGCCTGGCAGAAGCTGGCTGCCCCCAGATAGAAATAGAACAGCAGTTCCTGATCCCAGAAATTGTTTGTCCAGGGCAGGCTCTTTTTCAGCAGCTTAAGCCCGTCCTTCCAATCTCCGGAAGAGCCGTTCATCCGCAGCAGGGTGCCCACCCGGCGCAGGTCCGCGGCAGTTTTGATGGGCTGGATCACCATGGCGGCAGAAAAACGCTCCGCCTCCTGGAGATCGTTCCGCTCCAGCGCGTCATCGGTGAGGATGGACAGGAGCTTCCAGGGCTGCTCCTTGCAGAACTCCTTCTTTTGCAAAAGCTCCTCCACGATGCCGACGGCCTCCGCCCTGCGGTCTAAAGCCAGCAGATATTCCGCCATGGCACATGCCTCGCACACCGCGCAGTCGGACACATCGTCCCGCTCCGCCGCCCGGAACCGCTCCAGATGCTCCTCCAGTGCAGCCAGGTCCCCGGTCATCATGGCAAATTCCCCGGCGTGGCACTGCCACAGCCGCTCCCCCAGGCCGTAGGCCCGGACCTGATCCCGGAACTCCATCAGCAGGCTTTTGCACTGCTCCAGGGGGATCTGGGGCAGGCGGCGGGCAATGGAGCTGGCCAGCATGGCCACCGAAATGACGGCATCTCCTTCGGCCTCGCCCAGCTCGCCGGGATCTTCCTGGTGGAGCCGCATAAATTCCGCGCACACCGGCAGGGCCTTGGCCGGATCGTCCCCAAATATGTAGGCATAAGCCAGGTCGAAGCGGCCGATCATCTGCTCCGCCGGTTCCTCCAGCCGGTCCGCCACAGCCACGGCCTCCCGGCAGAGCTCCACCCGCTGGGGCGAATGGGGGAGTTCCCGGTATTGCTCCTGCAATTTGCCCAGCTTGTCGTAATCCGCCAGCATCTCCAGAAAGCCTTCCTCGCTCAGTTCGTCTTCGTCTTGATAACCCATATCTGTTTCCTCCGTTTTCATTATAATTTATATCTGCTGTGACAAATAGGAAGTTGCTCCGTGTATTTTTATAACTTGCCGCACGGAATGATCGCTTTTTCATAGCAGGCAATGAGTTTATTCAACCATACATCCGAATAGCTCAGCAATTTGCTGTCCGCAATGAGTCCAAAATCATCCGAAATATATTCTGCTAACTCGCCGCAGCCTGATTGCTGGTAAACGATCATAAATGCTTTTTCCCGGATCTCTTTGGTATCATCAATGTTTTGATCTCTCTTCTGATCTTCAACAGCTTGATAAACCCGCACCCACTCACTGTCAAATGAATCCATCTCTCTTTTGTCTAAGATCTCATCTGCATCTAATTCTGCAAAATGAATGGTACTCAATTTGCTTAGTAAATCGAACATGAAACCTTTTCCTTTCCACTCAGCTCCTCCACACCGCCCGCAGCTGTTTCCCGTAATTGGGACAACCATTGCGCCGGTCAAACCGCCCGCCGATCTTCTCCGCCTGGTCCCAGAACCACCGGGCCAGGGCGGCGCAGTCATACAGGCCGTTTTCGGGGCGGTCCGTGAGGCCGGGCACTGAAGGGAGTTTGATCTCAGTGTGCTGCGCGCTGTGAGCATGGCAGAAATCCGCCGCCCCCAGATAGAAATAGAACAGCAGCCGCTGGTCCCAGAGGTTCTCTGACCAGGGCAGGCACTTTGTCAGCAGTTTGATCCCGTCCTCTCCCGCGCCGAAGGCCGCCTCCATCCGCAGCAGCGTGCCCGCCCGGCGCAGGTCCGCAGGCCGCTCGACGGGCTGGATGAGCATGGCAGTGGCATAGCGCTCGGCGGCGTCCAAGTCCCGGCGGTTCAGGGCGTCCTCCGTCAGGATGGCAAGAAGCGTCCATGGCTCCTCGCCGCAGTACTTGCCCTGCTTCAACAACTCCACAGCGATGTTGATGGCCTCATCCTTCCGGCCCAGGGCCAGCATAAATCTCGCCGTCAGCCCGGCCTCGCAAACCTCGCAGTCGGAGGTGTCGTCTCGGGGGGCCGCCTGGAAGCGGCTGAGATGGTCCGCCAGTCCTGGCAGGTCCCCGGTCATGGCCGCCACCTTCCCCGCATAGGACTGCCACAGGCGCTCGCCTATGCCGTGGGTCCGCACCTGCCGCCGGAATTCCATGAGCAGGGCATCGCACTGCTCCAACGGAATCTGGGGCAGATCACAGGCCAGGTCGCAGGCCAGACACGCGATATTGACCGCCAGCACCGCCTCCCAATGGGGCTTCCCGCTGGTGTTGGGTGTCTCCTTCTGCATCTGAAGAAATTCCGCACACACCGGAAGCGCTTTCGCTGGGTCGCCCGCGGTAGCATAAGCCCAGGCCAGATCATACCGGCCGCTGATCTGCTGAGCCCGCGCCTGTTCCCGGTCGGCCAGAGCCACAAATTCCTGGCAGAGCCTTAAACGCTGGGGAGAGGACGGCATCTCACGAAGTTCCTTTTGCATCTGGTCTAAGGTAAGCTGTTCCTCTGTCATATTAAGGTTCCTCCTTCTGTTGGCCTATCCGGCAGGCTGCATTGCTTTAAGGCCGCCGCCAGATCGTCTTCAAAATAATGGCTGCTGTTGCGCCGGTCGAAGCGGCGGCCGATGCTCTCGGCCTGGGTCTGGAACCAGTCTGCCAGCTCCTCCACCGAGTATCGCCCGTCCTCCCGCCACAATGGAAACGCTTGGGGAAGTTCCAGCTTTACCGTCTGCCGCACTCCGGCCAGCCGCCGGAAGAGGACGCAGGCCCCCTTATCGAAGTCATAGACCTTTTTCTGGTCCCACATCCCAATACTCCACTCCAGCCGCTTGGCAAAGAGGGAGAGCCCCCGGTCAACATTGGTCATGCCCCAGCAGCGCAGGACGGGCCCAAGAAAGCGCAGGTCGGTCCGGTTGCGGTTGCCCTTTTTATAGAGCTTTTGGGCCAGAGGGACGGCGGCCTCCAGATCGCCCCGGTCCAGAGCGGATTCCAGGTAGGCGGCCCAGATATTCTGAAATGAATTCTCGCACGGGGAGAAGCGATAGGTCTCCAGGGGCTGAACATACCGCTGGGCCTCCTCCAGCCTGCCGAGACGGATGTACTGTTCCGCGGCCCAGGAATGCTCGCAGGCGTTGCAGTTTCCAAAGTGGTCATCCGGCGGCGTCTGCATGGCAAGTTCTATATACTCCAGCGCCCGCTCCGGGTCAGCATATTCCCAGCGCTCATACATCTGCCAAAAATAGGTGCGCCGGCCGATGCCATAGCGCTTAGTGAGCTGATTGTACTGCTCTAAAGCCGCTTCGTATTGGGGCATGGGGATCTGCGGCAGGTTTTTCATCACATCTACACCCAGCTGGGTGATCATGAGATAGGCATCGATCCAAGCTTTATCTTTTCGTATCTCAAGAGGCGCGGCCTCAAAGATAGAGCCAAACTCTGCCGCAACACCGATGCATTTGGGAGGATCGTCCTGAAAATACATCTCACTGGCATAGCTGAACCGGAACTCCAGTTGCCGGTCTGTGTTTTGGAGCTTATCCGCCAATCGAATGGCTTCCGCATACGCATCGATCCTGGCTTTCCCTTTGGGAAGCTTGTCGATGAGCCGGCGCAACTGACCGAAATCAACGGCTTCTTTTTCTTCACTGCTCATATCGTGCCCTCCATAACCGCGAAACCTTATCGCTTTGCCAAAGTCACCGCGAGATCGTGTCCAAAACAGTGACTTCCGTTGCGTTCGTCAAAGCGCCTGCTGATGGTCTCTGCCTGCTCACGGAACCAGTTGGCCAGTTCCTTGGTGCTGTACGCTCCATCCTCCCGCCAGAGAGGAAACGTATGGGGCAGATCCAGATGTACCGCCTGCTGATGCTTGGACAGCCGCCGGAACAGGACGCAGGCCCCCTTATCGAAGTCATAGACCTTTTTCTGGTCCCACATCCCGATGGACCACTCCAGCCGTTTTGCAAACAGTTCCAAAGCTCGTTCCGGATCGGTATAGGCCCAGCAGCGCAGGATGGCTCCAATATAGCTCAGGTCGCTCTTATCTCGGTTTCCCTTGCGGTAGAGGGCGTTGGCGCGCTTCTCCGCCTCTTTCATATCCCCGTGGTCCAGAGCGTATTCCAGATAGGCCAGCCAGTAAAGATGGGGTGTATCCGGGCAGAAGCGCATACGCCCCTGTTCCATGGGCTTGGCATACTCGTCCGCCGCCGCCCGGTTTCCCATCAGCAGTTCCATCTGTACGGCGTAGCTGCGCTCACAGGTCCGGCAGTCGGAGAGCCCGTCCCGGCCGGTCTTCCAGAACTTTTGGAAATACTCATACGCCTTTTTCCGATCCACATACCGCCAGAACCGCGCCATCTGCCACCAGTAGGTGCGTAGGCCGATATGGTAATACTTGACCCAGCGATAAAATTCGGCCATCATCGTTTCCCACTGCTTCATAGGGATCTGGGGAAGAAATACAATGGGGTCAATGCCCATCTGCATGATCATCAGATGCATCTCAGATGCGCCGTCCGGGGAACGCGCAATAAATGCCTCCGCGTTTTCTTCAAAAAGGGCGCAGAACTCCGCCGCCACCGGGATGGCCTTGGGCGGGTCGTCCCGGAAGGTGGCCTCATAGCAGTAATCGCACCGGAACATCAGCCTCCAGTAGGGATCTCCGGCCTCGTCCGCCTGCCGGATGGCGTTCAAATAAGCGTCCATCTGGGGCTTTCCCCGGGGAAGCCGCTTGATCGCCGCCTCCAGCGCCTCCCCGCAAAACTTCGTCTTTCCCATTCGTTTATTCTCCGGAAGCGACCCGGAGGCCGCCGTCCTCCATCCGCTTCACCACGTCATCCCGCAGTTCCTCCTGGAAGAAGCCCATGGCGCAGTCCGGGAGGTCGTTCCCATCCAGTCCCCGCTCAAAGCGGTCCTTCCGGTAAAAGCCGATGGAATAGAGGGTAAAATAGTGGTGGGTCTTGCTGCTGCCTCCATGTGTGGTTGCGATCTTCCGCTCGGAGCCCGTCCGGATCTCCGCGATGTCGCGCAGCCGGACCAGCACGGCATAGGGCGTGCTGCCCTCCTGCAAGATATAGTGGGGCGTCAGGATCACCCGGGCCGGGGTCCCCTTGGAATTGGGGCCAACCATCTGGTAGGAGAGCACTCCCTCGCCGTCCTCCAGGGCCGCCAGCATCTCTTTTCCAAGCTGCTCCCGTTCCATCTCGTCCATGGAAAGCTCCCGGACGCTCTGTTCCAGTTTCCGGGTGTACCGGGCAGGGGTGAGGTTGGCCATCAGAATGGCCAGGTAAATGCCGCAGACGACCAGACCAAACACTAGTCCCCCAATGACTCCTGCCACCAGCCCCGGCACGCCGCCGCCATTCAGAAGCCCCATGCCGCCGAGCACAAGGGCGGTGAGCAGCAGGGTCAGGGGCACGACTTTTGTGAGGCTGCTTCTGCGGGTACGGCTGCAATAGGCGCCGATCCATTCCCTGTCCTTGTTCAGCCAAGATTGATAAGTAGATGTCATGTTGATTCCTCTCTTTCTGTCTTTGCCGCCGGGCATCTTCCCGGGGCCGTCACTCCTCCGCAAAGGCGCTGGTATCGCATACCACGTCCTCCATGCGGCGGGGGGCTTCCGCCGTCCGGTCACCGGGCCGTTGGAGCAGCAGGCCAGCAAGCTCCTGATACTCATAAAGATATGTGCCCTCCAGGGCCTCGTCCTGCCGCACCCGCAGGAAATCCTGGACAAACAGGTGCTGTGCGCCGCACATAGGGCAGCGGAGCCGCCAGACGCGGCAGGCCCGGCGGGCGGTGGGGATCTCCTCCTCCCGTTGGATGGGGACGCAGTTTTCCATAAAGTAGTCCGCGCTGGCGGAGTACCGCCCGTCGCTGTAAACCGGCAGCAGGAACAGCCGGGGCGGCCCCATCTGCTCCATCCGATGCTTACAGGCCCTGCACTTGGGCATTTTCTGTTCCTGCTTTGTCAAAAGAGGCCCAAGCAAAAGCTCCAAAAGGTCGTACAGCATCCCCTTACGCTCCTCTCTGCGCCCTCTGGGCCTGCACGGCCCGTAGGGTCTCGCCCAGCTGGTCCGCCTTGGCGATGGCCTCCATCACCCGGGGGTGCTTCATAGCCAGCTGTCCACCTGAGAGGCGCAGAGTATAAATCTTCACCTTTTTGCCGTCCAGCCGGAACTGGCAGCTCACCAGGGCCGTGCCCCGCAGCTGCTGCCCGTCGTTGGTGCGGATGTCGGTGATCTGGGCCGGGTCGACCATTTGCAGTTGGGCGGGGTTGTTCTTCCACACCACGCCGATGTGTCCGCCCTCGGTATCCAAGTAGAGCACACAGTTGTGGGATGTAAATTTGTAGTTGATGTTGGGAAAGTCCCGCTCCAGCACCGCCGCCCGCTTCTCCATCCGTTTTTTCATCCAGATGGGCACACAGAGGGGGATGCTTATAATCAGAAGCACAAGCAGCAAGGCCAGAACATCCAGGACCCGGTCGCTCACATCCGCGTGGACACTGAACATAAACAGAGCCGGAACCAGCAGGATGGGAGGGACATACCAGGCCAGGACATAGAGCAGATTTGTTTTCTTCATATCCGTCGTTTCCTGATTCGTTTGGCTGTTGGGACGAACGGCGGACGTGGCTTCCTCCACGCTTTTCTGCACATCCTGTACGCTGTTTTGAAAATTAGCGGTCGCATCATACCACCCATTAAAATTCTCGTACAGACACCCCTGTTCATAGCAGGCGAGAAACATAGACACACCCAGCTCTGTGGGGAATGCCTTTGTCAGTGCCTTCCACTGCCCATGGAGCTTCAAAATGATCGTGACCGCGCAGTTTCCTTCCGGTGCATCCAAGGTGTTGATGCTGATTCTGCATTGCTCTGTTTCAAGCAGTAAAAACGGCCAGTCACCGGCCCGAAACCGGTCGATCATCCGCTGGAGGTCGGCATCACTTGCCGCCTCGTTGACAAAAGCGGTCTTTTGGTCTGGTCCCGTTGCCCCGACCTTCCGTATCTGCTGGTTTGTTTTCTTCATCACATTCATCTCCTGTTGAAAACGGTTATTTTGAAAGCCCCAGACTGTCCGCGGCGTTTTGCGGGACCGGGCGCAGCTGTCCGTCCTGAAACAGCAGATAGGGGGTCCCGGTCCGGGGGTGGCAGAAGCCGCGCAGCAGCCGGCTCGGCCAGCTGGCATCCTCCGGACGATAGATATCAATGCGAAACTCCAACGCTTCCGGAGACTGGTCCGCGGCAAACGCGCGCTGGAACTCGGCCCAGGAGAGCCCATCCGTCTGAGACATGGGGGACAGCGCATCCAGCAGAGGCCTGAGCCGTGGGTCATCCTCCGTCACGGAAAGGATCTGCGGCAGGGACGGCGAGAGGTGCAGGGCGTCGGTCAGCTCCGCGGGACAGGGCCGGAGCGCCCCATCCAAACAGATTAGGTAAGGAGCTCCCGTCCGGGCGCTGAAATAGAAGCCGATATGGGCGCTCAGCCCCGGGATCTCCCGGTGGGGCAGTTCCAGCCAGCGCCGCAGCCGGTGGCTTTCCAGTTCCAGCGCCTGGGCCTCCGCCTGGGCGTCCTCATAGGTGAGGGAGCCCTCCCGCTCCGTACTCTCATACAGCGCCAGCAGCTGGGTGAGCTGCGCGTCCGTGAGGGCCCCGCAGGAGACCTTTTCCTCCGTCAGGGGGCCGGACAGCTCGTCCAGCAGATCCTCCCGGAACCAGACCTCATAGGACAGCGGGCCGAAGGAAAAGCCGTCCCCCCGCCCATAGAGAAGCCGCCGCTCCGTCCCGTTGGCAAAGACCAGATAGGTCTCCTGGCCGCCGCGCTCCCCGGCGCTGGCGATCTGCTCTGCGGCAGACTGCTCATATCTCCACCGCTGGAGCCCATCTCCAATGGACACCAGCGCCTCGTCCTTTCGGTAGCGCACGCCGTCCACGGTCAGGATACCGGCCTCCCGGTCCCATTCGGCCCGGGGCTCCTGCCCGCTGTCCCGGCAGCCAACCAACAGGAGCAGAAAGACCAGAAGGATGGGAAAAACATGGATTGTTCGTTTTTTCATAAAATTCTTTTTACATTTCGTACTTATGTAGCATGAAATCTTCTTTTCCGAATTTTCTAAAGGAGGATCTGCTGTTCAAAAAGTCTCGTTGCTGTTTAACTCTGTCCAAAACCATTTGCTGTGCGTTTTCTCTTGAAGTTATATTGGGGACTATGGAGCCCAAACAATATTGGTACAATTTTTCATGCCAATCAATATAACAGCCGTCAATATAGAATGAATTTTTTAAGGCAGTCAAAAATGATCCAAATGAGGTTTTTCCATCTTCGTAATCACCTTTCAAAAAGCACAGCATTGCTAAATGATAATTTTCCCAAAAGCGGCGGCTTTCTGGCGTGTTGAATACCTGCTGTGTAAGACATCGTTTTGCATAGCCCATATCTCTGAAATTACGATATTCTATTACTTTCTGTAAACCAATTTCTGAATATCGTTCCATTTTCGTTTGAAAAACCGCATCGTTCCCATCATATTCAAAGAAATCTTCTATACTGCTGTTTCCATAGGAATAGGAAAAGCCTGTACCGGGACCTCCGCTGTCATATTTCCACAAAAAATCAATTCCAACACCTAAGCGGGCACTTTGACTCCAGTTACTTGATCCAAATGAAACAAAAATAACAAAATATCCATTATCGTCTACCCATGTTCTTGAAGTCCCTTTCCGAAAAAGACCATGGGGAGATAATACTTTCTTTGCGGCTGCGTTTATAAGCTTATCATGCTGCCTCAATGTTTATTGGCCCCCTATCTGACACACCGTTCCAGTCTCAAAACTCTCTCCAGCCTCCATTCTCTCGTCTGTCCCGGCTTGTCCCTTGACGCGGCGCCCCTGCCTGCCAAAGGCAGCCGGAAAACAACCGATTTTAGAACAGTAAATGGAAACCCCGCGTCATATTTTCCCAGGTCTGCACATCGGTTGCATACACGAGGCCCATAAAGAGAACAAACAGGACCGCGCCTCCGATAAAGAGCAAAATCCTGATCTTGGAGATCCGTTCAGCGTATGAGTCATCCTTGGAGCGGAGCAGATTCCGGACCAGCAGGGCACCGCCAATGAGCATCACCAGAATGCCGCCGTACATCACCACATAGAACAGGAGATTGGGCCAGAACAGGAGCGCGCCATAGGCCTCCTCCGGGAATTGGAGCGATTCCAGCAGCTCCGCCTTCTCCTGGTAATGCTCCGCCACGGCCATGGAGGCCAGGAACCCCAGGGCTGCGGCAAGGCTGCAAAAGAAGGCGGGGAGGCCGCTCAGGGTCTTTTTCAGCGCCTGCTTGACGGCTTGGTCCCGCTGGGCTTGCTCCTCCGCGGTATTTTTGACTGCCTGCATTCTGGATTTCAGAGACAAAATCTTCCGCTCGATCTCTTCCGTCAGAGATTGGCTCGGCTCCAGAGAACAGACCACGGTATGTAAGACGGTCCCCTCCGGGCTAAAAATGTCCAGCTGATTTTTGGCCCTGCCGTTTTGGCCGATCCTGACGCCCCCGATCTCTGGGTAGGGGATACAGGCAAAGCCCTGCTTGCTTCGGACCTGGAGCTGATAGACCAGAAGGAAGTCGCTGGTAAAATACAGGTCATCCAGCCGGTCCCCGGTTTGCAGATCCTGGTCCAGCCGCTCCCGCACATGACCCGGAAGGCGGCGCAGACAGCGGCTTGCCCGCTGGACCTGAATGACATAGCGGGTCACGCCGACTGTAAGCAGAGACCCGTGCAGAGCGCCGCATCCCAGGCAGAGCCACCCCAAAACAAGCGCCACCAGCTCGTCTCCGGCGCTCAGGAAACCATGGAAATGATACAAAAGGGCGCTCAGCAGGACTCCAAACGCCGCAATCCGCACCAAGGGATAGAAACATAGTTTTTGATAGGCTTTTTTGACCACCTTGATTCCTCATTTCTCTGTTGTTTGACTGCTCCCAGTCTGGGATTTCGCACATAGAATTGCCGTTGGCCGGACCTCTGCTGTCTGTCGGGGTGACGAGGGGATCTGATCGACAAACTGGAATTTTTATTCAGGAAAAACAAGCACACAGTTTTCTAAATCGTCAGTATCTTTTTCGGAAATATATATCTGAGCCGACAAAGATAAATCATTTCCTATAAATTTTTCCCTTTGAAACAAATCCCTCACCATATGCCAATTTTTATGTGCATTTTCAGTTTCCAACCAAATACCCATCAATGGTCCAGGTTCTCCGTCCTCTGTGTCTATATAATCATATCCATTGCTTTGTATCAAGGAATTTGATACCGCTTCGATACGGTCTGGTATGCGATATCTCAAATCCAAATCAGCATTTTCAAGCATTCCTGGATTTAACAACACAATAATCGTCTGCATATTTCTCCCTCAAAATTCTAATTTGTCATTCCCACCTGAAACAGCAGACGATCCGCTCCCTCAGACCAGGGATAGAAGTCCAGTTTTGACGGCTCCGGCGCTCCGCCCCCCGAATTATGGGGTCATAGGCGGAACACACAGGTCCTCCCGGTATTCGCTCCGCTCGGCCAGGGCGTCAAAGTCCATACCGGAGATGACCGCCTGGCACCGCTCCCGGTCCTCGCTCTGGTCAGAGAGGGCGGGCACGCCCTCGTCTGTCAGACCGGCGTCATAGCCAAAGGACCAGATGCTGCGCTCGGCCTGCAAGCTGGTGGAGCCCTCATAAGGGAAATAGGCGATGGACACATTCTGCCTGCGGTCCTCCTGCCAGCTCAGGCCGAAGCCGTCATAGCTGCCGTTCTCGTCCATATAGAAGTATAACTCAGCAAAGCGGATCTCCCGTCCATCCGACAGCTCTATGTCAGGGTATGCCGCTTTCAGCAAATAAGGCTGCGAGGACATGGGGATGTATTTGTAGGTCAGCTCTGGGTCATCCCGTTCCAACAGCTGCCGGGAGATGCTCCAGCACTCTGCCGCGTATGCATCAAACCCCAGATCCTCCCACGCCATATCCCGGTAAGTAATGTGGTCGTTGTCATAGTAGCTGCAATAAAGGCGGCCTTTGTGCCAGAGATAGTCTTCACCGGGTCCGTCCGCATCGCACACCGTGTATTCCTCTGTCTTATAAACGTCATACTCAAAATCGTTCACATCTTCGCTGAGAATAAACGGCAGGATCTGGATGCTGTATCCGCTCTGATCCTTAAATTCCCGCTGTTCCATATCAGCGGAGATCTTTTCATAGACTGCCTGGGCCTGTTCGGCGGGGTAAGTCTTCTCTCCAAACGGCTCCTGCCCCGGCAGCGCGATGCAGCCGGACAGCAGACAGGCCAGTCCCGCCGCCCACGCCAGAACAGCAAACAAAAGCGGCCGCTTTTTCGTTGTCTTTCGATACATCTGATTTTCTCCGTTCTCTGGTTTGGCGGCTCCAGGCCAGGTCTGGCAAAGGCGAGCCTTTTTCAGTGCCACACGATGTTCCCCAGGTGCTCCCTGAATTCTTCCAGATGCCTCTTATCCAGCGCGCCCGCATGGACATCCCCATAAAAGCCGTTGCTCCGGATCCATGCGATCAGCTTTTCCTCTGAATACATCACCGCGATGCCGTACACCTCAAACTCTGACAAGAGATGGTATTTATCATTGCAAAATGCTTCCAGTTCCTTTGCGATGTTAAGCGCTGTCACGAACTCGCCCTTGCATCGCCCCTTTTTCACTGCCGGCTTAGCCTCCAGCGCAATCGTAATCATCCGCCCAACGCAAAATTGATAAAAGCTGACATCGCCTTTTTCGATGCTCCATTCTTTTTTATAGCACTGCGCCAAACGGCCGCTGGCTATGTCGTAACCGGCAATGGGGGTCCGTTTCTTTTGAAAGAAAACAAGCTGTCCTTCCGCTATGTAGAGCTCGTCCAGGGTCAAAAAGCGCTCTGCGCTTGAAAAATATTCTGCCTGGTCATGGAGCGCGGTATAGATCAGCCTGAATTCCCTTGGGAGCTTCATCCGGAGTCTTTTTTCAGCAGGGGAGAAATCGACCTCCTGTTCGGTGTTCAGATCCATAAACAGGCTCATTTTGGAAAGCATCGCCTGTAGATCCGCGTATTCCGGCTCAAGCAGGCTGTGGTTTTCCCAGAACCGGCAGACAGCCCTGTCGCGCCCGCTGAAATGCTCTGCCAGCTCCGGCGTCAGATCCTCAGGCCGGACATACCCGCTCCCGGCAGTCTGGTCCTCGTCATAAGTACCATAGTAGAGTTTTCTTCTATAATAATAGAAGCCTTCCTTCATCCTCATCTGTTCACCACCATTCTCCCTCTTTCATTAAGTCTTGTAATAACGCCATTTCACGTAATGTCAGGGTAACACCTTTTCCGTACTTCGTGTGTTCTTGATTCCAAGTCCTAATATCATAAACAGGTTCTCTATGATTCCAAGATATAAAATTAAGCTCTTTTGTATATCCGTTATTTATATCAGACAGTTTACCTATATGTTTAACTATTTCAAATTTATTTTCCACAATTATTTTACGCTCCAAAGGATATTCCAAGTCCTTGCTCTGCTTAACTTCTCGGCAAACTGGAATTGTTATTTTACATACGAGTTTTTTGAAAATACTTAAAATCATACCCTTCTTCTGGCTCACCAATTTCATACCCTAAAGCTTCGGTTAATCTTTCTTTTAATAAGCAATACCATTCCTCCCAAATATCATCAGGCATTATTCCAGCAATCTGTATTCCGCTTGGCTCAACAGAAGCCCATAGATCTATATCTGTCCCTGTCCATTGAGGTCCATTCTTGCTTCCTGCCCAATACGGCATTGATTCATATATTCTGTCTATCTTTTCCCATATTTCTTTAGGCGCACTATAATGAATATTTAAGTTTACATCATGGTTCATGGTCAACTTCTCCTCTGCAAATCGGGATTTATCGCAGCGAACTCTATCACACGGTCTATGTATCTTCCTTTTCCGGCTATCAAATTCCCGCCGTATGCTTCAACAGATTCAGCACATACAACAATCGCGCCTTTCGATCCATCTGATTTTCTCCATTCTCTGGTTTGGCGGCTCCAATCCGGGGTTCCTTTTCTTGATCGGTAGTGAGCTTACTCGACAAACTGGAAGTTATAACTCTTGCCACTGAATACAACAAGGTCGTTCATAAGTAGCACAAAATTCCCTAATGCAAGAAAACGCACTGTTTATACTGATGACTGCATTGACATCTGGTTCCCATTCTTCTCCAGCAGCCATAAAAGTAACATCTTCTTGATTTTCCTCATTATAAGACAGCCACATATCACCTGCATCATTTTGAAAATAATTGATAGCTGCATATTCTCCGCTAATACACACAGATATACAGGGATATGGCTGCTTTCCGCTAATCCATAGTTCAATATTTTCTTGTGCTGATGTTTGTACGAATTTTAATACATCGTCTACTGATTGGAAAGAAAGATTGCCTTTATCTGTACTTACAACTATCATGTTGCCCCCATATAAATTCCAGTTTATCGCAGCTAACTTTATCACATTATGTATCTTCCTTTTCCGGCTATCAAATTCCCGCTGTATGCTCCAACAGGGCCAGCAAGGCCTGGTTCATGGTCTTGAGCTCGCCGCCCCGGAGGGGGTGGCCCCCCGCCAGCAGGGCCTGCACATACAGCACCTGCACCATGCTTTCCAAAAGTCCGGTATCCCGTGCCGTGCACAGGCGGCGGACGATGGGGCTGTTCAGATTGAGATAGAGGGTGGCCAGGGGCCGCTCCTCCACACCGGAGAGCATGGAGGCCAGGGCGTCGGAGAAGATGCCGCTGCTGCTCTCCTGGGCGGACTGGAGCTGGCGCAGGAACTGCACCTCGTCGCTCATGGCGTACAGCACCGGCAGGTCGGCGGGCAGGAAGCGGCGGAGCTTGGCCTGACACTCGAAGGGGAACAGGGCCTCATCCGCCGCCCGGAGCAGCAGCTCTCCCCGCTGCCGCTCGGCGGGGGTGACGTCCTCCAGGGTGTCGAACATATCGTCCTCGCGGAGGGGCTGGAAGGGCAGGCCGAAGCGCTCTGCCATGGCCTGGATCAGCTCCTGGTCGCTGGCGTAGCCGGTGCAGATGAGAAGCCGCCCCTGGGCCATGAAAATGGGTTTTAGCTGTTTGAACTTGGGGACGCTGTGGACCCAGACGGCCTCGCCGGCCCGCTTCAGGGCGGCGCCGGTCATCAGCCCCTCGCTGGTCTCAAAGCTGAGGTAGTCGATAAACAGCCGGAACAGCTCCTCGTCCCAGACCGCCATGGCTTTGATGGCCTCCGCGTGGACAGACACGATGCCCTTCAGCCGGTCCGGGTCCTCCTCCGCCAGCTGGGCCAGATGGCGGCGTACTGCGGCGGCAAACTCCCCCCGGGCATCAGACAGCGCCCTGTCCTCATAAAAGTCCTCCCGGGAGGCGGTGGGCCGCAGGCCCCGGGTGTTGAGGAAGCACTGCAAAAAGAAGGCCCAGGGCGGCAACAGGGTATCCCCCCGCTCGGTCAAAAGCATCTGCTTGAGGTAGATGCGGTGCTTGCCCTTGGCGGAGGAGGCGGTACGGTAAGGGAGCACATAGGCCACGCCGCTGATGTGGGGCGTCTGGATGGGGATGGCCTCCAGAAACTCCTCCTCAAAGAGCCACTCGCCAAAGGAGAGCAGCTGGCTGCGGCTGATACCGGTAAAGTCGGCGGGGATGCTGTTGAGCCGCTCCGGGTCGCCGGACAGGTAGACGGGAACGGGCAGCGCCAGCCCGTAATAGCGCACCAGCTCGGCCACCTTCCGGGGCTGGAAGTAGTGCTCCATACCGGGCTTGGCGGTCAGGATCACCGCCGTGCCCACCGGGCACTCCTCCAGCGGCTCCAGGGTGTAAGTACCGTCGGGAAGCCCCGTCCACACATGGGCTCCGCCGCCCGCCGCCGGCCGGGTGTGGACCACGATGGAGTCCGACACCATGAAGCAGGAGAGCAGGCCGATGCCGAACCGGCCGATGTAGTCCTCGGGGATCTGGCCGTTGACCAGCTCCGTCTTGGAGGACTGACCGATCACCGCCAGAAAGCGGTGGATGCCCTCCTCGCTGAGCCCCGCGCCGTTGTCCCGGAAGATCAGGCGGCGGCCCGGCTCCACGGTGATGGTAAGTTTCCCTCTGTTCCAATCTGGCTGTGACTTCTGCCGCAGGGTGACGGCGTCCACGCCGTTTTGCAGCAGCTCCCGGAGGAACACATCCGGGCTTTTGTACAGGTGGTTGGACAGCACGTCCAGCATCCCGCCCAAATTTACTTGAAAATGATAGGTGTCGCTCATCGTTCTATCTCCCTTTTCGTCCTGTTCTGTGTTGCGATCAGCGGAAAGCCACTGAATCATAAGAGGTATTAACAATCCTTACAATCGACCTCTATGTAATCAGAATAAAAGCGCAGTCCATTCTTTTTCGCTTCCTTGATCAGTCCCATTGACCAAATATCCATGCAGAGAAAATGATCTACATCAAATCGCCTGATTTCTTTGATCCTTTTTATCAATGCGTTTTCAAATTGTTCGGAATCTTGCAGGCTGATTGCGTTTATCATTTCATCAATCGGATCATCAGCTGCTTGCTCAACTGTTTTATGGGAAAGCATTTGAACAAGATTTGAGTCCGGGCTGGTCACTTTAGGAATCACATCATAGTTGGAAACAAAAAGTGCTGCACAGCCATAATATACGGATTTAAGGCGGCTTTCAACATTCCTTTTTGTAGCTGCCGGTGCATCTCTTCCTTCTTGTAACAGCTGAACAGCAAGCGCAAATTCGTCAATTTGTTTTGACACGCATACATAGCATTCCCGATGCTTGCCTTGTATGAATTCATTTCTGGCAATCCTTGAGAAACATAATGAAAGCAGGGAATGGTACTTTACTTCATTGATTTTCCCATTCAAATAATCGCTGTTCAGGGATTCAAGTTCTTCATAATCATAGTGCATTCCTTGGAGGATCATATCCCTCCGCTTATCCCATTTAGCGGTTTTATAATCAGGAAATTTCTTCATTTTATCACCTTCCAAAACTCCGCTTTATTGACGTTTTGAAAAACAGGAAATCACGAATCGGACAAACCGGACGCAAAGGTATCCGATCCCCGTGATTCCCCAGGCCAGGATCAGGTAGGATACCACCCCAAACGCCAGGATGATGAGGTCCAGCTCTTCCTGCCACGGCTCCAGGCGACAATAGACCGGAAAACTGAGGGGAAGACCCACAAGATTCATGGCGATCCAGAGCTGCCACCGCTCCAGACCCAGCCGACGCTGAAACAGGCTCCCGGCGATCCAGAAGTATCCGATGATGGTCAGCGCAAAGCCGCGTATGATGGCATCGGCACTGATCCCGCTATCCATCAAAATGGAAAAGCATACTTGAAACAGCCCGATATAAAGGAGCACCGAGATAAAGAGAGCCATTGCCTGCTTCATATGTACAGCGAGTTTCCACTTGAGGGATGACTGACAAGATTCTGACATGATCCTCTTCTCCACATCCGTCTCTTGCCCATTGTTTTCTGCTTCATTCCACTTCATAACAAATGCCCATGCATTGTTGACGCGCCTATGGATCAAGCCGATAGGTCGCGGTCAACTGATACCAATTTTCTTTAATCTCCAGCATCTCCATCTCGCTGAGATCGTAAAGCGGGGACCCTTTTGCGTGCTCCTTGATCGCTTCTACATCGCAGGAGGTATCCTCAGAGTAAATGATATAAATGTGCGTCATATAAAATTGGCCGTCGTCCTCTTTGCTTTCACCAGTTGAATATTGAAAGAAAGCTACATCTTCGCCACCATTGATGCCACCGGTCATATCCACATACTTAATCATTTGCTCTCCACTGTGGATTCTATCAACGGTCGATTGATAGCCTTGTATTTTCAGATCCACTATGACCCGCTCGATTGCGGGAGACAGGCAGCCAATGAAACGCCCAGCCAGGAATACGATCAGACACCACAGGACGGAGAGCGCACAATTTCTGATATATCTCCGGTCCCTCCTGCGTCTGACCGCCTGCACAATAAACATAACCAGCAAGACCGGGATCACCAGCAGTCCAAAAAAGAAGTGTGAAAAAGCAAGAAGTATGGCAATGAGCTTATAAAAGCCAAAGACGATTCCGCCGCAAGTCTGGACAGTCTGATAGAAACTAACAAAAAACACATCTATGGTAAAAAGACCTGCAAGGAGCACTCCCGCTATGGGGATCTCCCTCTTTTTCCGTCCCTTTTGCACTATTTGATTCATCGTCTTCTCCTTGTATTATAGAGTAGTAGTTATTAGAGCCCCTCTCCAAGGGCTGTGCTACACTATAAGGGATGCTGTGGATTGGTTGCGTTCTCCTACCGCATGACGGTTCACGAAAGGCTCCAACCACAGCCCTTTACCAGTTTGTTAATCAGTTAGATACCGCCAGACGGTTTATGTGAAACAAGGTTACAAGCGTAAAGAGCCCTGTGGAACCAGCATCAAGTAAACATACTGGGGGTATTTTCATGATTTGTGTGGGTATTGACGTTGCTAAGGACAAGCACGACTGCTTCATCCTCAGCTCGGAAGGCGAAGTCCTGGCAGATGTATTCACCATTTCAAACAATGCAGAGGGATTTGACACCCTTCTGCAGACCATTCATCGCTGTGCCCGTCCGGAAGATAAAATAAAAGTAGGACTTGAGGCAACTGGACATTACAGCTACAACATTCTCGGATTTCTGCTTGACAAAGGTCTGCACACCTTTGTTATCAATCCTCTGCACACCAACCTTTACCGAAAGAGCCTCAGCCTCCGCAAAACGAAGACAGACCGTGTCGATGCGCGAACCATTGCAGCTATGCTCATGTCTGATGTGGACCTCAAGTCCTACACAGACACAGCATACCACAACGAAGAACTAAAATCACTCACAAGATACAGGTTCGACAAAGTAAAGGAGCGAGCAAAGCTGAAGCAGTCAGTTTCCCGATTGGTCACCATTCTGTTTCCTGAGTTGGAAAAGTTGGTTCCAACACTTCATATGGCTTCCGTGTATGCCCTTCTCAGCGAGTTTCCTGGGGCCAAACAGATTGCCAGAGCTCATCTAACTCACCTAAAGGCACTCTTAAACGATGCATCCAAAGGCCGCTACGGACGAGATATGGCCACGGAACTTCGGGATGCCGCCAGATGTTCTGTTGGCTCTGTTATGCCTGCCAAGTCTCTTGAATTGCAGCATACGATCCGCCTGATCCGGGAACTGAATACCGAGATCGAGGACATTGAATCCGCCATCCAGACCATAATGGAAGAAATGCAGTCTCCCATTACAACTATCCCCGGAATTGGTTTCCGCATGGGCGCTATGATCCTGGCTGAGATTGGCGATTTCTCGCGTTTCGATTCACCGGATAAGATTCTTGCTTATGCCGGCATGTCGCCGTCTACTTATCAATCTGGGCAGCTTTCGCTGTCTGGCACGTACTCACACATGGAGAAGCGAGGCTCCAAATACTTGCGCTACGCTCTTTACAACGCAACTAAATATGTCTGCCTTTGGGATTCAACCTTCGAGGCCTACCTGGCTAAAAAACGGGCAGAAGGCAAGCATTACAACGTCGCACTTTCCCACGCCGCCAAAAAGTTGGTTCGGTTGATCTATGCCATGGAGAAATCCCGGCAACCGTACAACAGCGTCGCTTAATCTTTTCTCTTGCATAAGTTTAAGCAGGCGTCCAAACGGACGTCAGCTTTGCTATACTCTTTTTGAACCGTCTAAAATTTTTTGCTAATCCATTCATTTCAGGCTTGACTTTTAATAGTTAGTCTTTCGTTTTGATTTTTCTTCCTCTGCTCGGACTGCATCCACCTTTTCCTCGATAACCTTGGAACGGGCGGCGATGTCCTGACAGAGTTTGACCTCCTTGCGGAGTTCTTTCAGCTTCTCGCTGAGAAGTGAGATACTTGCCTTTGCCTGTGACAGCTCTGCATCTGTGATGTCCACTTTTCGTATTTCATTTCGAAGGTGCGTTCTGTCGGCAGTTACGGTCTTGATCTGCTCCTCGACCGAGTGCTGATATGAAAAAAGCTGCTCGTCTGTACCGATGTGGTGCTTGCCGAGCAGCGTGACTTGTTTGGTGAGTTCATCTATCTTCATCAGATCTTCTTTGAAAAGATAGTGAACTCGTGCGTGATTCTGTTGTCCTGCCTTGTACTTCGGCAGATAGCCGAGCCGGTAGCAGTAGTAAAGGTACAACCCATACAGACCGCCGACTTTTCCAATTCTGTCGCTCCGTGTTCTGAGCCGGTATTGCTTCGGTCGGTAGGTTTTAGGCTGAAACGGCTCGAAGTCGATGTTATCACGGTTTTCAATGAGCCGCTGGGTGATACGCTCTTTGGTGTATTCCTCACCGAGCCGGTGTAATCGGATGGGGCGTTCATCACCCTTGCCCTTGATCGTCCAATACTTTCGCTTGGGATTGGAGCCGAGGGTGTATCCCATCTCGGACAGATGATATTCAAGCTGTCGAAGATTGTGGCTCATTGCAATGGCTTCATCCAAGGCGGCACGGGCGAGGTTGTAGCGTGTAGGCATCCCGGCTTTGTCCTTTTGCGTCAGGATGCGGGGCGACTGATAGGCTTCCGGGTTCTGTACCACGGACAGTCTGTGTTCCAAGCAGACCTCATCGGCAATATGGCGGAAGTACCACCACGCTTTCTCTTTGTTCTGCAATCGCTTGCCGTCCCTGAACGAAACGGAGTTCACAACGAAGTGGCAGTGAAGATGCTCCGTATTCAGATGCGTTGTCACAAGGACTTGAAAACGGTCGCCCCACATTCTTTCTGCGAATGCCATACCGACCTGCTGTGCAAGCTCCGGTGTGATGTCGGTTTCCTCAAAGCTGAGATAACCGTGATAGGCTTGGATGCCATCTGGCTTGTCGAATTGCTCTTTCACCGTGATGAACTGCTCACGGGCAGTTTGCGGATTACAGTGAATGCCCTCACAGAACAACTCCCGTTCTGTTTTCTCTCCATCCTTTGCATAGGCGACTACATCACGGAGTGCCTGATAATCGGCGTCGCTGTACTTGGACTTTGTGGTTTTCTCAGGATTGGAAGCGTAGTCGAGAACGGTCGCAAGGCGAACCGTGACCGGCCACAGCTTACTTACTGCCATTTCAGGTTGCTCTCACCGGGACGAAGAAACTGACGCTCCATATCTGCCTGAAACTTGTGCAGGCGATCCAACTCACTGTTCAGCTTCTGCGTGTCGATAAAGCCGAGGGCATTTGCCTTAACGGAGATCTGATGGATGTTATTGCCGATGGCGGAGAACTCCCGCATCGCATCGTAGAAACGGTCATCAGGCTTCTCCTTCGGTTCATAACCACGGAGAAGCAGACGGACGAGTGCCGCTTCAGACAGGCAGGTTTTCTTTGCTTTTTTCTGCAAGTCCTGCGCTTCGTCACGGGAAAACCAAAACTGCTTCTTGATCGTTCTTTTCATAAATGGATTTCATCCTTTCTCTTGAAATGTGTGGTGCTTCTTGCACGGGGTATTAGGGGGTTCCCCTAACGAGCGATTTACTGTTTTTGCCCGGTAGGAGTAAAAACAGTCTGCTCGTTAAGATAATACAGAGCGTTCGGGGGAACCCCGTTCTCATTGAGATCAGCGTTCTTTGTCCGCCCTGACGGGCTTAAAAGGAACAGCCACGATCTCATTGTTGACTCTCATAAAGCGTTCGGGGTATTTGAATTTCTCACGGTATTTCTCCGCAAGGTCAGGCGGGAGGGACTGGAACCTCTCTGCATCGAAAGGTGCGTAAGCAATGAAAAACTTCCCGCAGATAATGTCCAGCATCTCACGGGAAGGCTCCATCATATAGCACTTTTCAATTTTCCAAGCGTTCTCGCCAAACATATAACCGTCCAGTCTGACGCACGGGTCAGTTCCGTCAAGGCACGACCCGAAGATGGAATATCCACCCATTCCAGCCTGAAACGCCTTGTTGTTGGAGCTGACGCCATAGGTTCTTGACCTCTCATCGTATGGCTTGTCAAAGCTGTCCTGCGTGAAAACGATATAGCCGGAAAGGTGTTCTTTGCCCTCATTTTCCTCCTCACAAAAGCGGCTACGCATCTCGGCAAAGGTCATTTCAACGGTTTGTGGCTCTCCATAAACCGCACGATTCGGGGTCAGCCCATTGACCTTGCCCTCCTCATTGCAGATGATGGCGACCTCATCCTCAAAGGGCATATATTCCTCAATGTCGCCGCCGACCACCTCCTGCATTGCTTCCAAGGTGTCGTCGATCTCGATTATCTTGGGGTACTTGTTCGGCTCCACAAGCAGGACGGAAATCTTTCCGTCGCTTGCCTTTACCGGCTCCTTGCAGAGCGATTTGTCGAAAGAAATCGCCTTGAACCCGATGCTGTCCACGAAGTAGAAGCCGGGATTTAGGGTGTCGCTTTCCCTGATTTCGACTACATCCGATACGGAAAGAGAGCGTCCCTTGTAGTCGGCAGGATGGTCAACATTGAACTTCTGATAGATGTTTTCGAGGGAGAT